>X301_European_Hare__coassemble_842_pt1 | contig 126772 bp, 114 predicted proteins | sample X301_European_Hare__metabat2_low_PE_011 | metagenome-assembled genome bin X301_European_Hare
GGGAGTTGGATCTACGGGAGTTACCGCAAAAGAATTAAAAAGAAAATATATTGGATGTGAGATAGACTCTGTATTTTTTGGGGCTGCTAGAAGACGGATTGAAGAAACTTTATAAGAAATGCCTCTAACCGCCCGCAAAAGATATTTTAAATTCTAATAATTTGTAATTATGAGATGCTCGGAGTTCCTGTCATTTCGGTTCATAAAACTTACCATATATTTTTTGTCAAAACTTGTAATGTTGAAACTGTCCTTATATAAATTGTAAATGAAATCGGTGTTTTTTATTATTAGCAACAGTTTTGCGTGCGTTCGCTTTAAACATTCGCATAACCGTATCTGTTCATCTTTGCCAAATTCATTCCCGGCATATGTTGAAAAGTCAGTGTCATATGGAGGATCTAAAAAAACGAAATCTTCAGATGTGAGATTGAGTGAATCCATAAACGGCTCAAAATCATCGCAGCAAATATTTGTTTTTTGTAGTTTTTCATATAACTCATCAGACAATAAATAGTCTATTTTTTTTGAAAATCTTTTCTGTTATATGATATGCCGCCATATGGGACATTAAATTTGCCATTGCTGTTATATCGGAACATAGATGAATAACAATATTCACGTACAAAAAAGAATACGGCGGCTTGATGTCCCTTGGTCAATTCCTGTAAATGATTTTGGAGATAACGTATGTACATATAATATGAAGACTTTAGTGCTGCTTCCATGTTATCAAGTCTGTCAGCGTTTGATATTTCACCATGTTCTCTTTCAAGTTTTTGCGCACGTGTGATTTTGCTTTTTAGATTCCTGTTAAGCTCGTCAATGAACACAGTATTATAATTACCTGCCAATTTACATAAGAAGCCTTTATATTGCTCAATAAAATCATTCATTGATAACCGTGAATGATATAATTCAAGAATTGTGTCTTTATTTTCATCAACTAAGGTGCCTAAAGAAGTAAACTCGTTATTTTCCTGTTGAATGAAATATATAAAATCATTATCCCTATTTCTAATACAATTGTAAAGATTTATTAATTCATAGGATTTATCATTTATGCAGCATTGTGCTGCTTCTGTGTCAAAAAATACTGCGCCTCCGCCAACAAATGGTTCTACAAAACGACCAGAATAATTAGGCATATATTTTCTGATTATCGGCAATTCCTTTTCTTTACCACCAGGCCATTTTAATATTGTTTTCACTATATATCCCCCTCGTTTTATGAGTCCATTATAGGATAACATAATTGTTGCTTAAAAGCAACTAAAATTTGCAGCAACATATAAAATATAAATGCTTTCCAATTCAAAACGCTTGTCATAAAGCAGAATAAATGCTATATTATAGATTAAAACAGGCGCAGAGTCTTGTCGAAGCTGCCAAGGCTTTATGCCTGTTTATTGTGTGTTGATTTAAGTGTCCGTTAAAGCGAACCGTGGGTATAAATTATGAAAAAGGACGAAATTATTAAAAAGCTCCGCTGTGCAGACGGCTACATCAGCGGGCAGGAGATGTGCGAGTGCTTTGGCGTGTCACGCACAGCGGTGTGGAAAGCGATAAAGCAGCTCGAAAAAGACGGCTATAAAATAGAGGCAGTCAACAACAGAGGCTATCGGCTTATCGAGGACGCTGAAAGCGATATCCTTTCGCAAGCCTCAATTGAGAGCTATATCGAAACAAAATGGGCGGCAAAGAACCTTATTTTCAAAAAAGAAACGGGCTCTACAAACATAGACGCCAAATCGCTTGGTGAGAATGGCGCGGTTTCAGGCACACTTGTCGTGGCGGACCGCCAGACGGCAGGGCTTGGCAGACGCGGGCGCTCGTGGGTATCTGAGGCTGGCGAGAATATTTATATGTCAATCATGCTGCGCCCTGATTGTCGTCCCGAAAAGGCATCGATGCTCACGCTTGTCATGGCTCTTGCGGCGCTTGATTCGGTGAACGAGCTGCAGACAGAAACGGCGCGCGCACTGATAAAATGGCCGAATGATATCGTGATAAACGGCAGGAAAGTCTGCGGCATACTTACAGAGATGAGCGCGGAGATTGACGGCATACATTATGTTGTGATCGGCATAGGCATAAATTCAAATCAGACGCGGTTTGACGGCGAAATAGCAAGCAGGGCGACTTCCATTTTCAATGAAACAGGCAGGAAGGTAAACAGGGCAAAGCTTATCGGACATACAATGCATTACTTTGAAAAATATTATGCGGAGTTTGAAAAAAGTCAGGATATGTCGGCATTGATGGAGCGGTACAACAGCTTTCTGGCGAATATGGACGAGAAAGTACGGGTGCTCGATCCAAAAGGCGAATACGAAGGCACGGCAAGGGGCATTAATGAAAAAGGCGAGCTTATCGTCGACAGGGCAGACGGCGGCAGGGAGTATGTATTTGCAGGTGAGGTGTCGGTAAGAGGCGTGTACGGATATGTATAATGGGTGGAGCGTTATGCCCGATGCTCGAAAATTTGGTATTATTTTGAGTGTTTAAACTGATTTAATATTTATGTTAATCTAAAATTTTGGGCATAAAATATTATTTTCATGACCTGAAAAGAAACGGGAGACATATAATGGAAGAAAAAGGCAGGCGCACCGTGCTATGCGGCGCAAACGCGTATGAAAAGAAATATTATTTTAATGAAGACTTTAACCGAATACCAGAATCAATAAAAGAGGAGCTGCATATAATCTGCGTGCTTTTTACAGAGGAGGTCGGAGGTGTCTTTACAATCGTTTTCGAGGAGGACGGCAGCGTGAGCTTTGACACGGAGGCTTACGAGGAGGACATACTTTACGATGAAGTGAGCAGCGGGCTTTTGGTGCGCGAGATAAAAATGCGCAGGCAGGAGCTTATTGAGGCGTTAAGCATGTATTACAGAGTGTTTGTGCTTAATGAACCATTTGAGGAATAAGGGACTAAAATTATAAACGGAGAAGGGAGCAGCCATGATTTTAGTAATAGATGTCGGCAACACCAATATAACATTTGGCGTGTACAATAAAAAGAAGCTTGAAACAACCTTCAGGCTTATGTCAAAGACTCAGCGCACCTCAGACGAATACGGAGTGCTGATAACGGAGCTTTTGGCAAAAAACAGCGTAAACGCCGCAGATATAGAAGGCGCGATAATCGCAAGCGTAGTGCCTAACATAATGCACTCGCTTACGGGTGGCATCAAACGCTACATTACGCAGAAGCTGATTACGGTAGGCGCGGGAATAAAGACAGGGATAAAAATCGTCACGGAAAATCCGAGGGAAATAGGTCCTGACCGAATTGTTGACGCTGTGGCGGCATATGAATTATATGGCGGGCCGGTATTGGTGCTTGATTTTGGCACGGCGACGACATACGACCTTGTAGACGAAAAAGGCTGCTTTTGCGCGGGCATAACAGCGCCAGGCATAAGGATTTCAGCAAAAGCGCTATGGGAAGATGCCGCAAAGCTTCCTGAAATCGAGATAAAAAAGCCCGCGTCAATCCTTGCGCAGGAAACAATCTCAAGCATGCAGGCAGGGCTTGTCTACGGACAAATAGGCCAGACGGAGTACATTATAAAAACCGTGAAAAAAGAAACAGGCTATGACAACCTTAAAGTAGTCGCGACAGGCGGCTTAGGGCGTATTATCGCGGGAGAAACGGATATGATACAGGAGTACAACAGCGCGCTTACGCTGGAGGGACTTAGGATAATCTATGAAAAAAATAAACGGCAATAGGCTCACAATCGGCGGTGTAGAGCTTGAAAATAACGTCGTGCTTGCGCCGATGGCAGGCGTGACAGACCTGCCTTTCCGTCTGCTCTGCAAGGAACAGGGCGCAGGGCTTATCTGCATGGAAATGATAAGCGCAAACGCGATACATTTCAACAGCAAAAAGACAGACGAGCTTATGGAAATACGCGCCGAGGAAATGCCCGTGTCGCTGCAGCTTTTTGGCTCAAATCCCGCGGTAATGGCGGAGAGCGCAAAGCGCATAGAGGACAGACCTTTTTCCATACTTGACGTAAATATGGGCTGTCCAGTGCCTAAAGTGGTAAACAATAATGAGGGCAGCGCTCTTATGAAAAATCCAAAGCTTGCGGGAGAGATAGTAAATTCGCTTGTGAAAGCCATAAATAAGCCCGTCACTGTGAAAATCAGAAAAGGCTTTGACGATGAAAGCATAAACGCGGTGGAAATCGCAAAAATCGCCGAGGCAAACGGCGCGGTGGCTGTAGCGGTGCATGCGAGGACGCGTGAGCAGTTTTATTCGGGAAAAGCAGACTGGGATATAATCAAAAGAGTAAAGGATGCCGTAAAAATTCCCGTGATAGGAAACGGCGACGTGACAGACTGTTTTTCGGCAAAGCGCATGCTTGACGAAACAGGCTGCGACGGCATTATGATAGGGCGGGCCTGCAGAGGAAACCCGTGGATTTTCAGGGAAGTGACGCACTATCTGAAAACTGGCGAAATACCCGCTCGCCCGACAATGGACGAGGTAAGGGATACAATCCTGCGGCACGCGAAGCTCCAGTTTGAATGTAAGGGCGAATACATTGCCGTGAGGGAAATGCGCAAGCATATATCATGGTACACGGCGGGGCTGCCACATTCCGCAAGGCTTCGTGGCAGGATAAACGGAATAGAAAACATGGATGAGCTTGAGGCGTGCGTGCGCGAATGTTTCGGATAAATGTTAAGGCGATGAAAAGGCGCGGCGGGAATGTTTTTTGGCACGGCTTGACACATCATAAAAAATGGACTATAATATCTTAGCTTAATTGCTGTAATATAGGCTTAAAAATCGTTTTTAGGCAACTAAAATATAAATAAATGAAAGGGTGTTCACTTCAATGGAAGCAAAAAAGAATTTATTAACACGTGAAGGCTTAAAAAAATATGAGGACGAGCTGCACGACCTCAAGGTAGTAAGAAGAAAAGAAGTAGCGCAGAAAATCAAGGAAGCCAGAGAGCAGGGCGACCTTTCAGAAAACGCCGAATATGATGCCGCAAAAGACGAGCAGCGTGATATAGAGGCGAGAATAGAGGAGCTTGAGAAAATCCTTAAAAATGTGGAGGTTGTCGATATGGAGGACGACAACCACGACTTGGAGAGGGTAAGCTTTGGGCTTTCAGTAAAGGTTAAGGACAATGAATTTGGCGATGAGATGGAATTTAAGATTGTCGGCGCGACGGAGGCAAACAGCCTTAAAGGTAAAATCTCTAATGAGTCTCCGCTTGGCAAGGCGCTCATAGGAGCCAAAAAAGGCGACGTAGTTTCAGTTGAGGCGCCGGCAGGTGAGATAAAGTACACGATTTTGGATATTTATAAGGACTAAAAGAACGCCTGCGGCGGCGTTCTTTGCGTTTCTAAGTATGGAAATCAAATGCAGGTTTAATAATTGAAAATATTTGCTGCGTTGTGCATTTGGCTGTGTTTTTGTATATTTCACACAAACTCAGACGGATGGGGACACATTTTGCGATGTACAGGATTTAAATGGAAGCATACAGTGCTATGTGGCAAGGGACAGCGTTGGCGAGAAGCCATATGCCGATTTTAAAAAGTATGATGTCGGGGATATTTTAAGCATAAGCGGCGAAGTGTTTAAGACAAAGACGGGCGAAATTTCAGTTTACACATCATCAGTGACGCTTTTGTCAAAGAGCCTTCAAATCCTTCCTGAAAAATTCCACTGGCTGACGGACACGGATGCTTTTTCGTCTTCTTTTTTATTTTATCAATATCGGTCTGGTATATGCTTCTCGTCTCGTTGATTCGCTTTGCAATCTGGTTGATGCTGCCACCAATCTGCTTCTAGTCGTTTTTTTAATAATTTTTCATTTTTTACATAAATTCCGCCATAGGGTGGCGTTTATGAACTGTCTGCCGTTTTAGGCGTTTGTTGTGATTGCTCTTTTTTAAAAAGAACCTTTTCTGATTTCGCAGGTGCTTCTGGCATGAACATCAGGGATAGCATACATTTTGGGACTGCATGGTTTTGTGATATCGGAATTGTCTATCTGTCTTTTAAGCCTTTTGAAAATTTTTGAGGAAAAGCAATCCAATCTTTTTTTATTTCATACCCTAATCTGTTATAATTAATCACGCAAACACACTCTTTTGTTATATTATTTGTGGTGATTTAATTATAACATTTAGATGCGTTTTCGCATTTTTTATTTTAACAGATTTCTTTTAAAAAAAATGGGAAAAGTTAAAATTTTAGGCGGTTGCCACGGTAATTTAAGTATGCTACAATTATTTTGCGATTATTTAAACATTTGATTGCAGCATGAGGGAGGATAGATAAAATGGAACAGACAAAAGTATTGACAAATATGTCAGAGGAAAGTAGGATTACAGACAGACATAATATGGGACTGTGTATATTAAGAATGGCGATGTGCTTTTGTGTTGTGCTATGTCATTTTTGGACTGTTGAAGATTATTGGGAAATATTAAAACCATTTAGATTATTTAGAGATTTTGCGGTTCCTGTTTTTATGATGATGTCTTTTATGCTCACACAGAAAAGCTTTATGAAAAAAGATAGTGCATCATTTAATAAAAGACTTTGGCGGTTGCTGATTCCACAATTAGGCTGGGCGGTTATTTATTGGATTGTATTTAATGTTGCAGAATATATAACTGGAGAAAATATAACAAATGGAATATCTGATTTGTTATGGCAGATTTTTACAGGTCATAGTCCTAGACTTAATGCAACTATGTGGTATCAAACAGTTTTAATTGTATTAAGCTTAATATATTTTTTTATTTTTACTTTTATTCCTCAAAAGATTGGAATTATATGTATATATATTGTGATGGCGGTTGCGCTCGTATTGCAATATTCTGGGATTAATTATTCTATATTTTCGGGGTTGCGTTATGAATTAATGTATCCATTGGGTAGGATAGCGGAGATGATTCCTTATGCTACAATAGGATTTAGTCTTTCATATTATGAAATATATAAGAAATTAAATAGATATAGATGGCCAGTTATTTTATTGTCTGCAATTATGGGAATAATATTAGTAGTTAAACCAATATTTCCCAAAGCAATGGGGTTTGGATACTCAGGAATTTTAGGAATATTTGTTGCTTTTATGTTAATTACGATTGCTGTGCTTTTTCCAATTAATGATTTCTTGAATGAAAAATTGAAAAAAACAGTATTGGTATTAACTAAATATACATTAGGCATTTACTGTATTCATCGTCTTGTAGAGTATATGCTGACATATGTTTTTGGTATGCAGGATATGGCAGAGGGAACTTTTATATTTTGTGTTCTAATTTATTTTATCAGTTATGTGTTATCGGCAATAATCGCGGCATTACCATTAAAAATATGTAAGCAGCTAGTTGAGTAAAAAAGATTGCGAAATTTGTTATATAAAAAAGAGGACAAACTATGAAATGGAAAAAATTCACGATAAAGACAATTACTGACGCTGAGGATATAATAATCAGCGCTATGTATGATATAGGCTTGGAGGGGGCGCAGATTGAGGACAAGATACCGCTTACGCCGCTTGAAAAGGAACGGATGTTTGTTGATATTCTGCCTGATGCGCTGGAGGATGACGGGATAGCGTATTTGAACTTTTTTGTTGAGGAAAATGAGGATAATTCGGTAAATACCGATGAAATTATGGAGAATATAAATAATGAGCTTAATTCCTTGCGCGATTTTATGGATATCGGCGAGGGCTCGATTATGGTGTCGGAGACGGAGGATATTGACTGGATCAACAACTGGAAACAGTATTTTCACCAGTTTTATATTGATGATTTGCTTGTGATACCATCTTGGGAGAAGGTAAAGGACGAGGACATGGATAAGAAAATCCTCCATATAGATCCAGGTACAGCTTTCGGTACGGGTATGCATGAGACGACGCAGCTCTGCATACGCCAGCTGAAAAAGTATATTACTCCTGAAACTTTGCTGCTTGATGTGGGTACGGGCAGCGGTATATTGTCGATAATTTCAATTATGTATGGCATAAAAGGGGCAGTGGGTACAGACCTTGATCCATGCGCGGTGGACGCGGTGCGTGAAAATATGGCATCAAACAACATTCCAGCGGACAAATTTGAGCTTTTGATAGGAAATATTATCACGGACAAGGCTGTTCAGGACAGGGTCGGCTATGAAAAATATGATATTGTGGTGGCGAACATTCTGGCGGATGTATTAGTGCCGCTTACGCCTGTGATATACAATCAGCTCAAAAAGGGCGGTATATACATAACATCGGGCATTATAGACAACAAGGAGCAGACGGTAAGAGATGCGGTCACGGCAGCAGGCTTTGAGGTTATTGAGGTTACATATCAGGGCGAATGGGTGAGTGTCACGGCGAGGAAGCTTTGAGATATAAGTCTATGATTGTGGGAATGAGGAAGATATGTATCATTTTTTTGTCGAGCCAGGTCAGATAGCTGAAAAGACAATAACCATCACGGGACAGGACGTGAACCATATTAAAAATGTCATCAGGCTGAAACAGGGCGACGAGATAAGCGTAAGAAACGGCATAGACGGCAGGGATTACCGCTGTATTATAAACAGCATAGGCGACACGGAGGTTTTGTGCGAGCTTATCTTTATAAAGGAGGACAAAGTAGAGCTGCCATCTAAAGTATACCTTTTCCAAGGGCTTCCCAAAGGGGATAAAATGGAGCTTATCATACAAAAGACAGTTGAGCTTGGCGTATATGAGATAATTCCTGTCGCAATGAAAAGGTGCGTGGTAAAGCTTGACGACAAAAAAGCGAAGTCCAAGCTTGCGCGCTGGCAGGGCATAGCGGAGGCGGCGGCAAAGCAGAGCAGGCGCGCGATAGTCCCGCAAATCCATGACATAATGACATACAGCGAAGCGATTTCATATGCCTCACAAATGGATATTAAGCTTGTCCCATATGAAATGGAGAATATTTTGGAAGGCTCATTGGGAATGGCAGGCACAAAAAAAATAATAGGCAGTCTAAAGGGGGGACAGGCAATTGCAGTTTTTATAGGTCCTGAGGGAGGCTTTGACGAGAGCGAGATAGACGCTGCAATTTCAGCAGGCATGACGCCGATAACCCTTGGAAAGCGCATATTGCGCACTGAAACCGCGGGAATGGCAGTTATGTCATGGATAATGTATCAGCTCGAGGCTTAAATGCAAGCGGTTTAGAAAAAGAACACGTTTTTCAATATCCAAAAATTTGATTTAAGTGATTGCAAAACGATATCAGTAACTTAGGATTTAGGCGAAATATACAAAATAAGCGGCGCATTGCGAAGCACCGCGTTGTGTTTTTGTATATTTTGACTAAATTCGGACGATTTAGAACATATTTCACGACTACCTAAAAAATTGATTATTATGAAAGGAGACAAACAACAATGGAGTACAATGAGGAAATTTTCAAGAAAAGCGCAAACCGCAAAGCGATGACAGTATGGCTGATACTAAATGTATTGTTATCAGCGTTATGCATATTTGAGGCTGTCCAGGGGAAACACTCGACAATATATCTTATAACTTATTTCAGCGTGTGCTGGCTGCCGTTTTTTGCTGGCCTTGCCGTGTTAAAAATAAAGGGAATGGCGGCGCCGGTATATAAAGACGTGATTGCCGTGGGCTATGGCATTTTTTATACATATACGATATGCACCTCGGAGTCAGGACTTACCTTTGCATATATTTTCCCTCTGACGAGCATGCTCATTCTGTTCAAGGACAAGGGGTACATGCTCCGCTGCGCAGTCGCAAACGCCATTGTCATCGTAGTCAGCATAATATACCATTACTTTCAGGGCATGAACAGCGGCGACAATATTAAGGATTATGTGCTTGAATTTTTCTGTATTGTACTCTGCTATGGCTGTTATATTCTTTCCATTGACCATATGGTTAAGTCGGACGGTGCCCTTACTGATTCGATAAAGGACAATCTAAACCGCGTTATAGAAACAATCTCAAAGGTAAAGGGCGCGAGCAACTCCATTGTTGACGGCGTGACCGTGGTGCGCGAGCTTTCAGACGAAAATAAGCAGGGCGCAAACAATGTTGTCGCGAGCATGACTGAGCTTTCAAATAACAACGGTGTGCTTTACCAAAAGACTATGTCGTCGATGGATATGACCGAGGACATAAATACGCAGGTTCAAAATGTCGCGGGACTTGTGGAGCAGATGACGAAGCTTGTCGGCGAGTCGGTATCGCACGCAAAGGACAGCTCAAGCGCGCTGGAAGGTGTAGTTGACTCCGCCAATACAATGGCGTCACTTTCCGCGGAGGTTGAGAAGGTCTTAAGTGAGTTCAGGTCTGAGTTTGTGATGGTTAAAGAGGAGACAGGCACTATAGAAGGAATAACAAGCCAGACAAATCTGCTTGCGCTCAACGCGTCAATTGAGGCGGCGCGCGCAGGCGACGCAGGAAAAGGCTTTGCGGTGGTGGCTGATGAAATACGCAATTTGAGCATGGGCACCCAGAACTCGTCAAGCCGCATACTTGCCGCGCTTAATCATCTGGAGGAAACCGCTGACAAGATGACACAGTCTATCACAAGGACAATAGAGCTCATACAGGAAACCTCAAACCATGTAAATCAGGTATCCCAGAGCGTAGGCACTATTATGGATGATTCTACGCAGATGGGCGAGCATATAGGCGTCATAGATTCGGTGATGAAAGAGGTGGAGGCATCTAATCAGAGCATGGTGGAGAATATGCAACAGATATGCGACGTCATGCAGATAATGACAGAATGTGTAAGCGATGCCGACACGACTACAAAGACAATGCTCAGCAAATATGAGGAGAGCGCAGTAAATGTCAACAAAATCGAGAGTGTTGTCGGAAAGCTGATGGAAGAGCTTGGCGCAGGCGGATTTATGGGCGTACAGGACTTAACGGCAGGAATGAAGGCGTCTGTTGTAAATACCGCCCAAGGGGCTGCGGAATACCACGGCGAGATTGTGGAGCAGAGGGGAAACGGCATTACAATCAGGTTAAGCGACGCAGGGGACTTGCAGGACAGCCAGCTTAAACGCCAGACCTTCAATCTCCGCATAGCTGTCGATAATGTATTATACAACTGGACTGGCGTAAGTATGATGCCTGCCAAGGATAAAGGCGCGGGCTGCTATCGGATAGCGCTGAATACGTCGCCGTCTGTCATGAACAGGAGAAAATATCCCAGAATACCTGTTTCAAGTGAATGTGCAATAGAGCTGAAAGGTGCGGGAACTTACGACGGAAAAATGGTAAATGTCAGCGCGAATGGCTTTGCCTTTGCGGTAAAGGACAAAAAATTTGCTGATGCGGCGGGAAAGCAGGTAACAATAACAATACCGCGCTTTGAGGTGCCAAACGTTAATCGGCTTGAAGGGATTATTATACGCTCGTCAAACAATGACGGAGAGTACATAGTAGGCTGCCGCATGCCCGAGGACAGCAGGGAGCTGCTTGAATACATAAAAGAGAATTATAAAGAATAAGGAATAACACCAAAATCTTATTTGACGCATATTTTAAAATAAGATAAAATAGACAATGTACTCATTTTCAGGGGAAATATTACTGAAAATCAGATACGTTTAAGGGTGTGAAGATTATGGAAGTTTATTTGGACAATTCGGCAACCACCAGATGTCTGCCGAATGTGGCGGCGCTTATGACAAAGATTATGTGCGAGGACTACGGAAACCCGTCAAGCATGCACAGAAAAGGCGTTGAGAGCGAAAAATATATCCGCTATGCGAAAGAAACGATAGCAAAGCTTTTGAAGGTTCAGGAGAAGGAAATAATATTTACTTCGGGCGGCACGGAGTCTGACAACATAGCGCTTATCGGGGCGGCATACGCAAACCACAGGGCGGGCAGGCATATCATAACCACGAGGATAGAGCACCCCGCAGTGCTGCAGACCTGCGCCTATCTTGAGGAACAGGGCTTTCAGGTTACATACCTGCCTGTTGACAGGAGCGGTGCGGTGAATCTTTATGATTTGGAAAAGGCTATGACGCGCGGCACGATTTTAGTGTCGATTATGCATGTAAACAATGAGATAGGCACGATAGAGCCGATTGAGCAGGCGGGCGAGCTGATAAAACGCCTTAACCCTAATACGCTGTTTCATGTTGACGCTGTGCAGAGTTTTGGCAAGTTTGCAATATATCCCAAGCGGATGCATATTGATATGCTTTCTGTGAGCGCCCACAAAATTCATGGACCTAAGGGAGCGGGGTTTCTTTATGTCAATGAAAAGGCGAAGGTGAGACCGATTATCTTTGGCGGGGGGCAGCAGAAGGGTATGCGCTCTGGTACGGAGAATGTCCCTGGGATAGCGGGGATGGCGCTTGCGGCTGAGGAGGCATATAGTGATTTGGAGGGTAAGAGAAATTATCTGTATGCGTTAAAGGATAGGTTTACGGATGGGCTGGCAGGGCTTGACGGGATAAGGATAAATGGTCCGCTTGGCAGGGATGGCGCGCCTAATGTGGTCAGTGTGTCAATACAGGGGGTGCGGAGTGAGGTTATGCTGCATGCGCTGGAGGATAAGGGGATTTATGTTTCGGCAGGCAGCGCGTGCTCGGCGAATAAGCCGTCGGCTTCGGCGACTTTGAAAGCGATTGGGGTTGAGAAGCAGTATTTGGATTCGACGATTCGGTTTAGTATGAGTGTATTGAATACGGAGGAGGATATGGATTATACTTTGCGTGCTTTGAAGGAGTTGGTGCCGATGTTGAGGAGATATACTAGGTATTAGTGTGAGGGGGTGTGAGAAGGTTTCTAAGCCGTCCGAGTTTGCGCGAAATATACAAAAACGCGGTGCGGTGCTCCGCAATGCACCGCTTATTTTGTATATTTCACTCAAACTCTACGTTGTTGGAGAATGCTTGTAATGTTTAAATGCTGATGCGCGAGGTTTTCTAAACAGTCCGAATTTAGTCAAAATATATAAAATCGCGACTTGGTGCTCAACGTAACAAGTTACGTGGCGAAACGTCGCTGATTTTATATATTTTGACTAAATTCTTACGTTATCGAATAGTTTTTTGCAATTACTGTTATGACATTAAAGATATTGAATGGTGGATGAATTGACAGTAAATAGCGAATTTAAAAGGGTAATGTATGTCCCTAAAACAATAGAAAGGCTGTAATATATGATGAGAGAAAAGCTGGAAGAAGTTATTTGGGAAATGGAAATGTATGGGGAAAAGGCGAATGGCGGGGCTGGGGAGAGGGAGCTTGCTGAATTTAATGAAAAAGTTGCAGAGGAATTGGGGATAAACTTGCCAGAGGAGTATATAAAGCTGTTGAGGGTTATTAATGGCATAGAGTTTAATGGCTTTATTATATATGGCATTGATGAAGAACTGCTGGAGAAAGCGCCCAATCAGAGTATTAGTGGGTTAATTGGGCTTAATAAAATCTGGTATGAAAATGAGTGGCAGAGGCAATATGTTTTCTTGGGCGAGAGTGGTATGAGCTGGTATGTATATGGCTGTATTGATGAAAAGTATTATGAATTAGATAATCCTTCGGGGACGGTATGTGAGGAATTTTCTGATTTGGAATCTATGGTAGAAAAAATGTTGACTGATGCGTTAATGTGATTATTGTAAGAGTAGGAAGATAAAAATGTACAAATCATTCTTAATAAAATATGCCGAAATAGGCATAAAGGGTAAAAACAGATATATTTTTGAGGATCGTCTCTGCGAGCAGATACGGTATGCGTTGAAGCGGTGCGACGGTGAATTTGAGGTGGTAAAGACACAGGGCAGGATTTTTGTAAATGCGCTTACTGATTTTGATTTTGATGAGGTGGTAGAAAATCTTAAGACTGTTTTTGGAATTTCCGCTATATGTCCTGTGGTGAAGCTGGAGGACGAGGGTTTTGACAAGCTTTGTGCGGACGTGATTGATTATATGGACAAGGTTTATCCTGATAAAAGCTTTACTTTCAAGGTGGATGCCCGCAGAGCCAGAAAGAACTATCCTAAGTGTTCGATGGAGATAAATTGTGATATAGGGGAAGTGGTGTTAAACGCGTTTCCACAGACGCGGGTTGACGTACACAATCCTGATGTGATGCTGCATATAGAAATACGCGAGATGATTTATGTCTATTCAGTAGTGATAGACGGTCCTGGAGGACTTCCGATAGGCACGAATGGAAAGGGCATGCTTTTGCTTTCGGGTGGGATAGATTCTCCTGTGGCGGGGTATATGATTTCAAAGCGCGGGGTAAAAATTGACGCGGTATATTTTCACGCTCCGCCGTACACAAGCGACAGGGCAAAGCAGAAGGTGGTTGACTTGGCAAAGCTTGTGTCGCGTTACAGTGGACCTATCACGCTGCATGTGATAAATTTTACGGATATACAGCTTTACATTTACGAAAAATGTCCGCACGACGAGCTTACGATAATAATGCGCCGCTACATGATGCGTATAGCGGAGCATATCGCGGCGCAGAGCGGGTGTCTGGGGCTTATCACGGGCGAAAGTATAGGGCAGGTGGCGTCGCAGACTATGCAGTCGCTTGCGGCGACAAATGAGGTATGCACAATGCCTGTATACAGACCGCTTATCGGTTTTGACAAGCAGGAGATAGTGGAGGTTTCGGAAAAAATTAATACCTATGAGACATCTATCCTGCCATATGAGGATTGCTGCACGATTTTTGTCGCAAAGCACCCTGTCACAAAGCCGAATTTAAACGTGATACGAAAGCACGAGACTAATCTTTCCGAAGGGATAGACGCGTTGGTGCAGACGGCGCTTGATACGGACGAGGTAATTGTGGTAGAGTGAAAATGAAAAATCGTTCAGGCTTTCTATAAGTATAAGAAAACGCGATAATGATATTTTTAACCTCAGGGTAAATTTCCCGCAGCTCTGCTACGAAACAAACAAGAGGCGGACAGACAAAAGGCATGGTGAAACGGAGCAAAAAAATAAAACACGGGATACGATAAACAGTATCCCGTGAGTCTTGATTTTGTTTTTAAATTGCTGAACTAAGTAATAAAGGACTAGATTAAGTAAGGTTTTAATACGTCCATAATCTCGTCCGTGTTGCCCTCAGCATGAATGTTCAAATCAATGGGCTTAGATAAATCCAAGCTGAAGATACCCATAATTGATTTTGCATCAATTACATATCTTCCTGAAACAAGGTCGAAATCATAATCGAACTTTGTAATATCGTTGACAAAAGATTTAACCTTGTCAATTGAGTTTAAAGAAATTTGAACAGTCTTCATTCTGACTACCTCCTTTTTAATATACCTTCCTCCTTTATAATAAAGGTAAACCGCTGAAAAGTCAACCAAAGATAAAAAACAGTTCTAATGAAAAATGACGAAAAAAAACTAAAAATATGTACAAATTGACTTTATGAACAGCAAAAAATGTCAATTTGCCCAAAACGGCAGCTAAACAGATGATTACTTGTTTTATGCATTCGGCTCAAAGGCTGGGCTGTCGGACAGAATTTCATAGGCGATTGATGTAATCAATGCATTAATGCTAAGAGGATAATGAGTTATGAAAACAGTGGCATACCACAATTTAGGCTGCAAAGTAAACTCCTACGAGATGGACGCTATGCTTGAAGCGCTGAAGGCTAAAGGCTATAAAATAGTCCCTTTTGAGGAAAAAGCGGACATTTACATAGTGAATACCTGCACAGTAACAAATATAGCCGACCGCAAAAGCAGGCAGATGCTTCACCGTGCCAAAAAGACGAACCCAAACGCGGTAGTAGTGGCGGCAGGCTGCTATGTGCAGTCGGATAATGCTGCGGCGGAGGCGGATGATGCTGTTGACCTTGTGATTGGCAACAATAAAAAGAAGGATTTAGTCAGCATACTGGAAAATTATATGGCAGGGCTGGAGGCTCAAACGGAAACGGTAATAGACATAAACCATACCGACGAATACGAGGAAATGCAGCTTACAGGCACGCAGGAGCACACGCGTGCCTACATAAAAATTCAGGACGGCTGCAATCAGTTCTGCACATACTGCATAATCCCTTATGCCAGAGGACGCGTAAGGTGCCGCAGGCAGGAGGACATACTTGGAGAAATAAAAGGGCTCGCCCGAAAAGGCTATCAGGAGTTTGTGCTCACGGGAATACATATCAGCTCTTACGGGAGCGAGAACCTTTTGGAGCTTATGCGGGCGATAGACATAGTAGACGGCGTAAAGCGCATAAGGCTTGGCTCATTTGAACCGCGAATAGTCACGCCTGAATTTGCCAGAGCGCTTGCTGGGATAGAGCATATATGCCCGCATTTCCACCTTTCCATGCAGAGCGGCTGTGAGGAGGTGCTTAAGCGTATGAACCGCCATTATACGCCGCAGCAGTTTATGGAGGGCGTGAAAGTGCTTAGGAGCGTATTTGAACATCCTGCAATCACCACAGACGTAATAGTCGGTTTCCCGGGAGAGACAGACGAGGAGTTTGAGGAAACGGCGCGCTTTGTGGAGAAAGTTGGTTTTTATGAAATGCATATATTTAAGTATTCTAAGCGTAAGGGCACGAAAGCGGCTGTTATGGAGAACCAGATTTCAGAGGCGGAAAAGGCAAGGCGCAGCGATGTGCTGGAGGAGATAGAAAAGAGGGATTCGGAGAGTTTTAGGAGATATTATATTGGAAAGGTGACGGATGTGCTTTTTGAGGAGGAAAAGGAGATAAACGGTGCGAAATACTGGGTGGGGCATACAAAAGAGTATGTGAAGGCGGCAGTTTTGTCAGACGGGGGTGCAAATTTTTCTAATAAGCTTATAACAGGCACAATTACATCGCTGCTTGACGGGGAGACGATGTTGCTTTCTATAAAATAATATAATAAATAATTTATTGAATTTTCAAACAAATTAAGTTATTATATAGATAATAATGTGAACGACAGGCTGGCGCTGCGGCAGCAAGATGTAAAAGGCTGCGGCTTTGTGTTAGGGCGGCGCGGAAAAGGGGAGAAAGATGGCAGATTTATCACGTACACAATATATACAGCTTACACAGGAAAATCTCAAGGAGATAAGCTCCGTAAAGGACGTGCTTGCTTCTGTGTATGCTGCTCTTACTGAGAAGGGGTATAATCCCGTAAACCAGATAGTGGGCTATATAATGTCGGGAGATCCTACTTATATTACAAGCCACAAAGGAGCGAGGGCGATGATTATGAAGGCTGAGCGCGACGAGCTGGTGGAGGAGATGCTCAAATTTTACATTAAGAACGAAGGCTGGAGGGAGCAGGATTGAGAAAGATGGGGCTTGACTTCGGCTCAAAGACGGTAGGCGTGGCGGTAAGTGATCCGCTTATGGTTACGGCTCAGGGAGTCGAGATTATACGGCGCGATCGCGAGGACAAGCTGCGCAGGACACTTGCGAGAATCGAGGAGCTTATCCTTGAATACGAGGTAGATGAGATTATTCTTGGATATCCTAAGAATATGAATGATACGCTGGGCGAGCGCGTCGAGAAAACGCTTGCCTTTAAGGAGATGCTGGAGCGCAGGACAGGGCTCAATGTAGAGCTTTGGGACGAGCGCCTGACAACAGTTGCGGCGGATAAAGCCATGATAGAGGCCGGTATGCGGCGTGAGGAGCGGAAAGAACACGTTGACAAAGTGGCGGCAGTTTTTATTTTGCAGGGATATCTTGATTTTTGCAGGAACAGGCAGAGCGGCGCGGCAGGTGAGCAGTAACGGCTTGATTAAAGCTAAAGTGATTGGAGGCTTTCGGATTTATTATGGAAAAAATTACCTTTATGCCCGATGGGGGAGAGGCTGTTGAATTTTATGTTCTGGAGCAGACGACCCTGGGCGGGGTTAATTATATTCTTGTGACAGATGCGCAGGAGGAGGAAGACGGCGAGGCTTATATTTTAAAGGCTGTTTCCGACGCAGAGGACGGCGAGCAGATTTACAGTATCGTTGAAGACGATGATGAGCTTACGGCTGTATCGGGAGTTTTTGAAAGCATGCTTGACGACGTTGACCTTATTAAATAAAAAATTTAAGGAGGATTATTTTGAAAAACAACAAACAACAAAATACTTCAAAGCTCAAGATTATACCCTTAGGCGGGCTTGAGCAGATTGGTATGAACATTACTGCCTTTGAATACGAAGACAGTATTATTGTGGTGGATTGCGGTCTGAGTTTCCCAGCGGACGATATGCTTGGAGTGGACCTTGTCATACCCGACGTGACATATCTCAAAAACAATCAGGATAAAGTAAAGGGCTTTGTCATCACACACGGTCACGAGGACCACATCGGAGCGCTGCCGTATGTGTTGAAGGAGATGAATGTGCCGATTTATGCCACGAACCTTACAATGGGCATCATTGAGAATAAACTCACGGAGCACAATCTTATACACAATGTCAGGAGAAAAGTCGTAAAATTCGGGCAGAATATTAATCTGGGCTGTTTTAGGATAGAATTTATCAAGACGAACCACAGCATAGTTGACGCCGCGGCGCTTGCGATTTATTCACCTGCAGGAATCGTAGTGCACACAGGTGATTTCAAGGTGGATTACACACCTGTGTACGGCGACGCGATAGATTTACAGCGTTTTGCGGAGCTTGGGAAAAAAGGCGTGCTTGCACTTATGTGCGACAGCACCAACGCCGAGCGTCAGGGCTTTACACCTAGCGAAAAAAAGCTTGGTCCCGTATTCGATGCCATATTTGAGGAACACAAAAAGACAAGGATTATAATAGCCACATTTGCGTCAAACGTGGACAGAGTGCAGCAGATCATAAACACGGCATATAAATTTGGAAGAAAAGTGGTTGTCGAAGGCAGGAGCATGGTAAATATCATAGAAACAGCCTCAAATCTGAACCGCATAAGCATACCCGACAACACGCTTATAGATATAGAAAAGCTTAAAAATTACCCGCGGGACAAAACAGTCATAATCACTACGGGAAGCCAGGGCGAGAGCATGGCTGCACTCAGCCGCATGGCAAACAACATGCATAAGAAAATCACAATCGGAAAAGGCGACACAGTCATCTTTTCGTCAAATCCAATCCCCGGCAACGAAAAGGCTGTCACGAGGATAATAAACGAGCTTTTCAAAAAAGGCGCCGACGTTATTTTCCAGGACACGCACGTTTCAGGTCATGCCTGCCAGGAGGAAATCAAGCTTATCTACACGCTCACAAAGCCTAAATATTCTATCCCCGTGCACGGCGAGTATAAGCACCTGATGGCGCAGGCAAAGCTTGCTATGGAGCTTGGCATTGACAAGGAAGACGTGTTTATCCTGCAGTCGGGCGACGTGCTTGAGCTTGATGAGGAAAGCGCGGGAATCACAGGCAAAGTGCCCGTAGGCACAGTGCTGGTAGACGGACTTGGCGTAGGCGACGTGGGCAACGTCGTGCTGCGCGACAGACAGCATCTTGCGGAAGACGGCATTATTATAGTAGTGCTCTCGCTTGACGGGGCGAGCGGCGAGCTGCTTGCAGGACCTGATATCGTATCGCGGGGCTTTGTCTATGTAAAAGAATCCGACGAGCTTATGGAGGAAGCGCGCAAGCTTATAGAAAAGGCAGTGCTTGGCTGCCTAAAGAAAAACGTGACCGACTGGGGAAAGATAAAGGGGACAATAAAAGATACTCTGAGCGACTTTGTATGGAAAAAGACTAAGAGACGTCCGATGATTTTACCTATAATAATGGAAATATAAGGTTGGTGGAGAAATGGACACAAAGCAGTTATTAGGCGCGATAGTCGCCACAATAGTAAAAATAGCTGTTGCGGCGGCAGTTATAGTGGTAGTATTTCGGCTCGCGATAGGCGCATACAATTTTGGGTACAGCGTATTTGCGGATATTCCCATATCATCAGGCGAAGGCAGGACAGTAAGCGTGACGGTGTCGGAAAACCAGGATGAAAAGGAGCTTGCCAAAATGCTTGAACAGAAAGGGCTTATAAAAGACGCAAATGTATTTTATGTACATGACCGTCTATCCGATTACAAGGGAAAGCTTAAGGCAGGCACTTACGAGCTGAGTACGGCTATGACGGCGGAGGAGATGCTTGCAGTTATGTGCGGCAGTGGCGAAACGGAGGAGGAGCAGTGACGGACGAGAGGATGCAGACCTTCCTCCATTCATTTGACAGGGAGCTGCCCGAGTATCTCAGAGAGCTTGAAAAACATGCAAAAGAAACAGACGTACCTATAATACGCCCCCAAATGCAGGGTCTGTTGCGCTTTCTGATTACATGGAAAAAACCCGCAAGCATACTGGAGGTGGGGACAGCAATAGGCTTTTCAGCGCTGTTTATGAGCGAATACGCCCCAAAAGGCTGCCACATCACTACCATAGAAAAATACGAAAAACGCATACCGCTTGCAAGGGAAAACTTTTTAAGGGCGGGAAAGGAAGCCTCCATCACGATGATTGAAGGAGATGCCGCCGACGTGCTTTCGGACCTCTCCTCCGATGGGGGCTTTGACCTGATTTTTATGGACGCGGCAAAGGGACAATATATACACTTCCTGGAAAATATAATACGTCTGCTTTCGCCAGACGGCATAATCGTCTCAGACAATATCCTTCAAGAAGGCGAACTTCTGGAATCAAAATACGCCATAACCCGCCGTAACCGCACAATTCACAACAGAATGCGCGAGTATATCTACGCCCTCACGCATGACGCCCGCTTGGAAACCCTAATCCTGCCCATAGCAGACGGAATAACACTTTCAGTACGGAAATAAATAATAAATTGAAACAAATAACAAACGTAAATAAGTTAGCACAGCATACCAAAACACTAGCCCAGACAGGACAATTCACCCCATGAAGACCATTGAAAAGCGTCGGCACTTAGCGAAGCAAGCGTTAAAAGCGCAGCTCCTTTTAACGCGCCGCCGAGCTTAGTGTCCGCTACGCTTTTCACTGAGCGCAAGCGTTGTCTGAATGGGGTGAATTGTCCTGTCTGGGCGGACTGAAAAAAGAACATAAAAACCTTATATATAAACAAATCAATTACAGGCCGCTATTTCCCCATATCTCACATAACGCGGCAGAACGGAGACCAACGTGCAAAATACTGACAACACAAGCATAAAAAAACCCGAACTTCTTGTGCCCGCGAGCAGCCTTGAAGACTAAAAACCGCCGTAATATTCGGAGCAGACGCCGTGTACATCGGCGGAGAAGCGTTTGGGCTCAGGGCAAACGCCAAAAATTTTTCGCTTGACGAAATGGCGCAGGGAATAGAATTTGCGCATAAACGCAATGTAAAGGTATACGTGACAGCTAACATTCTGGCGCATAACTATGACCTTGACGGAGCCCGCGAATATTTTACGGAGCTCCAAAAAATAAAGCCCGATGCCCTTATAATATCAGACCCGGGAATGTTTATGATAGCAAAGCAGGTCTGCCCTGAAATAGAAGTACACATTTCCACGCAGGCAAACAACACAAACTATCAGACATACCTTTTTTGGTGGCAGCAGGGCGCAAAGCGCGTAGTGTCGGCGCGCGAGCTCTCATTGGAGGAAATACGCGAAATAAGGGACAAAATACCGCCCCAAATGGAAATAGAAAGCTTCGTTCACGGCGCAATGTGCATATCATATTCAGGACGCTGCCTAATGTCAAATTATCTCACGGGCAGGGACGCAAACCAAGGCGAATGCGCCCACCCCTGCCGCTGGAAATATTCAGTAGTTGAGGAAACACGCCCTAACGAATACATGCCAGTCTACGAAAACGAGCGCGGCACATATATTTTCAACTCAAAAGACCTGTGCATGATAGAACACATCCCAGAGCTTGCGGCGGCAGGCATAGACAGCTTTAAGATAGAAGGCAGAATGAAAACGGCGCTCTACGTCGCATGCGTGGCGAGAACCTACAGGCGCGCGATAGACGATTTCTTTGAAAGCAGGGACAAATATTATGAAAATATGGAGTGGTACCGTCAGGAAATAGCAAAATGCACCTACAGGCAGTTCACCACAGGCTTTTACTTCGGCCGCCCCGACGAGACTTCGCAGATTTACGACAACAGCACATATGTAAACGAATACACATATCTTGGCACAGTGGAAATGATAGACAAAAGGGGCTTTGTTAAATTTGAGCAGAGAAACAAATTTTCCGTAGGGGACACAATCGAGCTCATGAAGCCAAACGGCGAAAATATCGCAGCCCAAGTGCTTTCCATGTACAATGAAGACGGCGAAAGCGTCGAAAGCTGCCCGCACTCCAAACAGATACTGTACGCAGAGCTGTCCGCCAAAGCCCAGCCCCATGACCTGATGCGCGTCAAAGCAAAGGAAAGCGGGATACAATATACATGGGTATGATTTCCGCAATATTGCTGAACGTAGCTAATATAGCTGCTAAGGCGCTGGAAATGTATAGAGATAAAAAAGAGCATCAAAAAAGCAACCGCTCCGACCAAAGTTAGGTTGCTTTTTTTGATTTGACCTCCCTAAAAAACGCACAAACCGACACACTATAGTAGTCAAAAACCACAAAAACAAAGCCTTGTTTCCACCACAAATCTATGCAAAATGCAGAAAACCCCTCAAATTTTATAAAATTTACAAAAAACCATTGATTTTTTCACTCAGATATATTATCTTAGATTGTAGCAAAAGCCAATCGCAGATTTGCTTTAAAAAATTTATAATCAGGTATCATGAACAACGGTGTTCCAAAAAGAATATAATCTTTTTTTGGAACATTTTTTTTGTAAGCGCAAGATATTATAGCGCACAGAATGAGTGTTATGGTACATATTGAAAGAGAGGTAAAAACATGAGCGAGGCATTAAACGTGGAAAAAATCTTTGCCGAAAAGGTATTTACCGTGGCAAAAATGAAGGAAAGGCTTCCTAAAAAAGTATTCCAGGAAGTAATGAGAGTAATGAACCAGGGCGGCGAGCTTAAAATGGCGACAGCGGACGTAGTCGCAAAGGCAATGAAGGACTGGGCGGTAGAAAACGGCGCTACGCATTTCACGCACTGGTTCCAGCCGCTTACAGGCATCACGGCGGAAAAGCATGACTCTTTCGTATCGCATCCCGACGAGGAAGGCAGAATGTTGATGGAGTTTTCGGGCAAGGAGCTTATCAAGGGCGAGCCTGACGCGTCATCATTCCCCTCAGGCGGACTCCGCGCTACCTTCGAGGCAAGAGGCTATACGGCGTGGGATATCACTTCCCCATGCTTCTTAAAGGAATCAGGCTGCGGCACAATCCTCTGCATACCCACAGCCTTCTGCTCATACACAGGCGAGGCGCTTGACAAGAAGACGCCGCTTCTGCGTTCGATGGAGGCGCTGAGCGAGCAGGCGCTGCGTATAGTGAGGCTGTTTGGCAACACAGAGGCGACAAAGGTAACGGCGTCAGTAGGTCCCGAGCAGGAGTATTTCCTTGTTGACAAGGATTTGTTTTTCCAGAGAAAGGATCTTATGTTTGCAGGCCGCACGCTTTTTGGAGCTCCGGCGCCCAAGGGGCAGGAGATGGAGGATCATTACTTCGGAGTTATCAAGGAGCGCGTAGGCGCATATATGAAGGACTTAAATGAGGAGCTTTGGAAGCTGGGTGTCACAGCCAAGACACAGCACAACGAGGTTGCTCCCGCACAGCACGAGCTTGCGCCGATATATGAGACGGCAAACATCGCCGTAGACCACAACCAGCTTGTAATGGAGGCTATGAAGCGCGTAGCTTACAAGCACGACCTCAGATGCCTGCTTCACGAAAAGCCGTATGCGGGCGTAAACGGCTCGGGCAAACACAATAACTGGTCAATCACCACGGACAACGGCGTAAACCTTCTCGATCCCGGCGATACGCCAAACAAAAATATCCAGTTCCTGCTTGTGCTTGCATGCATTATGAAGGCGGTTGACGTACATGCCGATTTGTTGCGCCAGTCTGCGTCAGACGTAGGAAACGACCACAGGCTTGGAGCGAATGAGGCTCCTCCAGCTATTATTTCAATTTTCCTCGGCGACCAGCTTGAGGACGTGGTAAAGCAGCTTGTAGAGACGGGCGACGCGTCGAGAGTTCTTGCGGGCGGCAAGCTTGAGGCGGGCGTTTCCACACTTCCTAAGTTTGAAAAGGACGCTACGGACAGAAACAGGACATCGCCGTTTGCATTTACAGGCAACAAGTTTGAGTTCCGTATGGTAGGCTCGGCTGACTCTATCGCAAGCCCGAACACGACCTTGAACGCCATAGTAGCCGAGGCATTCTGCGAGGCGGCAGATGTCCTTGAAAAGGCAAAGGCAGAGGGCAGCTTTGACAACGCTGTACATGATTTGATTAAGGAGTACATGACAAAGCACCAGAGAATAGTATTCAACGGCGACGGATATTCAGACAAGTGGGTTGAGGAGGCAGCAAGGAGAGGACTTCCCAATATCAAGTCCATGATTGAGGCTGCGTCTACAATCACCACGGAGAAGGCTGTAGCTTTGTTTGAGAAGTTCGGCATTTTCACACGAGTAGAGCTTGAGTCACGCGAGGAGATTATATATGAAACCTACGCCAAGACAATAAATATCGAGGCGCTCACAATGGTTGACATGGCGAGCAAGGACATTATTCCAGCCGTTGCGTCATATGCAGGCGACCTTGCAAATTCGATACTTTCAATTAAGGAGGCAGGCGCTACGGCGGCGGCTCAGGTTGAGATATTAAACGAGGTGGATTCACTTCTCGCCGAGGCAAAGAGCGCGCTCAACAAGCTCATTGCCGAGGAGGCAAAGGCGGCGGCGATATCAGACGTAAAGGAGCAGGCATTCTATTACAAGGATGTCGTAAAGGCGGCAATGGACGCACTCAGGGCGCCTATAGATAAGCTTGAAATGCTCGTAGACGGCTCAGTATGGCCTATACCTACATACGGCGATTTGATGTTTGAGGTATAAAAATCAGCCAGTTTTGCATAAAAAAATATTTTGGGGAGAAAATAGCCATCAAAAAGGCGGTTTTCTCCCCTTGCACTGTAATTTGCAGAATTTGGAAAAACTTGAAAAATTCCCTAAAAAAATGCTTGCATTTTAACTCAAAGTGTTATATACTATCAAATGTGCCACACAGAGCACGACAATAAATAGCGCTATCGCCAAACGGTAAGGCAACGGACTCTGACTCCGTCATTTCAAGGTTCGAATCCTTGTAGCGCTGCTAAAGCAACGGTTTATGTGTATGCCGTTGCTTTTTTGCTTTTCCGCATAACGGGAGATTGTGCGGCAGGGCGAGGGTTAATTTGCTTTAAAATTAAGTTTCACGACATTTTAGGGGAGATAAAAAATGTTTGAGCTTGGGAAAAAACAGTCACTGTTTATAGTGAAGGAGGTTGATTTCGGCGTATATCTGGCGGACAAGCCCGACATCAATGCCGAGGAGAGGGTGCTCCTGCCCAAAAAACAGATTCCGGAGGGCAAGGGCATAGGAGATGAGCTGGAGGTATTTCTTTACAAGGATTCCAAGGACAGGCTGATAGCTACCACCAATTCGCCGCTTTTGAGCGTCGGGGAGGTAGGCATGCTGAAGGTTTCGCAGGTCACGCCGATTGGCGCGTTCCTCGACTGGGGGCTTGAAAAGGACATACTGCTTCCGTACAAGGAGCAGACAAGGCGCGTCAAGGAAGGAGAAGAAATACTTGTCACGGTATACATAGACAAGAGCAGCCGCCTTGCCGCCACAATGAACGTCTACGAGCGTCTGTCGTGCGAAAGCGGCTACCAAAAAGACGACAGGGTAAGCGGCATAGTGTACCAGATAATTGACAGCTTCGGCGCGTTCGTCGCCGTAGACAACAAATACTCTGCGCTGATACCGACGCGGGAGATGTTTGGCGATATATCCGTCGGCGACACCATAGAGGCGAGAGTCACAGGCGTAAAGCCCGACGGAAAGCTGGACTTAAGCGTGCGCGAGAAAGCGCATATTCAAATAAAAAAAGACGCTGAGCGCATTATGGAGCTGTTTGACAAATACAATGGGGAGCTGCCGTTTACGGACAAGGCATCGCCAGAGCTTATAAAGCGTGAAACGGGCATGAGCAAAAACGAATTTAAGCGCGCCATAGGCAATCTGCTGAAAAACAATAAGGTAGAGATAAAATCCGACAGCATACAAAGAACAGTTTAAGGCCAGATGCGCCTTTAACAGGAAATATGCAAAACAGCACGCTTTCTATATGAAAGCATGCTGTTTTAAGGATTAGGGCTCAAATGCGTATGTCAATGTTTCCTCCGACATCGGGATTGACTGAGCGCTCCATCGCGGCTGAGTCAATCAGGTCGGTTAGCATGGCGCCCGTGCTCTGCGCCGTGTCAAGCGACTTTGCAAGCACGGCAACGCCCACGTCATTCATAAGCCTTGACTGAGCCATACCCATTGATAAACCGGCAATATCCATATGCGGCACCCCTTTCTCTACATATGTTATATCGTCTTGCCTATGGATATATTATAGTACAGAATTTATTAAAAATAAATAAAAATAATTTGTATATCTGGCATAATTAGTTGGGAAGGATGTTTTTCCTTAAAAATTTCAAAAATTGCATAAAAAAGTTAGCTTTTTCTATGGATTTATTTGTGGAAATATATTAAAATAAAACCATAATGCGACAAAACCGCAGGTAAGCATCAGCAATTTTTTGTCTATATTGTATAAGGAAAAGTATTTCGGCACGCTTTGTATTGGGGTAAGCGTATTGATATGAGAAGGAGAGGGTCAAATGATTTCAAACCAGATTATGCAGAATACTATTGAGGGAATTAAGGCGATAACGAGGGTAGAGCTTTTTGTGGCGGACGTAGACGGCAAGCTTGTGGCATCGACAAAAAATATCGGCACGAGCTTTGAACATTCAGTGCTTGAATTTGTCAAGTCGGCGGCGGACAGCCAGGAGATACAGTCGAGCCAGTTTTTTAAGATTTATGATGAGCAGCAGCTTGAATATATACTGATAGCGAGCGGCGCAAGCGACAATGCCTACATGGTCGGCAAGATGGCGGCATTCCAGCTGCAGAATCTGATGGTTGCTTACAAGGAGCGGTTTGACAAGGATAATTTTATAAAAAATCTGCTGCTTGACAACCTTCTGCTGATTGACATATACAGCCGTTCCAAAAAGCTCCATATTCCGACAGACGTAAAGCGCGCCGTGCTGATAGTTGAGGCGCCTAACGGCAAGGACGCCAATATCCTTGAGAAGGTCCGCGAAAGCTTCGGGCAGAACGGCAGGGATTTTGTCACAGCCGTAGACGAGAACAACGTCATAGTGATAAAGGAAGTCGCGGACAACGAGAGCAACCGCGACATTGACAAGTACGCGCGGGCGATAGGGGACTGCCTTATCAGGGAAAACATAAAGGACGCGCGCATCTCCTACGGCACCAACGTAAAGGAGATAAAAGAGGTGAGCCGTTCCTACAAGGAGGCAAAAATGGCGCTCGACGTGGGCAAGATTTTCTTCGCGGAAAGGCAGATAATCGCGTACAGCGAGCTTGGCATAGGCAGGCTTATATACCAGCTTCCGATACCGCTCTGCAAAATGTTCATCAAGGAGATTTTCGGCGGAAAGAGTCCTGATGACTTTGACGAGGAGACGCTTGTCACAATCAATAAGTTTTTTGAGAATTCACTGAACGTATCGGAGACTTCAAGACAGCTCTTTATACATAGAAATACGCTTGTTTACCGCCTTGACAAGCTCCAAAAGAGCACAGGGCTTGATTTGCGCGTATTTGAAGACGCGATTACGTTCAAGATAGCGCTTATGGTAGTGCGATATATGAAGTATATGGAATCATTTGAATATTGATTTATGAACAGGGGTTATAATAATTATTTTGAGGTGGAATTTTGAGAAATACAACGGCTAAAAAACGTACAAATCCAAACGCGCCCATTATTTCGCTGGAGCATGTGAGCAAGGCGTATTCAGTGGGCGCTCCAGCATTAAATGACGTAAATCTGCATATAAATAAAGGAGAATTTGTATTTATCGTGGGCGACAGCGGTTCTGGCAAATCGACGCTCATAAAGCTTTTGCTGCGTGAGCTTCTGCCGTCGTCGGGGCGCATCACGGTAAACGGCACTGACGTAGTGCGGCTTAGAAGGCGGCAGATACCTAAATTCAGAAGAAACCTTGGCGTAGTATTCCAGGACTTCCGCCTTTTGAACGACAGAAACGTATATGAGAACGTGGCGTTTGCGCAGCGCATTGTGCAGAAGTCGGGCAGGGAAATTCGTAAGAATGTTCCCTCCATTCTTTCTACGGTGGGATTGGCGGGCAAATACAAGGCAAAGCCAAAGCAGCTTTCAGGCGGCGAGCAGCAGAGGGTTGCCATTGCGCGCGCGCTGGTAAACAAGCCGCAGATTCTGCTTGCCGACGAGCCGACAGGCAATCTTGACCCTAAGATTACATGGGACATTATGAACCTGCTTGAAAAGATAAACAATAATGGCACTACCGTAGTCGTGGTGACGCATAACCGCGAGATTGTAAACGACATGCAGAAGCGTGTTGTCACTATGAGAAAGGGCGTTATTGTGAGCGACGAGGAGAAGGGTGGCTATATAGATGAGGATTAATACGCTTTTTTATTGTATGCTGCAGGGCTTGAAAAATATTTTCAGAAATAAATGGGTTACTCTTGCGACGGTTGCCACAATATCGGCGTGTCTGTTTTTGTTCGGCCTGTTTTATTCGATACTTATGAATTTTGACCATATGGTAAAAAGCGCTGAGCAGCGCGTCGCGGTGACGGCGCTTTTGGAGCTTGGGGTTTCCGACGAACGCGTCAGCGAGATAAGGTCTATGATTGAGAACCGTGACGAGGTAAAGGAGGTAACATATTTATCGGCAGATGAGACATGGGAAAAGTTCGCTGAGGAAAATGATTTTGGCGATATAAGCATATTTACGGAAAATCCGCTTGAGGACTGCGCCCATTTTGACATATATATGAATGATGTCTCAAAGCAGTCTGATCTTGTTTCCTTTCTGGAGTCGGTTGAGGGCATAAGGAAGGTAAACCAGTCGGCGCTCACAGCGAGGGTGCTTACAGGGGTAAACTCAATAATAGGATATGTGTCAATAGGCATTATCCTAATTTTGTTTTTGGTGTCGATTTTCCTTATAAGCAATACTGTCACGATAGGAATACAGATGCGCAAGGGCGAGATTCAGATAATGAAGTATATAGGCGCTACAGACTTTTTTGCGAGGGCGCCCTTTGTCATTGAGGGAATAATCATAGGCTTTATCGGCTCACTCATACCGCTGACGGTCATATATTTCCTGTATAATGAGGCAGTGGTTTACGCGGCGACCAGCTATTCCTTTATGTCGTCGATCATCCAGTTCCTGCCAGTGCAGGAGGTATTTGAGACGCTTCTGCCGGTTTGCATAGGCATAGGCGTCGGGATTGGCTTTATAGGCAGCTACACGACAGTCAGAAAGCATTTGAGCGTTTAGAAAGGCAGAAGATATGCGGCATCAGATAAAAATACAAAGGGCGCTTGCGGCTGTCCTTGCTTTTGCCGTGCTGGCTGCGGCAGCGGCGTATATGTGTCCTGTGGTGAGCTGGGCAGATGAGATTTCCGAGCTTCAGGACAGCATAGACCAGAAGAAAAAAGAGATAGAGGCAGCCAAGGGACAGAAAAATGAGCTTCAGTCAGGGCTTACCGACGTAAAAAGCGTTATTGCAGGTCTTGAAAAGAGCAAGAATGACCTCGCGGCTTATGTGAGCGAGCTTGACGCCACGCTCTCGGCAGCCCAGGCAAAGATAAATGAGCTTACAGAAATGATAAGCGAAAAGGAGACGGAGATCACAAAGACAAAGGCGGAGCTTGAGGAGGCGCAGAAAACTGAGCAGCAGCAGTATGCGGATATGAAGGACAGAATAAAGAGCATGTACGAGAGGGGCGACAGCTTTTACTTTGAGATTGTCTTTTCCGCAAGGTCGTTTGGCGATATGCTTAACCGTGCCGATTATGTTGAGCGTCTTACCGCTGCCGACAAACGGCTCCTTGATAAATTTAAGACAACGAGGGAATACGTTGAGACCTGCAAACAGCAGCTGGAGGCCGAGCAGGAGCTTTTAGGGGAGGCAAAGAGCGAGGCTGAGGAGGAGCAGCATTCGTTAGAGCTTTTGATTGCCGAGAAGGAGCAGCAGATGGCTGCGTATCAGGCTGACATAAACAGCCAGGAGCAGGTTTTAAAGGCGTATGAAGATGAGATGGCGGCGCGCGACGCCGAGATAAAGGCGCTTGAAAAGGCTATGCAGGAGCAGCAGGCGGCGCTTGAAAAGGCAAACAACAAAAAGAATACATACGACGGCGGCATGTTTGCATGGCCTGCCCCGTCATATACGCGTATTTCAGATGATTTTGGAATGCGCGAGGTCCACCCTATATATAAGGTACAGAAAATGCACAACGGCGTTGATATGGCTGCGCCTGGCGGTTCTCCGATACTTGCGGCATATGACGGCACAGTGATAGCGGCGGCGTACAGCTCCAGCATGGGCAATTACATTATGATAGACCATGGCGACGGGCTTACCACTATATATATGCACGCTTCCGCGCTGTATGTGAAAAGCGGGCAGAACGTATCAAAAGGCGAAAAGATAGCGGCTGTAGGCACTACGGGCAATTCGACAGGCAATCATCTTCACTTTGGCGTGAGATTAAACGGGACATATGTAAATCCCTGGAATTATTTAAAGTAGTAACAGGAAGGAAATGGCTTATAAATGCAAAATCAAGGCGACTTTAACGGCTTTAACAATATGGCGGGCGGATATCCGCCGAGAAATGGCAGGAACGAAAACAAGACAAAGTATTATCTGCTCGGACTGGCGACGGGAATTGCATTGTCAATGATAGTTTCGCTTATGACTGTCAGTGTTGTGAGGTTTTACAAAAATATAGGGCTGATGCGCAACAAAGCCCAGGCGGAGAGCGCCGAGAGCGTGACTGATGATGTCGTTGTCGAAAAGCTGGGCGTGCTTGAGGAAACGGTGGATAAATATTTTTGGAAGGACGTGGAGGAGGAAACGCTGCAGGACGGCATTTACAAAGGAATGCTCGCGGCGCTTGACGATCCGTACAGCGTCTACTACACCAAGGAGGAGCTTATAAGCCTGCAGCAGCAGACGGAGGGCATTTATTACGGCATAGGCGCGTATATCAGCAAGGATTTGGAAACGGGCTATGTCCAGATAAGCAGAATCATAAAGGGCACTCCCGCCGAGGAGAGCGACCTTATGCAGGGTGATTACATTTACGCAATAGAGGGCGAGAGCATGTACGGCAAGGAGAGCGATTATGTAGTCAGCAAGATAAAGGGTGAGGAGGGCACTTTTGTCACAATCACCGTCCTGCGTGAGGGCGAGGCGGATCCCATTGACATAGATGTCGAGCGGCGCAGGATAGAGAGCCCGACTGTTGAGTATGAGATGTATGACAACGGCATGGCGTATATACAGATAACGGAGTTTGACCTGGTTACGACAGGCCAGTTTGAGGAAGCGTATAATCAGGCGAAGGCTGACGGCATGAAGGGGCTTATAATTGATTTGAGGAGCAACCCAGGCGGAAATCTTTCTACTGTATGCGATATAGCCCGCATGCTTCTGCCCAAGGGCCTGATTGTATACACAGAGGACAAATACGGTAAGCGTGAGGAATACAAGTGTGACGGCAGCAATGAGATAGACGTGCCGCTTGTGGTGCTGGCAGACGGCTATAGCGCAAGCGCGTCGGAGATACTCACAGGCGCGGTAAAGGATTACGGAATAGGCACGATAGTAGGCACTACCACCTATGGCAAAGGTATAGTCCAGAAGGTTATAAACCTTTCAGACGGTTCGGCGCTGAAGCTCACGGTCAGCACATATTTCACGCCGAACGGAAACAATATACACGGCATAGGCATAGAGCCTGACATAGAAGTGCCGTTTGATGCCGAACAGTACCAAAACGGAGTTGACAACCAGCTTGAAAAGGCGAAGGAAGTGCTGGCGCAGAAGCTGGGACAGCAATAAATGGAGGGATTTTTATGTACACGGCAGATGAAAAAAGATACGACAGCATGAAGTATAACAGATGTGGCAGGAGCGGGCTGCTGCTGCCTGCGGTTTCGCTTGGACTGTGGCACAATTTCGGCTCGGGCGCAAGCTTTGAGAATATGCAGAATATGTGCTATACAGCGTTTGACAATGGAATCACGCATTTTGATTTGGCAAACAATTATGGGCCTGTTGCGGGAGCGGCTGAGGAAAATTTTGGAAGAATACTTGCCAAGGGGCTTGGGCGTTACCGTGATGAGCTTGTTATTTCGACCAAGGCAGGATATGATATGTGGGAAGGCCCTTATGGAAACTGGGGGAGCAGGAAATATCTTATTGCAAGCCTTGACCAGAGCTTAAAGCGCATGGGCGTTGAATATGTTGATATATTTTACCATCACAGGCCTGATTCCGAAACTCCGCTTGAAGAAACGGCGCGCGCGCTTGACGATATCGTGAGGAGCGGCAAGGCGCTTTACGTGGGAATATCAAATTATAATAAGGAGCAGACTATCCAGATTGCAAAGCTTTTTAAGGATATGGGCACGCCGTTTATTATAAATCAGCGCAAGTATTCAATGCTTGTGCGCGACATTGAAACCGACGGCTTAAAGGCATACGCGAAGGCGAACGGAATAGGCATCATTACATTCTGTCCGCTTGCCCAGGGGCTGCTTACGGACAGATACCTTAACGGTATTCCACAGGACAGCCGAATCCGCACAGACGGGCGTTTCCTTAAAGAAGATGCGATTGATGAAAATACAATTGCCAAAATCCGTGCGCTGAATGATATCGCAAAACAGCGCGGGCAAAGTCTTGCGCAGATGGCGCTGGCATGGATATTGAGAGATGACGACATAACGAGCGTGCTGATTGGCGCGTCAAGACCTTCACAGATTATCGACAATGTCGGCATGCTGTCAAACCTGAGCTTCAGCGAGGAGGAACGCAGCAGGATTGACGATATTTTGAAATAAAGCGGCCCCGCCACAAAGCTGTGGCGGGGCGTTTTTTATTCTCACGGAAAATAACGAGTGACGTGCCTGCGCGAATGTTTGATAAGCGCCGCGAGTGTCGGCTGCCCTGCAGTTTTGTTGGTCGCTGGCATTTAAAACTATAAATGGAAATAAAAGAGAACAAAAGTTCTAAAAAATTCTTCTGTTCTCTGTACAAATAAATATCTGTGTGATATAATCAGAATTACGTTTAGCGGATTTCGCATGAGTACATACTATTTTTGCATATGCGGCATATGCTGGGAAATGCACAGTTTATCATTTGCTATTGGCGATTTTTGCGGCATGATTAAATTTTGTCTTAATGTTCAGGAGGTGGGGGCAGTGCGGGCAGCTGATACAGGCGGGATTTTTAAATTGCACAGCGAATACCAGCCTACAGGCGACCAGCCGCAGGCGATAGATGAGCTTGTCAGGGGCTTTAGGGCGGGCAACCAGTTCCAGACGCTGCTCGGCGTCACAGGCTCGGGCAAGACCTTCACGATGGCTAACATAATCGCCGCCCTGAACAAGCCCACTCTTGTGATTGCGCACAACAAGACGCTTGCAGGGCAGCTTTACGGTGAATTTAAGGAATTTTTCCCTGAAAATGCGGTGGAATATTTTGTGTCCTATTATGATTACTACCAGCCCGAGGCATACATTCCCTCATCTGACACGTATATAGCGAAGGATTCCGCGGTAAATGAGGAGATAGACAAGCTGCGTCTGTCCGCGACGGCATCGCTTACGGAGCGCCGCGACGTTGTCGTGGTGGCAAGCGTGTCATGCATATACGGATTGGGCAGCCCAGAAGAATATCAGGGAATGATGCTGTCGTTGCGCCCTCATATGATAAAGGACAGAGACGAGGTAATCCGCGCGCTGATAGAGATGCAGTATGACAGAAATGACATTGATTTGGAAAGAGGGCGTTTCAGGGTTCACGGCGATGTGGTGGAGATAAATCCCGCGCAGGGCGGAGATTACCTTATACGCGTAGAATTTTTCGGAGACGAGATTGACCGCATAGCGGAAGTAGACGCGGTGACAAACAAGGTAAACGCGCTGCTGGAGCATATTACTATTTTCCCAGCATCGCATTATGTGGTTGCGCCCGAGAGGATAGCGCAGGCGTGCGATAACATAATAGCGGAGATGAAGGAGCGGGTAAGCTATTTCAAGGGCGAGGACAAGCTGCTTGAGGCGCAGCGCATTTCCGAGCGCACAAATTTTGATGTCGAGATGCTCAGGGAGACAGGCTTCTGCTCTGGCATTGAAAATTATTCGCGTCATTTAAACGGCACTGCGGAGGGCGCGCCGCCTTACTGTCTGCTTGACTTTTTTAAAGATGACTTCCTTATTATAATAGATGAGTCGCATATGACGATACCCCAGATTAGGGGAATGTATGCGGGCGACCGCTCACGCAAGACTACGCTTGTCGAATACGGCTTCCGCCTGCCGTCGGCGCTTGACAACAGACCGCTCAAATTTGAGGAGTTTGAGCAGAAAATAGACCAGATGCTCTTTGTGTCGGCGACGCCTGGCATATATGAGGAGGAGCATGAGCTTTTGCGTGCTGAGCAGATTATAAGACCTACGGGGCTGCTTGATCCAAATATTGAGGTACACCCTGTCGAGGGACAGATTGACGACCTCATATCAAGAATAAACGAAGAAACTGCAAAGCATAACAAAGTGCTTGTCACCACGCTTACAAAGCGGATGGCGGAGGATTTGACAAAATACATGAGCGAGGCGGGAGTCCGCGTCAAATACCTGCATTCGGACATAGACACGCTTGAACGCGCTGAAATCATACGCGATATGCGCCTCGACGTTTTTGACGTGCTTGTCGGCATCAATCTTTTGAGGGAGGGACTTGACATTCCCGAAATTTCGCTTGTGGCGATTATTGACGCAGACAAGGAAGGCTTCCTTCGCTCGGCGACATCTTTGATACAGACGGTAGGGCGCGCCGCGAGAAACGCGGAAGGGCACGTCATAATGTATGCCGACACGATTACGGACTCAATGCGCGCCACTCTTGACGAGACGGCGAGACGCCGCGCCATACAGCAGAAATACAATGATGAAAACGGCATTACGCCGCAGACGATAAAAAAAGCCGTGCGCGACCTCATCAGCATTTCAAAGGCGGTAGCCAAGGAAGAACAGGAGTTTGCAAAGGATCCTGAGTCTATGGACGAAAAGGAGCTTAAAAAGCTTATTGCTTCCCTTGAAAAGAATATGCGCAAGGCGGCCGCAGACCTCAATTTCGAGGCGGCTATGGAGCTGCGCGACAAGATGAAGCATCTAAAGAAAATGCTGAATGATATGACTGGCGGCATGGAATGATTTCAGCGTAAAACAATAAAACTTCAAAATGCGGCGCAAGCCGCGTGATAAACGGAATAAGGGGAAAAAATGGACGAAAAACAGTTAAAAATGCTCCCAAAGAGCGAGCTCATAAGAATAAGAGGCGCAAACGAGCATAACCTGAAAAACATAAGCCTTGACATACCCAGAAACAAGCTGGTAGTGCTTACAGGGCTGTCTGGATCAGGAAAATCATCGCTTGCGTTTGACACTATTTATGCGGAGGGGCAGCGGCGGTATATGGAGTCGCTCTCATCATATGCGCGCATGTTTTTAGGACAGATGGAAAAGCCGAATGTGGAAAGCATAGAAGGACTTTCTCCTGCTATTTCCATAGACCAGAAATCCACAAACAGAAATCCGCGATCGACAGTGGGCACGGTCACGGAGATATATGACTATTTCAGGCTTTTGTACGCTCGCATAGGCATTCCCCACTGTCCGAATTGCGGGCGTGAGATAAAACGGCAGACGATAGACCAGATGGTTGACCAGATAATGGATATGCCAGAGGGGACTAAACTGCAGCTTCTTGCGCCAGTGGTGCGCGGACGCAAGGGTGAGCATGTAAAAGTGCTCGACCGCGCAAAGCGCGCAGGCTATGTGCGCGTGCGCATCGACGGCAGCCTGTACGATCTTTCGGAGGAGATAAAGCTTGACAAAAATATAAAGCATAATATAGAGATAATAGTTGACCGCCTTGTGGTAAAAGACGGCATAGCAAGGCGTCTTACTGATTCTATCGAAAATGTCATGTCGCTTTCTGACGGTCTGCTGATAGTGGACGTGATAGGCGGAGAACCGATGAATTTTTCGCAGAGTTTTGCATGTCCCGATTGCGGGATAAGCATAGAGGAAGTAGAGCCGAGGAGTTTTTCCTTCAACAATCCGTTTGGCGCGTGCCCGCAGTGCATGGGACTGGGTTATAAGATGGAGTTTGACGCCGACCTTATGATACCTGACAGGAGCCTCAGCATAAACGATGGCGCGATAACCGCGATAGGCTGGCAGTCCTGCACGGACAAGACGAGCTTTACAAACGCTATCCTGCAGGCGCTTTGCAAGGAGTATGATTTCTCGCTTGATACTCCGTTTGAGGAGCTTTCCGACGAGGTACAGGATATGCTCATAAACGGCACGGGCGGCAGAGAGGTCATAGTTTATTATAAAGGACAGCGCGGAGAAGGCAGATACCCCATAGCGTTTGAGGGACTGATTAAAAACGTGGAGCGGCGCTATAAGGAAACGGCTTCTGAGATAATGAAGCAGGAGTATGAAACCTTTATGCGCATTACGCCGTGTACGGAGTGCGGCGGGAAGCGCCTTAAAAAAAGCTCTCTTGCCGTCACGGTCTGTGGCAAAAACATATATGAGATTACGTCAATGTCGATAGGCAGGCTTTACCAGTTCCTTGATACATTGGAGCTCACAAAGCAGCAGCAATTGATAGGAAAGCGCATATTAAAGGAGATAAGGGCGCGCGTGGGCTTCCTTGAAAATGTGGGGCTTGAATATCTCAGCCTTTCAAGGGGGACGTCGTCGCTTTCGGGCGGCGAAGCGCAGCGGATAAGGCTTGCCACGCAGATTGGCTCGGGGCTTGTCGGTGTGTGCTATATACTTGACGAGCCCAGCATAGGGCTTCACCAGAGGGATAATGACAAGCTGCTCAACGCGCTTAAAGAGCTGCGTGACTTGGGAAATACGCTTATAGTGGTGGAGCACGACGAGGACACGATGCTTGAAGCCGACCATATTGTCGATATAGGACCCGGAGCGGGCGGTCATGGCGGCGAGGTTGTCGCGCAGGGCACGGCGGAGGAGATAATGAAAATCCCTGAGTCGATTACGGGACAGTACCTTAGCGGCAAGCTTTTCATACCAGTGCCAGCAGCGCGCCGCAAACCCACGGGCTGGCTTACGGTAAAGGGCGCTGCGGAGAACAACCTGAAAAATATAAACGTGAAATTCCCGCTGGGCGTGTTTACCTGCGTGACGGGCGTATCAGGCTCGGGAAAGTCTTCCCTTGTAAACGAGATACTGTACAAGCATCTGGCAAGGAAGCTTAACAGGGCGCGCACCATAGCAGGAGCGCACAAAAGCATAGAGGGCGTAGAGCAGCTCGACAAGGTGATAAATATAGACCAGTCGCCCATAGGCAGGACGCCGCGCTCCAATCCCGCCACTTACACGGGAGTTTTTGATCAGATAAGGGATTTGTTTGCGGCGACAACGGATGCCAAGGCAAAGGGTTATTCAAAGGGGCGTTTCAGCTTTAACGTAAAGGGCGGGCGCTGCGAGGCGTGCGGCGGCGACGGCATAATAAAAATCGAAATGCATTTTCTGCCCGATGTCTATGTGCCGTGCGAGGTGTGCGGCGGAAAACGCTACAACCGTGAGACGCTGGAGGTCAAATATAAGGGGAAAAACATATTTGACGTACTTGATATGACTGTTGAGGAAGCTCTTACGTTTTTTGATGCGATCCCTTCAATAAAAAGAAAAATAGAGACTCTCTACGACGTGGGACTTTCATATATCAAGCTTGGGCAGCCGTCCACTACGCTTTCCGGAGGCGAGGCGCAGCGGATAAAGCTTGCCACGGAGCTTAGCCGCAGAAGTACAGGCAGGACTATATATATACTTGACGAGCCGACAACAGGGCTTCACTTTGCTGATGTGCATAAGCTTGTAGAGATACTGCAGCGGCTTGCGGAGGGCGGAAATACTGTAGTCGTGATTGAGCATAACCTTGATGTGATAAAGACGGCGGATTATATTATAGATATGGGACCTGAGGGCGGTGACGGCGGCGGCACGGTAATCGCCGAAGGCACGCCCGAGGAGGTTGCAAAGGACAAAAAATCATATACGGGCGTTTATATCAAAAAAATGCTTGATAAGGCGAAGGGTTTAGGCAAAAGCTTATAAATAAACAGCGTCTGTCACTAAAGAAATATCGCAAAATTACCGATATACTATTTAGTGATAGGCGCATTATTTTAATTTTTCTAAAAAAAGTGTGAACCCCCTTTAAAAAATGGCTGAATTAGGTTATAATGACTTAGTATGCTTTACTTGTTTATTTAATAGTTATATTCTTATTGGGCAAACTATTTTTTGATAATTATTTATAGATGGGATTAAGCCGCCATTTTAAATAGAAAGGGGCACAGAGCCATGGAGTACACGGATATTGGAATTGACCTTGGGACCGCAAGTATATTAGTATATATCAGAGGAAAAGGCGTCGTGCTGAAGGAGCCTTCAGTAGTGGCATTTGACAGGGATTCAGATACGATAAAAGCAATAGGAGAGGACGCAAGGCTGATGCTGGGCAGGACGCCCGGCAATATTGTAGCAATCAGACCGCTGCGTCAGGGCGTTATTTCTGATTATAAGGTGACAGAGCAGATGATGCAGCACTTCATACAAAAGGCGCTTGGCAGAAAGACATTTAGAAAGCCGCGCATAGCCGTATGTGTGCCGAGCGGAGTTACCGAGGTTGAAAAAAAGGCAGTTGAGGACGCTACCTATCAGGCAGGGGCGAGAAGCGTCAGCATTATAGAGGAGCCCATAGCCGCGGCGATAGGCGCAGGGATAGACATTTCAAAGCCATGCGGTAATATGATAGTCGATATAGGCGGCGGCACTTCGGATATAGCCGTCATATCGCTTGGCGGCACGGTTGTGAGCGCGTCAATCAAGATAGCGGGCGACGATTTTGACGAGGCGCTTGTGCGCTATATGAGGAAAAAACACAATCTTCTGATTGGCGAGCGCACGGCAGAGGATATAAAGATTAAGATAGGCTCAGCGTTTAAGCGTGCGGAGGTTGACTATATGGATGTTAGGGGGCGCAACCTTGTCACAGGACTTCCAAAAACTATCCGTGTTTCCTCGGAGGAGACGGAGGAGGCGCTCAGGGAGACAACCTCACAGATTATAGACACCATACACAGCGTACTTGAGAAGACTCCGCCTGAGCTTGCGGCTGATATAGCGGACAGGGGCATAGTCCTCACGGGAGGAGGAAGCCTCCTTCGCGGTCTGGAGGATTTGGTTGAATCAAGGACAGGCATAAACACGATGACAGCCGAGGATCCTATGACGGCAGTTGCCATAGGCACGGGCAAGTATGTGGAGTTCTTATATAACAGGTAAAAACGACGTTTAATCAAAGCACAGCTTAGAGAATGGAGGTTATGTATGCTTAGAGGTTTATACACGGCTTACACAGGCATGCTGAATGAGCAGTACAGGATGGACATTATGGCAAACAACCTTGCAAATGCCGACACTACGGGATTTAAAAAAGAAGGCTCTACGAGTCAGGCGTATGATGAGGTTATGGCGGTCAAAATCAAGGATCTTACGGAAAATCCGAACGTTCCCAAGCGCCTTGGCGGAATGAGCCTTGGAGTGAAGATAGGTGAGACTTACACGGATTTTTCACAGGGCTCGCTTAGGAACACTGAAAATACCTATGATTTGGCGATTGGCAGCGAGGGCTTTTTCAATATAGAGTTTACGAGCAAATCGGGCGAGGTTTCCACTAAGTACACGAGAAACGGCGAGTTTAACCTCACTAGGGACGGCTACATGGTGACGAAGGACGGCGATTATCTGCTTGGGAAAGACGGCAACAGAATACAGATTTCCACTACGGCGGCTAATACTGTGATAGATTCCCAGGGAAATATATATCAGGACGATGTGCTTGTTGGCAGCATCAAGATTACGAACTTTACGGACACGGATTACCTCACGCACTACGGCGAGACTATGTGGGACACAAAAGAGGGCGCCGAGGCGGTAGACGTGGAGTATCCCAATATATATCAGGGCTGGCTTGAAATGTCAAATGTTTCCGTAGTCAAGGAAATGGTAAATATGATTACGATTTCAAGGCAGTACGAGGCAAACCAGAAGTTTATAACAAGCTACGACGAGAGCCTTGAGAAGTCGATGGAGCTCAGCAGGATATAAACACAGTCGTTAAGGAGGATTAATTTATGGTAAGGTCATTGTGGACGGGCGCGACAGGCATGATTGCGCAGCAGTTAAATCTTGACAATGTGGCGCACAATCTTTCAAATGTAAACACTACGGGTTACAAAAAAGAGGTAATGGAGTTTAAGTCGCTCCTTTACCAGACTATACAGACAAAATCCACCACAGCCAATATGGCAAACAAGCCGGTGGGCGCGGAGGTTGGACTTGGCACGAGGAATACGGCGGTCACGTCTATTTTCACGACGGGAAGCTTTCTGGAAACGCCGGGCGCTACCAATTTTGCCATTGACGGAGACGGATTTTTTGGCATACGCGGCACTGACGGCAATACATATTATACGAGAAACGGCGAGTTTGTGTTTGCCGTATATGGCGATGATTTGATGCTCACTGATAAAGACGGTCTTCCAGTGCTCAGCACGGAGGGCGAGCCTATAATAGTTGACGGCGATACAAAGGTCAACAAGATTACTGTAGGCGACGGCGGAGAGCTTTTCTATCCTGACGAGGAAGGGCATGCGCAGAGCCTTGATATGGCAATCGGTTTGTGGCAGTTTAACAATCCCGCAGGCTTGGATAAGGTTGGCAACAGCATGTACCAGGAAGCGGAAGCGAGCGGCGCGGCGATGAATGAGGCTGACACGGACGATTTGAAGAAAAGTGAGCTTGTGCAGGGGTATCTTGAGGGCTCAAACGTACAGGTGGCTGATGAGATGGTCAACATGATTATCGCGCAGAGGGCATATGAGATGAACTCAAAGGTTATCACGACCTCTGACGAGATGCTCCAACAGGCTAATCAGTTGAAGAGATAAAAACGTAATGGCAACACTTTTGCGGGGCTGAATAAGGCGGCGAATCTGTGATTAGGGCACAAATTCGCAGGCGCATCAAGAATGGAGGATTATTATGGATATTGGCGGTATGGGTTCGGCGTATTCGGATTATTTATCTACACAGGCGGCGCAGAGCAATAAGGCAGCAGCGCTACAGAGCAAGCTTGAGAACAGCGCGGGCAGTGAATCAGACGAGGAATTGATGGACGCGTGCAAGGAGTTTGAGGCGTATTTTGTAGAGAAGATTTTTGACACAATGCTTGAATCGACAAAGATGTTTTCTGACGACAAAGACGAAAACTCATATGGAAATAAAATGGTAGACGTTTTCAAGGAGACAGCGCTGCACCAGCTCAGCAGCCAGGTGGCGGACAGTGGCAGCGTAGGTTTGGCAAGGACATTGTATGAGCAGATGAAGCGCCAGAATGAAGCTATGAAATTGTAATTTCAGAAATTATAATTTCATGAAAACATAATCTGATTATGCAAGGGTAAACGGCAGCTGTCAGGCGCGTGATTTTCACTCGCTGCAAAACCTGTAAAAATGCGGCGGCAGCGCATCAGGCAGAGAAAGAATTGTTTTTATATAGTCTGATGCTTATAAATATAAAGGCGCTGAATAGCTGTGGAAATTTCAAAAGTATTAAGCCAACTCTTTATATGATAAATGGGTTGGCTTTTAATGTTTGGGGGATTTTTCTTGGAAACCATCAAGGGCTTTGTAAAGCATATCATATTCAAAAACCCGCAGAACGGATATATTATTTTTAAGCTTGTGTCAGAGGAGACTGAGATAACTTGCAAGGGAACACTGGTCCAGCTTGACGAGGGCGAATTTATAGAGGCGGAAGGCGAATATGAGGATAATGCCAAATATAATGAAACGCAGTTTAACGTAAAAAGCTTTCACGCGGCGGCGTCTGACGATGCCGCCGCTGCGGAGCGTTATCTTGGCTCGGGGGCGATAAAGGGAGTAGGGGCGGCGCTTGCGGCGCGCATAGTGCGGCACTTTGGAAACGACACCTTTAGGATAATAGAGGAGGAGCCGCACAGGCTTGCCGAGGTAAAGGGCATAAGCGAAAAAAAGGCGCGTGAGATAGCGGAGCAGGCGGAGGAGAAAAAAGACGCGAGGGAAGCGGTGGTTTTTCTTCAAAAATACGGCATATCAAATGCGCTCGCTGTCAAAATATACAACTATTACGGAATGGGCTTATATAAGATAATGCGCGAAAATCCGTATAAGCTTGCGGAGGACATAGCGGGTGTGGGCTTTCGCACGGCAGATGAGATTGCGTCAAAAATTGGCATACATGTAGACTCGGACTACAGAATGCGCAGCGGCATGCTCTATGTCCTTTTGCAGGCAAGCGCGGAGGGGCATACTTATCTTCCCGAGGAGCTTCTGCTTGAAAGGTCGGCTGATATGCTTGGACTTTCGCCCCAGGTGCTTTCGCCCCAGCTGCCAAATCTTGCGATAGATAAAAAAATCGTAATAAAGGAAAAGGACGGCGGCAGATGCATATATGGCATGAGTGCGTACTACGCGGAGCTCAACTGTGCGAGAATGCTGTACGAGCTGCAGCAGGCGTTTGGCGATGCGGACAGGCTTACAGGGGCTGAGCTTGACAGGATTTCGGAAAAGCTTAAAAGGCTTGAAGAGGCAAATTCCGTGCAGCTTGATGAGCAGCAGCGGCTGGCGGTTACGGAGGCGATTCAGAACGGCATATTTATACTGTCAGGAGGGCCAGGCACTGGAAAAACTACGACAATAAATATGATTCTGCGCTATTTTGAAAATGAAGGGCTTGATATATTTCTGGCGGCGCCGACGGGGCGCGCGGCTAAACGCATGACCGAGGCGACGGGCTTTGAGGCGAGGACGATCCACCGCCTGCTCGAGATTAACGGCGCGGTTTCAGATGACGAAAAAAGTTTTTCGGGCGCGCATTTTGAAAAAAACGAGCTCAATCCGCTGGAAGCTGACGTTATAATCATAGATGAAATGTCGATGGTTGACATATATCTTTTCCAGGCGCTGCTTAAGGCTGTCATGCCGGGGACAAGGCTTATAATGGCAGGAGACAGAAACCAGCTGCCGTCAGTAGGCGCGGGGCAGGTGCTGAAGGATATAATGGAAAGTGGGAAATTTGCGGGTGTCTCACTGTCAAAAATTTTCCGTCAGGCGGGCGAGAGCGACATTGTCATAAATGCCCACAGCATAAACGAGGGCAGGGAGATTTCGCTTGACAACAAAAGCAGGGATTTTTTCTTTTTGGAAAGGAATAATATAAACGTCATATACAAGCATATGATTATATTGATAACTGAAAAGCTGCCAAAATATGTAAATGCTGGCATATATGACATACAGGTGCTCACGCCTATGAGGCGCGGCCCGCTTGGAGTAGATACGCTGAATAAAATACTTCAGCAGTATCTGAATCCTCCTTCAAGCCAAAAGCCAGAGCTTGCCCACGGTGATGACATTCTGCGGGCTGGCGACAAGGTTATGCAGATAAAGAATAATTACCAGCTTGAATGGGAGGTAGTCAGCAAATACGGTATCGCGGTGGACAGCGGTCAGGGCGTTTTTAACGGTGATATAGGCATAGTGCGTGAAATAAATGAAACAGCCCAGACGGTAGTGGTGGAATATGACGATATGCGCAGGGTGACATATCCGTTTAACGGAGTTGACGAGATAGAGCTTGCCTATGCCATTACAATACATAAATCACAGGGCAGCGAATATCCCGCCGTGATTATGCCGCTTCTGACGGGGCCGAGGCTGCTTTTCAACAGAAATCTTTTATATACGGGGGTTACGAGGGCGAAAAGCTGTGTGGTTATTCTGGGCAGCCGCGATACGGTAAGACAGATGATAGCAAATGAAAGCGAGCAGAAAAGATATACAGGATTAAAGGACAGAATATGCGAAATAGTAATATAAGCCTTGGCGGCAGAATTAAGGATTTGCTTTTCCCGCGCCATTGCCCGGTGTGTGATGATATCCTGCCGTTTGGGGAGCAGCTTGTGTGCGGCGGGTGCGCGGCAAAAATACAGTATATAAAGCCACCAACATGCAGAAAATGCGGTAAGCAGCTTTATGATGAGGGAAAAATATACTGCGGTGACTGTATGCGCAGGGAGCATGTGTTTGACTATGGTTTTGCGCTTTATGATTATCAGAGCATGAAAAAGAGCGTTTACAGATTCAAATACGGACATAGGGGTGAGTATGCCCGGTTTTACGCAAGGGATATTTACAGGAATTTAAGGCAGGAGATATGCGCTATGGATGCGGATGCGTTTATTCCTGTGCCGCTTCACAGGACAAGGCAGGATAAGCGCGGATATAATCAGGCGTAGCTTGTGGCAAGGGAGCTTTCAAGGCTTTTTGGCGTTCCTGCGAGGACCGATATAGTGAAAAGAACAAAAAAAACACTGCCCCAAAAGCAATTAAATGCAATATCCAGACAAAATAATTTGAAAAAAGCTTTTAATATTGGCTCAGATGTTGTAAAATTAAATAAAACCATAATTATTGACGACATTTACACGACGGGAAGCACCCTGGACGCGGTTGCGTCGGAGTTAAAGCGTCATGGTGTGGAAAAAATTTATTTTATTACTCTCTGCATAGGAGAGGGAATTTAATGGAGGAAAAGCGGATGAGCGACGTGAGAAATTGCAGAAAATGCGGGAAACTTTTTAACTATATTTCAGGTATGCCAATCTGCCCCGCATGCAGGGCGCAGCTGGAGGAAACATTTCAGACAGTAAAGAAATATATACGTGAGAATCCACATACAGATATAAAGGAAGTCTCGGAAGCCTGCGAGGTTGAGCCGGGACAGATTCAGCAGTGGATAAGGGAGGAACGCCTTGAGTTCACGGCGGATTCGCCTGTAAAGCTTCCCTGCGAGAATTGCGGCACTATGATCCGTTCGGGTAAGCTGTGCGAGAAGTGCAAAAGCCAGCTCGCGTCAAATCTTTCGCATGCCATTGAAAAGCCCAAGCGCATTATTGAGGAGCCCGTCAAAAAGAACCGCAGCGACGGCAACAAGATGAGATTCTTAGACAGATAAAGGCGCACTAAGGCAGCAGGGGATTGTTATGTTAAATGAGGAAAGAATCAGATTGATGACAAAGATGGCTTCCTATGAGGCAAATGAAGGCAAAAAAAATGTGTCCATAGGAAGCTACTTTAGAGGGGATTATATCGGGCTGCAGGTAATCAGGGCGGTTATCAGCGGCACGGTTGGATTTTTTATTGTCTTTGGAATGTATATACTGTACAATTTTGAGACGCTTATGGCGGATATTTACAAAATGGATCTGCTTCAGTTCGGCAGGAGGGTTATAATAGCCTATCTTGTCTTTATTGTGCTGTATGCGGCAGTTTCATACGCCATATATACATACCGCTATACAAAGGCAAAGAAAAGCTTAAAAAGGTACTACAATAATCTTAAAAAGCTTTCTTATCTCTATGATAAGGAAACAAGAAAGTAGCGCCTTATCAGAAAGGAATTTATTATGACGAACCTATTGGTTATGCGTGAACATCTGAAACGGTTTTACAGCAAGTATGAGGCATATATAACTCCTGTAGGCAAGTTCCTGCTTGCAGCCGCCGCGATACTTCTGATCAACAGTGAGATAGGATATATGGGAAAGCTTAAGGGCGGCGCCGTGGTATTGATTTTGTCACTGATATGTTCGTTCATGCCGATGAATTTTATTGTATTTGTGGCAGCGGCGGTTACGCTCGGGCATCTGTATGAGTTTTCGATGGAATGTGCGGTTGTGGCTCTGGCGGAGTTTTTGATATTATTTATATTGTATATAAGATTTTCACCGAAAGATACGCTTGCCATACTTTTGACACCGATATGCTTTATATTGAAGATACCGTATATTATGCCCATTGCCATGGGGCTTGTCGGTACGCCCGTTTCCGCGGTATCCGTGGCAAGCGGAGTGGTGGTTTACTATACTGTAGGATATATGACGCAGAGCGCTTCAATCATTGGCACCTTTGAGGAGGACGGCTCGCTGGAAAAATTCAAATATGTCATCGACGGAATGATGAAAAATAAGGAGATGTTTATAGCCATAGCGGGCTTTGTGCTGACTCTCCTTGTGGTATATTTCATAAGAAGGTTAAGCATTGATTACGCGTGGACTGTTGCTATGATAACAGGCGCTTTGCTGGATATTCTTGTATTGCTTTTCGGCGATTTGATGTACAGCACAAACGTGTCAATCCTTGGCGTGATACTTGGAAGCGTTGCGTCGGTTGCAATCGCCAAGGTGCTTGAGTTTTTGGTATTTAATGTTGATTATTCGAGGACGGAGCTTGTCCAGTTTGAAGATGACGAGTATTATTATTATGTAAAGGCAGTGCCCAAAAATACGGTTGCAATGCCTCAAAAGAGAGTAAAAACTATAAGGGTGCCCGAAAAGGCGGTAAAACAGCAGAAAAGGAATTAGTATTACATGAATAGGATTATGGATTTTCTCAATTCATATATTGTATCTCTGTCTTTGCACAGATTCAGCATCAGATGGGAGGATATAGTGGAAATAATCATTATATCCTTTTTGGTGTACCATATTATGGCGTGGGCTAAGCATACGAAGGTATGGCAGCTCATGAAGGGAATTGTCATTATTCTGGTGTTTATTCTGCTGGCGATTCTATTTAATATGAATACCATAGTATGGATAGTGGAAAACGTGTTCAGCATAGCGGTGATAGCGATTGTGGTAATACTTCAGCCGGAGCTTCGCCGCGCCCTTGAGGAGCTGGGGCGGAAAAATATTCTCACGAACTTTGTTGCTTTTGATAAGCCGTCTGACGAGCGTTTTTCTGACAAAACAGTAAACGATCTCATTAAGGCGAGCTTTGAGATGGGCAAGGTAAAGACTGGGGCGCTTATAGTCATAGAGCAGGACGTGGCGCTGACGGAGTATGAAAGAACAGGCATAGAGGTTGACGGACTTATTTCAAGCCAGCTTTTAATCAATATTTTTGAGCATAATACGCCGCTGCATGACGGCGCCGTGATTGTGCGCGGCAACAGGGTAGTGTCGGCAACCTGCTACCTTCCGCTGTCGGACAATATGCAGATAAGCAAGGAGCTTGGCACGCGCCACCGCGCCGGCGTGGGAATATCCGAGGTGACGGACGCGCTTACGATTATTGTGTCCGAGGAGACGGGAAATGTCAGCGTTACTTACGAGGGAGAGCTGTACAGGAATCTCGACGCGAACGGGCTCAGGGAGAAGCTTGCTATGATACAGAACAAGGAAGCGGAGGAAAAGAAACGCGGGCTCTGGAAAGGTAGGGCTAAAGATGAAAAATAATCTTGGACGCAGAATTATAAACCTTTTTACAAATAATATCGGGCTTAAGTTTTTGGCAGTCGCTTTTTCGTGCGGCCTGTGGATTGTCATAAATAATATCAATAATCCTTTTGAGACAAAAACCTTTTATAATGTGCCTGTGGAAATAATAAATGCAAGCTCCATAACAAGTGGGGGCAAGGTTTATGACATAGTAGGAGGCACTGAAACAGTGAATGTGGCTGTGGAGGGAAGGAGTAAGGCGCTTGACGAGCTCGCCAAAGATGACATAAGGGCTGTGGCGGATATGTCCGAGCTTACTTTTATGAATACGGTCAGCATCAAGGTATCAAGCACGCGCAACAACTCCGAGCTTAAATTCAGGAGCAGCGTGGAGACTCTGCAGCTTTCGATAGAGGATATGAAGAACATCAGCCTGCCTATAATTGCTTATGTAACTGGTGAGCCGGCGGAGGGGTATGTGGTAGGCTCAACAACTCCAAGCCAGAATATTGTAAGGCTTTCAGGCCCTGAGTCTGTTATTAGCAGCATAAAGCGCGTTGAGGCGACGACAAGCGTCACTGGCTTTTCAACAGACATAAATACAAATGTTGAGCTTAAGCTTTATGATGCTGACGATAAGGAGATAAAGAACAACTCCGTCACGATGAATATATCGACGGTAAATATAGCCGTCACCATACTTGCGACAAAAGAAGTGCCATTGAGCTTTGCCGCGGCGGGCGCGCCCAAGGACGGATATGGAGTGGGCGGCGACATCACATCAGATCCTGCTACTGTCAAAGTTGCAGGGAGGAAAACCGCGCTTGACGCAATAACAAAGCTTTCCGTGAACGATTCTGCAATTGACCTGACAGACAGGGACGAAAGCTTTACGCAGACAGTTAATATACGCAAATATCTGCCGAGCAATATACAGCTTGCGGACAGCGGCTTTAACGGCAACGTAAATGTTACGGTAAATATTGAAAAGATAATTGAAAAGACGTTTAACATACCTGCGGCGAAAATTGCGGTATCAAATGCGCCGACGGGCTTTAAGCTTATAAAGCAGGATGTTCCAGACGGCAGCCATGCTACTTATAATATAAGGGTGTATGGAATTGAGTCGGCAGTAAATTCGATAGATGAGGATTCCATAATAGGCGTTGTTGATATGGACGCGGTATTAAATAAGTATGGGCTTACTGAATGGGCAGCGGGCGGCTATCAGGGCGATTTGACGTTTAATCTTCCCGAAAATGTGACGCTTTCGCAGACGTATGTGCTTAACATTATTCTGGAGCAGGAGACTGATAATGAAGTTGATGAAGAAGAATAAAGTATGGAGGATTTAACAGATGGCAAGACTGTTTGGTACTGATGGAGTAAGGGGCGTTGCAAATGACGAGCTGACGCCGTTACTTGCAATGCAGCTTGGGCAGGCGGGAGCATATGTGCTTTCAAAGGAGACGGAGCATAAGCCGACGATAATGGTAGGGTGTGATACACGCATTTCGGGCGACATGCTTGCGAATGCGCTTATGGCGGGCGCATGCTCGGTGGGGGCAAACGTAGTATATGTAGGCGTTATACCTACTCCCGCGATAGCTTACCTGACAAGGAAATACAGGGTGGATGCGGGCGTTGTTATTTCAGCGTCGCATAATCCTGTGGAGTTTAACGGCATTAAATTTTTCAATGGCAGCGGCTTTAAGCTTCCCGACGCGCTTGAAGACGAGATAGAGGCGCTTATCAGAAACAACATGAAGGACATAAATTTCCCTACGGGGGCAAGCGTGGGGAAAATTAAGTACAGGACAGACGCAAGGGAGGAGTATATAAATCATGCCGTGCGCGCCGTGCCTGTCAATCTGAAGGGCATGAAGATAGTGGTGGACTGCGCGGAGGGCGCGTCATACTATACATCTGTTGAAACGCTGAAGGAGCTTGGCGCGGAAGTGGTGGCTATCCACAATTCGCCCGACGGCACAAACATTAATGCAAATTGCGGATCTACGCATATGTCGGAGCTTATGGCGCGTGTTGTATATGAGAAGGCGAACATAGGGCTTGCGTTTGACGGCGACGCCGACAGGCTGCTTGCGGTTGACGAAAACGGACACAGCGTTGACGGCGATGAGATTATGGCGATAGTCGGCAGCTATATGAAGTCAAAGGGCAGGCTTAAGGACAATACAATTGTGGCTACTGTGATGAGCAATCTTGGATTTTTCATTATGGGCAAGGAGCAGGGCATTAATATAGAGCAGACAAAGGTGGGCGACAGGTATGTGCTTGAGCGCATGCTTGAGATTGGCGCAAATCTTGGCGGCGAGCAGTCGGGACATATTATTTTCCTTGATGAAAATACGACGGGCGACGGTCTTCTGAGCGCGCTTCATCTGCTTGAGGTCATGGTGGATACGGGCAAAAAGCTGTCAGAGCTTTCAAGCATAATGACAGTGCTGCCGCAGGCGCTTGTCGGCGCGCGCGTGCCTAACCATAAAAAGAACAGCTATATGGAATACCCCGAGATTGCAGAGGCGATAGACCGCGTGAGCAAAAAATTTGAGGGAGAAGGCAGGGTACTCATAAGGCCGTCAGGCACCGAGCCGCTTGTCCGCGTAATGATAGAGGGCAAGGATCAGGCAATGATTGAGAAGGAAGCAAAGGAGCTTGCCGAGCTTATTCAGAATGTAATGCTGTAGCGGCTGGCAGCGGATTAAAATTTACCGTTCTTATATTTGAAGGTCTGCCAATACAGGCAGATGAGGGTCAGAGTATTAGTTTTAAATCAAAAGAATGGGGGTATACAAATGGTAAGCCAAAAGGTAGTAATTAAAAACCCCACAGGGCTGCATCTGCGCCCCGCCGGGACATTGTGCAAGGAGGCATTGCAGTTTGAATCGCACATAACATTTACCTTCAATGACGCTACGGCGAACGCTAAAAGCGTGCTTAGCGTTTTAGGCGCATGCGTAAAGAGCGGAGATGAGATTGAGCTTTTCTGTGATGGCAAGGACGAAAATGAGGCTTTGGAGAAGCTTGTAAAGCTGATAGAAGACGGTCTGGGCGAATAAAACAAAACATCAGGCAGCTAAGATGGCAAAAGACACCGTCTAAGATCTGCGAAATGTTCATATACTGCGAAATGGAGGAGTTTGGTTTGAAAAAGATTATCGTAACGGGCTGCAACGGCCAGCTTGGGCGCGCGATTAATAAGCTTTATGAGGCTGACAGGGAATATGAGTGCGTGAATACGGATGTCGGACAGCTCGACATAACGGACATCAATGCGGTAAATAAGCTTGTGGGCGAGGTAAAGCCGTATGCCATTATAAACTGTGCGGCGCATACGAATGTCAACGGCTGCGAGACGGATATTGACAATGCGTACAAAATAAACGCAATCGGACCGAGAAATCTGAGCATAGCTGCCGCCAGATACGGGGCGAAGCTTATGCATGTTTCTACGGATTATGTTTTTGACGGAAGCGCGCGCGTGCCCTATACGGAGTTTGATACGCCTAACCCCCAAGCGGTATATGGCAGGACAAAGCTTGCGGGAGAGAATTTTGTAAAGGAATTTGCGAAAGAATATTTTATCATACGCACGGCGTGGCTTTATGGCGATGGCAAAAATTTTGTAAGGACAATGCTCGGGCTGAGCGAAAACCATGACAGGGTGACAGTCGTAGGCGACCAGTTCGGTTCTCCTACAAGCGCGGACGAGCTTGCAAGAGCGATAGCGTATCTTCTGCCTACGGATAATTTTGGCTTATTCCATGGTACCTGCGAGGGCTCTACGAACTGGGCGGATTTTACACGCGAGATATACAGGCTTGCGGGCAAAAGCACTGTCGTGGAGACAGTTACGACGGAGGAGTACAACAAAAACGTATCGGGAATATCAGCGCCGCGCCCCGCATATTCAATACTTGAAAATTATATGCTTAAGCTTACGACGGATTTTATGTTTGCGGACTGGGAAAAGGCGATTGCCGAATATTTAAAATAATCACAGCCGCCAGGGAGGCGGAACGGGAGGAAAAATGAATAATATTGCGTTGATTACAGGCGTAACAGGACAGGACGGCTCTTATCTTGCAGAGTTCCTGCTTGCGAAGGGATATGAGGTGCACGGTCTTATCAGGCGGCACAGCATATCTAACACTATGAGAATAGACCATCTGATTAATTCGGATTATAATAAGGTAAAGTTTTTTCTGCATTTTGCAGACACTACGGATTCGTCAAACCTTATGCGCATTATAGGCGAGATAAGGCCGACAGAGGTGTACAACCTTGCAGCGCAGTCGCATGTGGGAGTTTCCTTTGAGGTGCCTGAATACACTGCTGACGCTACGGGAGTGAGCACATTAAAGCTTTTGGAGGCGATAAGGGTAAACGGCGGCAACTGCAGGTACTATCAGGCATCGACTTCTGAACTGTTTGGCGGTCTTCCCGAGACAGCGCCGCAGAGCGAGGCTACGCCGTTTTATCCAAAGAGCCCTTACGGCGTGGCAAAGCTTTATTCTTATTGGATAACGGTCAACTACAGGGAATCCTACAACATGTTTGCCTGCAACGGCATTCTCTTTAACCACGAATCCCCAAGGCGCGGTGAGAACTTTGTCACGAGAAAGATTACTCTCGCGATAGCGAACATAATAGCGGGAAAGCAGAATAAGCTTTCGCTCGGCAATATGAACGCTAAAAGGGACTGGGGCTTTGCGGGCGATTATGTGGAGGGCATGTGGCTTATGCTGCAGCAGAACGCGCCAGGCGATTATGTCCTTGCCACAAATGAGACGCATACGGTGCGCCAGTTCGTGGAGGCGGCGTTTGCAGAGCTTGGCATTGACATCCGCTGGGAGGGCGAGGGCGTCAGGGAAAAGGGATATGACGCCGAAACAGGCAGGCTTCTTGTTGACGTGAATCCTGAATTTTACCGCCCCGCGGAGGTGGAATTTTTGTGGGGCAATCCTGCCAAGGCTGAGAAGACGCTTGGCTGGAAAAGAAAGGTGGACTTTAAAAGCCTTGTCGCAATGATGATGGATGCCGATTTGAGGTCTGTCGCGGGAATGTCCTGCGAGGAATATAAAAATAAGAGAAAAAATGGAGAAGGCAATGAATAAATCGGACAAAATATATGTGGCGGGGCACAGAGGACTTGTAGGCTCCGCCATAGTAAGGAACTTAAAGGAAAAGGGCTATACAAATATTATAGGAAAAACGCACAGCGAGCTTGATTTGACAAATCAGGCCGCCGTGAGGGAATTTTTTGATAAGGAGCGCCCTGATATTGTAGTGCTTGCGGCGGCGAAGGTAGGCGGCATAAACGCCAACAACACGGCTCCCGCTGATTTTGCGTATGAAAATATGCAGATACAGTGCAATGTCATTAAGTGCGCGCATGATTATAAGGTAAAGAAGCTGCTGTTTCTGGGCAGCACCTGCATATATCCAAGACTTGCGCCGCAGCCGATACCGGAGGATGCGCTTCTCACAGGACCTCTTGAGCAGACAAATGAGGCATATGCCATCGCCAAGATTTCGGGAATGCAGATGTGCAAGTATTTTAAGCGGCAGTACGGCGACAATTTCATAAGCTGCATGCCGACTAATCTTTACGGACCGTATGACAATTATGATTTGTCAGGCTCACATGTAATGCCCGCTATGATAAGAAAATTCCATGACGCCAAAATCAACAACAGCCCAAGCGTGGAGCTGTGGGGGACAGGTGCTCCTTTAAGGGAGTTTCTGTATGTTGACGATATGGCTGATGCCTGTGTCTTCCTGCTTGAAAATTATGAGGGCGAGCAGCATGTCAATATAGGCACGGGCAAAGAGGTAACGATAAAAGAGCTTGCCGAGGCTGTGCAGCGTACAGTGGGATATGAGGGAGAGATTATATGGAATAAGGATATGCCGGACGGTATGCCGCGAAAGCTTACGGATGTCAGCAAGCTTCACAAGCTGGGGTGGACACATAAGGTTGAGCTTGACGAGGGAATACGTCTGGCGTATGAGTGGTTTAAGGAAAATGTCGAAAGTGCTCGACTATGATTCGGAAGCTGTATCAAGTTTTTTGACATTTTTGGTGTCTGAATGGGGTGCTGGAAATGGAACGGGAATATTCACGGGTAGATATTCTCAGGAATTCTACGTATCTGCTTCTGCGTCTTGGCTTTCAGGCAAGGCAGAGAGGTTATCGCTATCTAAGGGAGGCAGTGCTAATATCATGCATGGAGCCCGAAACGCTGAATTCAGTTACAAAGCTGTTATATCCTGAATTAGCCCGCAGGTTTGACACGACGGACAAGCAGATTGAGGGGGCTATCAGAAATTCAATCGAAACAGCATGGGCAAGAGGCAAGAAGGAAGCTATGGAGATTGTATTTGGAAGTATGTACAAAAACACTGATGAAAGACCGACAAATACAGAAGTCATAGAGGCGATTGTGAAAAGTGTTATATTAAGTGAGAATGCGCGTTGCGGCGCGGAAACGAGGCAGTAGTGAAAGAATATACCAAGACATTAAGCATTATCGTTCCCTGCTACAATGAGGAGGAGAGTGTGCCGCTTTTTTATGCGGAGGCTGTCAGGCAGGAGGCTTTTTTCCACAATAAAGATGTGGAATTTGAGTTTATCTTCGTAAACGACGGATCAAAAGACGGTACTGTTGATGCTGTGCGGCTGCTCCATGAAAAAGATGAGAGGGTTCACCTTGTATCATTTTCAAGGAATTTCGGCAAGGAGGCGGCTATTATAGCGGGGCTTGAAAAAGCGACGGGCGATTTTACGGTGCTTATGGACGCTGATTTACAGGATCCGCCGTCTATTCTGCCTGAAATGTACGGTTATATTGAGGAAGGGTATGACTCGGTGGCGACAAGGCGTGTTGACAGGAAAGGCGAGCCGCCGATACGCTCGTTTTTTGCAAGGCGTTTTTACGGGCTTATGCGTAAGATATCAAAGACGGAGATTGTAGACGGCGCAAGGGATTACCGCCTGATGACAAGGCAGGTGACTGACGCGATACTTTCCATGCGCGAGTACAACCGCTTTTCAAAGGGAATATTCGGCTGGGTTGGATATGACACTAAATGGATAGAGTATGAAAATGTACAGAGGGCGGCTGGAGAGACGAAGTGGTCATTCTGGAAGCTGTTTTTGTATTCACTTGACGGGATTATGGCTTTCTCGACGGCACCGCTTTCCATAGCGTCGATATTTGGGATTTTATTCTGCGTGGTGGCGTTTGCGTTTATGGTGTTTATTTTCATGAGGGCGCTTATATATGGCGATCCCGTGGCGGGGTGGCCTTCGACTATATGCATAATATCGCTTATCGGGGGAGTACAGCTTTTGTGCATTGGCATAATGGGGCAGTATATGAGCAAGCTCTATATGGAGGTCAAGGACAGGCCGAAATATCTTGTGAAGGAAGAGTTTTAGGTTAATGAAATGGAAAATAACAGGTGTATTGTAAGCGTAATAGTGCCCGTTTACAACGCTGCTGAATTTATAGAAGAAACAATCAGGACAGTACAGGCGCAGAGCCTTGGCGAGTGGGAGCTTTTGCTGGTTGACGACTGTTCCAATGATAACAGCTGTGATATAATTGAACGTTATATGGCATTGGACAGCCGCATACAGCTTATAAGGCAGGAAAAAAACGGCGGAGCGGCGGCGGCAAGAAACACAGGAGTTTTGAAGGCAATGGGCAGGTACATCTGCTTTCTTGACGCTGACGACTTGTGGGAAAGCGATAAGCTTTCAAGCGAGCTTGCCTTTATGGAGGAGCGTGAGGCGGGTTTTGCTTTTACAGGCTATGAGTTTGCAGACGAGCAGGGAATAGGGCTTGGTAAGACAGTCCATGTGCCGCAGACGATTAGCTACAGGCAGGCGCTGAAAAATACGACAATTTTTACATCCACTGTGATGATTGACACGGATAAGATAGACAGGGAAGATATATATATGCCGCAGATTGAGAGCGAGGACACGGCGACGTGGTGGCATATACTAAAAAAATACGGCGCAGGGTACGGCTTGGACAGGGCGCTTGTAAAATACAGGAGAAGCGCGGGCACTCTGTCATCAAATAAGCTGGTAGCCATAAGGCGCATTTGGAATTTGTACAGGAGGCAGGAGGGGCTTTCGATAATAAAAAGCCTTTACTGTATGTGTTTTTGGGCACTTCGGGCGGTGCTAAGACGGATTTAGGTTAGGTTTAATGTGACTTTGGAGGCTGCGGATGAAGCGTTTAGAGGCGGCAAAGAGGACAATTATATTGCAGATGTCATTGATTGGGCTGCTTTTTCATACGGCAGTCTATGTCTATGTGTGGATAAATGTTTACAATGACATTATGCAGCTCCATATGTGGAGAAGCTTCCACAGGAACGGCTTTGTATTGCTTGCCGTGGAATATTTTCTGTTGCTTTTGTTTTTCATGGGTACGTATGGCGGTCTGCGTGTCGGATATTTAAAGGCGATGGACGTGTTTTTTTCGCAGGTTATTTCGCTTGTGTTTGTGAACGTTATTTCTTATTTTCAGATAGCGCTGTTGTCGCTGGGGTTTGTGACGGCGTATCCGCTTATTTTGATGTTTATTGCGCAGGTTTTGATTTCGGCGGTGTGGATTTTCATAAGCAACAGGCTTTACCGGCAGTTTTTTCCGCCTAAGAATTTATTGCTTATAAGCGGCGGCAGGCCGATAGAGGATATTCTGGGGAAATTTGCCACTCGCAGGGACAAGTATAATATAGTGCGCTGCATGCGTGACGACGAGGGCAGGGAGGCGCTTGAGAAGGAGATTGTCAAGGGCTATGATGGCGTAGTGCTTTGGGATATAAATACGAAGCTCAGGAACAGGCTTTTAAAATTCTGCTACAGCAAGAGCATAAGGATTTATATGATGCCTAAAATTCCTGACATTATGATTCAGGGAGCCGATAAGCTTCATCTGTTTGATACGCCTATACTTTTGACGAGAGAATATTCTATGACTATTGAACAGAGGGTAGTTAAGCGTGCCATTGATGTTGTGTGTTCAGTGATACTGATTGTGGTGGCATCGCCTATTATGCTGATAACGGCTGTTATCATCAAACTGTATGACAAAGGACCGGTGCTTTACAAGCAGGTGCGCTGTACGCGCGATATGAAGGAGTTTGAGATACTCAAATTCAGGAGCATGAGGACTGATGCCGAAAAAGACGGCGTGGCAAGGCTTGCGTCAAAAAATGACAACCGTATCACGCCGATAGGAAAATTTATAAGAAAGGTAAGGATTGACGAGCTTCCGCAGCTCTTTAACATACTTAAAGGTGAGATGTCATTTATCGGGCCAAGACCTGAGCGGCCTGAGATCATAAAGAAGTATCAGGAGGACATGCCCGAGTTTGTGTTCAGGACAAAGGTTAAGGCGGGGCTTGCGGGCTACGCGCAGATTTATGGAAAGTATAATACTACGCCGTATGACAAGCTGAAGCTTGACCTTTTTTACATTGAAAATTACAGCGTATGGCTTGATTTAAAGCTGATGCTGCTTACGCTCAAGATTTTGTTCCAGGCGGACAGCACTGAGGGAATTGACGAAAATCAGGTGACTGCCATAAAAAACGAGGACAAGCTTGAAAATTAATCAGCGGAATGAGAGGAAAAATGGCTTATACTGATAACGAAAGAATACGGCACGAGGGAATAGACAGCAGGGCGCTGTTTACCTGCTTTGTAAAGCGTCTGCCGCTTATGCTGACGCTGGCTGTGACTGGTGCCGTGATAGGCAGCGGTCTTAATTTGCTTTTAGCATTTATTGATCTGGCGTCGCCGTCTTATGTATCGGAGACGGAATATTACATTGATTTTGCTGACGGAAGGCTTGAGGCTAAGGATTATTACAATGATTTTACGTGGAATGATGTCGTTGCGACAGACCTTATACTGGGCAATGCGATGAATCTTCTTGGCGCGGGGTATGAGCGCGATGCCGTCAAAAGTATGATAACGGCAGATATTTTGTCGGATGTGCGTTACCTGACGATTACGGTTGAGGGCGAGGACGCTGAAACAGTAGATAAGGTGAGCAAGGCTTTGAAGGTATCGCTTGAACATTTTGGCACGCTGATGGATGAATTTGACAGTATTTATCAGATAGAGGATTTAGGGATAAAAAAGGAGCAGGCGCAGTTTTTTGTCTGGCGCGCGGCGCTGCTTGGCGCTGCGGCATTGCTTTGCGCCGGCGCATTTGCGCTTGTATTCAGGTTTTGTCTGGGCGACTGCATATACACTAAAGAGGATATACGCAAATATTTTGGCATACCTGCATACGGGCTGCTCTATTCGGATAAGAATAATGCTGACGGGCGGCAGGAAAAAATGCTCGCGGAGGCGCTTTCAGCAACGTTTGGAGCGGAAAAAAAGCTTGTATTTGCTGATGCCTTTGACAATCGGATTGCGGGCGAATTTGTAAAAAAGCTTAGAGGGCTTAATATATTAGATGATGGGACATGTGTGGAAACGCTTGATAAAAAGGACGGCTTAAGGGGACAGGAGATAATAATTGCCATCCCGTTTGGAGTGCCCTGCAGGCAGCGCGTTGCGGACGAAATAAACCAGCTTGGAATGCTGGGATATAATGTCGGCGGCGCCGTGCTTGCCGAGGCGGACAAGGGCTGGACAAGGCTGTATTTTGGGAGGTAGGTTGATGAGATTACAGGTATTGATATCGGCTGTGAATGAGGATATTTTTACATTGGCTGAGCGCATGGGGCTTGAAAGCGACGCGATAATAATTAACCAGACAGAGCATTTTGGCTACAGGGAATATGAGCGGAGTTGCAAGACAGGCAGAAAGCAGGTCAAGTGCTACAGCTTTGAGGAAAGAGGCGTGGGGCTGAGCCGCAACAATGCGCTGATGCGGGCAAGCGGCGATATAGTGCTCTTTGCCGATGAGGATATCGTGTACAACAGCGGATATGAGGAGAAGATTTTAAACCAGTTTAAGGAGCACCCCGAGGCAGATTTCCTGCTGTTCAATATGAGGGTTGCCGACAGCCGCTTTACATACTACACGAGGAGATACCATAGGGTTCACATCTGGAATGCGGGGCGTTATCCGACTTATTCATTTGCCGTAAAGCGTGAAAAACTTGTGGCGGCGAACATTACGTTTTCGCTGCTGTTTGGCGGCGGCGCAAAATACAGCAACGGGGAGGACAGCCTGTTTCTGAGGGACTGTTTAAAGCATGGGCTTAAGGTGTATGCGGTGCCAGTGGAGCTGGGATACGAGCGCGAGCGTGAATCGACATGGTTTAAGGGTTACACTGAGAAATTTTTTATCGACAGAGGGGTTTTGTACCATTTCCTTTATGGCGCGATGGCTTATCCTATGGCGGTGAGGTTTATCGCCGCACATGGAAAGGAAATGTGCGCGGAGATACCTAAAAAGGCGGCGCTTAAGCTGATGAAAAAGGGTATTGAGTCGGTAAAACAGTTTAAATAAGGAGGATTATGGCGCGTTGGACAGGGCGTTGTCTATAATATTTTATCTGGCAATTGCGATAATAACATGTGTTATGGCAGCAAAAACAGGCGCTCCATGCACATACAGCTTTGTAAATGGGCAGCGTATTCGCCAAAGCGCGCAGGACAGGCTGCTTTTATGCGGAATATTTGTGATACTGTCTGCCTGTTCGGCGCTTAGATTTGGAATAGGAAATGATTATGGGCAGTATGTCCGGACGGCGCATGAGGCTTACGTCGGCGGTTACGTTGTCACGGAGGCAGGGTTTAATATTCTGGTGCGGCTTGTATATGGGCTTGTCGGGTTTGAGTGTTATGAGCTTATGTTTGCCGTGTTTGCGTTTGCCACAATATATATTTTTTTAAAGGCCTTGTATCAGCAGAGCGTTTCCTTTGGGCAGTCATTTTTTTTGTTTATGACGCTGGGATTTTATTTTCAGACTTATAATACAGTCAGATATTATCTGGCGCTTGCAATTGCGCTGTATTCCATGAGGTATGTGCTTGAAAGGGACTGGCTCAAATTTATATTTTTGATTGTTTTTGCGGCGTTTTTCCACAAGTCGGCGCTGCTTGTGATACCTGTATATTGGGCGGCGTCATTTGAATGGAAAAGGGTTTATGTGATAATAGGCGTTATTTTTGGCGCGGTATGCTTTGTGGGCAGGGATTTGGTGATGAAACTTGCGCTTGCGCTTTATCCGTCGTACAAAAATACGGAGTTTCTTGACAATTCCATAAATATGGTGAGCGTAATCAGGATATTCGTAGTGGTTGCGTTTTACTGCTGGTTTATGTGGTATTCGAGGGATAGGCTTAATGGACGTTTTTCAGAGAGGGCTAAGAGGGAGCTGTGCCTGTACGGGCATCTGAACATTCTGGCGTTTGCCGTGTGTACGTTTTTTTCATTTCTGCCAGTGGTGACGAGAATTGCGTATTATTTCAGCGTTTCGCAGCTTTTTATGATTCCCCTGATGATAAGCCTGATTGACGACAGGGCGCTGAGGAGAAAAATTAAGCTTGCCGTGGCGGGCGTATGCATTGCGTTTTTCATGGTGTTTTTGCTGCAGGCGCATAGAAGCGGAATAAAGCTGCTGCCGTACAGGAGCTGGCTTTTTACGGCTGAGAGGTATATTTTTAAATGATGGATTATCCTGTTTTTTACAGTATTATAATTGTGTGCCTTAATGCGGGCGACAGGCTGGTAAGCACGGTGGAGAGCGTGCTTTCGCAGAAATATGGCGGATATGAGATAATTGTCAAGGACGGCGGCTCAAAAGACGGCTCTGTGGAGAAGCTAAAAGGGCTGTATTCCGACAGCCGTCTTCATATTTATGTTCAAGGCGACAGTGGCATATATGACGCTATGAATGAGGCTGTAAAGCTTGCGGAGGGAGATTATATCCTGTTCCTTAATGCGGGCGACAGCCTGTATGATGAAACAGTTTTAAATAAAATAACGGACGGTATATATGGTATAAATAGAGCTGCTGAAAAAATAACGGACAGCGCATACGGTGAAAATAAAGACGCTGAAAAAAAATCAGATGGTATAAACATCGAAAACCGAGATGTTCAAAAAAAAGCTGCTGTGTATAAGACGGAAAATAAAAAAACACCAGATATTATATATGGAAATATGTACCACAAGGCGCTTGACACCGTGATTTATTCAGCGCCGCAGATTAATGACTTCACATGCTATAGAAATGTCCCATGCCATCAGACCTGCTTTTACCGCAGGGCTATGTTTGAGGAAAGAGTTTATAACACATCATATAATGTAAGGGCGGATTATGAACACTTTCTCTGGTGCTATTATGAAAAAAAGGCGGATATAGTCTATCTTCCTGTCATAGTGGCGGCGTATGAGGGCGGGGGGTATTCGGAAACTAAGCAGAACAAAAGGCTTTCCGCCGCGCAGCACAGGGAGATAACGGTTAAGTACATGGGCAGGGGGAAGGTCTATAAATACAGGCTGATAATGCTGCTTACCCTGTCAACGATAAGGAGCGCCATGGCGGAGAACAGGTATTTTTCGGGAATATATAATAAGTTAAAGACGTTTATATATAAGCTGAAAAATCTGAAGTGAGTGCGGAAAATAATCAAAATCCGCGTTATCAGGCGCATTTGCGTATGCTTGGATAAACTTTTACAATTGCCAAAATAAAAATATGGCGAAACGGGGAAATGTAAATGAAAATTTTATGGCTATGTAACATTATGCTTCCGTTTATTGCAAAAAGCTTAGGGCAGAGAATAGTAGTAAAGGAAGGGTGGATTTCAGGGCTTGTCGATAAGCTGTCTGAAAACAAGGAGCAGAATAATATAACGCTTGCTATTTGCTTCCCGACGGATAAGCCCGTTGCTGCCCTAAAGGGTGACAACGCATTTTTTGTAAAGGGAAAAGCAAACGGTATTGACTATTATGTCTTCGAGGAGGACACTGTACATCCCGAAAACTATGATGCTGAGCTTGAAAGGCGGCTCGATGCGGTGATAAAGGATTTCATACCAGATGTTATTCATATATTCGGCACTGAATATCCGCATACGCTGGCATGTGTAAGGGCGTTTAACAGATATGATAAGACGCTTATAGGCATACAGGGGCTTTGCAGCGCGATAGCTGATGTTTATATGGCGGATCTGCCGTATGAGGCGCAGAAGAAAAAGACCTTTAGGGATATTCTGAAAAAAGACGGGCTTTTTGAACAGCAGGAGAAATTCAGAAAACGCGGCGAATATGAAAAGGAGGCGCTTTCGCTTGTCGGAAATGTGACAGGCAGGACAGATTTTGACAGGGAAATGACTAAAAAGCTTGCCCCGAATGCGAAGTATCATTTTATGAACGAAACGCTCCGTGCTGAGTTTTATGATGACAGCTGGAACATAGACCAGATTGAACATCACTCGTTATTTTTAAGCCAGGGCAATTATCCTATAAAGGGGCTTCATTACGTGCTTGATATTCTGCCTGACATAGTTGAGGAGTACGACGATGTGATGCTTTATGTCGCGGGTGATATAATCACGGCGAACAGCAGTATAAAGGATAAGATAAAGCTCTCGGGCTACGGGAAATATCTTCTCGGACAGATTAAGCGCAATAAGCTTGAAAAGCATGTCAAGTTTACTGGTCGGCTGAGCGCTGATAAGATGTGCGCGCGAATGTTAAAAACACATGTTTTTTTATGCCCGTCAGCCATAGAAAATTCGCCAAACTCCGTGGGCGAGGCGATGCTTTTGGGCGTGCCCACGGTCGCGGCAGACGTGGGCGGCATACATAATCTCCTGACTGACCGCAGGGACGGCATACTTTACCGCGCCGATAAGCCTGCGGAGCTGGAGGAGGCAATTCTGCGGATATTTGCCGACGACAAGCTTGCGCTGTCAATGTCGTCAAACGCGCGCGAGCATGCGCTTAGCACGCATGACGCGGAGAAAAATTACAGGAGGCTGCTGGAGATTTACAATGAAATCGTCACGGGCAGGAGCGGTAATGAATAAGGGCTTTACATTAACGATAGTTTCCAATTATATAAACCACCACCAGATACCGATGTCAAATGAGCTTTACGCTTTGCTTGGCGGGAATTTTTCCTTTGTCCAGATATACGAGATGGAGGAGGACAGGGTGAGAATGGGCTGGGGAAGCGAGGTCAGTGACATTCCGTATCTGAAGCTTTACCGTGATGATGAAAAGGCGTGCCAAGAGCTTATTATGGACAGTGATGTTGTAGTGTTTGGCGGGGTGGAGGACGAGAGTTATATTAAGCCGCGGCTGAATGCTGGAAAAATAGTGATTCGCGCGAGTGAGCGGCTCTACCGCGAGGGGCAGTGGAAATCAATATCGCCGCGCGGCAGAAAAAAGAAATATGAGGATCACACACAGTATGCTGACGCGCAGGTGTACCTGCTCTGCCACGGAGCGTATGTGGCGTCGGATTTTGATATAGTGAGGGCTTATCCAAATAAAAAATATGTGTGGGGGTATTTCCCGCAAACATACACATATGACCTTGACGAGCTGTTTTTGGAAAAGCGGCATGTTGACGGCAGCGGCAATGCACAGGTACGGCTTTTGTGGGCGGGGAGGTTTTTGAAGCTTAAGCGCCCTGAATATGCGGTTAGGGCGGCAAAGTATTTAAAGAAAAAGGGCATATGCTTTCATCTGGATATGGTTGGCGGAGGGGAGCTTGAGGGTGAGCTTTGCAGGCTTGTAGAAAAGTACGGGTTAGGTGATTGTGTTACTTTTCATGGATTTAAGCCGCCAAGTGAGGTAAGACGCTTTATGGAAAAGGCGGATATTTTTTTGTTTACCAGTAATTATCTGGAAGGGTGGGGAGCGGTGCTTAATGAGGCTATGAACAGCGCCTGCGCGGTGGTCGCGGGGCATGGGATTGGAGCGGTGCCGTTTCTGGTTAGGCATGGGCAGAATGGGCTTGTGTACAGGAATGGGAATTTTAGTGAGTTTAGGCGGCAGGTGGCGGAGCTTTGCAAAGATGCAGGGCTGAGACGCAGGCTTGGTGTTAGTGCGTACAATACTATAATGGATGAATGGACACCAAAGGAGGCGGCAAGGCGGCTTTATGATTTCTGCGCGGGGCTTTTGTGCGGGGAAGTCAGGGTACAGGAGCATGGCCCGCTGAGCCCTGCGCCTAGTATTGCGCCGTGGAAAGGGTATGGGTACACAAGGACTTATCAAAGATTGCATATCATCTTAAATTGGTTAAAAAGGAGTATAGGTGAATATTATTATAAGGTGCTGTCGCTTTAACGAATGAGAATTTGTTTGAACTGCTCCCCATTCAGTGCTTAGTGCGACAGCCCCTTTAAATATGGGGATGAATGATTGAAATATGATATTGGCAGATTGCTGTGTTGTCATATGCACAGTTATTTATCTGCAGTTAAAAAGGTATTCGACAAAGTAAAAGTCGGATGCCTTTTTTTCGTAGATTGCGCACTTCTGCGAAAAAGAAGTACGATACCTGTATGTCAATTATACACAAGTTATGTTTAGTATAGCATTGTTTTTTTGACATTACAACAGTTTTTTAATGGATTTTATTCAAATTTATGTAAATTGTTTCCCGAAAAATTCCATACACGCACACATTATAAACGGAGAAACAGGAAGAGTTTTTATTAATTTCAGAGAAAATAACATGTTTTATGGTCAGATATGTGGTCAGAAATCAGTGGAAAAACGGAGGGTAAATAGAATGGGAAGACATGGCGAGAATATCAGGAAACGAAGTGACGGGCGCTGGGAAGCGCGATATATGGCATATGATGAAGAAAAAGGGGTAAAAGTCTGCCGTTCCGTATATGGGCATACATATGAGGAAGCCAAGGAAAAACGCGCCGCAGCATCAATGCTGCCTGCTGTTTTGGCTCAAATGGGAAATGCTTTGGAACAGGGAATAGACGCATTAAAGGACATTGATTTTGAGACAGCAGCACGGGAATGGATGGCTACCGTGAAAGCAGCGCACAAACTGTCCACCTTTGAGAAGTACAGATTTATTTACCACAGTTATCTTGAAAAAGCGTTTGGCGGCATGATGATTCGACAGGTTACGGAAAAAACTGTTCGGGACAGCCTTGCCTCTTGCGGGGCGGCATCGGAAAGCCTGCAGAAAAGCATCTATGGCGTATTGAATGGAATCCTGCGGTATACGGCAGGCCAGTACCATATGATGCTTCCTGAAATAAAAAGACCGCCTGTGGAAGCGCACAGAAAAGAAGCGGGAACGTTTACGAAATCTGAGCAGACAAAACTCCTGTCGGTCCTCTGCGCCAATATGGACCGATTTAGGCTGGCGGTGCTCATGTGCCTTTTTACCGGCCTGCGCCTTGGAGAACTGTGCGCCTTAAAATGGTCAGACATTGATTTTAAAAATAAGACGCTCAACGTAAGAAGGACTGTCCAGAGGCTTTATGTGGAAAATGCTGCTACAAAAACGGCTCTGGTGGAAACCGCCCCGAAAAGTGGCAATTCAAAACGGGAAATCCCACTGCAGGATACCATTGCTGGGCTGCTTACGGATTACCAGAATGGAAAAGAATATGTATTCGGCGGCGACAAGCCCCTTGATCCCAGAACCATGCAGAACCAGTATAAAAAGATTTTAAAAGAAGCGTGCGTATCTTATAAAAATTTCCACACGCTGCGCCATACGTATGCCACAAACTGCATCGAAGGCGGGACAGACATCAAATCCCTGAGCGAGATGCTGGGGCATTCCAGCGTTAAGATTACCCTGAATTATTATGTGCATCCGTCCATGGACACCAAACGCAGGTATGCGGATAGCCTTTGTGAATTTTATATCAGGCTTCATGGTCAGGTTCTGGGTAGGGCTGGCTAGGAAAATCCAGTCATAATGGGGGATTGCGGTGTGTTTTCGCAGACGTGCGCAATCTGCGAAAAGTATTTTCGGTATTTGCCTGCTTTTCCAGGAAATCCGTTTCAAAGAAAACTGTACAGATACCATTATCGGCGGAATAAACCATCTTATCAAGAAATACGCACAAGAAAAACAGATGGCATTCGCCTGTTGTCAGGAGATGGACCCGGTATGAGAAAAAAACAGAAACAGGATATATTGGAAATCCTGCACACACTCCACACAGCGCATGGGGCAGTAAAGAATGCTGTTGATAAAAGGAATATCCAGGAAGCCTGTGATATCCTTGCAGAATGCCAGCAGGCAGCGGTTGAGATAGGCACAAATATTGAACAGTCTGAAGGAGAAGGGCATGCATCGGTTTTATGCCTGGAGGAATACTGTGAAACTGTGTTTTCCGTTTTTGAGGGAGTGGGAAAAGAAGGCTGGAGCGGAAGCAAGTCATACAGGATGCTTAACAGGCAGCTTATAAAGGCTGAAAACAGCATTAAAAATGATATCCGTGCCAAGAAAGAAGCAGTCTTTTTCCCATATAAGGCAAGTATGTGGGACTCGCTGGAGAGCGTGTACCTTGCACGGAAAGCAGATTCGGAGTGGGATGCTTACTGCGTGCCGATTCCATATTTTGAGCTGAACCAGGACCGCAGCTTCGGCGCGATGCATTATGAGGGCGGGGAGTATCCGAAGGATATTGAAGTCACTGACTGGCAGGAATACGGCTTTGAGGAGCGGCTGCCAGATGAGATCTATATCCACAACGCCTATGACGACTGGAATCTTGTCACAAGCGTCCATCCGCGCTTTTATTCGGGAAATCTGAAGAAATATACGGACATGCTGGTATACATCCCATATTTTGTGCTTGGGGAGGCCGATCTGGACAATCAGTCGGCGGTTGACGGAATCAGGCATTTCGTCTGGCTGCCAGGCGTCGTCAATGCGGACAGGGTCGTCGTCCAGTCTGAAAAGATGAAGCAGATATATGTGAATGTCTATCTGGAAGAAGCAAAGAAAAGAGGTCTGTCAGGGAAGCATCTGGACAGAAAATATCTGGAGGAAAAGATAAGCGGCGCAGGATCGCCAAAGCTTGACAAGTTGCAGAGAACCCGAAAAGAAGACTTGGAGATTCCAGAGGACTGGCAGAGAATCATAAAAAAGCCGGACGGCACAGACAAAAAGATTATTTTTTACAATACAAGCATCAGCGCGCTTTTACAGAATGACAAAAAAATGCTGGAAAAAATGGAGCGTGCGTTTGAAATATTTAAGGAGCATAAAGATGACGTGGCGCTACTGTGGCGTCCGCACCCGCTGATACCGTCCACCATCCGTGCCATGCGCCCGCGGCTGTGGGAGCAGTATTGCACCATAGTGGAAAGGTACAGACAGGAAGGCTGGGGGATTTATGACGACAGCACGGACATTGACCGCGCGGTGGTGTTAAGCGATGCCTATTACGGCGACGGGAGCAGCGTCGTGGAGCTGTGCAAAAAAAGAGGGATGCCGATTATGATACAGAATGCAGATGTATGAAAACAGGGAAGATTATCACCAAGACAGCCTCGCTCTACAGCGGGCCGCTGCCAGAAGAAACAATGGATTTCCTGCGCGGAATGGCGCGGGACTACTGCAAGGTGAAAAACTATGTTTACGGACGGTACTCCGGGATTGCATATGCCAACAGGCTGACGCCTGTTTATGGCATATTAAATGAGATGCGCTACTGCGGACTCAGACAACAGCTTAATATGCCGGTTGTGTATTATGAGCTTGCCATCTCCGAAGCAGTCGGGGATATCAAGGCAATGTGGGCTATGCTGAAAAATAAAATCCGCAGCCTTATCAATGAAAATGAAAATCTAAGCGAAGGGGACAGGCTGTACCTTAGGACAGTATTAAAGATAAACAGTACATTTGCGGCGGTACTGAACCGTCAGGATTATGAGATGCCTGACAAGGCAAAGGATATAGAGCTTGATGTCAAAAGGCTGAACAATCTGCTGTGCAGGCTGGTAAGGCGGCATCTGAAAACGCCCAGACAGGAGAAGGCTGACTGCTTTCTGGTATCTCCGAACGGCTGCAGCTCGGATGAAAACGGCCTGTACCTTACAAGCCGGATGCCGCGCAGACGTATTTTTATCCCCATAAAAGGAATCGGGGGAACTGACAGGCAGCTGCGGATCATCGTAAGGGAAAACAATGTAAGGATTACATTCCCTGTCGATGTGGAGGCAAGGAAAAGAAAAGATTACACCAATACGGTTTATGCTTATATCGGCTACAGCGATATGCTGACGCTTTCCAATGGGAATGTCTACGGAAAGGATTTGGGAGGCCTGGCTACTCCGGAAACGGAGCGGCTTTCGGAGAAAAATAACGAACGCGGCAGGATTTATGCCGTATATCGGAAGAAGGCTGAACAAACAATGGAGGAAAGTACAAAAACACAGGAGAAATGGAAGGAAAAACTTCAGGAAAACAATTTCGGCAGAATAAAGTATGACGGACAGAAACGCCGTATGCGTGAAAAAACACAGAATTTTATCAATGCAGAGCTGAACCGCATGTTCCGTGAGGAGAAGCCGGAAAAAATAGTGATTACAAAACCGGTTATAAAGAACCGTGCGAAGAATTATTCCAAGCCGCTGAACCGCAAAATGTCGAGAAGCTTCCGAGGGTATATCCGGGATCAGATTGCTTTTAAGTGTCGGCTGAATACGGTGGAGCTTATGGAGATCAGTTCCAAAGGGACTGGGAGCGTCTGCTCATGCTGTGGAAGCGAGGGGAAGCGCGTCAAGGCGGATTTTATCTGCGAGGCTTGCGGGTATAAAAGTACGATAGCGGTCAATTCGGCGAGGAATATCGAAAAGCTTGCAAAAAATGCAGAAAGCAGGAAATAAGCCCATATGTCTTATTGATTTGAGTGACAAACGGGGAAAATGCAAAGCATCAAAGGCACAAAAATAAATCGGCAATGCAAAGCAGCACAAGGACGAAACTACAATGATAATACAGTATGCCCTGAGAATGAACAGCTTACAGGCTGTTTGAACGGCAAAGCCGTATCGCAGGAAACAGCGTTTATGATATAAGCCGGCAATATTATTGCCACAACGGCGTTATCAGGAGCCTTCGAGGCTCTGCTTGTACGCCAGGACCGCGGCTTTATGCGGAGCGAACTGCCTGGGGAGCAATCCTTTAGGCGGAGGCAGAAGTGCCAAGCTAATCCTTATGATGATTTATGGTAGAGACATTGTTTTTTGAATTGCAGAGGAAATAAGGAATTTAGAAGTATAATAGCTGATAATGCACCTTGAAAATTTCATACTTAAACGGTGATAGATGGAAAAGCTAAAAAATACCGTGTATGCATTGACAAACATACATTAACACCCAAAACACAAGCATGAAAGAAACGCCAAAAGAAAATTACGACCTGCTGCATTTTCTGAATACGGTAATGTACCCCCACAAGGCAGACTTTATTGAAACTGTGTCGGAATATATTGACTTCTCGGGGACGGAGGAGCTGTGGAAGGAGGCATCGGAAGTGACAGGACTGGGTCAATGCGTATATAATGACGGAAGGATGGACGGAATAGAAGAATGCAGAGAAGAGGGAATACGTGTTTTGGTGCTTTACGGCATTGCAGAACAGGTGTCAAGGGAACGCATCATTGGCAAGCTGCAGAGGTATTTTAAGCTTACGGAGGAGAAAGCAGAGCATTATTATGATACGTTCGCCAGCGAAGCATAAGAGCATAGAACGCAGGCGCATCAGCAGAGGATGACAACTGAATATAAGGAACTGTAAACTGTTCCTAAGGAGAATAAGGAAAATCCCGTTATAAGTATGAAATGGTTCATTTTATATTATGGCGGGATTTTTTGTGTTTAAATAGGCCCATTCAGGTTTGAAGAAAGATTACCGTGTTAAGTGAAAAATCTTAGCCATGCAGTCCTCTGTGTCGTTATATGAGAAATGTTATGTACTTTACGAGTAAGCGAAAAAATTTTATTTCAAAGATTATTTATAGATAAAGAAAATAAATGGAAATTGAGTATGAATTAAGCAGATAATTAAGGTAAATGGGGATTGATGTAATGATTTCAAATATAACAAAATGGCTGGATACGACAACGAAAAAATATCCTGAGAAAATAGCTGTTTGTGATGAAACAGGACAGATTGATTTTAAAGACTTTCGGAAAAAAGCACTGGCAGTTGCGAGAGAAATTATATGTATGGGAACAGATACCAAAAAGCCGATTGTCATATATTTGGGAAAAAGCGCTAAGGTGTTGGTTTCCTTTGCGGCAGTAGCATATAGCGGAAATTTTTATTCGCCTATTGATATTGATATGCCGGAGATACGTGTGAAGAAAATTATAGAGGTTTTGAAACCTGAAATTGTTATCACAGACGATAAAGGGAAATTGAATTTTCAAAAATATGGATTTTCAGGAAAATATATTATATATGAATCTGTTGCGTCAGCAAAGGATGATGAAGAGATTGTAAAAAATATACAAGCAAAAATCATAGATACGGATTTATTGTATGTATTATTTACATCAGGTTCAACTGGAGTACCCAAGGGTGTGAGTATTATGCATCGTTCTGTGATAGATTATATAGATTGGGTTACAGAAACATTTGGAATAACAGAACGCGATAGGTTTGGAAATCAGGCACCATTTTATTTTGATAATTCTATTTTGGATATTTATTGTATGATGAAAACAGGTGCGACACTATACATTATTCCCAAGGAGTTGTTTGCACAACCGGTTCTTTTGCTGGAGTATATAAGAGAGAATCGGATTAATAATATATTCTGGGTGCCGTCAGCATTGATCATGGTTTCTAAAGTCAAAGCATTTCGTAATGTGAATTTAATGGAAATTTTAGAGAGGGTATTATTTTGCGGGGAAGTGATGCCAAATAAGCAGTTAAATATTTGGCGTAAATATTTGCCGAATTGTCTGTTTGCTAATTTATATGGACCTACGGAGATTACGGATGCATGTACCTGTTATATTGTGGACAGAGAGTTTTCTGATGATGAAAGTCTGCCAATTGGAATGCCAATGAAAAATACAGAAATTCTAATACTAGACGAAGAAAACAGGCTGATTACAGAATCCGGACGGGCAGGAGAATTATGCGTTAGAGGGACCTGTTTATCTGTCGGCTATTACAATAATCCGGAAAAGACAAAGCAGGCATTTGTGCAGAATCCCTTACAGAGAGCTTATGAAGAGAAAATATATAGAACTGGAGATATTGTTAAATACAATGCTCGGAAGGAGATTGTATATTTATCAAGAAAAGATTTCCAGATAAAACATCTGGGACATCGAATTGAACTGGGAGAAATTGAAACAGCCGTTTCTTCCTTAGATGAAATATCTATGTGTTGCTGTCTGTACGATGAGATGAGAAACAAAATAGTGCTTTTTTTGGATAAGGAGATTTCGAAGGAGATTGTCAATGCAGAATTACGGAAAATGATACCAGATTATATGTTGCCAGGAAAAGTAATTTGTATGGATAAGCTTCCTTTAAATGTAAATGGAAAAGTTGACCGTGTCAAATTGAAAGAATATATCGAATAGAATAAAAACAGACAGGGGATATTTTTATATGGAGTGCAGATTTGATACAGTTTTTGTTGTTGGCTGTGGAAAGATTGCTGTAGATATTTTGCATTATATTGCAGATATGCAGTCTGATTATGGATACAAAGTTACATTTTTGGAATATGAGAATAATCAGCTATTAAACATAAAAGATATGTGTAGAAGTCTAAGTGCTGAATATATTAAGATGCCTGATAAGATAGATCTGACAGATTTTTTGTCTAGTATAAGAAATAGCGCATTAATTATCAGCGCTGGTAATTATTATATTTTTCCAAAGTCTGTTGTGCAAAAAAACAATTTGGAAATTATCAATTTCCATAATGCACTTTTACCTAAACTGCCTGGAAGAAACGCACCCACATGGGCTATTTTTTTGAAGGAGAAAGTCAGTGGTGCCACATGGCATTATGTGACGGAAGAAATTGATCATGGAGAAATTATTATACAACTTCAGACAGCCATTACCGATGATATGAAAGCCTATGAACTGACGAAGATAATCATGGAACTGGCGTATGAGGGATTCCAAGATGTATTTCCGACACTTTTAGAGAAACATGTCAGTGGTGTAGAAATAAAAGAGGATGTGGGAAAAAGAAAAATTTATTATTCTTACGAAATTCCTGAAAATGGCATATGCACAAAAGATATGCCTGTGGAAAGAGTCTATCGTCTGCTCAGAGCTGTTGATTATGGGAAAGCGCAAATCTTCCCACCAGTGAGAATGATAATAGATCAAGATGATGAGGTAGAGATTGTGCGTTACAGCAAAAAGGAAATAGAAAACTGTTCTGCAGAAATACAATTTGTCAGAGATGAGAAAGAGTCTTGTATCTATATATTGTTGGATAATGCACACGAATTAAAGTTAAAGTATAGAAAAATATTAGGAGATAGAAGTAGTGGAAGAAAAGATTTTGAACATTCTGGAAAAAGTGAATGAGGATATTTTGTCATATACAGGGAAAAATATGATAGGTGACGGAATCATTGATTCGTTTGAGTTGATTGAGATTGTCAGCAGATTGGAAGATGAATTTGATATTGAAATTGATGGAGAATATGTTGTGATTCAAAATTTTGCTAATAAAGATGCTGTTATTGCATTAATAAAAAACATCATGAAATGAGGGAATACAATGCAATACATACCAAATGGGACATCTATTATTTTGTGGGGAACCGGCTATATCGGAAAACAAATAATAGAAGGGGCATATGGAAACTATGATATTGTTTTCGCAGTTGACAGTAAAATTAAAGAAGGGGGAAAAGAACAAATAGGCGAGACTGACGTATATCCTTTGTCGCGGTTAGATAATGTATCTGGAAGTGATATATTGCTTGTTATAGGTTTTGTTGCTTGGAGGGAAGCGGCCGGCAAGTTAAAAGAAAAAGGATGGCATATATTTGATGATTATCTGCCATATATATATTTGAGATATTCTACGATAGACATTGGCTTTATGAGATTTTGCATGGATATGGCTGAGCGCAACAGACATTTGAAAAAGCTGTCATACGGTAAAAAGTTATGCGCTCTATATGGATATTGCCATATGACATATTATACACAATGCCTTATATCAAGTGATGAATTTTTGAATCAATATTGTATATTGGAACTGCCCCATGCGAACTCTTTTTTGGATGATACGGAATATCTAAATGATAAATGGATTTATTCTGTATTGGACATTTTACTTCTTGCAACTGTTTATCCGGAGGCACAATACCATACACCGGACTGGAAAAAAGTTAAAAGCTGGGTTAAAGATGGATGTAAAGTGATTGTTGTAACTGTTGCAGGATTCAAGGGATATTTTCCGCAAAGTACAGTTGGAGTTTTGCAGACATATGAAAATATCTGCTGGGGAGATAAAAACTTAAACTGTATGATTAAAGAAAAATGTTCAGTAGAAGAAATGATACGGATGCTTAGTTCGGAAGATTTTTATAATTCAGATGAGGTGGAAAATAATTTTGAGACTGCTTGTGAAAAACTGGATGTTATAGAGCAGAAATGTGATGTCAAAATCGGAGATTATATAAGAAAATATGGACGGTCGGAGCCATTGATGTATTCCTCTACACACCCGACAGATAAAGTGATGAAAGAAATAGCATCCAGAATTTTTAGAATAATAGGAATTGATTCCAGTATACTGGAAAGAATACCGCAAGAGAAACTTATTTCGCTGAAAATGCATGGAGAATTTATATATCCGTCCGTCTATCGGGGACTTGGGATGCAGTTCAATGAAAGAGAGAGGGTATGTGTTGGAGATATTGATAAGGAAGGTATCACATTTGCAGAATTTATACGGTTGTATGTACAGCTCTGTACGCCATATCTTTTGGCGTAGCATAGTACCCAAATACATGGCGAAAGGAAGGCTGATGTAGATGAATATTATGACGATGGGCGCCTGTACTGATGATGGAATTGTTTTTTTTCTTCCGTCAATGGAAGTGAATGGACTTTTTATGGTAGATTTATCAAAGGACAATCAGGCAGTTTTTATAGGTGATTTTCCAGATTGTAAGAGGGAAAACGCATGGCAAATAGTTAAAGCCTTCTATTATGATGGTAATGTGTATTTTTTTTCACATTATTCATTTGAAATGTGGATAATGAACAAACAGGAGCGAATTTTAAAACACTATACATATTTGGATGAAAATACTGGATTTATAGATATTGTAATCCCTATAAATAACAAGGTATGGGTAGTTTCTCGCTCTCCCCTTGAAATTCTGTGCTTAGATTTAAGTACAAAAAAGGTAGAAAAGATACATTGGGATACAAAATCAGAACTAAGAAATAATGTTTGTACTGCATCAAGTGTCTGGAAAAATCGTATTTATCTATGTACTCGATTGGAAGCAGATGTGTATATGGGCGTTATAGATTGCAGTAAGAATAGTGTTGCATTCTATAGGCTGAATGAATTATTTATTGCAAAAAACATTACGGCAGGAAATGATAGAGTGTTTGTATCAGGTATATCCTGTGACGGAAACTTTGTTCTGCTGGAATATGATTTAGAAAGAATATCTTTGCTGACATGTCACCATTTGAAAACGATAAAAATGAATAAAAACACAGGTATAGATTATAGAGAAATGGTGGTACAGAATAAAAAGATATTATTTTTGCCAGGAACAATTGGCGAGTTTATGATATATGACATAAATGACGTGTCTGAGAGACAGATGGAAGGATTAGAAATGCCTGCGCTTATGGGACAGACCCTATATTTTCTGGATATCCAGAGAATAGGTAGTACTATGTATCTGTTTCCCGGTGCATTTAACAAACTGGTAAAACTTAATTTAGATACATTGCATTCTGATGTGATAAAAGTGGAAGCCAATAAGAAGGAGTATTGTAAACTTGTAAGTAAGAAAACTGAGCAGATATATCGCGAAACTGTAAATGTGAATCTGGATTGGTTTTTAAGTTGGGTGGGAAGAAAATAATGGATGATAAAGAAGACAGACTGATTTTATACGGGGCTGGAAGAAATGGAAGATTGGCGTTAGACAGATATGGTCAGGAATGCGTTGCTTTTTTTTGTGATAATGATCCTAAGAAAGCAGGCAGCAGAATAGAGGGAGTTGCTGTCATTTCTTTTGAAGAAATGCTGAAAATGCATGATGACGGGTATGTAATTATGATAACGCCGGCGGTGCGCAGTTATCTGATTGAACAATTGGAGCAGGCTGGAATCTATGATTATCTGATTTTTGATAATGACGAAACAAGATTTCCGTTAAAGACTAATGTGGAAACGGAAGAAAAATATAGAGATCATAACAGACTTCTGATGGAACTGGTTTCAGAATCCTGCAAGAAGGAACCGTTAGAAGATATCAGTGCATTACGGGAAATCTCCAAAGAGGCTAAAAGGCTACATTTTGAAGAAAATTTAATGCTTGCGCATTATGGCTTTCATTCAGAAGGGCAATATTATGGAAATATGCGGGTATTGCTGGATTATGCCGGAATTAAAGAAGAAGATATTTCTTATTTTCCAGAAGTATCACATGCTGATAGTATGCCGGTATATTATGTTGACTTTATGTACAGGACAGCGGTGATTATGTCCGGCGTATATTATCGGAATAGAATACATAAACGGACTCCATGGATACCGGTTTTTTCTGTGGGACCATATATACATTACGCACAAGGAATTTACAGTCAGGAGAAGGTTTCTGAATTGAAAAGAAGAAATGGTCGAACGCTGCTTGCGTTTCTTCCGCACTCAATTGAAGGATATGAAAAAAAATATTCTTATAAAACTTTTATTGATGGAATATTGAAAATTTATGGCATTGAGTTTGATAAAATTATGGTTTGCGTGTATTGGGCAGATACCGATTCAATGGCATGCAGTTATGCACAAGAAAAAGGCATGCAAGTGGTTTCGGCGGGGTTGAGATGGGATGAAAAATTTGACCAGAGACTCAAAACGCTTTTTGAGCTGACAGATGCTGTTGTCTGTGGTGATGTGGGGACATTTATTTCATATGCTGTTTATATGAACAAGCCTATAGGAAGAATTGACGGAGAGGTTGAAAAGGACTTATATGTCATGCAACTGTCAGATGCGGAGAAAACGTTAGGGGCTGGAAAAGAATATTTAGAATTTATGAGTGAATATAATCGCCTTTTTGACAGCAAGTTAAGAATTGACCCTGCGCATAGGAAATATATGGATCCATTTGCTGGTTTTGATCAGATAAGAAGCATAGAATACATAAAGAATATATCTAAAATTTCAAAAGATATATGGATGCGAAGTGAAGGAGATATGCGGTGTTATCCAGAAGCAGTCAGACAGGTTTATCGGAAATATGAAAAACAGAATGACTTTTGCAAAATGAGCATGTTAAGGGAAGCGACTGGGGCATTTGTTGATTAGATAAAAGTATGTATTAGGAGAAGCTATATGCAATGTAAGTTTTGCGGTTCAAATGAAGTATTGATTATTTACGATGGAATGATCAGAAATGGCGGACTTGGGCAGTATACAAAGAAAAGTATTCCTGTGTTTCAATGCAATAGTTGTGGGATAATCTGGCATGAAAACCAATTTGCAGACATGAATAATTACTATGAAAGTAAAGAATACCGTCAGTCGCTTGAGGGAGGAACAGAAGAAGCTCTTTTTTATGAACTGCATGACAAAGAAACATTGGACAAGCTGCGATATACAGGAACAGATATATTCAGAGGAAAGACTGTGGCGGATATTGGCTGCGGAGCAGGTGCATTTCTTGATTTTATTGTAGGGGTTGCTAAGAAAGTCGTTGCAGTAGAGCCTTCACAGTTTTACAGAGATATTATGGAACGGAAAGGTTTTTCTGTATATGCATATGCTGATTACGCGTTAAAAGAGTACCGAGATGGTGTAGATGTAATTACATCGTTTGATGTGATAGAGCATGTGGATAATCCCCGAAGTTTTATTGAGAATATATATGAACTTTTGGTAAAAGGCGGAAGGGCAATAGTCGGGACGCCTACGGATGCGCCTGTTATGAGAAGTCTTTTAGGTGAGGTATATGAAAAGAAACTCTTATTCAGTACACAGCATATATGGATTTTCTCTGAAAAAAATCTGCGGCTGCTTGCAGAGGAGCAGGGATTCAAAAACATAAGCTTTAAATATTTCCAAAGATATGGGATAGGTAATATGCTTGGCTGGGTAAAGGATAAGAAACCGGGAACAGCGGTTGAAGATGAATTTATAACTGCTGCATTGGATGGCGTATGGAGAGGACAGTTAAGCGATAAAAAGCTGGCAGATTATATTGTGATGTATCTTGAAAAATAGTAGGGATGGAATAAGGAAAATGGAAAAAGTAGTTTCTTTTATACCAATAAAATTAAATAACCAAAGGCTGCCTGGCAAAAATTTAATGGAGCTGGATGGGAAGCCGTTATGCGAATATTTATTCAACACTGTCAGCCAGATAGATGAAATTACCGAAAAGTATGTGTACTGCAGTAATGAAAAAATCAGAGAGTATATGCCGCCTGAAATTAAATTTCTGAAAAGGGATGCATACCTTGACGGATTTCAGGTAAAGGGACTGGAGATTGTTGAGTATTTTGTGCGTGATGTGGATGCTGATATATATGTGCTGACACATGTGACGCAGCCGTTTACGAAGGCAGAGTCCATAAGGGATGCGCTCAATAAGGTCTTGTATGATGGATATGATTCCGCGTTTAGCTGCATCAGTATGCAGGACTACTGCTGGTATAAAGGCAAGCCTTTTAATTATGATATGAATGATATCGTGACAACACAGGATTTAGAGCCAGTGTATGTTGAAACAGGTGCATTTTTTATCTTTCGAAAAGAAGTCTTTACAAAACTCCATCAAAGGATTGGGGATAAGCCCTATATGTATCCAATTGATCAGTTTGAGGCAGTGGACATTGATACGGCTGAGGATTTTGAATTTGCAAAAGCCGTGGCGCAATATTTAAAAGCAAAATAGAAGGTAGATATTATATGGGAAATGTCAGGATATTAGACTGCACTTTAAGAGATGGCGGAAGGATTATTAACTGTAACTTTGATGATGACGTAATAAAAGAGATAACAGGGAATTTAGCTGGTGCCAACATAGAGATTGTCGAAATGGGTTTTCTGCGTGATGAGCATTTGGTGGAATACAAAGGCAATTCAACATTTTTTACAGACACAGATCAGATAACGCCGTTTATTCCCAAAACAAAAAATGCAATGTTTACCGTGTTTATTGACTTTGACATGTATGATTTTTCAAAATTGAAAGCCTGTGCGGATGACTCTGTAACCGGATTGCGCGTTGGATTTACAAAAAAACAATTTATGGATAAAAGGCATGAATTAGAAAAAAGCCTTTTGGACGTAAAGCAACGGGGGTATAAGCTGTTTGTGCAGGGCGTGAATACATTAGCGTATTCAGACCGTGAACTGCTTGAGCTTATAGATTTTACCAATGGAATAGAGCCATACAGCTTTGGCATTGTCGATACATACGGAGCAATGTATCTGGATGACATGGTGCATTATTATAATTTGATTGACCATAATTTAGCTGAAGATATCTGCATTGACATACATTCCCACAATAATTTCCAGTTGTCGTTTGCGTTTGCACAGCAGATTGTAGCACTTGCGGATAATAGGAATATTATTCTTGATGCCACATTAAACGGAATGGGGAAATGTGCGGGGAATCTGAATACTGAGCTTATTGCGGATTATTTAACAAGAAAGAAAAACCATGATTACGATATAGATACGATACTTGATATCATAGACAGATATCTGTATCCTATTAAGGCAGATAATGAATGGGGATATTCAATTCCGGCATTTATGGCAGGAATATATAAAGCGCACCCTAATAATATCATATACCTGACAGAAAAATATAGGCTTAACAGTAAGGACATTAAATACATTGTATCCAGTATGGAGGAAAATACCAGACAGCGATATGACTACGATAATATCCAACGGATATATAAAAGCTATTGTGAAAACAACATAGATGACACGGGTGTGCTTAGGCGGCTGTTGGGTGAATTCTGTGACAGCAGGGTATTGGTGATTGCGCCGGGAAGCACGGTCATGGCTTATAGACAGAAAATAAATGAATACATACAATGCAATCAGGTCAGGACAATATGCGTTAATTTTGCTCCGAAAGGAATAAAAGCGGATTATCTGTTCTATGCAAATACCATTCATTGGGAAAAGGTCAGCAAGACGGTGGAACATTCAAAATGCATAGTATCGTCAAATATTCATGCAGATACAGAGGGAGTAAATCTTGTGGATTATGCAAGCCTCATAATGGAAGACAGCATATTGTATGATAACAGCACGATCATGCTTTTGAATTTATTAAAGAAACTTAAGGTAAAGGAAATAATGCTCGCAGGCTTTGACGGACTAAAGTGTGGCGAAAGAAATTATGTTGACAGCACTTTCCCAACGCAGAATGGCACATTGGGGATAGACGAAACGAACAGAGAAATAAAAAAGCTTATTTCACAGTATAAGGTAAAGACTGCTGGGAAAATTAAGGTTGAGTTCCTTACGCCCAGCGTATATGTGTGATTTTGGTGATATGTAATGAAGATAAAAGCATTGGCAATGGATGTGGACGGCACGCTTACAGACGGCGGGATTTATATTGGCAACGATGGTGAAATGATGAAAAGATTTTGTGTGAAGGACGGATATGCCATAAATAACATGCTGCCACGGATGGGGATAATTCCTATAATTGTTACGGGAAGAATATCACATATTGTACAAGCAAGGTGTATAGAACTTGGCATTACACGGATTATTCAGGGAAGCTCTAATAAAACAGCAGACTTAAAAAATATATTGGCATGTGAGAATATTCGGATGGAAGAAATAGCATATATTGGGGATGATATGAATGATTATGAGTGTATGACACAGGTAGGCTTAAAGGGATGTCCTCAGGACGCGGTTGAAGGGATAAAAGAGATTGCTGATTATATAACAAAATGCGAGGGAGGAAAAGGAGCCGTAAGGGAGTTCATTGAATGGATTGAAAAGATAGAAGAAAAAGGAAGGTAATTGGAATGGCAACAGCAGTATGCTTTGGAGCTGCAGGCGGCGGAAGAAGATTGTATGAAAGGATTTCTGAAAAATATAATGTGATAGCATTTGTTGATAATGACAGCAACAAATGGGGGACAGAATTGATGGGAGTCCCGATTTATAATCCAGATAAGCTTAAGGAATTGAATTTTGATTATCTTGTAGTTACGTCAGCTCCGGGACTCATGACAATAAGTAAACAATGTGGAGACTTGGGAATAGCAGACAGTAAAATTATAACTTCTTATATAGATGGTCCGCTTGAAAGCAGAAGGATATTTTTAAAAAGCATTGCAGGGATGCCGGAATTTGCCCTGCTTCATGGTGAATGTGCAGAAGCCGGGGTATTTGAAGGTGATTTCGCAAGATATATAAATGAATATTTTCCAGACCGTGTTTTACATCTTTTTGATACTTTTGAAGGATTTGATGAAAGAGATATTGAGAAGGAGAAAGGGCTGTCAACTGCCAAAGCAGGAGAGTATGGAAATACCTCAGAACAGAAAGTAATGGAAAAGATGCCGTTTCCCGAACAGTGTGTTATACATAAAGGCTATTTTCCCGAAACCGCAGAAAGCATAAATGATGAGTTTTGTTTTGTAAATTTGGATTTGGATCTGTATGAGCCGACTTATGAAGGACTGCAATTCTTTGGCGGAAGAATAGTTCATGGAGGAATTATATTAGTGCATGATTATTTTGCGGAAAACTTTAAGGGACCGAGGGAAGCTGTTGATAAATTTGTTAATGAATGTAATATACAAGGGGGGGAGGGAAAAAACAAAATCCTTAAACTCCCGATTGGTGATGGGGTAAGCATTATGTTGGTTGGATTTTAAAAATTACGAGGTAAAGTGGTAAGCGAAGCGACAAAATAGAGAGGGATTTATTAGGTTGATTTAATTTGGTGGAAAAGATATGAATGAAAGCAGAATAAGTGTCATTATACCAGTTTATAATGTGGAAAATTATATAGAAGATTGCCTGTCAAGCGTATTTAGGCAGACTGTACCGTTTGATGAAATTATTATCGTAAATGATGGGTCAACAGATGGAAGCGGAAAGATATGTCGGGAATATCAGTCTGCTCATCCAGAGATTATACTGATTGAACAGAACAATATGGGGCTGTCTGAAGCAAGAAACAATGGAATGAAACGGGCGTCAGGTGATTATATCGCATTTGTGGATTCAGACGACTGGGTAAGCGAAAGAATGTGTGAAACAATCAAAAAAACGATAGCGGACTATGATGTAGATGTAGTGTATTATGCTTCGCGGATTGTTAAAGAGATACCGATAAAAATTTCTTATGAGGCATATGCCAGAGATGAAGCTTTTGCAAATATTGTAATGAGTGGATTTGATTCTCTGAAAAAATTATTTCCTGACGGTTATCAGATGAGTGCAGTGATGGCGGCATATAGAAGCAGTTTTTTGAAAGAAAATCATATAGATTTTATAAAAGATATTTTGTATGAAGACAGATACTTTTCTTTAAGAGTAATCACGGAAGCGCAAAAAGCAGTATACATCACGGATAAATTGTATATTCGACGTTTCAGAAAATCATCAATTTGTACCAGCCCTGCAAGTCGAAAGAAGATACGGGATGTTTTGTACGGACATAAAAAAGAGTGGGAGTATATTCGCAACAATAAGAGATGGAATAGTGAAAATAAATTAACGCAATATTACGCCATCCGCTCTGCGGTCATGGCATATCAGACAGATGTTAGTTCAGAAGAAATGCCGGATTTGAGAGAAGAGTACATGAAGTCATTTTTTATGGAATGGCTTGATTTTTTTGAAATAGATTATATGGATGAAAATGAGTTATGTGAGTTATTGCTTATGGTTAATGAAGCTGCGAAGAGTGGATGTCCGGAGCTGACAGATTTGTTTGGCATTTGTGGAGGGATTTATCAATATCAGCAGATGATTAGAGATCTTCTTTTAGAAAAAAGCAAAGCGAAACTGAAAAAACTGCCATTAGGGGAACGCAAGAAGATTGCGTTTTATGGGGCAGGGAAACACACGGACTGCCTTTTTAAACTTTATCGGAATTTAATTGGCGGGATGATTGCAGATGTATGTTTGATTGTATCAAGCGCACATGACATAGATTCCTGTTTGGGGATTGATGTGAAAGCCCTTGATGAAGTTACTGATAACTGGGATATGTATGTATTATCCAGCAAATTGTATCAAGCGGAAATGTATCAAAATCTTTTAAAAAAATCAATTCCCGAAGAAAAAATATACGGATTATATAATAAAAATGACGCTGTAGATTGCGTGATGCTTTATCAGGCGCTTTTTGAGCAGACAGGAGAACTATCAAAAGATGCAATGGAAAAACAAAGGGCATGAGATCGATAAATATGCGGAAAGAATTTGTGCTTTATTTGAAACGCAGAGACAAATTATATTGTTTGGAGCGGGCAAAACAGGAACTCAATTCTATAAAACGTTACTAAGATATGGCATTTTTGCAGGGTTTGCAGATAACGACATAGATAAACAGAATAATGGATTTGAAGGACAGACAGTATATTCCCCCAACGTGCTTAAAGATATGGAAGCAATGATTGTTGTGTCGGTGGGGAAGGAATATAGTAATGAAGTAAAACATCAATTAGAAAACATGGGGATGACTGAGGGGATAAATTTTATTACAGCAGAAGAATTTGAAAAAAAATGGTTCCCGGTATTGTCATTGTATTATTTTGGCAGACTGTATACAAACTTGGCACAGATATGTGTTACGGAAAGATGTACATTGCGATGCAAAAAATGTGCGCATGCGTGTCATTTGGTTGATATTCATTCCAAGGATATTTCCATAGAGCACGCAAAACATAGCGCGGATAGTTTTTTTAGAGCGTTTGATTTTATAGGAGAATTTGTATTAATTGGAGGAGAACCATTTTTATACAAGGAATTAGGTACGCTTATAGAATATATTGGTGAAAAATACCGGGACAAAATAGAATTGTTTTCTATTACGACAAACGGTACGATTGTGCCCGCTGATGATTTGCTTGCAATATGCAAAAAGCATGGAGTGACGGTAAGGATTACTGATTATAAAAAATCAATACCGCGTTTGGAAAAAAATTATAAGAGACTATATGAAACGTTGAAAATTCATGGAATAAACAGTATCGTGTGGGAAACAGATCATGAAACATCGTGGTTTGATTATGGTTTTGATGAGAATCTGACTAAAAATGCTACAGATACGCAGAGGACATTTGACGAATGTAAAACTCCGTGCAGAGAAGTGAGCGGGGGAAAATACTATTATTGCGTCATGGCACATACAGTTGCAAATAATATGAAATTGAAAATCGGTGAGACGGACTATTTTGATTTAGACTCGGATTTTGAAAAGCAGGAGCTTTTGGAATTTGAACTGGGATATTCAGAAAAAGGCTATTTGGATATGTGCAGCCGCTGTCGTGGAAAAGAGGCTGAAAACTATCGGATTCCCGCAGCAGAGCAGGTAAGGATATGAAAAATTAATGACACAGTTGCGAGATGATAATGTTTAAATATAGAAAGGTATTCTGGCATGAAAGCAGTGATTTGGGGTGCAGGCGGCTACTTAGAACTCGTACTTAAATATATTGGCAGTGATGTTATGATTCAATATGTTGTGGACAGCGACAAAAAGAAACAGGGAATGAGTATATCTAAAGGAATTAAAGTGATATCTCCGGAAGAGCTGCGGAAAGTATCATTTGATTTAATCATTGTTTCAGTTCAGGATGATAAAGCCATAGAGCAGGATATTGAGCGGCTCGGGTATGGGGCAAAAACGGTTTATTTTTGGCGTGATTATGCAAATGAGAATAGGAATGCCGCAATTTTTAAAAATAGAATCAGAGAACTGCAAAATGAAATACAAAAAAACAGAATATATCAGGCCCGTTTAGACAGTGCACCCTATGAATGGGGAATAAAGAAAATAAAGGTTCCTGAAATAAAATCAGCTGAGTTACTGCTGCAAAAAATGCTTCAGGATGGAAGTTCGTTGTGCCGGTATGGAGACTCAGACTTTGAGATTATTTTGGGCAGGGACAGGGCGTGGTATCAAAAAAAGAACGATAACCTTGCAAAGCATTTAAAAGAAATTTTAAGGGTGAATAATCCCGATATCAATATTGCAATTGCACAAAATTTTAGAGGATTGGAACGTTATACGGAAAAAGCGGCAGATGGTATCAGATTATACTTGGAAGGGAACGTCAGGCATGAAGTGGCAAGCCTGCTGTCTGATGAGGTGACATATTATGATGCCTATGTTTCCAGACCTTATTGCATATATAAGGATTCAAAAAATGCAGACGTAATCTTTCCGTTATTTAAGAAACTGTGGAAAAACAGAGATGTCTGTATTATTGAAGGTGTGTTTGGACGCTTTGGCATTGGAAATGACCTTTTAAGTCATGTGGGCAGTGTCAGCCGCATTGCCTGTCCGGCCAGAAATGCATGGGACAAATATGGACTGATCAAGAGCTATATCATGAATAACATTCAAAAAGACAGACTGCTTCTGATATCACTGGGATCGACGGCAACCGTACTGGCATATGAGCTTGCCTTAGAGGGGTATCAGGCAGTGGATATAGGTCAGTTAGACAATGAATATGACTGGTATTTGGCTAAGACGCCGGACAGAATAGCTATTAAAGGGAAAATGGTAGCAGAGGTTTCACAAAAGTGGGAGAAAGAACCGGCGATTGAAAAGGTCTATAACCAACAATTAATTGCAAAAATTATTTAAATAGACAGGTGAGGATTTGCGTGATGAAAAAGGTGCTTGTATGGGGGACCGGTTTTATTGCTAATATGGTATTTCAGCAATGCCGAACGTTGGATCGGTATGAAGTTATCGGCGCAGTAGATAATGATAAAGCGAAATGGGGAAGATTATTTTATGGTATGACCATAGCATCCCCGGACAGTCTTGCTGAAATGGAAACTGACATTATTGTTATATTAACAGATAAGTATGATGAAATAAAGAGTCAGATAGAGAGCCTGTATCCGAATGTTATGGCAAAAATAGAAAATAAGAATTTTTTCTATAAAGAAAGCATTTTGCACAGATACAAGAACAATAACGATCCTGAAATTGACAAAGTATTGGAGCATATAAAAAATAACGGACTGGATGTGTTTAACTATCCATTTACAGCAAAGTATAAAGCCAGAAAAAACCAAGTATGGAAAGATGAGGCCAGCAGTTTATATTTTGTGCTGCACAATGGGAAAAGAATGTATTTTTCCCGAAAATTTAAATCCGAAAAGGAAGTAAATGACTATTACAATGCCATTTCTTTGGAACAGGATGAGCAATCGCCGCACAGGTATCTGTCCGGGGAATACTGTGTGAAAGAAGGGGATGTTGTATTAGATGTGGGCGTGGCGGAAGGCAATTTTGCGTTAGATGTAATTGACAAGGCATCACATGTCTATTTATTGGAGGCAGAGGAAGAGTGGATGGAGGCGCTTCGTTATACGTTCAAGGACTATATGGATAAAATTACCTTCATTCATGGATATGTAGGTTCCTATAACGAGGGAAAAAACATAACGTTAGATGCAGTGATTACTGCGCCTGTAAACTTTATTAAAATGGATATAGAGGGGAATGAATGGGATGCGCTTAGAGGCGCGACAGAATTGATTGATAAATCCAACGATCTGAAAATGGCCATTTGCTCATATCACAGTGACTTTGACAGGGAATTAATCGAAAGCTTTATGGATAAAAACAAGATATCACATACATATAATCAGGGTTATATGTGGTTTCCTGAAACACTGCGGCAGACATATGTTTCTACGAGCCTGAACAGAGCGGTCATAAAAGGGACTAAAAATAAGTAGCCGACACCAAAGGAGGCATGAGCTGTTTGATTAACGTAACAAAAACATCTTTACCTGATCTTGACGAATATATCGAAGAAATCCGCCCGCTATGGGATACGCACTGGATTACCAATATGGGCGAAAAGCATAATGAATTTAAGCAGAAATTAAAGTCTTACCTAAACATTGATCATATAGAGTTGTTTGTAAATGGACATATGGCGTTAGAGATGGCGCTGCAGTCGATGAATCTGTCAGGCGAGGTTATTACTACGCCGTTTACATTTGCATCGACAACCCATGCCATCGTAAGAAACGGACTTATTCCCGTTTTTTGCGACATTGACAGAGATACATATACAATTGACGCAGATAAGATCGAGGCGTTGATTACGGACAGAACCTGCGCCATTGTGCCGGTGCACGTTTACGGGCATATCTGTAATATTGAGAAGATTGAAGAAATAGCAGGGAAATACGGCTTAAAAGTAATATATGATGCCGCGCATACGTTTGGCGAAGAGTATAAGGGGATGAATGTTGCAGGCTTTGGAGATGCCTCTGTCTTTTCATTCCATGCCACAAAGGTATTTCATTCCATAGAAGGCGGAGCTGTATGCTTTAAGGACAATCAACTGGAGCATGTGCTTTATAACCTGAAGAATTTTGGCATAAGGGGACCGGAAGAAGTCGAGTCGGTGGGGGCAAATGCCAAAATGAATGAATTTTGTGCCGCTATGGGAATATGCAATTTAAGGCATATAGATGATGAAATCAATAAAAGAGCGGAAATCGTGAAGCTGTACAGAGAAAGACTGGAAAAAGTGGACGGGATCATATGCAGCCCGATACAGAAAGATGTAAAGCCTAACAATGCTTATTTCCCGATATTAGTTGAGGAAAAACTGTACGGAATGGACAGAAACGGTTTGTATCATATGCTTCTTGGGAATAAAATATGTCCCAGAAAATATTTTTACCCGTTGACAAATGAATATGACTGCTACAAAGACAGATACGATTCGAATACGACTCCCGTTGCGAAAGACATTTCCAATAAGGTTCTGACGCTCCCGTTATACGCATCTTTGGATATGGATACGGTCAACCGGGTATGCGATATCATTGCGTTAAAGCAGGATGGATGATTTTATGGACAGCATAAAAAATAATATGGTTGACGTCAGTATTATTGTGCCGGCTTTCAATCATGCAAAATATATTTCAAAGACCTTTGACAGTATTCTGAATCAAAAAACAGGATTTTCATATGAGATCGTAGTCGGCGATGACTGTTCAGGGGATCATTCAGGAGAAATCATTCAGAAATATATGGACAGGCATCCAGAAGTCTTTGTCAATATTACCAGAGACAAAAACATAGGGGCAACAAATAATGTTTATGAACTGTTAAAGAAAGCAAGGGGAAAATACATCGCTTTTTGCGAGGGAGATGATTACTGGTGTGATGATGCCAGAATGGAACGTGATATTAACTGGCTGAATAAAAATCCGGAGTACATAGGAATATGCGGCAGAACGGTTCCTGTTGGTGAAAATGGCGGGAAACTGGATATGGAGGATATTCCTGCGGAAGAAACGTTTTGGATATATGAAAAAGAATGCTTTACAATAAAAGAATTTTCCGAGTGGCAGATGCCGGGGCATTTATCGGCATTGACCCTAAGGAATATTTTTCAGAATAGCAGTGCAGGCAGCAGCGTAATCAAAAAAGCGCACCCAGTTGTTGCCGACAGGACGATCGTGTTAATGGGGGCACTCTACGGGCCGATAAAATGCAGTCAGCATGTGGTTTCCTGTTATAGGTTCAGAATCACGGGGAATGGGGTCAACTTCATGTCCGAATTTAAAAAGAAAAATATGAGATATGAGGACTACCATATGATGCGCATATTTGAAAAATATGCATGGAAAAAATTCCACAGACAGTTAGATTTAAGCGCCATCAAGGCAGACAGGTTTATCGGCAGCGTACTGGTGTGGATGAACGGTATGGATAGGCGCGATTGGGAAGTTGTTTGGAAAATAGTTTTGGAAAATGGACATAAAATACGCTGCATTTATTACATAGGAAATATTGCAGTGAAAAAGAAAATAATGCAGATATTTGGCAGAGAAAAACGTATAGAAGGCAGGAGGTACAGGCTATGAGGTTTTGCAGCAGACCATTCAGACTTGCGCATTTAGATCCGGGAGGCGGGGTAAGAGTATGCAGCTGGACGGATGAGAGTATCGGAAACATTCTGAACGATGACTTGGAAAAAATATGGCATGGAGAAAAGGCTGAAAAAATAAGGGCATCCATACTTGACGGCAGCTATTCATACTGCAGGGCTGTTTCGTGCCCGTATTTGGAAAATAACTCACTGCCTGATATTGACGGCAGAGAACTGCAGGAGGCTGTAAAGACAGATCCTGTGCCATCAGAGTATAACGTTGCGTGCGATTTTACCTGCAACCACAGCTGCCCTTCCTGCAGGGACAATGTCTTTTGTGGGGATAATAAATATAAGGAAGATTTAAAAAGGGAGATTGAAATTATCCTGCCATATTTAAATAGAGCCTCCTATATTGTCACATGTGGCAACGGAGACGTTTTTTCAAGCCCCCTGATGATGGAAATGCTGGAAAAGATGGCGCCTGAAAATAATGATCTGAAAATCCAGTTTGAAACAAACGGAGCGCTGTTTACAAAAGAGCGGTGGGAGCGGATAAAGCATTTAGGCAGATATGATCTGACTTTTACAGTCACTCCAAACAGCTTTGAAAAACATACGTTTAAGTATCTAAACGGGGGTCATGACTCGCTGGAGAATGTGATTGAAAATTTATATTTTATAAAGGAGTTAAAACGGCAGGGCATAGTAAATTGTATTGAGATTTCCATGGTTATGCAGGACAGGAATTTCTGGGAGCTGCCGGATTTTGCGAAGAGGTGCATAGAAGACTTTGACGCAGATACAGTTGTCGTAAAGCCGCTGTATAAGTGGTTTAACCTTTCGGAAGACAATTACTGGCATAAAGATGTTTTAAATCCGCTGCACCCTTACCATAAAGAGTATCTGGAAATGATACAGGATCCGTACCTGAAAAATAATGATAAGATATTTTTCTGGGGCGCGGGCAACTTACATCCTGCGCAAATGCATCCGGCGTACAGATATAAGGAATATCTGGATCTGGTGTCGGAGCTGCTGGACTTGGAAGACGTTGAGGATAAAATAAAGAAATATTTTGAAGACAGGAGAATACGCAGCATATATCTTTATGGGGATATGGAACTGAGCGTAATTATATGCCGGCTTTTTGGCAAAGCAGTGGAAGTCAAGGCATTCATTGCAAGGGATATATGCAGGGCTAAGATATGCGGCAGGCCTGTTATAAGAATGTGCGATTATCAGTCTGAAAGCAGCGATTGCGTAATCATCCTTAACTATCATTTTTACAAGAATATCATGAGAGATTTAAATTTCAATGACTTCAAAGGGAAAGCGGTCAGTCTGTCAGACATCAAAGAAGAAATTACGGGAAAGTGAAACAGGATGAAGAAAAGGTTGGGCATCTATGTCATATATGATGAGCAGAATGTTATCTGTAACGCCGATTTGTATCTGGCGCAGGAGATCCGTTCAGTGACGTCCAGGCTGATCGTATGTGTAAACAGTACAGAAAAGGTGGATGCACAAAAGCTTAGTAAGTATACGGATGAAATAATTGTCAGGGATAATTCAGGCTATGACGCAGGGGCAGTAAAGGAAGTCCTATGCGGATATCTTAATGAAGGCGAGCTGCAGGATTATGACGAGCTTGTGATAAGCAATAATTCATTTTTCGGACCGTTTATTCCAATGCGGGAAATTTTCAGGACAATGGACTTACGGAAATGTGACTATTGGGGCTTATCAGGATATGCGGGGGATGAAAGCCTATTCTGGCGTGGGGCGGGCAGTTATTTTTGGGTGTTCAAAAGAGCGATAATACAGGAACGCTTCCTGGAAAATTTTATTCAAAAATACGTTAATGAAAAAAATAACGATTTTATGGAGGCATGCGGCATATACGAATGTAAATTGAATTACGAGCTGATGAAAAGGTTTCAATTGGATATGTATGCTGACGTCGGGGCGCTGAATATTTTTGATGCGGGGGATCTGGCAATGATGAAATATTCGCTTCCGATCATAAAGCGCAAATTTTTCATAGAAAAAAGGACAGACTTTACACGAATCATAAATGCCCTGCGTTTTATTGCCGGCACGGGATTCAATTCCTCATATGTGGAGGAAAAGCTATACAGGCTGTACGGCATTGCCGTTACGAATGATGGCGGAAGCTGGGTAGAGCCGGATATAAAAGAAAGCGAATATGAAATTCCAAAAACCGATATCACATACCGCCAGATAGAGGAATTTTTAGACGTAAACCATTCAGTGTACATATATGGCGCCGGATACTTTGCGACATTCATATGGGCAATATTCGGAGAAAAGTACAATGCTATAAAAGGCTTTGTCACTACCAATCAAGCAGAGAAGGAAAAATTTCATGGATATGACATAGTCACAATTGACAGATTGGCGTCTACGGATTCCGTGCTGGTTGCTTTAAATGCAGAGCATACAAATGAAGTAAGGCAGAGCTTGCAGGGGAGGAACTGTCTTTTTTTGCATAAGTAAGGGAGAGAATAGGGAGAAATAGTATGGGTATGACAAGCTTTTTGTCTGAAAATGAGATAAGTAAAATAGGCTTCAGATCATATGGCGTAAATCTGAAGATAAGCAGGCATGCGTGCTTTTATGGAGCGTCGGAAATGATTATAGGAGATAACGTGCGGATAGACGATTTCTGCATTTTAAGCGGCCATATTGAAATGGGTAATTTTATCCACATATCAGCGTACAGTGCGATTTATGGCGGTGATAAGGGAGTATATATATGTGATTTTGCGAGTATTTCATCAAGGACAAGCATATATGCCGTAAATGACGACTACAGCGGAGAGTTCTTGACGAATCCCACAATTCCGGATAAATATAAATGTGTCCAGCGCGAAAAGGTACATATCGGGAAACATGCCATAATCGGTTCGACAAGCGTGGTTTTGCCGGGCGTGAATATAGCGGAAGGAAGCGCATTTGGAAGTTTTACTTTGATTAACAGGGATTCAGAGGCATGGAGCGTAAATATCGGAATACCATTTAAAAAGATCAAGGACAGGAGCAGACATTTATTAGAAATGGAAGAGCTGTTCAGGAAAGAAACGGAGAGCTAATGCAGAAAATATACATATTCGGCGCCCATTCCCGCGCACAGACCTTAGGGGAATACCTGACAAAATTAAATAATGATATGGAAATCGCAGCGTATCTGGTAAATAATGGCGAGATAAATAAAGCCGAGATAAATGGCGTGCCTGTTCTTCATGTTGATGCCTGCAGCAATTTAAACGCTGCGTTTCCGGTTTATATCGCTACAAGAGGGATTTATCATGATGATATTAAAGCTTTTATGGCATTAGTGGGAATGAAAAAGATCATCCCGGTTACGCCTGATTTGGACAGAAAGCTTAGAAATGACTATTTGCGAGCATATTATGCTGAAAAAGGACATGAATTCAAGAAGTTGGAAGATTACAGCGCTGCCCGTGTGTATGTTGTAAAGTCCGCTTTTGATAAGCCTTTACGGAGACAATATAAATTGCCTGCGCATCATGATGAGCTTCAGGTCGGCGCATCATTGACCACAGAGCGAGTGGCATCCATTACAGACGATACCGGATTCCATATTTCCGGCAGGAACAGACAATTCTGTGAACTGACAGGATTGTACTGGATCTGGAAAAATGCGAAAGAGGACATTGTGGGGCTTGAGCACTATAGAAGGCACTTTTTATGCCCAGAGGATTGGCTGGAAAGAATGGAGCGCAATCATATTGACGTTATCCTGCCAACGCCGCTGTATGTCGCTCCAAGTCTGGCGCAAAATTACAGGGATAGGCATGTGGCCTCTGACTGGGAATTCATGATGAGCTATTTAAAAATGCTGTATCCGGAAGATTATAATGCGGCGGAATCCTTTTTTGAGAGCACGAACCTTTATTCGCCATGCAATATGTTTATTATGAAAAAACATATTTTGGATGCTTTGTGCAGTTGGATATTTCCGATTTTGTTTGCCTGTGCGGAGCACGGTGGGGAAAGATCGGACACATACCAAAACCGTTATCCGGGCTTCTTGTCAGAGCGTCTGATGACATTTTTCTTTGAAAAACATCGGGATAAATATAGGGTAGTATATGCAGATAAAAATTTTCTGGAATGACGAATACGAAAGTTAATGAACGGGGAGAAAAAGGATATGAACTTCGAACTAACCGCCTCCATGATGTGCGCCAACTACGCCCATCTGGAGACAGAAGTAAAAAACTTAGAGGAAGGCGGCATCGACTCCTTCCACATCGACATCATGGACGGACGCTATGTCCCCAACTATGCCATGTCCCTAAATGACATGCGCTACATAGCAAAAGCAACAACAAAGCCGCTTGACATCCACCTTATGATAGAGCACCCCAACAACACAATCGCTCTATTCCTCGAAAACCTCCGCAAAGGCGACACAATCTATATCCACCCAGAAGCGGAATACCACCCGTCCACAACTTTACAAAAGATCATCAACGCAGGCATGATACCAGGCATAGCAATCAACCCCGGCACCTCAGTTGAAACGGTCATGGAGATGCTCCGCATAGTAAAAAAGGTACTGGTGATGTCAGTAAACCCAGGCAACGCAGGGCAGATGTATCTCCCATATGTCGGTAAGAAAATTACCAAGTTGTTAGCCATCAAAGAGGACATGGATTTTGAAATATACTGGGACGGTGCCTGCAGCGCAGAGCGCATCCTTGAATATGCCCCAAAAGGCGTAAAAGGCTTTGTCCTTGGCACGACGCTCTTGTTTGGCAAGGACAAGCCCTATGGAGAAACGTTAGCCAATATCAGAGAATTGAAATTTTAAGGAGGCAGGCGCATGAACACGGCAATCCTGCTATCAGGCGGCATCGGCAGCCGCTTACATTCAGATGTACCAAAACAGTACATATGTATCAACAACAGGATGCTGATTACATATTCACTTATAACGCTTGCGAACTCTCCTTTTATTAATCAGATAATAATTGTAGCAGAGAAAGAATGGTGGGAGTCTATCCTGTCAGATGCAGCAGTAAACAATGTGCCAGCCGATAAAATTATAGGCTTTGCACTGCCTGGCTTTAACCGCCAAGCCTCCATCATAAACGGGCTACAGGAGATACTGCGTCAAACAAAAGACAGCTGCATCACGGATACTGATACCATATTCATTCATGACGCCGCCCGCCCCTTGCTGTCTGAAAAGCAGGTGTCAGACTGTTTCAACGCGCTTGCTGGGCATGAGGGCGTGCTGCCTGTGCTTCCGATGAAAGACACGGTATATCTGAGTCACGACGGGAAAGCTGTGTCGGAGCTGCTTGACAGAAAGCAGCTTTTTGCGGGACAGGCGCCAGAGTTGTTTCGCTTTAATGAATATTATCAGGCTAATATGGCACTAACGCCAGAACGTCTGGCAGCTATTAACGGCTCCACAGAGCCTGCGGTAATGGCGGGCATGGATATTGTGATGATTCCAGGCGATGAAAATAATTTTAAGGTTACAACACAGCAGGATCTGGAATGTTTCCGCAGCACAGTGTGCGTTGACAAATCGCAATGATACACAGTGCTTTCACGTATTTAACGCTAATATTTTATATAAGTAAAACAACATAGACGTATTTTCTGAATGTGTCGGATATTATCTGAAAATAATAACATACACAGATGAATGATAATTGCTGCGCTTTATAAAAAACGATGTTTTGGAAACAATAGCATCGTTTTTTTATTTCTACATTTCGATTTTCGGTGAGGCGCTTTCAAATGTGTGGAATTAGGCTAGTCTGCATATAGTTTTGGCGTCACTATTGAAAATAATAACAGAAATAAGGTTGTGCTTATTTTAAATTTGCCCTATACTATAATAGTGGCGGAAGATATCAATGAAGGGATAATTATTTAATATGAAAACAAACGGATTAAAGTCTAAAAGCAGGATATATGTATGCCATACGTTTTACCATGTATATGTAGCTATCCTAAAGGAAATGAAGCTTGTGCGCAAGACTTCCCCTGCGGATTACAAAAAGGCGGATATTGCGCTGAGCTCGATTTCGACTGATTTTGAAAGGCTCGGTGAGCGGCTGGAAGGGGCGGGGATTTTTGATGAGGTTTATGCGCTTGATGAAAAGAGGGAGGATTTTTTTCCGCAGCTTGCCAAGTACAGAAAGAATTACAGCAATATTTTAAGGCATATGGTAAACCGCATTATTTTCACAAAGAAGTTGGCTATGTGCGAGGAACCGTATATGGCGCAGATTGATTTTAAGGCATATGAGGATATATATGTATTCTGCGACAGCGATCCGATTGGCTATTATCTCAATTATAAGCATATATATTATCACGCGGTTGAGGACGGGCTGGACTGTCTCAAAAATCTTGACGATGCGCATGTGGCAAACTATGGGCATTTTAAGCTGAAAGCTTTATTTTCGCGCCTTAATCTGATATTTATTATGAACGGCTGGGGCAAGTATTGTATTGATATGGAAATAAACGACAGGAGCAAGGTGCCGACGGACTGTCCGCGTTTTGTGGAGGCACCCAGAAAGCCTCTGGAGCAGGCGCTCACCTCGGAGCAGAAAAAGCTTATGATAAAGGCGTTTATTGAGGACGCGGATTACCTGATGGAGCAGCTAAAGCCGAAGGGCGATGGCGGGGAATATGCGATTTTTCTCACGGAGCCGCACCCTGTTGACGAGGAGGCGCGAAAGAGGGTGTGCCTTGATGTGCTTGAAAGGTACTGTAAGGGCTACAGGGTGATTATAAAGCCGCATCCTAGGGATATGATAGATTATGAAAAGCTTTGTCCTGACGCGGTGGTGCTTAAGGGGAGGTTTCCCGTGGAAGTGCTTAATTTTTTCGAGGGGCTTCATATAAAGCGCGCGGTTTCAATCGTGACTACGGCGATGAACAATATGGACTTTGTTGAGGAAAAGCTTAATCTCGGGGCTTCCTTCTGGGATGCGTATGAGGATCCTGAGAAACACGCATATAATAAGAAGGCAGGGCTTGCGCTGGCAGACCAGGACATTAATAAATTCTAAGTTGGCAATGTGTCTTTTCCTTAGGATTTTTAAATGCCTGAGAAAACGTGAAAGTGGCGTTTTTTGTGTTGAGGGTAGGTCAATAGGGAGATTTTTATGTTAAGGATTTTAAAGAAGATAAATATTCTGATGGACAAAAAGCAGAAGGGCGAGATGGCAAAGCTTCTGGTTATGATGGTGGTTTCGGCGGGGCTTGAGACAGGCGCCGTGATGATGGTTATGGCTGTGGTGCAGCTTATAATCAATCCCGCCGTGCTTGAACAGGGCGATACGTATAAAAAAATTTGCTCCGTGCTTAATATAGACAGCACTGTTGAATTTTCGGTGTATGCGATTTTGTTCCTGATTGCGCTTTATATCGCAAAGAACAGCTTTCAGTTTGTGCTGCAGAAAAGCCTTTACAGGTTTGTGTTCAGCAACCAGTTTAAGACGGCGTCAAGCCTGATGAAAAATTTTGTGAGGCGCGAGTATGAATATTACCTGAATGCGGAAACAGCTGTAATCCAAAGGAGCATCACGGCAGACGTGAGCAACATGTACGCGCTGATAATGGCTGTGCTGCAGATAGCGTCAGAGGCTGTAGTCGCGCTGTTTCTCGTCATAGCGCTTGCCATGCAGGATCCCGTGATGACTGTGATTATAGCCGTGCTTCTGGTGGTGACGCTCGGCGTCATAAAAAATATCATCAAGCCGATTATGAACCGCACGGGCAAGGAAAACCAGGATTACGGCGCGTCGATGTTTGCGTGGATTGCGCAGACGATACAGGGCATAAAGGAGATAAAGGTAGCGGGGCGCGAGCAGTATTTTATCGGGGAATACTGCAAGGTCGGTGAGGGATATGTAAAGGCGATGGAGCGTTTCAACCTTTTTAACAACACGCCGAAGCTGCTGATAGAGACGGTATGCATAGCGGGACTTCTCGGATATATAATGGCGCTTATACTTACCGGCGCGGACGTGGCGGGAATGGTATCGCTGTTTGCGGCGTTTGGAATAGCGGCAATGCGTCTTCTGCCTGCGGCAAGCCGCATAAACAACCAGATGACGAGCATGGCGTTTAATGAGCCGTTTTTCTTTAACGTGAGCGATAATCTCGTGGAGGAGACAAACGAGGAGAACACGGACATTTCATACGCGGTGGCGGCAAAGGAAAAGCTCCCTGTGACAAGGCAGGTGCGGCTTTGTGACATAACATATCATTATCCCAATTCGGACAAGCTTATCTTTGACCATGCGGATGCCGTGTTTCCGATAGGCAAGTCTATCGGCGTGGTCGGGGCAAGCGGTGCGGGGAAGACTACCATTATTGATATCCTGCTTGGGCTTTTGAAGCTGCAGGGGGGCAAAGTGCTTGCAGACGACACTGACATTCAGGAGCATTACCGCGAGTGGCTTGCAAATGTGGGCTATATTCCGCAGATGATATTCCTGCTGGACGCGGATATACGCAAAAATGTGGCGTTCGGCATACCCGAGGAGGAGATAGACGATTCACGGCTCTGGTATGCTTTGCAGGAGGCGCAGCTCGATGAATTTGTAAGGACGCTTCCAGAGGGCGTAAATACAGGCATTGGCGAGCGGGGGATACGCCTTTCGGGAGGACAGCGCCAGAGGATAGGCATAGCGAGGGCGCTTTACAATGATCCCGAGGTGCTGATTCTTGACGAGGCGACTTCGGCGCTCGACAATGACACGGAGGCTGCGATTATGGATTCAATCAACAGGCTGCACGGGAAAAAGACGCTGATTATCATAGCCCACAGGCTGCAGACGATTGAGAAGTGCGATATTGTGTTTAGGGTTGAGAATGGGAAAATCGTGACTGAAAGGAGCAGCCAATGAAGCTGAGTATAGTTGTGCCTGTGTACAATATGGCGGCGGACGGAAAGCTTAGGTACTGCCTTGACTCGCTGATAAACCAGACGGTTTCCGATTATGAGATTATAGCCGTAGATGACGCCTCGACAGATGAGTCGCTGGATATATTAATGGAGTATGAGCGTAAATATCCAGATAAGCTCAGAGTAATACAGTCGGCGGAAAACCTGCGGCAGGGCGGCGCGCGCAACAAAGGGATAGACGCGGCGCGCGGCAAGTGGCTTGGATTTATTGATTCGGACGACTGGGCGGCGCCTGATATGTACGAAAAGCTCATTAAAAAGGCGGAGCAGACAGGCGCAGACGTAGCAGGCTGCGATTACAGCCTTGTCAATGAGCACAGCATGAGGGTTGGCAGGATAGTCACGACTAACACCGAGGAGCAGACTGGCATTCTTGACAGGAAAAGGCATGGCCTGCTCATTATGAACCCATCAAGCATGGTTATAAAGATATACCTTAAATCGGTGATTGACAAATACCATCTGCGTTTCCCCGAAAAAACCTTTTATGAGGATAACTGCGCTTCGCCTTTGTGGCTAATGAGATTTGAACATTTTGAACGTGTTTCCGAGCCGCTTTACTATTACTATCAGCATGATGCCTCGACAGTCCACGGGATAAGCGTGGAGAAGTGCGAAGCGCGTCTTAATATGGGACAAAATCTTATAGACGAGAGCAAAAGCGCGGGCTTTTATGACGAGTACAGGCCCCAGCTTGAGTTTGCCTTTTCAAAGATTTATTATATGAATACGCTTTTTACTTATATGCTGGGAGTAAAGCGCCCCAGACTCTCATTTTTGAGGAAAATCAGGGCGGGAATGAAACGGGAATTTCCAGATTTTCAGGCAAATGCGTATTATCAGGCTGAATTTGACAGCGAACAGAAGCGTATGGCGGCAATCCATATGAAGTCGCCGCTTGCTTTTTTGATATATTTTAAGCTTTTGTATTTTTACAGAGATATAAGAAAAAAATTGCCGAATAGATTAAAAGCGCATTAGCGTGTAATTCTGATATTTTATGGAATTAAAGCAGCTGCAGATGTACGGTCAGGTATCTGAAAAAACGGAGGATAAAAAATCAGATGCAGTTTACGTCTTTTGAATTTATTATATTTTTCCCAATAGTAGTGGTTTTGTTTTATATAATGCCTAAAAGATTCAGGACATTTTGGCTTTTGCTGGCGAGCTACTATTTTTATATGGGGTGGAACGCCAAATATGCGCTGCTTATATTTGCCTCGACTGTGGTGACGTATATCAGCGGCATTATACTTGAGAAGCTCGAAGAAAATAAGAAGAAAAAGATATTGGCATTGTGCGTATGCCTTGCGGCAAATCTGGGGATACTGATATTTTTCAAATATTTTTATTTCCTTCACGATACGCTGTCGGCGGTTTGCGGCTTTTTTGGTTTTAAAATAAGGGAAACACGGTTTGACATAGCGCTGCCAGTCGGAATATCCTTCTATACTTTTCAGGCGCTTGGCTATACCATTGATGTTTACAGGGGCAATACGCCTGCGGAGAAAAACTTTATAAGATATGCGCTGTTTGTGTCATTTTTCCCGCAGCTTGTGGCGGGGCCTATAGAGCGCAGCGGCAATCTCATCTGGCAGCTGGAGAGGCTTGGGCGTGAAAAGGTCTGGGATTTTGACAGGGTGACGCGCGGGCTTTTGATGATTTTGTGGGGATTTTTTATGAAGCTTGTGCTTGCGGACAGGGCGGCGGTGTTTGTAAACAGCGTGTTTGACGTTTATTATATGTGCAGCGGAGCCGTGCTTTTTATGGGAATGTTTATGTTTGCGGTACAGATATACTGTGATTTTGCAGGCTATTCCTCTATTGCCATAGGAGCCGCGCTTGTGTTTGGCGTGGAGCTTATGCCGAATTTCAAGGCGCCTTTTTTCTCGACAAGCATAGCTGAGCTTTGGAGGAGGTGGCATATCTCGCTAAGCTCATGGTTTAGGGATTATGTCTATATTCCGCTTGGCGGTAACAGGTGCTCTAAGGCGCGCAAGTATTTTAACACGATGGTGACGTTTCTGCTCAGCGGTCTTTGGCATGGTGCAAGCTGGCATTATGTGTTTTGGGGCGGTTTGAATGGGGCGTATATTGTCATAGGAGATATTTTAAGACCGATTAAAAGACGGATTAGCGGGAGCATCGGCATAAGGACGGGCACGCTTAGCTTTAAGTTTGTTCAAGGAGTATGCACGTTTTGCCTGTTTATGCTTTCGTTTGTGTTTTTCAGGGCTGACACTGTACGCGACGGTTTTTATTACATACAGAGAATGATTAATGAGTTTGACATCTGGACGTTTTTTGACGAGGGCATATATAATTTCGGGCTCGACAGAAAGGAATTTTGGGCTTTTTTGGTTGGAATGGCAGTCCTTATAGTGGTGGACGCGTTCTATGTGGTTAGGAAGAAAGCTTTTGACGTGCTTATAAAGGAGCAGTGCCTTGCAGTGCAGTATGCGGTTACGCTTGCGCTGCTTGTCATGGTTATTGTGTTTGGCGTGTACGGCGAAGGGTATGACGCTTCACAGTTTATATATTTTCAATTTTGATGTTGACGGGCAATTGCAGTATATATTTTGTGATGCTGCAGCGGCGCATATGAAATGAGCCGGCGTTTGCGGAAACCCGGCTAAATTCTGTGTGGCGGCGGAGGTTTTCGAGAATGCTGGATGAGGACAGGAGTGTGAGGATTTGAAGAAAAAAGCCAGGCTTGGGCGTATAGCGGCAGTGGCACTGTTTTGTGCGCTTGCGGCGGCAGTGCTGTTTATTACGGGGAGGATAATCCGTGCAAAGTTTATCGGAGACTCCACGACGATAGTAAACGGCTTTTACAGCGAAAAGAAAAATGATGTGGATATGATAATAATTGGCAGCAGCAACAGCTTTTGCACGATAAATCCAGTTGTTTTATATGAAAACTACGGGATTGCGGCATATGATTTCGGAAGCTCCTCGCAGCCGTTAAACATTTCCCTGCTTTACCTGAAAGAGGCATTGAAAAGGCAAAATCCGAAGGTGGTTGCATTTGAGACCAATATGCTTTTGGGCGGCTCTGGAAGAAAAAATGAAGAAGCGCTCAGATGGGGGCTTACAGACATGCCGCTTTCACTTGACAAGCTAAAATGCATTTACCAGTCTGTGGGCGCTGTCAACGCGGAGTATTTTTCGTATGTTTTTCCTGTATTTCGGTATCATAACCGCTGGAGAGAGCTTACAAAAACGGATTATACATATTTTTATCAGGACAAGACTAATTACACAAAGGGTTATCTTGAAACGGGCTCGGTATATGAGGGAGAGATTAACTTTGACGACTATTTCAGCGAGGGTGAAGCTTGGATAAGTGATGAAAATATGGCTTACTTTGACGAGATGGCGCAGCTTTGCGAGAAGGAAGGCGTGGAGCTGCTGTTATTCAAGTCGCCTAAGGAAGAATGGTACAGCTATGATACGGAGCTGATTTATGAACTTGCAGAAAAGTATGATATTCCGTTTTTGGATTATAATGAGCTTTATCATGCGGGGGAAGTTGAGCTTGACTTGGCGCAGGATTTCAGGGATATGCTGCATTTGAACAATTACGGGGCGAAAAAGGTGACAATGCATTTTGGCGAGTATGTGTGCCGCAATTATGATATGCCCGACAGGAGAAATGATGAAGGACAAAATTCCTGGGATTTGGCCCTTATGTATATGGAGAGAAGGGACAACAGGGATTTTGAGCCGGCGCAGAGCGCGGGGGAATGCCTGAAGCTGCTGCAGGGTGATGAAAATTATGTGCTTATAGTGACTGACGCTGGGAAAAATAGCGGGAGCAGGGTGCGGCAGTGGGTGTATGAGAATGGAAAGGTCAGGCTGGATAAGACTTGGGAGAAGGATGGAGTTGTTCATATGCGGATTGGCGGGGATAGCGAGCTGGCGCTTTTGAAGAAAAAGAAGCTTTATCAGGTGATTGTTGATGATGTGGAGCAGTATGAGGCTGGACATAGGTGGAATGTGGTGGTGTATGATAAGATAGTGGGGAGTGTGGTGGGGAGTTTGTATTTTGATGAATAATATGAGGAGAAAATTGGAGTGGTGGTATATGCCCCCGCTCGGGCTTAGGTTTTTCCGCTTAAGTTTTTCCATATAAAATTTTGACGTATTGATTGTTATGTGGTAAAATTAGGGAAATAATTTATTAAGGAATGGATTTAGAGTAATGGTCTGAGATTGGAACTGAGTGATTAAGAAATATTTAGGGATTTAATTAAGATATACAGGAAATGGAGGAATATTATGTTATTGGATGATAAAACGATTCTCATTACGGGAGGCACGGGCTCGTTTGGCAAGTGTTTTACTAAGTATGTGCTTACGCATTACAACCCGAAAAAGATTATTATTTATTCAAGGGACGAGTTTAAGCAGTGGCTGATGGCGAGCGAGTTTGAGGAGTACAAGGAAAAGCTCAGGTTTTTTATCGGCGATGTGCGCGATTACGAGAGAATGAAGCGCGCCTTTGAGGGCGTGGATTTTGTTATCCATGCGGCGGCTATGAAGCAGGTGCCTGCGTGCGAGTACAATCCTAACGAGGCGATTAAGACAAATGTAGTGGGCGCGCAGAATGTTATTGACGCGTCGCTTAACATGGGCGTCAGAAAGGTGGTGGCGCTTTCGACGGATAAGGCGGTTAATCCTGTCAATCTCTACGGTGGCACTAAGCTTGTGTCGGACAAGCTGTTTATCGCGGCGAATGCGTACTGCGGCAATAAGGACTTAAATTTTTCGATTGTGAGATACGGAAATGTGGCGGGCAGCAGAGGCTCTATTATTCCGCTGTTCCAAAAGCTGATCGATGAGGGCGCGAATGAACTTCCCATTACGGATTACAGAATGACGCGTTTCTGGATAAGCCTTACGCAGGGCGTGGAGCTTGTCATAAAGGCGCTGGAGGAGGCAAAGGGCGGGGAGACATTTATCAGCAGGATTCCGTCGTTTAAGATTACTGACCTTGCGGAGGCTATGGCGCCAAACTTAAAGACAAAAGAAGTGGGTATACGGCCGGGCGAAAAGCTGCATGAAGTTATGATTACCGCGGAGGACTCGCCGACCACATATGAGTATGACAAGCATTTTATTATTTACCCGCAGATATTCTGGCAGAATTCAAAGCGGCCTACGCCGAGCGGAAAAAAGGTTGAGGATGGCTTTTACTATTCGTCAGGAAACAATACCGAGTGGCTCAGCGTTGAGAAGATAAGGGAGCTGTTAAAGACGGATTTGAGCCTGTAAAAGGTCAATTACCTGTCAGCGGGATTTCATATAGCGGAATTATAAGGATAGTTTATGTAATTTTTATATAATAAGGAAGTGTTTGGCAATGGAGAAACCAGCGGTAGCGGGCGGCACGCCTGTGCGTGGGACAAAGCTGTCCTATGGGCATCAGTATATTGACGAGGCGGATATAAACGCGGTCTGTGAGGTGTTGAGGAGTGATTTTCTCACCTGCGGGCCAAAGGTGGCGGAGCTTGAAAAAAGATTATGCGGGCTTACGGGCGCAAAATATGCCGTAGTGTGCAGCAATGGCACGGCGGCGCTTCATATCGCGGCGCTTGCGGCGGGCTTGTGCGAGGGCGATGAGATGATTACCACGCCTATGACCTTTGCGGCGTCTGCAAACTGCGCGCTGTACTGTGGGGCAAGACCTGTGTTTGCAGATATAAACCCTAGGACATACAATATTGATCCGTCAAGCGTGGCTGAAAAAATCACGGAGAAAACCAAGGCTGTGACAGCCGTTGATTTTACGGGGCAGGCTGCGGAGCTTGACGAGCTTTTAAGTCTGTGCCATGAAAAGGGAATTTTGCTTATAGAGGACGGGGCACATTCAATAGGCACTAAATATAAGGGCAGGTACGTCGGCAGCATTGCGGATATGACGACCTTCAGCTTTCACCCTGTAAAGACTGTGACTGGCGGCGAGGGAGGGGCTGTGCTTACTAATGATGCCAAGCTGTACGAGAGGCTTGCCTATTTCCGCACGCACGGCATTACGAGGGAAAGCGCTCTGCTTGAAAATGAGCCCCACGGTCCATGGTATTATGAGCAGATTGACTTGGGCTACAATTACAGGCTTACCGATATGCAATGCGCGCTTATCATAAGCCAGCTTGACAAGCTTGAAAAATTTGCCGCAAGGCGCAGGGAAATTGTGGAAAGATACAACAGGGCATTTTCGCAGATGCCCCAGCTTTTTGTGCAGGAGGAGATACCTGAGTCGGAAACGGTAAGGCATCTTTATATACTCCGAATAAAGCCTGAGACGCTCAATATTGACAGAAAAGGCTTTTTTGAGGCGCTTGCGGCGGAGAATATATGCGGAAACGTGCATTATATTCCTGTGTATTGGCATCCCTACTACCAAAGGCTGGGATATGAAAAAGGGCTCTGCCCGAATGCCGAAAAGCTCTATCAGGAGATTATAAGCCTGCCGCTTTATTATTCGCTCACTGATGATGATGTCGATGACGTAATTGAGGCTGTGGGAAAGATAGTTGAGTATTACAAGAAAAACATTTGATAACCGCTAAAGCGAATGTTTTATTGTTTTAATGACGCAAGCTTTAAAGAGCAGGGAGTAAAATTACTGAAATTAATTTTTTCGTGAGCCGCGGAACCGTCATATGGATTAGGTGGAGTTATGGTACAGATAAGGAAGGGTTGGATTGACCTGCTTAGGATTGCAGCATGCATAATGGTTGTGGGAGTGCATGTATCCGCCTTATGTCTGGGAGACTTGGATGTAAGCAGCATAAATTTTAAAATAATGAATGGCTTTGACTGTTTTTCTATTCTTGGAGTGCCGTTGTTTGTTATGATAAGCGGCAGCCTGATTTTAGACGAGAGCTACACAGTGAGCATAAGGAATTTATACTTGAAAAAGGCGGCGCGCTATGCAGTATTGTATTTTGTCTGGCTGTTAATTTATAATGTGGAAAATTTTATATACAACGGTTCTGTGTGGAGCTTAGAGGCAGTTAAGGATGAGATTATTCTGGAAAGCCTGTTTGGACGCGGAATTTATCATCTTTGGTTTCTTCCTATGATTTGTACATTATATTTAGCAACTCCGTTTATAAAAAGCTTTGCAGATGATAAGAGGCTGTGCCTGCTATTTTTATCTGTGTATGCTGTGGCTGCGGTTATCATTCCGACGCTGCTTAAATTTGAATTTCCATACAAGGCAATTATGTCCAGTATATATGGACAGTTTCCGCTTGCAATATTCACAGGTTATGCAGGGTACTATCTTATGGGGCATGTATTAAACAGGTATCTGCCGAAAATGACACATGGCTGGCTTGCTGTGACGGCAGCTGTAGGGATTGTGTTTTTTGCGGCGGAGGTGCATGTATGTAATATTTATTCTGTGAAAACAGGTAAGCTTTCGATTATTTTAAACGATACTATGGGCGTGACAGTGTTTGTATGCTGCTGTTGTATTTTTATTTTATTTAAGCATTTGACAATAAGTGACAATAATATTCTGCGCAGATTGTCGGGGCTGACCTTTGGAATATACCTGCTTCATCCGATGGTATTGGAATTTATAAACCGTATGGGTATAGATACATTGTTTGCACCTGCATATATATCTGTTCCGCTTGTTACGGCGCTTGTGTTTGGCATTACAGCAGCATTTGTATTTATATTTGAGCGCATGCCAATTGTGCGTTGGTTGTTTTAATTGTCATTGAAATAAAGCGAATGGAGATTGTTGCCAATAGAGGACGGGGCACATTACATAGGCACAAATTTGTAGGTGCATTAAGAATGGGAGGGATAGTGTGAAAAGTGTAGCTATTATTACAGCAAGGGGCGGCAGCAAGCGTATTCCGCACAAGAATATAAAGCCTTTTCTGGGGCGTCCCATTATTGAGTACAGTATAGAGGCGGCGCAACGGGCGGGTATGTTTAGCGAGGTTATGGTTTCCACTGATGATGTGGAGATAGCCCAGGTGGCAAAGAAGGCTGGGGCAAAGGTGCCGTTTATGCGCAGCGAAAAGACGTCGAATGACTTTGCGGCGACTGCAGATGTCATCAGCGAGGTTATGGAGACATATGAGCGCATGGGCATGGGATTTGACAGCATATGCTGCATTTATCCTACCGCGCCCTTTGTCACGGCTGATGCGATAAAGAATGCGATGCGGCTTTTGGAGCAGGAGAAGGCGGACTGTGTCATACCTGTGGTGAAGTATTCATTTCCCCCTCAGCGCAGTGTCGTAATTAATAACGGGCGGCTTATGGCAAAATGGCCTGAAAATATGGGCAGGCGCTCACAGGATTTGGAGCCGCTTTACCACGACTGCGGACAGTTTTACTGCCTTAATGCCGCAAGCTTTAAAGAGCAGGGAGTAATCTGGATGGAGAACTCTGTGCCGTTTATTCAGGATGAAATCAATGTGCAGGATATAGACACGCAGGAGGATTGGGAGATTGCGGAGATGAAATATAAGCTCTTGCAGGACGCGGCTATTAACAGGAATGGAGATTGATATGATGGGCACTGTAAACATTAACGGCAGGCTTGTAGGAGATGGTCAGCCTGCGTATATTATAGCGGAAATGTCGGCAAACCATGCGGGCAGCATTGAGCGTGCTAAGGAGATTATCCATGCGGCGAAGGAGAGCGGCGCGGACTGCATAAAGATACAGACATATACTCCCGATACTATGACAATTGACTGTCATAATGAATATTTCAATATTGAAAAGGGCACATGGGAGGGTGAAAATTTATACTCCCTTTATCAGAAAGCATATACGCCATGGGAGTGGCAGGGTGAGCTTTGCGCGGAGGCTGCGCGGATTGGCATAGATTTTCTTTCGACGCCGTTTGACAATACAGCGGCAGATTTTTTGGAGGGCTTGGGAGTCGGCTTTTACAAAATCGCGTCATTTGAGCTTGTTGACATACCGCTGCTGGAATATGTTGCCTCAAAGAACAAACCCATTATAATGTCAACGGGAATGGGCACGCTTGAGGAGATAACCGAGGCCGTGGAGGCGATATATTCAACGGGCAACAGGCAGCTTGTGCTGATGAAATGTTCAAGCGCATATCCCGCAAAGAGCGAGGAGATGAATTTAAGCACAATCACAGACCTTAAAGTGCGCTTTGGCGTACCGGTAGGTCTTTCAGATCATTCTATGGGAGCTTTTAGCGCGGCTACGGCGGCGGCTTTGGGGGCAAGCGTTATTGAAAAGCATTTCTGCATAAGCCGTGAGATAAAAAATCCCGACTCGACATTTTCGATGGAGCCGCAGGAGTTTAAAGCGATGGTGGAGCAGGTGCGCGAGGTGGAGAAGGCACTCGGCACTCCGTTCTACGGCGTGTCAAAACAGGAGGAAACGAACGCGGGCTTTAGACGTTCGCTTTTTGCGGTAGAGGATATTGCGGAGGGTGAGGAGTTTACCGCGGAGAATATACGCAGTATTCGACCCGCATACGGCATAAAACCAAAGTATTACAAAGAGGTGCTGGGCAAAAAGGCAGCACATGCGTTAAAGCGCGGCACGCCGCTTTCATTTGATGACATAAAAACGCAAGGTTAAGTTTTAATGATGTGAAAACGGTGGAGTTTTAGTGATGAAAGCGCCGAGGCAGAGTTTTTGAGAGTAATGAAACCGCGTTGGGGCGGATATCGCGGCTGATACAGGAGAGGTTATGGAGCTTAGTTTGAGAAAAGCGGCGCCTGATGATATGGATTTGCTTTTTGAGTGGGCAAATGACGCTGATGTGCGCCGAAACGCCTTTAACACAAATGCAATACCATACGCTGAACACCAAAAATGGTTTGGCAGAGTGCTTGCGGATAAGGATATTATGCAGTATATAATGTGCGACGGCGGGCAGCCTGTCGGACAGATAAGGCTGAATATTGAGGGGAAAGGCGCGTACATTGATTACAGCATAGCGCGCAGTGTGCGGGGTAAAGGGCTTGGCAGCAGTATTTTGAAGCTTATGGAGCGTGAGGTGATTGACAATGCGCCGAATATCGCTGAATTGGTAGGCCAGGTGAAATATGGCAATGAACCGTCAGCGCATGCGTTTGAAAAGTGCGGCTACATCAGGACAGACAGGGATAATTTTATTGAATATAAGCTTGATATAAGAAGATAGCATCTTAATGTGATAATAGGGCTATTGTCATGAATAAAAATTGCACAGCATACGTCTGTCATGATAAAATGGCGTAAGTTTATAATTTTAAGCAATTGGTTAATACCAGCAAAAAATATGCTGTTGTCGGGATAAAATGTCAGAGGCAGAGCAGGGGGAATAAGCTTGAAGATAATAATAGCGACAATAAAATCGTGGAATATAGAGCGCGCATTAAAGCTGCAAAGTGAATATAAAGGGGTTCACGAGATAAAGGTGTACAGTGAAAAGGAGACATTCACATATGATAACATACGTGATTTTAATCCTGATTATATATTCCTGCCGCACTGGTCTCATATCATACCGTCACAAATCACGGACAGTTGGGAATGTGTAGTGTTTCATATGACGGATTTGCCTTACGGCCGCGGGGGAAGCCCGCTGCAGAATCTTATAGTCAGGGGGCACAAGGAGACAAAAATCTCTGCGATGAAGGTCACATCGCAGCTTGACGGAGGACCAGTATATATGAAAAAGCCGCTTTCGCTTGAGGGCAGCGCGGAGGAGATTTTTGTCAGATGTTCGGATATTATTTTTACAGAGATGATACCATGCTTTCTCAAGGAAAAAATAACACCAGTACCGCAAAGCGGCGAACCTGTCATTTTTAAACGCAGGAAACCAGAGGAAAGCAAAATAACATCTGATATGGAAATGGAAAAGATTTACGACTATATCAGAATGTTGGACGCAGAGGGTTATCCGAGGGCATATATAGATTATGGCGATTACCGGCTTAGCTTTGAAAACGCGGAATTTGACAAAGAGGGCGGAGAGCTTGAGGCTAGGGTGATTTTCAGAAAAAAATCAAGAGAATGATGGTGTACTGTACTTGATATTTGGTTAAATCACTTGTCTATATGCACATCTGCTTTGGCGGGTTTTTGATAAAAACAAAACAAAAACAAGTGTGATTTATTTTGAAAGTTGATATAAGCTGGAAAATTAAATATGAATGGTAAATAGCCGTAAATATGGCAGGAGAATAAAAAGATGAGTGTTATTTTAGTAGTGGCGGCGCACCCAGATGATGAGATACTCGGAGTGGGCGGCACAGCCGCAAAACATGCGGCAAACGGAGATAAAATATATGCCGTTATTTTAGGAGGGGGGCAGACCTCGCGCGGCGAGCGCAGAGAGGACATAAGCCGCGAGGCGGTAAACGAGCTGCACGCGGACACATTAAAAAGCGCAAAGGCAATAGGCTACAGCGATGTCTTTTTTGAGGATTTTCCAGACAACCGCTTTGACGAGGCTGATTTGCTCGACATAGTAAAGGCGGTTGAGCGAAGAATAAAAGAGCTGAAGCCGCAGATTATCTACACACACTATAGCGGGGACTTAAATATAGACCACCAATATACGGCAAGGGCAGTGCTCACGGCAACACGCCCCATAGGCGATTACTGCGTTGAGGAAATTTACGCGTTTGAAACGCTTTCCTCATCTGAGTGGAGCTTTGACTACAGCGCGCAGGCGGCGTTTTCTCCTAATGTATTCGTAGACATAACGGATTTTTACGAAAAGAAGGAGCAGGCAATGAGCTGCTATAAATCCGAGCTGTGCGAATTTCCGCACCCGAGAAGCCTTGCGGGAATGGACACGCTTTCCAGAACGCGCGGCATGGCGGCGGGAATGGAGCGCGCGGAGGCGTTTATGCTGGTGCGCAAATGCGTGAAGAAGGACAAATAGGGCAGGGCAAAAATATAACAAAATATAATAATGGAGGACAGCGGATATGTTTTATATTAGGGCGGACGGCAATGCCAAGGTTGGAATGGGACATATTATGCGCTGCCTTTCTATTGCAGAGGCGGCGCTAGAGCTTGGCAGCAGACCTGTTTTCATATCTGCGGACAATGATGGCAGGACTATAATAAATGGGCGGGGCTTTGAGTGTACCGTACTTGATACGGATTATACGGATATGGAGAGTGAGCTTGGAAAGCTTGCGCGCATATTAAACAGAGAGGACATAATCCTTGTTGACAGCTATTGTGTCACTGAGAGCTATCTGCGCAGCCTGGGCGAAATGTGTAAAACGGCGTATCTGGAGGACATGGGTAAGCCATACCCTGTAAATTTGCTGATAAATTATAACATATATGCACCAACTCTCGCATCAGAATACCAAAAACCGCCCAAGCCTGACAAAGTCCTGCTTGGCGCGGAATATATGCCGCTCAGGGATATTTACAGATATGGCATTGATTATGAGGTCAGGGATAAAGTATCAGATGTTATGATTACAACGGGCGGGAGTGACCCGCATTTTGCGGCGGGCGCCATTCTTGATGAAATATTTAATAATCAGCTGCTGGGTGACGGCATAACTTACCATATGGTAAGCGGTCCGTTTAACAGCTTTGCTGACAGGCTTAAAGAAAAATGCGGCGGATATAAAAATGTAATATTGTATGAGGGATTAAGCAGCTTAAAAGACCTTATGAAGAAATGCGATACAGTGATAACCGCGACAGGCAGCACTATATACGAGGCATGCGCAGTAGGCGTGCCTATGGTATGCTTTTACTTTGCAGAAAACCAGCGGCAGGGCGCGCAGGCGCTTTCACGGCTTACTGAGATAAGGAACGCAGGCTGCATTTCAGAGGACAGGGCAGCAGTCGCCCAAAACATAGCTGATGCCTTATCGCGCTGCGTCAGTGATTTTTCATACAGACAGCGTTTATATATTCAGGAGAAAAAGCTGATAGACGGGCAGGGGGCTGTGCGGCTTGCTCAAAATATACTGGCGCTGTGAAAATAATAAACTTTAGAATATTGTAAAACTTTATTCAGTAGCGTAGAGTTTGTGTGATATATACAAGATAAGCGGCGATTCGCCACGGAACTTGTTACGTTGGGAACTAAGTCACGTTTTTGAATATTTGTAGTTACTTATAATAAAATTTAACTTTAATAGGAAAGGACATATAGATGGACTTGAAGAAGGCTACAAGCGAAAAAAAGCCAAGACAACTCAATTACGAAATCCTAAGAATACTTGCGATGCTGATGATAGTGTGCCTCCATTATTTCAGCAAGGGCGGTCTGCTTGGAAGTCCTTCCGCCGCCCAAATAAGCGCGACAGGCTATACAGTATGGCTGCTCGAGGCATTCTGCCTTGTTGCCGTAAATGTGTATGTTCTGATAAGTGGGTATTTTGGCGTAGGGGATGGCAATACGCCGCCTGACGGCAGGAAAATACTTGCCAGACCGCTCAAAATATGGCTGCAGGTAATGTTTTACTCCGTATTTATCGGCATAATTGCCATATTTGTAAGCGGGAAAACTGTAGACATTTATCAGATATTCGGCTATATATTTCCAATAGTCACAGAGCATTACTGGTTTGCAACCTCATACATTATACTCTGCTTTCTGATGCCCTTTTTAAACGAGGGCTTTAATCGTATTGACAGGAAAACAATGCGCGCCATAATACTTGCGCTGCTCATTGTATTCAGCATATCAAAAACAGTTATTCCGATGGAGCTGCCGTGGGATAAATACGGCTATGACGCCTACTGGTTTGTGGTTCTGTATTTGACAGGCGGGTATCTTAGGCGCTACGGCATACGGTTCATTACGGATAGAGTGCGCGCCATAGCATTATACGCAGTGAGCGCCATACTTACATTTGCGTCATTTATAATTCTGAGGACAGTGTATTTCAAGACAGGAAGCCTTGAAGCCTTTGTGAACTACGCATATTCCTACAATCATATCTTATGCTACACGGGTGCCATAGGGCTTTTTCTAGCGTTTAAGACGAAAAAAGAGCTCAGTGCGCCAAAACGCGTCAGAAACATAATAGAGCTCTTTTCGGGAGCGACCTTCGGAGTGTATCTTATACATGAGCATATTGATATAAGATATAAATGGGTTGAGTGGTTTAAGTGCAGTGGGCATATAAACTATTCTGTGGGAGCTTTTCTCCTTCACATGCTGTTTACGGTGACGGCTGTATATTTAATATGCTCTGTTATAGAGATGGCGCGAATAAGGCTTTCAGGCAGAAATGCCTTAAACCATTTGCTTGCGCTTGTTTTGTTTATATATCCGCTGCGAAAAGCGACAGTGGGAGCTGACCTTATGGACGCGGGATATGCGCTTGGAAATTACCGCTTTTTTGACACGTTGAACTTAATGTGGAAGCTTGCGACATATCTTGCCAATGTCACAGGGGCATTGCTTGGAAAACTTCCTTATGGCGGCACATGGATAGGAATGAATATTTACACGGGCTTGTTTACCGGCGCTGCCGCTGCGGGGGCATACCTGTTCTTTGCAGACCGCTATGGCGGAAAAAGCCGTCTTTTAAAGTGGCTTTTATTTGCCGCGGAGCTTACTGCGCTTTCGCTTTGCTGGGCGCCGTCTGTCATTCTGTATCATTATCTGGGGTATATTATGATGACTGCCGCTTCAATAATTTTGTTTAAAGCAATAACGGCTGAACGGCAAAAAAACGGCGGCGATAGTGCAGAGAACGACAGCGGCGAGAAGAACAACGACAGGAGAGATAACAGCAAAAACAGCGTTATAAACAGTACGAATATAGGTAGTGCGGATATAAACAGTGCAGATATAAGCAGCATGGTAGTACACAGCAAAAAAACATATATAATATCAGGTGTTATCCTGGGGCTTGCCGTGGCGGTGAGAATGCCTAACATAACATATATGGCGTTTATCCTTCCTGTGTGGTATTACTGTATATTCGTGGAAAAGAAGGGCGCCGCGCCGCTTATAAAAAGGACGCTGTACTGCATTATCGGATACTTCCTTGGAATGATAACACCAATTATTTATATTTCAATACGCTACGGCATAACCGCGTATCCAAATATGATTTCCTCGCTTTTCGGAATGACAGACACAGCAACTGATTACAAGCCAACCTCAATGATAGCAGCGATGTTCGGGGATTATATAAGCTATAGCCCATGGCTTTTGCTTTTTGTGTTATATATAATAGCAGGAGTTATTGTATTTGCCGCAAAAAGGCGTTTCTTGGAAAAACATGCATCTGGCGCAGCCATATTTAAAAATCCCCAAAGCGCGGACAGGATAATCCAAATAATCCTAAAAACAGTATATATTCTCGGTCTGTTTGTCCTTTTAAGGCTGTGCTACGGAAGGGGAATGTTTGACTTTGACTACACGGAATATTTCTGCATGTACAAATGGCTCACGGTATATCTTCTGGCAGTCACAGCGCTCAGCATATGGGTTTTAATTTACAAGGAAAGCCAGACAGAAATAAGGCTTTGGGCTGTGTTTGCCTTAGTGACGGTATTTATAACGCCGCTCGGCAGCAACAACGGCTTATATCCTATAATAAACAACTTATTTATAATAGCGCCCGTTTCGCTTCTGCTCGTGCGTGAGCTGTTTCGGGCGGCGGAGGGAAGGGGCGCAGCCGTAGCATTTCCAGTAAAGACCGTGACGGCTTTCGTGCTTATATGCGTTATGGCGCAGAGTCTGCTGTTTGGAGTGAATTTTGTTTTTCACGATAAGGCTGACAGCAAAAATCCGCACGCCGCGTTAAGTCTTGAAAGCACGGACGCAGCAGACGGGTTAATGACAACAGCCGCCAAAAAGGAAGCAATTGAAGCGCTTGACAGCTTTATGGTTCAAAACAGCCTGACATCAAAGCGGATAATCACATTTGGCGATGTTCCCGCACTGAGCTATATTTTTGATATGAAGCCCGCAGCCAGCACAACCTGGGCTGACCTCGACTCAAATTCACTGTCAGAGCTTACAGCGTCTTTGGAGGAGATAAAGGAGGATTATCCAATAATAATCATAGGCGCTGGCGCTGAAGGACAGGAGAGACCAGATCTTGAAATATGGCGGCAGAAGCTGAATGCAATAGAGAGCTTTATCAATGAAAACAGATATGCGCAGATATATTCAAATGATGAATTTATAGTATATGCGCGTGTCAAAATTAACGAAAAAACAAGGCAATTTCGCTATACATCTTGAAAATATACGGGAAAAAATGTAAAATTAAATGATAGCTTAAAAATCTGCACGGTCTGCAGACCGCTATGCTGGCGCTGGGCGCAGCGCAGAACGGAGATGAGATATGATAAATTTCAATGTCCCTCCCTTTACGGGAAAGGAAATGGATTATATAAGACAGGCGGTAGAAAACCAGAAGATATGCGGTGACGGTCCATACACAAAGAAATGCAGTGAATGGATAGAGGAAAAAACAGGGACAAAAAAGTGCCTGCTCACCACCTCCTGTACGCACGCGACAGAGCTTGCCGCGTTTCTTGCCGACATTAAAGAGGGCGATGAGGTCATTATGCCGTCGTACACGTTTGTTTCCACGGCAAACGCCTTTGTGCTCCGCGGGGCAAAAGCCGTGTTTGTGGACATAAGGCCTGACACTATGAATATAGACGAGAAAAAAATCGAGGCTGCCGTGACTTCTAGGACAAAGGCAATCGTGCCTGTGCATTACGCGGGCGTGTCATGCGAGATGGATGAGATTATGAGGATAGCCAGGGCGCACAATTTGTTTGTGATTGAGGACGCCGCGCAGGGAATAATGGCGTCGTACAAGGGCAGGGCGCTCGGCGCCATAGGCGACTTTGGCTGCTATTCCTTCCACGAAACAAAAAACCTCAGCATGGGCGAAGGCGGGGCGCTTCTTATAAAGGACGGAAAATATGTGGAGACAGCGGAGGTAATAAGGGAAAAGGGAACAAACCGTTCAAAATATTTCCGTGGCGATGTAGACAAATATACATGGATAAATTACGGCTCGTCATATCTTCCAAGCGAATTGAACGCCGCCTATCTCTGGGCGCAGCTCGAGCTTGCCGAAAAGATAACGGACGCAAGGCTTGCCCGTTGGGAGCAGTATGACACGCTGCTGCAGCCGTTAAAGGAGCGTGGGCTCTTAGAGCTTCCGACAGTGCCTGAGGGCTGCGTACACAATGGGCATATGTACTATGCAAAGGCGAAAGACCTTGAGGAGAGGACGCGCCTTTTGGACTTTTTAAAGGAAAACGGCATATGGGCGGTATTTCATTATGTGCCGCTTCACAATGCGTCTGCGGGACAGCGCTTTGGCGAGTTTCGCGGCGAGGACAGATACACTACAAAGGAGAGCGAGCGGATTTTCAGGCTTCCGATGTTTTACTCGCTCACAGAGGCAGAGGTTGATTATATCGTAAGCAAGGTTAAGGAGTTCTATCATATATGACGGATAGCCGCACAAAGGAGAGGATATTGAGATTGTGTGGAGTATTGGCTTTCACGCTTTTGATTGTCCTTATTCCTGCGCTGAGATTTGATTTTTATTATGATTTGAATGACGACACGGCGATAAAGGATATTTTGTCGGGAGCATATACAGGCAGCCCGAGCGGGTACTGTATTCAGATGATGTTTCCGCTGTCGTGGCTTATCGCCGTCTGCTATGCAGCCATTCCCGAAGTGCCTTGGTATGGCTTGTTTTTGTGCGTGTGCCAGTTCGGGGCAGTTTCGCTCATAGCCTACAGGCTTTTAAACATTATGAAAAGCAGGCTTACAAGGGCTTTGGCGCTTGCCGCTCTCGCAGCCATAGCCCTTGGGCTTTTTATGCGTGAGCTTGTGATAATCCAGTACAGCGTGGCATCCGGCTTTTGCATGGCATGCGCCAGCTTCCTGTTTATAACGTGTGGACAGACGCAGACCGTATCGTTGTTTTTAAAGAGGAACATTGTCCCAGCGCTTCTGGTGCTGCTGTCATTTATGATTAGGAGCGAGGTCTGCCTAATGCTTATGCCGTTCCTTCTGCTTGCGGGGCTTGTAAAGTGGGGCGGCGAGGAGAAGGTTTTTACATCAAAAAATATCCGCAAATATCTGATATTAATAGGCGCCGCCATTCTTGGCATGTTTGCCGTGCTTGGCGTGGACAAGGTGGCGTACAGCGCAAGCGACTGGAGCAATTTTAGGCATTTTTTTGACGCGCGGACAAGGCTTTATGATTTTTACGGCATTCCTCCGTATGATGAGGGTGAAAACGAGGAGTTTTATTCATCAATAGGGCTGTCAAGGGAGTCGTATGCATTGCTTGAAAATTACAACTTTGCGCTTGATGATTCGATAGATTCGTGGCTTTTGGATTCCATATCGGAATACAGGAGGCAGCAGGCGCGCGAGGGCGCGGATTTGCATTATACGCTTGGATTTGTGAGCAAAAACAGTATCGGCGGCGCGCTATGGCTGTATAAAGAACAGCTGTTATCAAACCTGGGGGCTTTGGGCGGCGTATTCACATCTGAGGATTATGCGGGAAATGATGTCTTTGCAAGGAGAGTAGTGATTGGCGGCTATGCCATGGCAGGGGCTTACGCGGTATATGTTCTGATATGCTTTCTGCCGCGGAAGGGCAGGGAAAAAGCGCGGATATTATTGAAAATTGCGGCGCTGCTGGTTATACGCAGTGTTTTGTGGATATATTTATATATGGTGGACAGAGCCATAAACAGGGTGACGGTGCCGCTTCTGCTGGCGGAGCTTGCCGTACTGGCAGGCTTTATGCTGAATGATTATCAGAAAATGGAGAAGCAGCAGGGCAGCAGGGCGGGCTTTTTTGGCAATATGACAAACGCGGTTATATGCGTCTTGGGGATTATGTTTCTGGGAGCGGCGTTTGTGAATAATTATAAGGCAGTTTCCGCGGAGTATTCGGCAAGGCTTGAAGCCGACGGCAGATGGGGGGCTCTTATGCAATACTGCAGGAGCCGCTCGGAAAATTATTATGTTATAGATGTGTATTCCTCGACCTCATATGAGGGAGCGCCGTATTCGGAGAAAATTTTCGGGAACACTGACGATTCATATAAAAATTTTGACATATGCGGCGGCTGGGCGGCAAAAAGCCCGCTCTACCGCCAGAAGCTTGCAAAGGCTGGCATAAAGGATATACAGAGCGCGCTCAGGTACAGCAGGTACAAGACATATTTTGTGGCGGCAAAGGACAAGGACTTGTCATGGCTTAGCTGCTATTATGAGAAGCGGGGGATTTTGGCAAATCCAGTGGAGACGGATACGGTAATGACGGCAGATGGGGAAGGCGCATTTACTGTGTATGCATTAAAATAGGCAGCTCGGAGTATTTTCAGATGAATTTAAGTTGCGCAGTCGGGTTTTAAAAGTGTCTGATATGCCAAAATAACAATGGGAGAGTACATTATGAAGCCTGTCGGCAGAGATTACAGAATATATGGAGAGAGAATATATCTGCGCCCTATCACGGAGGCTGATACGGACATGGTGCTTGAATGGCGCAATTCCAGGGCGGTTGTGGAAAATTTCATATACAGGAAGCCTGTCACAAAGGACGGGCATTTAAACTGGCTTAAAAATAAAGTGGACAAAGGGCTTGTGCATCAGTTTATCATATGCGATAATGTGGAAGATACGCCGTATGGGTGCGTGTACCTGCAGAATTTTGACGAGGAGAACAACAAAGCGGAAAGCGGAATATTTCTTGGGAATACAAACAGGCGCAGCGGAATCGGCACAGAGGCGGAGAGCCTGATTCTGGAATATTGCTTTGATAAGCTGGAGCTCCACAAGGTTACGGCGAGGGTGCTTTCATATAATGAAGCCAGCCTGCGGCTTCACGAAAAGGCAGGCTACAAAAAAGAGGCTTATTTAAAGGACGAGCTTTACATTGACGGAAAATATGTGGATTTAGTGCTGTACGGGATAGTTAATTCAGACTATATTAAGGCGCGGAGTTAAAATTTACCGCCGGCGGTTTGTATTGATATATATTTGGAAAGGAGCGGCGCAATGGGCAAAATCAGCTTTGTCATACCCTGCTACAGAAGCGAAAACACGCTTAAAGCGGTTGTAGATGAAATAATGCGCACAATGCAGGGAATCACATCATATGAATACGATATATTTCTTGTAAATGACTGCTCCCCTGACGGTACTATGGAGGTTATAAAACAGCTGTGTGGCTGTTATGACAATATAACGGGCATTGATTTGGCAAAAAATTTTGGACAGCACGCGGCGCTTATGGCAGGACTTCGCATGTCTGACGGCGATATTGTAGTATGCCTTGATGATGACGGACAGACGCCTGCTGATGAGGTGGGAAAGCTTATAGAGGGCATAGAAGGCGGGCGAGACGTAGTATATGCAAGCTATGCGTCTAAAAAGCACAGCGCCTTTAGGAATTTCGGCACCTTCATGAATGATATAATGACACGCGTTATGCTTGGAAAACCTAAAAACCTGCAGGTGACAAGCTATTTTGCGGCGCGCCGTTTTGTCGTGGACAGCATGCTCGAATATGAAAACTGTTATCCATATATAATAGGGCTTGTACTGCGCTCGACAAGGAATATCGCAAATGTCCCCGTGACGCACAGAAGCCGTGAAATCGGCGCGTCAGGCTATACCATGAAAAAGCTGCTGGCGCTTTGGTTTAACGGCTTTACGGCATTTTCCATACTTCCGCTCCGCATAGCGACTCTGGTAGGCGTTGTATTTGCGGGCGGCGGTTTTTTGTATGGAATATATACTGTCATAAAGAAGTTTGTAAACCCCAATGTGCCGCTGGGGTTCAGCTCAATGATGGCGGCGATTGTGTTTATCGGCGGAATGCTGATGATAATGCTCGGTTTTATAGGGGAGTATATCGGACGCATTTATATAAGCATAAATAATTCGCCGCAGTATGTAGTGCGGGAGACGATTGGCAGAAAAGACGATTAGCGGCAGATATTTATGGCAGAAGGCAGGGTATAGGAATTGAAGTCGGTTTTGAATATAATAAGAGAAGGATTATTATATATATATTGTGATGAAAAGCATGTCAGAAGAAACACATGCATACAGATATTTTTTGTTACGCTTGCTTTTATTGTAATTTTGGCGTATCCTGTAAAAATGCAGAAGGAGTATTTTTATTCAAAGCAGAAGGCATTTGACATAACGCCGCATATGGACTTTATGGGCGAGCCGTTTGGTAGTACAGACAAGAAACTGCAGAAGGTTTATTTTTCACACGACCATATTTACCAGATAAAAATGTATATGAACTGCGTCACATATGAGTATGCGCGCAGCGAGGAGGTAATATTCGGGCTTTATGATGAAAATTTTTCCTGCATCTATACAGAAAAATGCGATACGGATATGATAGAGGATGCGGGATATCTTATAGCCTCGCCTGATTTGGACGTGCTGACGGATAGGGCATACTATTATGAAATGCTGGTGCCCGAGGAGATTAGGGCGCAGCTTTTCCTTCCGACGGCATCAAGAAGCGCGCTGGCGCAGGAGGAAAACAGCTCGCTTTTTATCGACGGAATTGTAAATGATGAGCTGTGCTTAGCAGCTGATTTCAGTTATTCAAGAGTTCGGTCTGTATATGAGCTTTTTATGCGGTGTCTGGCTGCTGTTGCGGCAGTCATTGCGGCATATATTTTTACCATGTGCTTTCTTGTCATATATGACAGCCGCCTGTCAGAATATGATTTTGAGCTGAAAAAATACTTTAGATATGCCGCAGGTGCGGTTATCTGCATGGCGGCAGCTTTTGCGTTTGTTTATCTGGTGGTGCTTAACAGGTTTGGGGGCTCGCGGCTTGGGCGTTTGTTTTTTGCCGCAGCTGTTCTGGCCGGAGGCTTATGGCTGCTGGCGCTTGTGTGGCTGCCTTATCTCAGCCCTAAAGGAAAAAAAGCTTCAAGGCTCAGCGCAGGGATGCAGATATCGCTTATCTGGAGAAATTATATTCAAACAGTCAGCTTTGCGCTGCTGTTTTACGCATTATGCAAATATGTAAATGCTGACAGGGAGCTTCACCATATAGTAAATACGAGATGGGCGTTGATTTTTATGGCAATTGCCCTGCTTATGATGTATAATGAAAAGCAGCTTTTGAATATCTTAAGTTTTATGTGGCTTGTCATATCAATTGTAGGCTCCTGCTTTTACTGTGGGCGTGCGGGCTTGGAGGAAAATGGGCTTCTTGTGGCAAAGCTGACCTGCGGAGTAGTTATTGCCTGGGGGCTTTTGCTGATAAACCTTTTATTGCAGCTAAAGCCAAGGCTCATTGTGGAGGCGCTTAGGAAAATAAAATTGTGGCAGCTTGCATATGGCGCTTTGTGGATAGCGTTTGCTGTGCTGATGTATATTTACAGGTTTGAAAAGACATGGATATTTACGGCGGTATTGCCGTTTGCGGCGGTGCTTTTTATGCGCTTTGATGAAGATAAACGAAACCGTTTTATCATAAACTTTACAAATGGCATACTCTTAAATTTTGGCTTAGTCACGTTTTTCTGTCTTATGCACAGACCATATCATTATTGGATGCTGTACAGATACGGCGGAATGTTCCATACGGTAGCATGTACGGGAATGTATCTTTCTGTGGTGCTTGGGGCGGCTGTTGCCAAGCTATATGGAAAATTATGGGAAAATAAAGGAAGAATCGGCTGCTGCTGCAATGAATTTTTGCTGACGGCAGTTGTAATCGGCTGCATTATACTTACTATGTCAAGGACAGCGTTTTTGACAGCAGCTGTGACAATCGCATTGGTCATGATAATTACTGCCTTTACATATAAAAAGAAATTAAAAAAAACGCTGCTGGAGGCTGGGATAATCCTTGCTTCTTCAATGCTGTGCTTTCCTCTGGTGTTTTCGGCGGTTAGAATTATTCCGTCTGTCGTGGCAGATCCGGTAACATATGATCTTGAGCGCTATGACAACCGCACTACGATAGGTTTCTGGGATCCTATGGATTCGGATAAATATATGACTGTTGAGCGGTTTTTTGATTTGCTTTTGGGAAGATTTGGACATGCGCAGGCAGCTGAAGGCAGCGAAGCATCAAATATTAATATCGTCGGCTGCTCAGACTTAATTGCTTATGAGGGAAAGTATTTTAAGGATTTAGGCATACTATATTTTGATGACAGTGACAGTTTGGCTGCTGATTTAAATACTGACAGGGATGAGGGCGATATATCAAACGGGCGTTTTGCAATATTTAAGGATTATTTTTCAGAGCTTGCCCTGCGGGGGCATCCTAATATGTCACCGACAGATGAAGAAGGAAATACAAAATATGGCCATGCGCATAATTCATATTTGCAGGTTGCATATGATTTTGGCATTATGGCAGGATGCATATTTATAATTATATGTATATTTACCCTGCTGCTGTCAGTCAGGCTTGTATATGTGAAGGGCAGGGAATATCCAGCATATATTACGCCGGTTGCCCTTGTTGCCGTATTTGGCTTTATAAGTCTTACAGAGTGGGCGTTTCACCCATGCATACCGGCGGGGTTCTGCTTTCTTATGATGCAGCCGCTTCTTATGTGCAAATGAATTAGAGAGGCGAGGATATGAATACACAGCTTTTACACAGAAGGATTGTGCTTGTGCTGTTTGATATAATGGCAGTGTGCGTGTCAAGCATTATGCCTTTGTGGATCAGGTTTGAGCTAAGCTACAGGGACATTCCAAGCGAATTTTTAAGCTCTGCCTGGAAATTTATGTTTATAAATATAGCGATAGCGCTTATAGTGTTTTATTTATTCAGGCTTTATCACAGCCTATGGGAGTTTGCAGGGACAGCGGAGGCGCAGAATATTATAGCAGCCTGTTTTCTGTGCACAATTTTGAATTTCTGCGGCATGCAGCTGTTAAAATATCCTATTCCAAGAAGCTATTATTTTATGTATGCGCTTATACTTACCTGCATTATTACCATAAGCCGTTTTTCATATAGAATAATGCGTGGCGCAAAGCATAAAAGGCAGAACAAAAAGAACGGCACAAGGGTAATGATAATCGGCGCGGGCGATGCAGGCAACACGGTAATAAAGGAGATTACAAACAGCAATTACAGCACTATGACAATAAAGTGCATAATAGACGACAATTCAAATAAATGGGGCAGATTTATACAGGGCATAAAAATCGTGGGAGGCAGGGATAAGATTGTGGAGTGCGCGGCGTTTTACGGCATTGATGAGATTATCATAGCCATACCTTCGGCAAACCGTGCCACAATGAAGGCGCTCGTGGAAATATGCAAGGAAACAAGCTGCAAGCTGCGTACTCTGCCCGGCATATACCAGCTTGTAAACGGCGAGGTGAGCGTGAGCAAGCTCCGCAATGTCGATGTCGAGGATTTGCTTGGCAGGGATCCGATAAAAGTTGATTTGGAGTCGATTTTAAATTACGTCAGGGACAAGACAGTGCTTGTAACGGGTGGCGGCGGCTCGATAGGCAGCGAGCTTTGCAGGCAGATAGCGGGGCATCAGCCCAGACGCCTTATCATAGTCGATATTTATGAAAATAATGCGTATGAGATACAGCAGGAGATAAAGCATAAATTCCCGTACCTCGACATGGTGGTGCTTATAGCGTCTGTGCGCAATACAAAGCGCATGGATACGATTATGGGAAAGTATCACCCCGACATAGTTTACCATGCGGCGGCCCACAAGCATGTGCCGCTTATGGAGGTAAGCCCCAATGAGGCAATCAAAAACAACGTATTCGGCACCTGGAAGACGGCTCAGGCGGCAGTGCAGAACGGCGTAAAGAAATTTGTGCTTATTTCCACGGACAAGGCGGTAAACCCTACTAATATAATGGGGGCGAGCAAGCGCATATGCGAGATGATAATACAGACATACAACAGGCATTACGATACGGAGTTTGTGGCAGTGCGCTTTGGTAACGTGCTTGGCAGCAACGGCAGCGTCATACCGCTGTTTAAAAAGCAGATAGCGGCGGGCGGGCCTGTGACTGTGACGCATCCCGATATCATAAGGTATTTTATGACTATTCCAGAGGCGGTGTCGCTTGTGCTGCAGGCGGGCGTATATGCCAAGGGCGGCGAGATATTTGTGCTTGATATGGGAGAGCCTGTCAAAATACTTGACCTTGCAAAAAATCTGATACGCCTTTCGGGCTATAAGGTTGACGAGGATATAAAGATTGAATTTACGGGGCTTAGGCCTGGCGAAAAGCTTTACGAGGAGCTTCTGATGAATGAAGAAGGGCTCACCGATACGGAGAATAAGCTTATACACATAGGAAAGCCTATAGAATTTGACGAATCTAAATTTTATGTGCAGCTCGACAACCTGAAACGCGCAGTGGAGGCGGAGTGCGAGGACGTGCGCCCGCTCATACAGGAGATTGTGCCGACGTATGTGCCTAAGCATGACGAATACAACGGGCAGTGAGGAGGATTATCATGTCAGGGAAAAAGAAAATATATTTATCATCACCTACGATGCATGGAGATGAGCAGCGCTTTGTAAATGAGGCGTTTGAGACAAACTGGGTAGCGCCGCTCGGACCTAATGTAAATAATCTTGAGACAGAGATGGCGGAATATACGGGCTGCGGCTACGCTGCGGCGCTTAGCGCGGGTACGGCGGCAATCCATCTGGGATTAAAGCTTTTAGGAGTAGGGCAGGGGGACATTGTATTTGTTTCGGCGCTTACCTTTTCCGCAAGCTGCAATCCGATTGTGTATGAGAAGGCGACGCCCGTGTTTATAGATTCCGAGCCTGACACATGGAATATGTCGCCTAAGGCGCTTGAAAAGGCATTTGAAAAATATCCTAACCCTAAGGCTGTGATAATAGTGCATTTATATGGCACTCCCGCGAAGCTTGATGAGTTAATGGATATCTGCGACAGGCATAATGTGCCTGTGCTGGAGGACGCGGCGGAGTCGCTCTCGTCAACTTACAAAGGCAGGCATACGGGTACTTTTGGGCGAATTGGAATATATTCGTTTAATGGAAATAAAATAATTACTACGTCTGGCGGCGGTATGCTTGTTTCCAAGGAGGAGGAGCTTGTTAAGGAGGCGCGCAAGCTGGCGACGCAGGCGAGGGATGCGGCGAGGCATTACCAGCATTCGGAGATTGGGTATAATTACAGGATGAGCAATATTGATGCGGGGATAGGCAGGGGGCAGCTGCTTCATCTGGAGGAGCATAAGGCGCTTAAAAAGAAGATTTATAAGCGGTATGGGGAGGCTTTTGGGGATATTGAAGGGATATTAATGAATCCGATGAATCCTAAGGGGGATGCGAATAACTGGCTTTCGTGCATTACCCTGAGAGAAGGGTGCGGGGTGGTGCCGTATGATGTTATGGATGCGCTGGAGGCGGAGAATATTGAGACGCGGCCGATTTGGAAGCCGATGCAGCTGCAGCCTGTGTTTGCAGGGTGTGATTTTATTAATCATAATGATGATGGTGTGAGTGTGAGTGAGGATATTTTTAACAGGGGGGTTTGTTTGCCTAGTGATATAAAGAATAGTGATGAGGATATGGAGAGGATAACTGGGATTATAAGGGCGCTTTTTAATAAGTAGCTTAGTGGTGGTGAAGGGGTTTCTATGCCGACCGAATTTGTGTGAAATATACAAAAACGCGACTAGGTGCTTCGCAAATCGTCGCTTATTTTGTATATTTCACCCAAATTCTACGTTGTTGGATTTAAGCTTTACTGACGGTTGGATTATGGGCGATAGGTTTTCGCAGCAGTCCGAATTTAGTCAAAATATATAAAATCGCGACTTGGTGCGCGATGCGAAACGTCGCTGATTTTATATATTTTGACTAAATTCTACGTTGTGAAATGAAATCCTTGATGTTGTGGGGTAAAAGCTTGATGTTGTGGAATAAAATTTTGAATGTATGGTAATTGGGTATTGGAGTTGTTAATGAGGTAAATTATGTATCAAAGGTACATTAAACGTTTGCTTGATATTTTAATATCGCTTTGCGCGCTGATAGTTTTAAGTCCGATATTGCTGGTGGTGGCTGTGTTGGTGCGGATAAAGCTGGGGAGTCCTGTGATTTTTCATCAGGAGAGGCCGGGGTATCATGAAAAGATATTTAGTTTGTGCAAATTCCGTTCAATGACTGATGAGCGTGGCGAGAATGGTGAGCTTTTGCCTGATGAGGTCAGGCTTACTAAGTTTGGGAAGGCGTTGAGGGCGACTAGTTTGGATGAGCTGCCTGAGCTTTGGAACATATTGAAGGGGGATATGAGTCTTATTGGACCGCGGCCGTTGTTGGTGGAGTATCTTCCATATTATACTGAAAAAGAGCGTATAAGGCACAGTGTGCGTCCGGGGCTTACGGGGCTTGCGCAGGTGAGCGGGCGCAATTATATAGCGTGGGACAATCGGCTGGCTAAGGATGTGGAGTATGTGGAGCATTTGTCTTTTGCAATGGATATGAAAATAATATGGCTTACCATAAAGACTGTAATAGGAGATAGGGATGAAGTGGCGGAAAATACTAATGCCGTAGAGGGTAATTTTGCTCAGATACGTAAAAAGAGGCTTGAGGAAAAAGGAACATTAGAGCCGTAAAACTGATATTAGCGCAAAACGCGCGGAAATGAGGAAAATTGTGAACATATTAGTATTGAGCGCCGGGACGCGTAACAAGGTGGTGCAGTATTTTAAAAGGGCTGTAGGAGATGGCGGCAGGGTGATAGCGACGGACTGCTCTAACCTTGCCCCTGCCGTTTATGATGCTGATGCTTTTTATCTTGTGCCGAGGATTACCGCGCCAGATTATCTTGAGCAGATTATTGATATATGCAGGAAGGAAAAAGTAGACGGAGTATTTTCACTGATAGATCCTGAATTGAGCATTCTTGCCCAAAACAGGGAGAGATTTTTGGAAATCGGGGCTACGCCGATTGTATCGCCGTATGAACTGGTGGAAACATGTTTTGACAAATACAGAATGTATAAGCTTCTCATGAAGATGAACATACCTACGGCAAAATGTTATATGGACAAACAGGAATTTTACGCTGATGAAAAAGCGGGGAAAATCTCATATCCTGTATTTGTTAAGCCTGCAAAGGGCAGCGCGAGCATCAATATAAATAAGGTCGGCTCGAGTGAGGAGCTCGAGGTGCTTTTTAAGCTGCATGATGATTTGATGATACAGGAGTATATGGACGGACAGGAATACGGCGCGGATGTATATATCGACATGCTTTCAGGCCGTTGCACCTCCATTTTTGTAAAAAAGAAAATTAAGATGAGGGCTGGCGAGACAGATAAATCTGTATCGGTAAAAATACCGCAGCTTTTTAGTATGATACAGGATTTTGTGGAAAAATGCGGCTTTTGCGGTATGATAGACATCGATATTTTTGAAATAGGCGGCAGGTATTATATATCAGAAGTAAATCCCCGGTTTGGAGGCGGTTATCCGCATGCATATGCCTGCAGAGTGGATATGCCCGCTCAAGTTATCAATAATCTGTCGGGTAAAGAAAACCGGCCGTCGATAGGACAGTACGATGAAGGCATATGCATGATGAAATATAATGAGATTGCAGTAGTCAAAATAGACGAGAATGATATTATAATGGGATAAATATGAAAAAAATTTTAATTTTAGCTAATTCCTCAAGCGGTCTGTATGACTTTAGAAACGAGCTTGTTGAAGATCTCTTAAAGAAATACGAGGTGACTGTAAGCCTGCCTGATGATGTAAAGACGGACAAGCTTGCGGATGAAGGGTGCAAGGTGGTGCATACCCCAATCAACAGGAGGGGCGTAAATCCGTTTGAGGATATTAAGCTTGTGATGAGTTATCTAAAGCTTTTAAAATGTACGAAACCGGATTTGGTCTTGACATACACCATTAAGCCGAACATTTATGGCGGTCTCTGCTGTCGGATTAAGAATATTCCATATATAGAAACTATAACGGGCTTGGGGAGCACATTTCAGCGCAATGGAATCTTCTTAAAGCTGATTGTGCATTTGTATCGGATAGGGCTGAAGAAGGCAAGCTGCATTTTTTTCCAGAATAAAGAAAATATGGAAGTATTTGAAAGGCATCATATAAAAGGGAAGGCATCGCGGCTTGTGAGCGGCTCTGGGGTAAACCTTGAATATCATGCCGCAAAGCCGTATCCCGAAGGTGGGCGCACAGTATTTTTGTATATCGGAAGGATTATGCGCGAAAAGGGAATCGAGGAGCTGCTGGAGGCGGCGCGTGCGCTTCATGATGAAAATACGGAATTTCAGCTGCTGGGCTATTGTGATGAGGACTACAAGGAAAAGCTGGACGAGTGTGAAAAAAACGGGTGGATTACGCAGCTTGGATTTGATACGGATGTCCGGTCGCACCTTTGCAGGGCGTCAGCGGTGGTGCTTCCCACTTACCACGAGGGCATGTCGAATGTGCTTATGGAGGCTTCAGCGACAGCGCGGCCTGTAATTGCCACAAGCATTAGCGGCTGCAGGGAGATATTTGACGAAGGGATAACAGGCTTTGGCTGCAAACCCAAAAGCAGCGATGATTTAATGAAAGCCATAAAAAAATTCCTTAAACTGTCTGTCGAGGAAAGGGCTATGATGGGAAAAAAGGCGCGTGAAAAAATGGAAAGGGAATTTGACCGAAGAAGGGTAGTAAACGCCTATATGGAAGAAATAAATAGTATCTTATGATAAATATAAAGG
>X301_European_Hare__coassemble_860_pt1 | contig 63761 bp, 51 predicted proteins | sample X301_European_Hare__metabat2_low_PE_011 | metagenome-assembled genome bin X301_European_Hare
GCGGACACTAAGCTCAATGGCGCTGTAAAAGGAGCTACGCTTTTACAGCTTATTTTGCTAAGTGCCGACGCTTCCCAAGGGTTCGACGGGGGTGTATGCCGCTTCTCGGGCTAGGTTATTGGAAATGACTGTGGGTGAATGTTTATGTGAAGTGGGGGTGCTTGTTTGGAAAATGAGATTGTAGAGCTTATACGCAGCGGGAATGCGCCGAATGTGATTGCGGAGAAGCTTAATGATTATCATGATAATGATATATCGAATATTTTGGATGAGCTTGATGAGAAGGAACGCAGTGTTCTTTACCGTATTCTGGGGATTGAGCGGGTGTCGGAGGTATTTGCTTATCTTGACGATCCGCAGAAGTATCTGGGCGAGCTGGAGCCTGAGCGGGCTGCGGACATTATCGAGAAGATGGATGCTGACGACGCGGTTGATGTCCTCGAAGAGATGGACGAGGAGACTAGAAATCAGCTTATTGATTTGATCGATGATGAGTCAAAAGAGGACATAAACCTAATCCTTTCATACAAGGATAATGAGATAGGCAGCCGGATGACTACCAATTTCATAGAGATAGAGCGGCGGCTCACCATAAAGCAGGCGATGCGCGCCCTGATTGCGCAGGCGGAGGACAATGACAATATTACGACGATTTTTGTGCGTGATGATGACGGCACGTTTTACGGGGCGATTGATTTAAAGGATTTGATTATTGCAAGGAATTATGTTGAGCTTGAAACGCTGATTACACATTCATTTCCGTATGTAAAGGATACCGACGATATTGGGGAGTCTATTGACAAGCTGAAGGAATATTCTGAGGATTATATACCTGTCCTAAATGATGAAAACAAGCTTATCGGCGTAATTACGGCGCAGGACGTTGTGGAGGCTGTAGACGATGAGATGGGTGAGGACTATGCGAAGCTTGCAGGTATGACCGAGGAGGCGGAGCTTGAGGAATCGCTTGCGGAGAGTATCAAAAAACGTCTTCCGTGGCTTTTGGTGCTGCTGGCGCTGGGAATTGCGGTATCTTCCGTGACGGGGCTTTTTGAAGGGGTTATCGCGCAGCTTGTTATTATTGCAAGCTTTCAGTCAGTGGTGCTTGATATGGCGGGAAATGTGGGAACGCAGTCGCTTGCCGTGACGATAAGGCTTTTAATGGATGAAAATCTTGGCGCAAAGCAGAAATTTATGATAGTGATCAACGAAATGCGCATCGGTTTTTTTAATGGCATTATACTTGGCGCGCTGTCGTTTGTACTTATAGGCTTATATTTGTCTGTGTTCAAGGGCAGGGCATTAATGCAGGCGTTTGCCATATCGGGCTGCGCGGGAGCGGCGCTGATAGTTGCCATGACAATATCAAGCCTTGTGGGTACGATAGTTCCTATATTTTTTCATAAAATTAAAGTTGATCCTGCGGTTGCGTCAGGACCTCTTATTACTACAGTGAATGATTTAGTCGGTGTTGTTACGTATTATGGTCTGGCGTGGATTTTGCTTATAAATATTTTAAAGCTTTAATCGGTATAAAAAGCCAACATTTACAAATACTAGAGTTACAGCTTATAAAGATAAAAGCCGTTGTAAATACTAGTTTTGAAATGGAGGAAATATCGGTGAAGGCTACGGGAATAGTGCGTAGAATTGACGACCTCGGGCGTGTGGTTATACCAAAGGAGATACGAAGGACTCTGAGGATAAGGGAAGCTGACCCGCTGGAAATATTCACAAACAACGAGGGCGCGATTATTTTAAAGAAATATTCACCTATCGGAGAACTCGGAGATTTTGCCAGGCAGTATGCGGAGAGCCTTTCGCAGGTGTCAGGCCATGTGGCGCTGATAGCGGACAGGGACCAGATAATAGCCGCGGCAGGCAGTAACAGCAAGCAGATACTTGGCAAGAGCGTGAGCAAGGAACTGGAGGATAAAATGAACTCGCGCGAGGCGGTATGCGCCTCAAAAGGCGAAAAGAGCTATGTCAGCGTGGTTGACAATGAAAATGACGAATACCAGCAGGAGGTAATTATCCCAATAATTACGCAGGGAGATATAATTGGCGCTGTAGTGCTCCTGTCAACAAACGCAGGAGATGAGATGAACGAGGTGGAGATGAAGCTGGCGCAGTCGGCTGCGGGCTTTCTTGGAAAGCAGATGGAGCAGTAAGCAATATTAAAAAAGGAGCGGTAAGCTCCTTTTTTATTTCGCATATTTCTTACAAGTTTAAGTGGCTTGGCATTAAATCAGCCTTTCACGCAAAAGCACGGCGTTTATTATGCTGCACATATTCTGGTACACATTGGTAACTATTTTGGGGAACGTGATAGGTATTCCGAATATATCTGCCGTTATAAGTCCTGCTACGTTATTGCCTGCATCTCTTAGGACATATTGCATAGTGCTTGAAATCTCCGTGTCAATCAGCACATTGAAAACATTAGGGCAGGAATATTCTATCGCGTGGACATTGCTCAGGGCAAGCATATTGTTATTAAAAAGCCCGAGGTACTTTTCATCTTTTATGACTGTAGGGTTCGCGGGACATACGCTGCCCGTATAATTGCTTGTAAACTTCGGCGCGCTTGAGTCGCCGTAAAATACACTCACTCTGTCAAGCTTTAACGCTTTCGCAAACAGGTCAAGCGTTTCCGGTATGACATCTATGCCCTCTACTATGACGCGCGTAAATAATGTGTGGAGCCTGCCGATTTCCGCCGCCGAATAGTAGCTGTTTGATATGTTTACAATATCGTCGTTATCGCCCTTAGATGAATAATCGCCGTGTATTTCAGGCTTGTAAATAATATAGCGGTCCTTGCCCTTCTGCTTTGCAAGGTAAAGCGCCCTGTCGGCGATTTTAAACAAATCGTGGTATGAGGTGGAGCCCGGGCCATATCCGTATCTTGCAAGACCTATAGAGCATGAGAGCGTATTGTCGCCCATCTGGCCGTTATATACGGCATGGACATTTGACTTAATGCATCTTAGGATATTTCTGTATTCAAGCTCATTCTGGCATTTTTCAAACACTATCAGAAACTCGTCGCCGCCCATGCGTCCCGCTACGGCGTCAGTGCCGACGGCGCTCTTTATAACCTCGCCGACAGCCTTGATGACCTTGTCGCCAAACATATGGCCGTAGTTGTCGTTTACGCCCTTAAAATTGTCGATATCCATGATGGCAAGCGCCACATTGTCGTGGTTTATGCCGCTTACGGCATTTTCGGCGTATGATATAATCGCCTTTTTGTTGAGCAGCCCCGTGAGCGTGTCTATGTATGAGTCCTCGAAGTAATCGCTGTTGGTGTCGTTTGAGCCAGGATTGATGATGGCCCATGTGCCTGCCACAACGGGTTCGTCTCCAGTGTACTCATGTATGTTCAGATTGACGCGGTAGGTTTCCATGCGGTTCCTGTCGCCTATGATGCTCCCCCTGAAAATAACAGTGCGGCTTTCATTCGCGAGCTTTATCGTAGCGCACAGAAGGTCAAATAAATCCTTATCCTCAAGATTTATCCTGTTTTCCTCATACATTTGGGCTTTCCACTCGTCGATGTCCATATTGTAGAATACGGCGGTCTGCTCATTTTTTACATAGGAAATCTCTATAAAATTGGTTGAGGGCTTATATACAAAAACCGCAGTGCCGTTGAGCGTGAGGTAATTGCGCGCAAGCATAAGACGCCTGTTGAGCGAATTGATGTGCGCCTTGCTCTCCGTGACGTTTATAAGCGTTATATTGAGAATGTCAGGGGTGTCAGAGAGCTTCATTCCCAGAAAATAGCAATCCTGCCCGCCTTTGCTGTTGCTGATGTGTATGCATTCGTCGATGCGCAGCTGCGGATTCTGCCTGCATTGCTCGACGTCCGCGGCAAGCTTTTTCTGCTCATCTGAGTTTACGATTTTTTGTATGGAAAAATACACATTTGAGCCGAAAAAGCGGTACATATAGGGATTGCCCTCTATCAGATTAAGCGATGTGTCAAACCGCCCCGCGGGGTAGGCGGTGTCAAAGATTGCATCTATCATAATATTTCCCCCATTCCTGCTTGCCTTCTGTTCCAAACAGACATAAACCTTCTCTTTTTGCACCTGATTTGAAAAGACATCTACATACATTTTAACAACAATATGTAAAAAAGTAAAGGATATAGCGGAAAAAAGAATGACAAAAAAGAATGATATAATAAATTAAGCCTGATTTGCTGAAAAAAATAAGACATTGTTAATGCATGGTAAAGAGAATCTAAAGTACATTAACAATGCCTTATTAAGCTGTTAAAAGAAACTACGCGCTGCCAGACGTGACGCACAATGTATTTATGCTACATAAATGTACATAAATATAAAATGGCAGATGCTCCCGCCCATAACAAAAAGGTGGAAAATTTCGTGCGAGCCGAAATTCCTGTGGAGCGAATTGAATACGGGGAGCTTCAAGGCATAGATAATGCCGCCGATGGTGTATATGATGCCTCCCGCCAAGAGCCACCCGAACGCCGCATGCGGAAGCGTATTCCAGAGCGTACCGAATACCAGCAGGCACAGCCACCCCATGGCTATATAAATAATGGAAGAAAACCACTTAGGGCAGTTTATCCATACCATATTTATGAACATGCCTATGAGCGCGACACCCCACACAAGCGCAAGCAGCGAATATCCAAGCCTGCCGCCGAGCACTATAAGGCACACGGGAGTGTACGAGCCCGCTATCAGCACAAAAATCATCATATGGTCAAGCTTCTTGAACACGCTGAGCGCGCGCCCTGACACGTTTACCGTGTGGTAGAGCGTGCTTGCTCCGTACAGTAGTATCATGCTCACTGCAAAAATAGTGAGTGCCACAGTAGTGATGCCGCCCTGCGCCTTGATTAACAGCGGTGAGGCGGCTATAGCCGCCATAAGGCAGGCGATAAAATGAGTTATGGCGCTGCCGGGTTCTCTTATTGTAAGCTGCATATTTACCTCTTTTCCGCGCCCGCCCTGAAAGCTGAAAGTAAAAACGGCATATCAGGCGGCGCAAATTAAAATTTGATTTTATGGTATTACGGTCAATATTTCAGTATGTAGTTTTAATTACTACATATCATTTACTAGAATACTACACCTTATCGTTCCATAAGTCAAGAGTAAATATGCATAACTTTATATAAAATCAAAAAAGCGTTATCGGCATCATTCCTCGATTATCTGTATTTCAAGATAATCAAAGTCTATGTCCTCGATAAAATTGTCCGCCCTGAAGCGCGTCTTGCTGTGGCGCTTAAATTCGGCGACAGTGGCGTCAAGCCAAATAGGCTTTCCAAGGTCAAGCTCATAGCATGCCTTATCAAGCGCGTTGAAAACCTTGTGAGTCCTTGTGTCGTCTGTATCGTCGCAGACCACGGTGTCCCTTACCAGTCGGTTGGCCTTGAATATTTTTGCCCATAACCTAAACATTGCATTGCGTCTCCTCTCCTGTATTTTTTGCGCGCGGCGCGTCGGGAATAAAAGTATAGGGAAATTATATAATGAAAACAGACTTTTTACAATCATAAGTAATACTCGGCAGGCTCGGCGCATATAATAAATCTTGGCGGCGAAAAGCATATAATGGCAAAGGCGCGGGCATATAATAAATATGTGTACGGGAGGAATGATATGGAATACATAGAAAACACGGGCTTTGAGATGCGGGGCTGGCGCGAAACAAGCCTTATATACAGCTCGGCGCTTAAGGAGATAGGCACAAAGCTTGAAATTTTGAATGACGAGTTCCAGCATGTCCATATGTATAACCCCATAGAGCACATAAAGTCAAGGATAAAGACTGCGGAGAGCATAACAAAAAAGCTGAAAAAATACGGCTATGAGCCGACCATAGAAAACATCATAAAATATGTGAACGACATAGCGGGAATACGCGTCATATGTTCGTTTACAACCGATATATACAGGATTGCCAGAATGCTTGAGCGCCAGAGCGACATACATGTGATTTCCGTAAAGGATTATATAAAAAATCCCAAGCCAAACGGCTACAAGAGTTACCATATGCTTGTGTCGATACCTATCTTTCTTTCCGAGCGGCGCGTGGACACAAAGGTGGAAATACAAATCAGGACAGTGGCAATGGACTTCTGGGCAAGCCTGGAGCACAAGATCAACTATAAATTTGAGACAAATGTGCCAAGCCGCATCAAGGAGGAGCTGTATGAGTGCGCCAGAATGGTATCAGAGCTTGACGCGAAAATGCTTTCATTAAATGAGGAGGTACATTCGCTTTCCAAAGAACCGTATTAGTACAGATAAGAAAAAGAAATCATAAAAAGACGCCATAAAATGAGGAGTGCCCCGACGCATCGCTGCGCCGAGGCTTATTATGAAAATTTTATCTTTGAGTAATGGAAAACATTACTAATTCTCAACTGATATATTTATATTAGCACTTATATATGAATAAAATATGAACTAAATGTAATTTTATTGTAAATATGACTAAAATATATGGCGGCTGAAAACAAAATATATTTATTTTCAACAAAAGAAATCTGACTTTTTAGCGTTATATATCGTAAATATTTGGAAATTTGTTGAAAAATAAATTATCATATGCTAGTATATTAATAATGACAATAAAAGTTCATATGATTGGGGAGGATAGCCGTGGATAATTTTATAGACAAACTGGCACAGAAATTCAGCGCCCAGGAGCTGATAAAAGCAAACTCGCAGGCGGAGGCCGCGGAGGCGAAGCACCTTGAACAGCAGGTGGCGGAGTATGAAAAAATCCTGCAGGAGATGCGCAAGCTCAATTACAAGAACACGGAGATAGCCGACAGGATAGAGGAGATAATCTCAGGAATCAGCGAAGGCGGGGCTTCGGCGGCCGCAGTCCAGAGCGACGAGGAGCTTATGGCGGCCATAAAGGCGCTGTCGGAGAAGTTTGACGCGCTTGTCGAGGAGGAGGGCGAAGGCGAGGAAGGTGAGATGCAGAGGCTTACCACTGTCCTCAGAGCCGTTTCCGAGAGAATGGAGGGCTTGATTGCCGACAACAGCGAAAAGATTGACAGCCTCAAGGAAAATGACGAGCATGTCATAAATACGATAAAGAGCTTTATCGAGGATCAGGATAAGGACCGCGAGGCGGAGCGTGAGCGCTTTGACGCGGAGAGGGATCGGCTTGACGCGGAGCGCGAGCAGTTTGCCTCAGAAAGGGCGCGCTATGAGCAGGAGCGCATTGAGCGCGAAAGGCAGGCGGCGGAGCAGTCGGACAATGACGCGCAGGAGATGTCGCAGCTGCTTGACGAGAAATTTAAGCAGTCGGAGGACTTTTTCCATAAGGAGAGCGTGAAGGTTTACAGGAATGTCCAGGCGGTGGTTTCCGATGAGATGAAGCGCACGAACGATACGATTTCAGTGGAGAATACAGCCATAAAGTCAAAGCTGAACGCTGTCTTCATAATCAGCATTATATCGCTTGCCGCATCGCTTGGAGGGGTTATACTCAGCGTGCTTACGCTCTTTACGGCTATGGGGATTACGCTGTTTTAGGCTTGAGCGCGTTTTGGAGATTCGGCGATGTCTAAGGTTTCATTTAAGGCGGGAAATATGCTCTATCCTTTGCCTGCCGTGATGGTAAGCACGGCGGACAGGGAGGGCAGCGCCAATATAATAACAGTGGCTTGGGCGGGGACTGTCTGCACCAATCCGCCTATGGTCAGCATTTCGGTGCGCCCGACGCGCTATTCCCACCATATGATTGTGGAAACGCGTGAGTTTGTAATCAACCTCACCACAAAGGAGCTTGCGCGGGCGGCTGATTTCTGCGGCGTGAAAAGCGGCAGGGATGTTGACAAATGGAAGGAGCTTGGGCTTACAAGGGCGGCGGCGCGTGAAGTCAGCGTGCCGTGCATTGCGGAGAGCCCAGTGAACATAGAGTGCAGGGTGGAGCGCATAGAACAGCTTGGCTCGCACGATATGTTTATCGCAAGGGTGGCTGCGGTTCAAGTGGATGATGCATACATTGACGAGCGCGGCGGTTTTCATCTGGAGCAGGCTGAGCCGATTGTGTATTCGCATGGCGATTATTTTGCGCTGGGCAGCAGGCTTGGCAAATTTGGCTACAGTGTCCAAAAAAGGCTTGACGGTAAGAAAAAAAATAGGTATCATAAATAAAAAGAATAATATATATGGTAAATGCCACGAAGACGTAGCATCAGATTTTCCGTAAGGAAAGTCTGGTGCTTTTTTAATTATGGAGGTTTGATGGTATGAGTCAGTTGGAGAAAAATATTGCTGTAAATTTGAAGCGGATAAGGAAGTCTAAAAATATGAGCCTTGACATGCTTGCTGAAAAGACGGGCGTGAGCAAAAGCATGCTGGGGCAGATTGAGCGCGGCGAGTCAAATCCCACTGTGGCTACGATTGCGAAGATTGTCGAGGGAATACATGTGCCGTTTGAGGAGCTGATCTATCCCAAAAGCGAATCCGTGATGATTACGGACAATGAAAAACAGCCGGTTTATAAGGAGCAAAGCGGAGCGTACCGGATACGCCTGCTCCTTCCTTATGATAAGCGCAGGGACTTTGAGGTTTACGAGGTGCGGATAGAGCCAGGGGAAAGGTGCAAAGGCTTTCTGCCCTGCGCGGAGGGCAGCGAGTACATAATGGTGCTCCAGGGAACCCTTACGCTGGAAACCTCTGGCAATACATACAGCGTAGCGTCCAATCATACTGTCAGACTGGATATCTCGGATTGCCGCGGTTACTATAACGGAGGAATACAGCAGCTTGTAATCAATATTTTCAGCGTCGCCTGGTGAGGGGCGGCGCTTTTTTGCGAAGTTTAGGATTTAAAATTAGTTGAAATTAGTTGAAACTACTTGAAATTACCCAATAAATCGTTTGACATAAACTCCGCGGCATTTTATAGTTATATAGTGAGCGTATAAAATAGGCAGACCATACAATTAAATGTTAATAATGTTAATATTGAGAAACAAGAGGCTGCTTTATGTGAGAATTTTAATTGTACAGGCTGTAAAGGAGTCTTAAATTATTATGTATGACAACAGCATAGTGAAAATTGCAAAAAGGGACAACAACAGTAAGCGTAAGTATCTGGTGATAAACGAAAAGCAGGGGAAGCATATTCCCGCAAAGCCCGACGAGGCGCTTAAAATGTTTGGGGAGCTTGCCGATATTTTAAAGAGCGAATACGGCGGTGAAAAGCTTTTGGTGATTGGCTTTGCTGAAACGGCTACGGCTATTGGCGAGGCTGCCGCCATAAAGCTCGGCTCGCATTATATGCATACCACCAGAGAAAATATTGAGGGCGTGGAATATTTGTATTTTACGGAGAGCCACAGCCATGCCACGGAGCAGAAGCTTGTGAAAAATGATATAGACGGCGTGATTGGCAAGATTGACAGAGTGGTTTTTGTCGAAGACGAGGTCACGACGGGGAACACCATTATGTCCATTGTAAGCCTGATGCGCAATACGTATGGGCGTGAAATCAATTTTAGCGTCGCGTCTGTTTTAAATGGAATGGACGGCAAATCGCGGGCGGCATTTGATGATAATGGGATAAGGCTGCATTATCTTGTTAAGACAGACCACAGCGGATATACGCAGATTGCGGAGAGCTTTAGGGGAGACGGCATATATGTGCAGGCGATGACGCAGTCTGCGCGGACAAAGTACAAAGAAATCGTCGAGCCGTCGTACATTGATGCCCGCCGCCTGCACAGGGCGGCTGATTACAGGGCGGCATGCGAAAAAATGTGTGACGACGTAATTTCGCGGACAGGCGTAAAGAGCGGGGGAAAATATCTTGTGCTTGGCACGGAGGAGTTTATGTTCCCTGCGCTATGGCTTGCGGCGCACATTGAGGAGGCGGGCGGGCAGGCATTATGCCACGCCACGACAAGAAGCCCTATTGAGGTGAGCAGCGAGGAGGGGTATCCCCTGCAAAAACGCTTTGAATTAGCGAGCGTCTATGATGAAGGCAGGCGCACCTTTATATACAATCTGGACAAATATGACAGTGTTGTCATTTTAACTGACGCATCAGAGCCTTCCAAAGCGGGAATAAATTCCATAATAAATGCCTTGGACTATTGCGGAAATAATGATATTACGCTTGTGAGATGGATAAAGAATTAAAAACGCTGTGGCGGCAAAGGGTGTATTAAAAAAGGCAGGCGGCTGACGGGAGGCATGGTAATTGAAATGTATATGAGGAGCTCATATAATACTGACGACGTAAAGATTCTTCTAAAGGACATAACAGGGCTGGTAGCGCCGCAGTCTGCACAGGAGCGCGAGAGGCTTATACAGTCAGGACGGCATTACAGTGAAATGCTGCCGATAGAGTACAGACCAAGCGAAAAATACATGGAGGCATACAGGCAGGCGCTAAAGCATTACGCAAAGCCTGTGGCTGATGCGACAGCCGTTCTTGCCAAAAAAATAATCAGGCGGCGCGGCGGCAGTGTAGTGCTTGTATCGCTTGCGCGCGCAGGCATACCGATAGGCGTGCTGCTCAAAAGATATTTGAAAAAATATTATAATATAAATGCCGAGCATTATGCGGTTTCCATAATAAAAGGGCGGGGAATAGACGATAATGCCATGAGATATATCCTAAGCCGCCACAAGGCGCAGGAGCTGCAGTTTGTTGACGGCTGGATAGGGAAGGGCGCGATTTTTGGCGAGCTTGAAAAGTGCGTGGGCGCTTACGAGGGAGTGTCAGGCGAGCTTGCGGTCATTGCCGATCCTGCGGGCGTGACTGATTTGTGCGGCACGCATGAAGACATACTTATCCCGAGCTCATGCCTTAACTGTACTGTCTCAGGGCTTATCAGCCGCACCTTTCTGCGCAGTGACATTATCGGAGAGAAGGATTTTCACGGCGCGGTGTATTACGGGGAGCTTGCGGACGAGGATTTGTCATATGATTTTATCGACGCAATAGAAAAACGCTTTGATTTCCCACCGACCCACGAAGAAAATGACATCAGTGTCACATTTGGTGGGAAAATCAGCGGAATAGACGAGGTAAAACGGATAGCTGAGTTTTTTTCGGTTGATGACATTAACCTGATAAAGCCAAGCATTGGCGAGGCTACAAGAGTGCTTTTGCGCAGAGTGCCGTGGAAGGTGCTTATAAATGAGAGGGATAAGAATGACGAGGCGCTTGCTCATCTTTTGAGGCTTGCCGAGGAAAAGAAGGTTTCGGTTGAGTATTACCCGCTTGTAAATTACAAGGCGTGCGGGATTATCAGAAAAATGGCGGAAATGTAGCATTTTTGCGGGCTGTAGGAGGACACAAAAATATGGTGCGGGTATGGTTTAACCATTGGTTCAGCACGGCTCATCAGATAATCGGGCTTATGAAGCGTGACGCCGCTGACGAGATATACGTGATTGGCAGCAATCTTGTGATGAACTCGGTTATAAAAAATGCGTGTGACGAGTGGTATGCCGACAGCGAGCTAAAAGGTGACAGTTATGTCAGTTTTTGCATGGAATTTTGCAAAGTCCATGATATAGATGTTTTTGCGCCGCGCAGGGAGATGGTTGAGATAAGCCGACAGAAGGAGCGCTTTGAAAGGCTCGGCGTTAAGGTTCTGGCGGACAGCTATGACAAAATTTCTTTTTTGGGCGATAAGGCGAAAACATATGAGTTTTTCAAGGGGAATAAGGACATAAATGTGCCCGATTATTTTGTCGTAAATAACAGCGCGGAGTTTGAGCAGGCATATGAAAGTCTGCACAAAAGCGGCAGCGGCGTGTGCTGCAAATACGTTCAGGACGAGGGCGGAATGAGCTTTCGGCGGATTGTTGACGAAATTGACCGATTTGAGTCGCTTGGTTATTATCAGGGCGCAAAAATCGCATACCACGAGCTGGCGGAGATTTTGCGAAGCCAGGAGAGCTTTAAGGACATGCTTGTTATGCCGTATCTTTCGGGCGATGAGATAAGCGTTGACTGTCTTGCGACAGGGCAGGGGCTGATTGCGGTTATGCGCAGGAAGGGCTGGACACGCGACGAGCGTGTTTTCTTTGATGAGGGAATTTATGAAATGTGCAGGGCTGTCGTGTACGGCATTGGGCTTGAATGCCCATGCAATATTCAGTTTAAGCTTTTTGAGAATGAGACGCCGTACCTTTTGGAGATAAACACGCGGATGTCGGGCGGTACGCCTATGGGCTGCCTTGCGTCTGGCATCAACCTTCCCAATATCGCGCTCAATAAGCTGTTGGGAAGGGAAGTCGGCTGGACGCCGTTTAAAGGCGAGAAAACAGTTTCTTATATTGAGGTGCCGCAGATTATAAATTGACACGCAGGGTTTGTATATTTTTCGTTATCCTTTATTAAGATTTTCTTTATGGTTTTTATAAATTATTTGCTGGAAAAATTTTGGACAGATGATAAAATAAGCCTATAAGGCGTTGGTAAATGCCGTCAGAGAGGAGAAAACAAAATGGATTTTTTTGACAAGGCTACAAGAAAGGCAAAGGAAGTAGGAAGCACGATAGGCAGCGTAACCCGCGAGCAGACAGAGGCTGCGAATATGAAAATTCAGAAGGCGGCTATAGAGAAAAGGCTTGAGAGCCGCTATGCGGAGATTGGAAAGAAGTATGTCGCATACGTGGAAAACTCTTATCAATATGAAGCCTTTGACGTATCTGACATTATTGAGCAGATAAAGCCTGAGCTTGAAAAGATTGCCGAGATTGACGCGCAGCTTAAGCAGAGGGAGCAGCAGATAAAGCAGAACAATATCGAGAAGGACAGAAAAAAGGCGCAGGATCAGTTTGACGGCGAAAAGAGAAAGCTCGACAAGGCGCTGGAGATGGACATAATCTCCACCGATGAGTACGAGGAAAAGCTTGCCAGGGCGCAGAAAAGGCTGGACAATTTTGAAGCGCTCAAAAAGGTAGAGCTGCAGTATCAGATGGACATTATATCAAGGGAAGAATATGAGGAGAAAATCCGTGCTATTCTTGGATAAAATGCTGTGACAGCTAAAAAACTCTTGAATCGTGAAGCTTTGTCAGGTTTAGGAAGCTTTTGAAAATCAGAAGTTTTGCTTTTTGACAGATGATAATTGTTTGCATGGAAAATATTTTTGAAAGTATATTTGAAATTATATTTTGAAAATATTTTTAAGATGTATATTGAAAAAAGAAAAAGCGTATGATATAATATCGTCAGGTATAAACGTGATGAATAATATACCATAAGTCAACAAAATCCCCAGAGAGTGGTGTTCTCTGGGGATTTTTATGCCGTTTTGGAAGGGTGGCTTATGCCCTAGGCTGGCTGCCGTTATCTGTTATTTCTGTCCAGCCATTTGCAGACGCAGTGACATACTACGCCCGCCACAACAGAAATAACAAACGTGATGAATGGATTTCCCACAAGTCAACACCCCTTTCTTTGCCTGTATAGGGGCGGCAACTTAGATAGTATATCATAAATCGACAGAGTTTGCCATATTTATTTTATTTTGGCAGAGCTTTTGGCAGAGCTTTGACTTTTGGGGCAGAGCTTGTAAGTATTTTAAGAGTTATTTCGGCATATGATTACGGTTTTTGACGGATCTATTTTGTCCTTTTCAATAATAAGCTCATCAATGCTGTCCGCAGTGATAGAGCCTGCGCTTGGGTTTATTACGCTGTCAATTTTGCTGGTGATGTCCGCCTCAACCGTGGAATATTCAAAGGCAAGTGTGGTGTTTATCAGCTTGCAGTTTTTCATGACCAGATTGTTGATGTAGCACATTCCCTGAAGGCTTTCAACCGTGCAGTCTATAAGCGTCAGGTTTTTTGCGTTCCAGCCAAGGTATTCGCCTGATATAAAGGAATTGCATACCGTGACATTTTCGCTGTTCCAGAAGGCATCCTTGGAAAGCAGCCTTGAATTATGTATCTCGACATTCTTTGCGCCGTCAAAGGAATAGTTGCCGTAAAGCGTGAAATTGTTTATCTTCATGTCCGTGCTGTTCATAGCAAAATAGTCGCCCTTTGCAACCACCTGCTCCATATTTACGTTTTGGCAGCTCCATAAGGTTTCAGCGGCGTTTGGAAAGGACACGTTTTTGAACGTTATGCCATTGCAGCGGCGGAAATTTTTGGGCGCCTCAATCTGGCAGTCCTCCACCTCTATATTGTCAGTGTACCATACGCCCGCCCGCGCCATTTCAAACCAGACACATTCTTTGGCGCGTATGTTTTTGGAGTACCACAGCGGGTATTTCCACTTAAACATGCATCCAGAAAGCCATATATCCGAGCATTCCTTCAGCGGAGATTCGCCGTCGGTAAAAATGGTGTCGTAGATTGACAAATTATGCGTGCCAAAAAGAGGACGCTCTCCCGTATAATAAGCCTGTTTTATCACAGTTTTATTTTCTCCCATAAAAAATCCCCCATTTCGTTTTTTACAGTCTAAATTTATACCGTTCTTTGCTGCTTAATATAATTAGAAATTGCAAAATTCCATTCGGATAGCATGGAAAACGTTTTGCAATTAATTAAGCAGCGCTTATTATTAAGAATACTCTTTTTTGTGTTAAAATACAAGATAGTCTATGAAACTCCGTAAGTTTGCGCCAGCATCATAGTTTTCTGCGCCCAGTTACAGTGTGTTTTATATTCATTCATGCGCTCCTTGGCGGCGCTTCCCGCGACAAGCGATGCGCTGGCGCTGTCCCAGCCAAGGATAGCCCTGGCGTCGTCAAAATCCTTTTGCGTCACCTTATAGGCTTCGTTTACAAGCCTTATCTGCTTTGGGTGTATGACAGTCTTGCCGATAAAGCCGCAGAGCCTGTCGTCTTTTAGCTCATTTTGAAGTCCGCTCTCCCAGCCTTCGCCGTTGTAATATTCCCACACGGGGCCTGACACCACATAGTCTGTGCCGAAAACCGTGATGATGTCCGAAAAAATATTTGCGATGGGCGTGATTTTATGTATGGATTCATCGCTGTGGCGGCGAAAGCCGAATATATTGCAGAGGTCGTTGCCGCCGACGCGTATGTTAAGCACAAGCTTTGCGGCATCGTCAAGCTTTTCCTTTAAGGAATATAAAACCTCCGCGCGGCGGGACAGATTGACAATGCAGGGGCTTTCCAGTATGGGCATAAAGTAAATCGTGCTGTCGCGCCCGACGTTTATTTTTTGCATTGTGTCAAGGTATTCGTCGGCGTTTTCCAATGAAAATTTTGGCGCGATAAAACCGCAGACAAGCTCGGCAGCCTCGCCTAAACATTCGATAAGGAAGGTTATCTGCACTGGATTTCTGACGCGTATAAAAAGCTTCGGCATAAAAAACTGTGCGGCAGAACGCGCCGTGTAAAGCGTTTTGATTGATTTTACAAGCTGGCTTTCCGCCTCGGCTACGCAGCTGTCGTTTATGGTGTCCTCAAGGCACATTGAGAGTGAGTATCCGTCACCGAATTTCTGGTTAATCAGGGAAGACACTATTTTTTCATTGTTGGCTGGGCAGTACAGCAGAGGCCCGATGCTGTAATATATTAAAGAATTTTTCATAGTTTCCTCCGTTTATGCTGGTCGATTTTGTGTCAAAGGTTAAGATTGCGCACAATAACTGTATTATATCATAACATTTAGTAAATATTAATAGCCTGTTTGGAAAATTTGTGATATTATGAAAATGTTAGGTTCTAAGGGACGTAAACATTTGTTGAGTTTTTACTGGCGTATGCTGGCGGATTTGCTTAGTTTGGGATTGATAACAGGTATTTTACAGTAAATTGGAATGGTGATGAATTTATGGATAGCGGGGGAAGAAAAGGGCTGGAGAGAAGGTACAATGCGATAGGCTTGTCCTCAATTGCCGCTTTTGCCAATGTGAGCGGCAGGGTAAACGGCGGCTGCAAGGACGTGTATTTTATCAGGGCATGCGGAGTCAATTCCTCATATATAAATGATATAGAGGAAATGGACAGGCTTTTGACAAAAACAGAGGAGGCAGGACATGGCGTATACGCCAGAGTGCTTTTACTTCCCACGCTTTCAGATATAGATGAGGTCGCCCGATGCAGCGCTTTTTATGAAAGCTGGGTAGAGTGCGGCAGGGGAAATCTTGAAACAAAAGCGGTTTTATCCAATTCAGATGTGTCTGAACCCGCAGGCGCGGCTCTAAGCGAAACGCTTGAAATTTACAGGAAAAATAATCCGAACGCTAACCCTTCTATGGAGAAAAGCTTTGCGGTAAAGCTTTTGTACTGGCTTGATGCCGCAGGCGCGGATTTCCTTGACGGGTGGGACATTCACCGCTCTATGAAGTGCGTTTTCCACAACATACAAAAGGAGCAGGAGTTCTATTTCTGCTATATGCTCACCTGTCTGGGGATAGATGTGCTGCTTTTGCAGAGCAAACACGATATAGACAAAAAATGCGCGGGACTGCCCTGTCTGGGCACGATAGAGTTAGGCGCTTTTGGCGACGTAAATATAAGCGGGTATGATAAAAATAAATATAAAGGCGGGCAGAATACGCAAGACTCGGCGATACCGCAAGGCGTTACGCCAAATCAAGGCGGCAGGCGCATAGTGGTTGACGTGACACACCCGACTCGCGGGAAAAATGCGGCCGCGCAAAACGCTAATCCACAGAACGCAGAAATGCGGAATATGGACACGCACAGTGCATCCACACAAAACACAAGTATGCAAAATTCAACTGTGAATAATGCAAGCGTACAGAATAACATTCAAACCCAGAGAAACGGCACACATAACCGCGAGCTTGACTTTGAGGAGCTTGCGCGCCTTGCCTCGTCAGTAGTAATGATAGCCGTGCATGACAGAAACGGAAACGTGGCAGGCACAGGCTCAGGCATCATGATAGGACAGAAAGGCTACATACTCACAAACAGCCACGTGGCATTCAGCGGACTAAGCTATTCTGTCAGAATAGAAGACGACGACACAGTCTACAAAACCGACGAAATAATAAAATACAACCAGCTGCTAGACCTCGCAATAATCCGCATACAGCGCACTCTCAAGCCGCTTACGATATACAAAGGCGAAAAGCCGCTTGTCCGTGGTCAGAAGGTAGTCGCAATCGGAAGCCCATTAGGACTGTTCAACTCCGTATCAGACGGAATCATAGCAGGCTTTAGAAAGATTGATGACGTAGACATGATACAGTTCACAGCTCCAATCTCCCACGGCAGCTCAGGCGGCGCAGTCCTAAATATGTTCGGCGAAGTAATCGGCATAAGCACCGCAGGCTTTGACGACGGACAAAACATAAACCTCGCCGTAGGCTATGAATTTATCAACAGCTTTATAAGGGGCTTTACAACATAAATTATTTTTGAAGCTAAATCACAGCGAAGGCGTTATTATTGGGAGGATGCCAATACACTAGCCCGAGCAGGGGCATACACTCTATGAAGACCTTTGGAAAGCGTCGGTCCTTAGCGAGGCAGGCTTTGAAAGCGCGGCTCCTTTCAAAGCACTGCCGAGCTTAGTACCGTTACGCTTTCCACTGAGCGCAAGCGTGTCTGAATAGGGTGTATGCCCCTGCTCGGGCGGCCTGCCGCCACACATTTGAGAAAATTAACATTTCTACTCCCTATTTTTTATTGAATTGAACAGCAATAAATGATATTATAAAAAAAGTAAAGTATTGTTTTGGCAGACGAGGTGAGACAAAGCATTATGTTTGAACGCAGGACACTAAGCAATTTAGACGATTATTTCCTGAAATGCAACGAACGCAGCACAGGCGGCGTGTATTTCTACAGAATAAACGGCTATAATGACAGTGTCAAAGAATTCCTCCTAAAATACTATGAGGCGGCGCGCAAGACAGGCGTAATCCTCGAGGGGAGACTCGCAAACCCCGACGAAAATAACCTGTCCTACTACGTCGAAATAATGGGCTCAGACTTCAGGCTCAGCGTAAGCTTTATATCATTCGGCCTGAAAAAATGGCTGCCCCGCATGAACGACTACCAGCGGACAAACGTTGCCGAAGCGCTTTACGATACGCTCGAGCAAATGCGCAAAGACGGAAAGAACGAGAACATTTTAAAGAACGCCTACATCAAATTCATGTGCTGGCTCTACTATAAATTTGAGCGCATCATGAACCTTCTCGGCGGGAACATGCTGCCAAAGATTTTGTACGAAGGCAGCATAAGCGGATATGAGCTTAAAATGCTCAATGTGCTCTCCAAATCAGGCTGCGACATAGTGCTTTTGCAGTACAACGGCGACAGCGCATACCGCGAGCTGGACAAAAAGCTTGAATTTTCGGACAATCTTGAACTCCCCGATATGACAGCGTTTCCGAGGGATTTTGGCATAAAATGGCTCAGAGCGGAAATAGAGAACAGATTCAACACTCAAAAGCTTTACGGCGCCGCGCCCGCATTTGTAAACTGCACGAATGCATGGATAAGCGGAAAAGGCTTTGCCGATATACTCACGCCTGCCGCGCTAAGAGGCGCTGACGAGCGCTTTTTTTACAACTGCTTTATGCGTGTGCAGGGCGTGGAGGACAAGATTACTTACCTGAATGACCTGTATAAATTATATATGGAAATAAAAGGCTCAAACAGAGGCTTTGCGCTTGCCGAGTACGGCATTCCCGCTCCGACAAACGAGGAAATAGCAGGCATACGCAGGCACAATTACGACAATACAAACCGTATGCTGGAGGAGCTGTCGTCAAACATCATATACGCTCCAAGCAATGAACTGCAGAAGCTTATGAAAAAGGCGTTTATTGACGTTATGCTGGAGGACATAAAGCAGACCGACGACACCATAAACAAGCTCACCAACAAGGCGGTGCATCTGCTCTGCTGGCTAAGGCGTTATCAGGGCAGGCTTTTCAAAAGCTGGAAAATGCCCGAGGTTGCCGCGTTTATTTACCTCGGAGGCTGCCGCAACGACAGCGAGGCGCTTTTTATGAAAATGCTGAGCCTCTTGCCCGTCGATGTGCTTATACTGATACCGGACATCAATGATAAATGCAGGCTTTCTGCGGACAATCTGTATGAGCAGCGCTTTGCGGACTATCTAAAGGTCGATAAGCTCCCGCGTGAAAACACGAATATGCAGATGGGCACGGCGGCATACCATGCGGAGCGAGAGCTTGACAGCGTGATGTACCAGGACACGGGCATGTACCGAAACCATCAGTACCAGCGTGCCGTCTGCGTGACGCTGCGTTCTATATATGAAGAAATTGCGATATTGTGGAAGGAGGAGATACGCTTCCGCCCCAATTTTGCGATAACGGATTCCATAGTGACCGTGCCTGTGATTTTTTCAAAGGTATCGGGTGTGAAGGACGGCAAAGTTCCTGAATACTGGATAGAGATAAAGAAGCTTATCACAAATGACACGTTTGTCATAAAAGGTGCGCCTTATATACGGCGTGAGGACGAAAATCCGTTTAAATCGGCGGCGGCAACATTCCTCAGGGATAAAAAGCTGCAGAAGAACGCAATCAAGGCGCATAAAAATTACGCATACGGCTTTCTGCGCGACGAGATGCAGGAGCATATCCTTGACAAGCTGCAGATGCTGCTTGATTCAAACATAATCGACGGCACTTATGAAAACGGCACGCAATATACGATAATTTCAACCGTGCTTAATCTTAACAGGGATATTTTAAGGCTTATACAGCGGTTTGACTTTACAAAGACAAACCCGAAGCTCATATATATCAATACCTCGGAGGCAATGCTTTCGCTGGAGGACAGCATTATGGCGGCTTTCTTAAATCTTGTGGGCTTTGACATAGTTTTTTTCGTGCCGACGGGGTATCAGTGCGTAGAAAAGTATTTTGAGAAAAATATAATAGAGGAGCACCAGATCGGCGAATATATATATGATTTGGCGATTCCTAATTTTGACAAGGTAAACATTAATTCACGCCGTTCACTGCGTGACATAATTTTTAAGAGAGGAAATTAAAACTATGGGACTTGATTTTAGCAGGACATCGCAGAGTGACCAGACAACGGCTGTGACCGTGCAGCCAAAACAGGAGATTGAGGTTGTGGAGAGCTATGATATCGTGGCGGACAGGCAGCAGATGAACGCCGTGCTTGTAAATTCGCCGGAGGTTGACGCCATTGTCAGCACGATTGAGCTTGACAATATGGAGAGTATCGTGAGCTTCGGCGCCGAGGCGGCGGAGGAGATTTCCAAGGCGTCAGACGTTATACTGAACAGCATGAATATGTCGCAGATAGACGATTCAAGCGAAATGCTCAATGCTCTTGCGAAGGTAATGGAGAAGTTTGATCCTGACGAGCTTAAGGACAACCCAGGATTTTTTGACAAGCTTTTTGGGAATATGCGCAAGCAGGTTGACAAGCTTCTCGCGAAGTATCATACGATGGGCGATGAGGTTGACAAGATTTATGTGCAGCTAAAGCAGTATGAGTCGGAGATAAAGCAGTCAAACCGCAAGCTCAACGATATGTTTGAGGCAAACGTAAATTATTACCACCAGCTTGTAAAGTATATCCTCGCGGGCGAGCAGGGCTGCAGGGAGCTTGAGGAATACATAGCGAAACGTGAAAATGATCTGCAGGTAACGGGCGATAATTCAATCCAGTTTGAGCTGCAGTCGCTCAGACAGGCGCTGATGATGCTCGAGCAGAGGACTCAGGATCTGCGCACGGCTGAGAGCGTGGCTATGCAGTCCATTCCTATGATAAAGACAATGGAATTCAGCAATATGAACCTAGTCAGGAAGATAAACTCAGCGTTTATCATTACGCTGCCTGTGTTTAAGCAGGGCATTGCGCAGGCTATACTGCTCAAGCGCCAGCGCATACAGGCAGACGCCATTTCCGCGCTTGACGAAAAGACAAACGAGATGCTCATAAGAAATGCGCAGAATACCGTGGAGCAGTCAAAGCTTACGACACAGCTGGCATCTGGCAGCTCTATCAAAATTGAGACGCTTGAAACTACTTGGAAAACTATTGTTGACGGCATAAATGAGACAAAGCAGATTCAGGACAACGCGCGCCAGAAGCGCATTGAGGATCAGGCAAGGCTTGAACAGATTAAGGCTGACTTTGAGCAAAGATATCATATGCCGCCTGCAAAGTAAAAAGGTTTGAAGCCGCGCTGCCGCAAACCGCAGATATAATAATTAAGAGCAGCGCAGAAAGAGGTAAAAATATGCCAATTAATTTATCAAAGGGACAGAAGGTTGACCTGACGAAAGGGAATCCTGGGCTGAAAAAGATCATGGTAGGTCTTGGCTGGGACGTAAACGCGTTTGATTCGGGCGCGGATTTTGACCTTGACGCAGCTGCGTTTATGGCAGGCGAAAACGGGAAATGCCCCACGGAGAAGGAATTTGTTTTCTATGGAAATCTGGAGCATCCGACAGGCGCCGTCAAGCATATGGGCGACAACCTTACGGGAGCGGGCGAAGGCGACGACGAGCAGATAGAGGTTGACCTTAGCGCTGTGCCTGCAAACGTGTCAAAGATTGCGTTTACAGTGACGATATATGACGCTGAGGCGCGCAGACAGAATTTTGGACAGGTTTCCAATGCGTTTATAAGGATTGTCGATGAAACTACGGGCACGGAGCTTATCAGGTATGATTTGGGCGAGGACTTCTCGATTGAGACGGCGGTTGTTGTAGGCGAGCTTTACAGGCACAATGGAGAGTGGAAATTTAACGCTATCGGCAGCGGGTTCCAGGGCGGGCTTGCCGCGCTTTGCGGGCACTATGGTATAGAAGTAGCATAAAACTAAGCAATTCTAAGCGTGTAAAAGACACACGCTAAGATTTGCTAAGTTTTACAAAGAACGCCAAGGGCGGGCGTTCTTTCTGGATTTTATTAAGGAGGTAGTTATTATGCCTGTTAGTTTACAGAAGGGGCAGAAGGTTAGTATTACTAAGGATAATCCAGGGCTTTCAAAGGTTGTTGTGGGGCTTGGATGGGACGTGAATGCTTTTGACACGGGTTCGGCTTTCGATTTGGATACGGCGGCGTTTCTGCTGACGGACAGCGGGAAGGTGTCTGTGTCTGAGGATTTTGTGTTTTTCGGAAATCTGACACATCCGTCAGGCGCAGTGCAGCATATGGGTGACAATCTGACTGGCGCGGGCGACGGAGATGATGAGCAGATTAAGGTTGATTTGTCAAAGGTGCCGTCAAACATTACAAAGATTGCGTTTACAGTGACGATTTACGAGGCGGAGCAGAGACGGCAGAATTTTGGACAGGTTTCAAACGCTTTCATCCGTATTTACAATGAGGCAAACGGCGAGGAGCTTTTGAGGTATGATTTGGGCGAGGACTTCTCAATCGAGACGGCGGCTGTGTTCGGCGAGCTTTACAGAAACAACGGCGAGTGGAAGTTTAACGCTATCGGCAGCGGCTATCAGGGCGGACTTGCCGCGCTGTGCGCAAATTATGGAGTTGAAGTGGAATAGGAGGTTTTTAAGATGTCGGTTAGTTTACAAAAAGGGCAGAAGGTAAGCCTGACTAAGGAGAGGGCGGGACTTTCAAGAGTGATTATAGGTCTTGGCTGGGACGAGGCGCCCCAAAAGAGAGGGCTTTTTGCGCTTAAGCCGCAGGCGATTGACTGTGACGCGTCGGCGTTCCTGCTTACAAATGGAAAGATTGTTGATAAGCTTGACGTTGTATTTTTCGGGAATTTAAAGCATCCTTCGGGCGCTGTGCAGCATATGGGAGATAACCTTACGGGCGCAGGCGACGGAGACGACGAGCAGATTGTTGTTGATTTAGCAAATGTCCCGGCGCAGTATGACAGGATAACGGTGGTTGTCAACATTTATCAGGCTGTGCAGAGAAAACAGCATTTCGGAATGATTAAAAATGCGTTTATCCGCATAGTAGACGCTTCAAACAATACCGAGCTTTGCAGGTACAACCTTACAGACGACTATTCGGGCATGCTTGCGCTTATTTTCGGCGAGGTGTACAGACATGATGGCGAGTGGAAGTTTAACGCTATCGGACAGGGAACCACTGACCCAGGCTTAGGAGAGCTTGTAGGACGCTATACGTAAAATGTAAGGTAGCGTTCTGTCTGAATATTTGGACTGTTTTTAGGCAATATAGGATTAAATTAAAATTATTAGGAGGCAATTATGAAATTTAATGGATTGACAGACGAGGAGGTCCGCCAGTCAAGGGAGAAAAACGGCTCCAATGCGATACCCGATTCGGAGCCTACTACCTTTTGGGAGGCGTTCAAGGAAACTTTCGGCGATCCGATGATAAAGATTCTGCTTATCATCGCAGCGATTATGATAGTAATGTTCTTTATGGGCTACGCGGAGATTTATGAGCCTGTCGGCACTATAGTAGCCGTGCTTATAGTGGCGGTAGTGTCCGCAAAGACGAGCGTGGCAAGCGATACAAAGTACCGTGAGCTTAAGGACAGCACGAAAAAGGACACCTGCAAGGTCTACCGGAACGGCATGGTGACTGTGATAGAGGTGGACGATGTGGTAGTCGGCGACAGCGTGCTGCTGCAGTCGGGAGATAAGATTCCCGCTGACGGCATACTTGTCGACGGAGATTTGCGCGTGGACAATTCGGCGCTCAACGGTGAGGCCGAGGAGTGCAAAAAGACAGCGGCGGAAGGCAGAGTGGAGCTTGCCGACAATATCACGGGCGATACGTTTGTGGACAAACATTCGCTTTTCAGGGGCGCCGTGGTGTTTGACGGCGAGGGCGTGCTCGATGTGCGCAATGTAGGCTTGAAAACCATGATGGGCAAGATGGCGGAGGAGATGCAGGAGGACGAGCCTGATTCGCCGTTAAAGGTAAAGCTTGCCAAGCTTGCGGGGCAGATTTCCACGTTCGGCTATATCGGCGCGGTTGCGATTGCCGTGCTGTATGTTATTTTCTTTATAACGCAGGCAGGCGGCATATCGGCGTATTTTGCAAATGACTGGAATGTTATCCTGCAGGATGTTATAGAGGCGGTTACGCTTGCGATTGTTATTATCGTCTGCGCCGTGCCAGAGGGACTTCCGCTTATGATTTCACTCGTGCTTATGCAGAATACGAGCAAAATGCTTGACCACAATGTGCTTGTGCGCAAGGCGGAGGGTATTGAGACAGCGGGCTCTTTGAATATTCTTTTCAGTGATAAGACGGGTACGATCACAAAGGGTATGCTCGAGGTTGTGGAGTTTTTCACGGCGCAGGGCGAGACGATAGAGATTGGCAGCCTTGAAAATCATGGAAAGATAAAGGAGCTGCTCGATATTGCGATTGGCAAGAATACGGCGTCGATGTTTGACAGGGAGCATCGCGTAATCGGCGGCAACGCGACAGACCAGGCGCTTATGAAATTTATCGGGGAGGACACATTCAATCTTCTTTCGGCAAATAAGGAGTATGTCGTCGATGCGTCTCAGGGCTTTAATTCGGCAAACAAATTCAGCCAGGCGCATATCGGAAATTTAGGCAGGACATTTTACAAGGGCGCGCCTGAGAGATTTCTTGCCGTAGCTAAGAAGGCGCTTGACAAAGACGGAAATGTGGTGGATTTAAATCTCGACGAGCTCAACAAAAAAATCAATGAGCTTGCGTCGCGTGCAATGCGCGTGCTGGCGTTTGGATATTCGGAGAGCGCGCTTACGGAGAATAAGATCAATGATGACGTGGTGCTTGTAGGTCTTGTGGCGATAAGGGATGACGTGAGACCCGAGGCTAAGGAGGCAATCAGGGAGGTTAGGGAGGCTGGCATTCAGGTTGTAATGATTACCGGTGACAGGCTTGAAACCGCTGTTTCCATTGCAAAAGACGCGGGACTTATCACACAGGCGTCTGACAGGGCGATAACGTCTGCAGAGCTTAACTCTATGAGCGACGACGAGGTCAAGGCGATTATCAAGGATATCAGAGTAATCGCGAGGGCGCTGCCTACGGACAAGTCGAGAATGGTAAGGCTTTGCCAGGAGATGAATCTTGTAGTGGGCATGACGGGCGACGGCGTGAACGATTCTCCCGCGCTTAAACGCGCTGACGTCGGATTTGCCATGGGAAGCGGCACTGAGGCGGCGAAAGAGGCAGGAAAGATTGTCGTGCTTGATGATAATTTCAAGTCAATCAAAGACGCCATCTGGTACGGCAGGACGATTTACCACAATATTTTGAAGTTCTGCAAGTTCCAGCTTGTAATAAACGTTACGGCTGTGGTAGTGAGCGCGATAGCTCCGTTTTTCGGCGTGGAGGAGCCGTTAAAGGTTACGCATCTTTTGTTCGTAAACCTTGTAATGGACGGTTTGGGCGCAATTATGCTTGGCAACGAGCCCGCGCTTGAAAAGTATATGAAGGAAAAGCCCAGAAGGAGAGACGAGAGCATTATAAGCAAGAAGATGATGGCGCAGATTTTGATAATGGGCGCATGGCTTATTATTTTGAGTTTTGTATATCTAAAGCATCCGTTCTTTGTGAATTTGTTTGACAGCGAAGAACAGCATATGACAGGGTATTTTGTGCTGTTTATCGTGAGCGCGCTGTTTAACGGCTTCAATGTGAGGGACGACGGCTTTGGCATTTTCAAGGGCTTGAATGAAAATATGGGCTTTTTGAAGGTGTTCTGCATTATAATACTTGTGCAGGCGGCTATAGTGAACGCGGCGCTTATTCCGTTCCCGCTGTTTACCTGGATTGGAAATATGTTTAGCTGCGTGCCGTTCGGGATTACAGGCTGGATAGCTGTGTTTATCCTTGCGGCGACCATGATACCTGTGGACTTGATTAGGAAGGCTATCGTAAAAGAATAAAGTTGGTTTTTGAGAGATGTGCGGTTTAAGCGCCGCACATCTTTTTTGGGGAAATTTCTGGTATGGCGGTCTTTTTTTCGGATTTGGACAATACGCTTATTTATTCGTATAAACACGATATAGGCGAGGATAAGGTGGGCGTGGAGCTCTACAATGACAGGGTCATATCTTTTATGACGGGGAAATCATATGCGCTGCTTAAAGAGGCTGACAGGCGGCTGCTTTTTGTGCCAGTTACTACGCGCACGCCTGAACAGTACGCCAGAATTGACCTTGGAGTAAGACCGCGGTATGCGCTTGTGTGTAACGGCGGTATGCTGCTTAACGGCGGAGTGAGGGACGAGGAGTGGTATCGGGCTTCGCTGGAGCTTATCAGGGCTTCGGCAGACGAGCTTAAAAAAGCGTATGGGCTTATGGAATGTGATAAGGACAGATGCTTTGAGGTGCGCAGCATTTACGGGCTTTTTCTTTTTACAAAGAGCGAGAATCCGCAGGAGACGGTAGAGCGGTTAAAGGCGGGGCTTGATTTAAAAAAAGTAGGAGTATTTTCAAACGGGAAAAAAATATACGCGGTGCCGCTGAATATGGATAAGGGCACGGCGGTAAGGCGGTTCAGGCAGAAGTTTGGAGCCGATAAGTGCATTGCGGCGGGCGACAGCGCTTTTGATGCGCCTATGCTTAGGGAGGCTGATTTTGCGTTTGCGCCTAAGGGACTTTGGGAAACGGCGGATGTGCAAAATATGCCGAATACAGGGGCATATGCTGTGTGTGATGTGGATAGGGAGTTTTTTTCTGATTTTATACTGGAAAATTATTCAAAATTTATATAGAATATAGATGATTAACGAGAGACTCTAACTGAAAGTGTATGTCGGATTGATGGCGTATTCCAAGAAGTGAGGGTTGGTTTTATGAAATTATGTGCCGGCATTGCGCGGGGCGGCGCGGGAAAGAGGTAAATGTATGGTTTTGGCTGTAAAAAGTGTTGTTTTGATGATCGTCGGGTTTGTTATTTTGATTAAGGGCGCTGATTTTTTTGTGGACGGCGCTTCAGGAATAGCGGCGAAATTTAAAATTCCGCAGATTATCATAGGGCTTACGATAGTGGCGTTTGGCACGAGCGCGCCTGAGGCTGCAATCAGTATCTCGGCGGCTTTGAGCGGTACTACGGGTATTGCGATTGGTAATATTCTAGGAAGCAATCTGCTCAATATCCTGCTGATACTGGGCATTGCGTCGTGTATTGTGCCGCTGCATATCGGCAAGTCGAGCATTAAATTTGATATACCGTTTAATCTTGTCATAACGCTTTTGCTCGTGGGATTTGGTATATTTTTCGGAAGGCTTGGACGCATTGCGGGAGTGGTGTTCTGGGCGCTTATGATTTTCTTTGTCGCACATCTTTTCCGTATGGCAAAGAGCGGCGCGGCGGACAGCGGAGAGGAAAACAAGGCGGCATCTAAAAACGCTTTTTTATTGGTGCTTTTTATTGTGGGAGGGCTTGCGGCTATTATACTGGGAAGCAATCTGGCGGTTGACAATGCCAAAATCATTGCGTCAATGCTTGGAATGGACGACAGGCTTATAGGTCTTACTATTGTTGCTTTCGGCACATCTTTGCCTGAGCTTATGACATCTGTGCTGGCGGCGCGGAAAGGCAACGCCGATATCGCTGTCGGAAATATTCTTGGCAGCAATATATTTAATATTCTGTTTGTGCTTGGCACCGTGGCGCTTATTTCGCCTGTGGAGTTTTCAATGTCGTTTGTAGTTGACGGTATTATCAGCATCGTGGCAGTGGTACTCTTGTATTTTCTGTCAAAGGACGACGATACGCTTTCAAGGCGCGATGGGATTACGTTCCTTGCGTGCTATGGAGTGTATTTTGTGTATCTGCTGATGATGGGGTGAGATGGCAGTATTTGAAGAAAAGGAAATAAAAACTAGAGGATTAGAGTTTGACAGTAGAAATGCGAATAAATAAAATAATAGATGTGTGAACATTGCTTGAAAATGGGGGAAGAGAAAATGGATAAAACTCGATATATAAAAATCTGCAATTGCATTGCGTCTTCTTTTTTTACAACGTTGGCTTTGAGCATGAATTTTGACACGCAAGGCTTTTGCATGGATTTATTTTCGACATCAGTAATGTTTTGCGCATTTTGTTATGCTGATATGCAAATAAGGAAAAACATAAAATATAACAATCGGCCGATGCACATAGCATGTTTTTTTGTCGCGTGTATATGGTTATGCTCAAAGGGATTTTCTATAGATAATACGCTGCACAGCTTATACAGCTCGCCGGCTTCAATTGTGAAAAGCATTATATATGTGGCTGGCATTACGCATTTGCTAAATAGCATAGGCATAGCATTTCATTATATAATTACTAAAGAAGGCGCATCAGCCGTACTTCCGGTAGGAAAAATTAAGTCCCTATTATTGTATTTTATGTTTATGTTATTGGTATGGCTTCCTCATACAATTATATCGCACCCTGCAAGTATGGAGTGTGATGTATGGGATTCGTTGTACCAGTACTTCGGCAGGGGAACATTTACGGCGCACCATCCTCCTGTATTTACTGTGTTGATTGGCTGGTTTGCAGAATTTGGGCGTATGGTAGGGGATATCAACACAGGTTTTTTTATGTGGACAATGCTGCAAACCGTTTGCTGCGCTGCAATCATGGCATATGCATTATATACTATGGATTTATTAAAGACACCTCGCTGGCTGGTAATATTAACCTTTGTTATTGCTGCCGTGTCGCCATTTTATACGAGTTATGTCGCCACGATAGTAAAGGATACAATGTATTCATTTGCAATGCTGCTTTATGTTGTAGAACTGATTTATATTCATATAAGCCGGGAAAAATACTGGAAATCCCCGGGGCATATATGTCTGCTATGTCTTTCAAACATTGTGATGCTTGTGTTTCGCCATAATGGGAAATATGTAATTTATGCTGTAATTGCGTATATATTAATAAAATGCATACTCAATAAAGAAAAACTTGAAAAGAAATATCTTGCCCGTGTATGGATTGTTATAATGCTGCCGCTGCTGTTGTCCAGGGGGATTGTTGCGATTACAGTGGCGCATTACCATGTTACAATACAGGAAGGCGAAAGTATGAGAGAGGCGCTTTCTATTCCGTTCCAGCAGTCTGCAAGATATGCCAGATATTATGCAGATGAAACGCCTGACGAGGAAAAAGCCATTATTGATAAAGTGATTGATTATTATGCTTTGGCAAGTGTTTATGATCCGGAAATTTCCGATCCGGTTAAAGGCAGATTTCATTATTACGCAACAAAAGAAGACTGGAAGGAATATTTTAAAGTATGGCTGAAACAGTTCATAAGGCATCCGCTTACATATTTTGGCGCAACATTGAATCAGAATTACTATCTTATATATCCGCAAAAAGTGAACAGCAGGTTTTACTATTCTACATCCGTTGATTATTTTTATGACCATGATTTTATGGATGATGAAATGGGCGCAGCAAAAGAGATGACTTTTGCAAAGGCAAATGATGCCCGCATCAGTTTATATAAATTGCTGCATGCTATGCCGGTAACAGGAGCATTTTCAAATATTGCCGTATATAATATAGTGATGCTGTATATGATTTTGTTTGCGGTAGTTGACGGGAGAAAGGGCGTTTTAGGGATTATGATTCCTGTACTAATCAGCGATCTGGTGGTTTTAGCGGGTCCGGCTATATATGATAATGTAAGATACGCGCTTCCCGTAGTATATGCTGTTCCGGTTACATTAGCATACTTTATATACAAAACCAATGCTTCTGATTAAATCCAGGATGAAGCGCCGGCTTGATTAGGAGCATTTGTTTTTATCTTTACAATATTTATGCGGTGTGTTATTGTAATGATGTTGACAATGGATAAAATCAATATTGGAGTAATTTAACATAAATGAAAACCAAAAAGAACTATTTAAAAAAATTCAGGCTGTGCTATATTGAGGCGGCTGTTATTTCAATTATTGCGTGCGCTTTTTTGCTTCCGTCGCTTGAGCTTTTCAGGCATACGGGCGACAACTATTTTACAGTCAGGCTTAACGGTGTGGAAGCGGGCTGCGTGGGTTCTATGGACAAGCTCGATAAGCTTATGGGTGATGCGCGCAAAAGAGTGTCAGCTGAAAACAGAGCTGACGACTTGCTTTTTATGGAGCTTTCGCTTGAAACGTCGGGAAGGGAAGTCATATTCGGGGTTGTGGACAGCGATGAGACGGTTACAAAGAGACTGGCGGATATTATGAGGAGCAGTGTGCAGGAGACGCTGCAGCGTGCCTATACTGTCAAAATAAATGATGCTACAGTGAACCTGAGTTCGTCTGAGGAGGTTCATGACCTGCTGAAGCAGGCGCTTGCGCCGTATGATACGGAAGGAAAATATGATGTGGATATTCTGCTTGACAGCGACAGAGAGGTGAATGTCCTTGAGGCGCATGTGGTTTCCAGGGAAGATGAAGCTTCCACGGACGAAACGCGGCAGACAGCAGGAGTTGAAGCGGCGCTTACATCTATGTTTTTGGACATTGAGCCTGTGATTGAAAAAGATTTTGACGATTATTTGCCGGGGCTTGCAGGGATAGATTATGCTGATACTATTGAGATAGCGGAGGCATATCTTATGAAAAACGAGCTGCAAAGCGTTTCCGAGGCAGTTGACCTTGTGACAAAGGAGCAGGAGACGCAGGTTATATATGAGGTGCAGCAGGGAGATACGCTTTCCGAAATTGCGCTCAACAGCAATATACCGATGAATGAGATTGTCGCTATGAATGACGCGCTGGAGGATGAGAATACGACAATACGCGTAGGGCAGGAGCTTGTGCTTACGGTGCCTGAGCCTGACCTTTCCATTATATGGGAGGAAGAACAGGTGTATGTCGAGGACTATGAGGCGGAGGTCCAGTATGTGCAAAACGATGACTGGTACACTACGCAGAGCGTGACGCTTCAGGCGCCGTCTGCGGGCAGGCGTAAAGTGGCAGCGCTTGTGGAGTATAAAAACAACAGTGAGATTGGGCGTGAAATATTAAAGGAAGAAATATACGCTGAGGCTGTCCCGAAAATTGTTGAGCGCGGCACTAAGATTCCGCCCACATATATTAAGCCCATATCGGGAGGACGCTTAAGCTCGGGCTTTGGAAGAAGAAGCGCGCCGACCAGGGGAGCATCGACTTACCACAAGGGCATTGACTGGGCTACGCCCATCGGCACTACTGTAGTTGCGTCAAATTCGGGCACTGTAGCGACGGCAGGGTGGACAAGCGGATATGGATATGCGGTATTTATCAATCATGATGACGGCAGACAGACAAGATACGGACATTTAAGCAAAGTGCTCGTAAGTCCGGGGCAGAAGGTTTCGCAGGGGGAACGCATAGCCCTGAGTGGAAATACCGGAATAAGCACAGGTCCCCATGTGCATTTTGAGATGCGTATAAATGGAAACCCAGTAAATCCGCTGAATTACCTAAATTAGTTAAAATGGCTAAAATTTTTTATTAATTTTCAGAAGATAACGAACGCTTTGTCGGTTTACAAAAGCTGTAAAAAGGTATATAATCAAGACTATTAAACAAGTTTATGAGGTGTACGATGGAACGATACGCGATTAAGGGAGGAATCCCTCTTGTCGGCGAGGTGGAAATCGGCGGGGCAAAAAACGCGGCATTGGGTGTGCTTGCGGCGGCGATTATGACCGACGACAGGACAGTTATTGAGAACATTCCCGATGTAAGGGATATAAATGTTCTTTTACAGGCGATGGAGAGCATCGGAGTTATCATATACAGGACAGACAGGCATACCGTAAGGATTAACGCTTCAATGATTTCAGGACTCGTGATAGAGGACGATTATATAAAGAAGATAAGGGCTTCATATTATCTGCTCGGCGCGCTTCTTGGCAAGTACAAGCACGCGGAGGTTGCCCTGCCGGGCGGCTGCAATATCGGCAGCAGGAAAATTGACCTTCATATAAAGGGCTTCAAGGCGCTCGGCGCGCAGGTAAAGATTGAGCATGGGCTTATTATCGCCGACGCAAAGCAGCTTAAAGGCGCGCACATTTATCTTGATACCGTATCGGTAGGCGCGACAATCAACATAATGCTTGCGGCGGTGCTTGCGGAGGGCAGGACTGTCATAGAGAATGCGGCGAAGGAGCCTCATGTGGTTGATGTTGCGAACTTCCTCAACTCAATGGGCGCGAATATCAAGGGCGCGGGTACTGATGTAGTGAGAATTACAGGCGTAAAGAAGCTACACTCGTCAGACTATTCGATTATACCTGACCAGATTGAGGCGGGCACATTTATGTTTGGCGCGGCTATCACAAAGGGCGATGTCACTGTGAAAAACGTGATACCAAAGCATCTGGAGTCGATAAGCGCCAAGCTTATCGAGATGGGCTGCCAGATAGAGGAGTCTGATGACGCTGTGCGTGTGGTAGCGTCAAAGCGCCTCAATAATACGCATGTCAAAACGCTGCCTTATCCAGGGTTTCCTACAGATATGCAGCCTCAGATTGCCGTGTCGCTTGCGCTTGCGGAGGGTACAAGCATAGTGACAGAGAGCATTTTTGACAACCGCTTTAAATATGTGGATGAGCTTGCCAAGATGGGCTCAAACATAAAGGTCGAGGGCGGCAATACTGCCATTATCGAGGGCGTAGACCATTTTACGAGCGCGAATCTCACCGCGCCTGATTTGCGCGCAGGGGCGGCGCTTGTGCTTGCCTGCCTTACTGCAGAGGGCTTCAGCACGGTTGAGGACATCAAGTATATCGAGCGCGGCTACGAGGATTTTGAGGTAAAGCTGCAGAGCCTCGGGGCGCTCATTGAAAAGGTTGACTCCGATAAAGACTTTATGAAGTTTAAATTAAAGGTCGGCTGAGGCTAATCGGCTGAGGATTTTTGAAAATAATAGTTGACAAGCGCTGTATATTGGTATAAGATATAGAAGGCTTGAAAATTTAATATCATAGTTTTACTCTTATTCAGAGTGGTGGAGGTACAGAGGACCTGAGAAGCCACGGCAACCCCAGTATGGAAGGTGCCAACCTGAGCGAACTAACGTCGTAAGATAAGTCGAACAATAAGAGGATTTGATTATCAATGAAACTGATGAAATCCGCTTATTGAAGATAAGCGGATTTTTTGTTGCAATTCTTAAAAGAGGAAGGTTCGCAGGAAAGAAACAAAAACGCAAAACAAGGAGAACAAGGAGAACAAGGAGGATTTACAATGGAGAAATTACTGTTTACTTCTGAATCGGTTACGGAGGGGCATCCCGACAAGGTGTGCGATGCCATTTCGGACGCTATTCTGGACGCGCTTATGGAGCAGGATCCGATGAGCCGCGTAGCCTGCGAGACAGCTACCTGCACAGGCTTTGTGCTTGTCACGGGCGAGATTACCACAAAGGCATATGTTGACATTGCCAAGATTGTCCGCGAGACAGTCAAGGAAATCGGTTATGACAAGTCCGAGTACGGCTTTGACGGCAATACCTGTGCGGTGCTTACGGCGATTGATGAGCAGTCAAGCGATATCGCAATGGGCGTTGACAAGGCATTGGAAGCCAAAGAGAACAAAATGAGCGATGCGGAGATAGAGGCTATCGGCGCGGGCGATCAGGGCATGATGTTTGGCTACGCCACAAATGAGACAGAGGAGTATATGCCTTATCCCATATCTCTTGCTCACAAGCTTGCCCTGCAGCTTACAAAGATCCGCAAGGACGGCACATTAAAGTATTTAAGGCCGGACGGCAAGACACAGGTTTCCGTAGAGTATGATGAGAACGGCAAGCCAAAGAGACTAGAGGCTGTAGTGCTCTCGACACAGCACGATCCTGATGTTACGCAGGAGCAGATTCACGAGGATATCAAGAAGCACGTATTTGACGTGATTCTCCCCAAGGAGCTTATCGACGCTGATACAAAGTTCTTTATCAATCCTACAGGTCGTTTCGTTATCGGCGGGCCTCACGGCGACGCGGGACTTACTGGGCGCAAGATTATCGTAGATACTTACGGCGGATATGCGCGTCACGGCGGCGGCGCTTTCTCTGGCAAGGACTGCACGAAGGTTGACAGGAGCGGAGCGTATGCTGCAAGATATGTAGCGAAAAATATCGTGGCGGCAGGGCTTGCTGACAAGTGCGAGATACAGCTCTCATACGCTATCGGCGTAGCGCAGCCTACATCAATAAACGTAGACACATTCGGCACAGGAAAGCTTTCAAGCGAGAAGCTTGTTGAGATTGTGCGCGAGAATTTTGACTTGCGCCCCGCAGGCATTATCAAGATGCTTGACCTTAGAAGACCTATTTACAAGCAGACGGCGGCTTACGGACACTTTGGCCGCAACGACCTTGACCTTCCTTGGGAAAAGCTGGACAAGGTTGACGCATTAAAGAAATATTTATAAGATAATTAATTAATATATAAAAGCTCCGAAAAGCGTGCGTATGTACAGCGTACGCCTTCGGAGCTTTTATACTTTTTAATAAGTCAGCCACATTCCGATTTCCCTGTAAACAGGCAGCGCCTGTATAAATGTCATGTAAAATGCGCTTCCTGACGCAATAAAAAACGCAAAGGCAACGCCGATGTTTACAATCAGCGCAGGCAGCTTTTTTCCAAAAAAATCAATTTCCGTTATCTGCTGAATGCCGTAGATTGTATAATACATCAGCGGAATCAAGGCAGGCAGCATATAGCGCCCCTGGTGCTGATAATCCATTGTGTAGGCATAACGAATCAGGATAACTAAAGGGAGAGCCATGCACAAAAGCATATTAAAGTGGAAGAACAGCCTTTTTCCATTGATGGAGTGTTTGGCGCGGACAGATTTTGCAATGAAGCAGCCGAAGCCCCACAGTATGCCAAGTATGCCTGCGCCAAAGAGCAGCTTGTAGGATAAATATGTCCAGTATGTTCCCCTGATGGACAGCGAGCCGAATGCGGCAATAAAGCTGTCATATAGGCATTGAAAGAAATTATTTTCCGCCAGCATACGATAAATGCTTATTCCACGCGCCTGATAAGTGTTCAGCGGGCTGGTTGCGTCGGAAGCATATAAAAGCGCCAGCTCTCTTTTGATTCTTAAACCGAGAATATCGCCGTCCAATACAAAGTAAGCGCGCACATACCACCAGCCTGCGCCGATTAAGACGAGAATGCTGATAAGGCATCCGTAAGACAGCATTTTTTTCCAGTCAAGCCGCAATTTTCCGTTTTCGTTTACAATATAGTATGCGATAAACAGGAAAACGCTGCACATGATATATCCGTATGCATTATAATAGGAGAGCGCGCATAAGACTATGCCTGCGGCAAGGCACGCGCAGTTTTTGACTGCAAAGCCGTCCTGATATCCCCATACAAGCGCATAGAGGATTATCGCTGAGGCAAGCAGGCAGCAGGAATCCGTATTAATATATGAATGGATAAAAATGTTTTCAGGCAGGTACATGACAGCCACGCAAAACAGCCATCGAAAACGCCTGTCAGCAAAAAGCCTTTTCCCAAGCATATACACGACAACAGCCATACAGCATCCGAAAATGACATTGACAAAGCGGCCTGTATATAAAAGAACAAGCCCGGAATCCGTAAAAAAGCTCACAAGGCGCATCAGCCAGCCTTGGATTATATAGGGCAGCGTGTTGTAAAGTCCATATGAAAAGCCGCAGCCCGTGATTCTCACCTCTTCCTCAAGTCCTGTCGGGAGTTTTCCATGCTCGCATATGAATTTGGGAATCAGCATGCGGAAATATTCGTCCGGCGGGCTGACTGGAATATCGGAAATAGTATCCACATGCGGCTGAAAAATTAATAAGGTCATTGCCATTGCAAAAAATCCGAATAAGTATGTCACAAAAAATATGCTTTCTGATGAGAGCCTTCTGCGTTGTTCCATTTATTGTCCTATGCCTTTCCAAGTATTTGCTTACGGTATTTTATGTTAATAATTATCAGCATTTTAGATGAAAATGTCAACATGAAGTCACATGATTTTCAATAGGATTTTCAATAGGATAGTTTTAATCAATGTTCAGATGCATGGTTTTGCCGCAGCGTACAGTGACATAATTATATGATAAAAGATAATGGCAATGACAGCTAATGTATGATAAAATAGGCTTTGAAACATGTAGGCTTTGTATATATTTAGCGGCTTTTGGGCTTCGCGGGCGTAATGCACGGAAATGAGGTAAAACGTGATAAAAAATATAGTTTTCGATATGGGAAATGTATTGACTAAATACAGCCTGTCCGATTATATAAAAAATTACGCAAAACCGCAGCAGGAGCTTGACATAATTAAAAACGAGGTCTGCTCGTCGGTCGAGTGGATAAAAATGGACAGGGGCACAATCAGCGATGAAGATGCCGTAAACTCGATAAAAAGGCGCGTGCCGCGTGAGCTTCATGAAACCATAAAGCGGTTTATATCAGAGTTTCGCATGGAGCAGGAGCCCAATCCTCCCATGGAAAATTTAGTGCGTCGTCTAAAAAATGAAGGCTACAAGCTGTTTTTATTTTCAAATACGTCGCGCAGATTTCACAGATTTTCAAAAAATATCGCCTCGATCGCGTATATGAACGGCATATGGATATCGTGCGCGCACGGATTTTTAAAGCCTGAAAGGGAGGCATATTTAAGCTTTTTTGATACGTTTGGGCTTTTGCCTGGGGAGTGCATTTTTATAGACGATTCGCCCGCAAACATTGAGGCGGGTATGCGTCTGGGAATGGACGGGATAGTGTATCATCAGGATGCCGCGGCGCTTGAGGAGGAATTGCTGCGGAAAATAAACGGCATACCTTGAAAAACATCATCATTATGCTAAAATAAATTTAATGGTAAAATGGCGAGACAGCAAAATGATAAAACGGCATTTGCGGGAAACAATGACGCAGCAGACAAGGGGTATAAAAAATGGCATTTACACATCTTCACGTACATACGGAATACAGCCTTTTAGACGGCTCAAATAAAATAAAGGAATATGTCAAGCGCCTGAAGGAGCTTGGCATGGACAGCGGCGCTATCACAGACCACGGCGTTATGTACGGCGTGATTGATTTTTATAAGGAGGCAAAGGCAAACGGGATAAAGCCCATTCTCGGCTGCGAGGTCTATGTCGCGCCCAATTCGCGCTTTGACAAGGAAATCGGCGGGGGTGAGGACAGGTATCACCATTTAGTATTGCTTGCGGAGAACAACAAGGGCTACGCAAACCTTATGAAAATAGTCAGCAGAGGTTTCACGGAAGGCTATTATTACCGCCCACGCGTGGACATGGAGGTACTAAGCCAATACCACGAGGGCATTATCGCGCTGTCGGCGTGTCTTGCGGGCGAGGTGCCGCGCCTTATAGAAAAAGGCCTGTATCAGGAGGCGAAAAAGTGCGCCCAAAAATACCTTGACTGCTTCGGCAAGGGCAATTATTTCCTTGAACTCCAGGATCACGGCATACCTGAGCAGAAGACGGTAAACGCCGCGCTGCTGCGTCTTAGCAAGGAGCTTGACATTCCGCTTGTGGCTACAAACGATATACACTATACATACGCTGACGATGCCGCCTCGCACGACATACTTCTGTGCATACAGACAGCAAAAAAGGTGACTGACCAGGACAGGATGCGCTACGAGGGCGGGCAGTATTATGTAAAAAGCGAGATGGAGATGCGCGGGCTTTTCCCATATGCACAGGAGGCGATTGACAATACGGCGAAAATTGCCGACAGGTGCAATGTCGAAATCGAGTTTGGCGTCACAAAACTCCCGCATTTTGACGTGCCGGAGGGCTACGATTCATGGACATACCTAAACAAGCTCTGCAGCGAAGGTATGAAAGAGCGATACCCAAATGATGACGGCGGGCTTGCCAAAAAGATGGACTATGAGCTTGGTGTAATAAGGGACATGGGTTATGTTGATTATTTCCTCATTGTATGGGACTTCATCAACTGGGCGCGTGAAAACGGCATACCTGTAGGTCCGGGGCGCGGCAGCGCGGCAGGGAGTATAGTGTCGTACTGTCTGCATATCACAAATATAGATCCGATAAAATACAATCTTCTGTTTGAGCGGTTTTTAAATCCCGAGCGGGTGTCGATGCCTGATATAGATATTGATTTCTGTTTTGAGCGCAGGCAGGAGGTAATCAATTACGTCAGCGAAAAATACGGACATGACAAAGTCGTGCAGATAGTGACCTTCGGTACGATGGCGGCGAAAGGCGTTATACGTGATGTGGGGCGTGCGCTTGATTTGCCGTACAGCTATGTGGACGGAATAGCCAAGATGATACCGAGCGAGAACAATTTTCCCGTGAGCATTTCCCGTGCGCTTGAAATGAATCCAGAGCTTAGGAATCTTTATCAGGGCGATGAACAGGTTAAGAACCTTATAGACATGAGCAAGCGTCTGGAGGGGCTTCCGCGCCATACTTCAATGCATGCGGCGGGTGTCGTTATCTGCCAGAAGCCTGCCGACGAGTTCGTGCCGCTTTCGAGGGGGAGCGACGGCTCGATTACTACTCAGTTTACGATGACGACCATCGAGGAGCTGGGGCTTTTAAAGATGGATTTTCTTGGGCTGCGCACGCTCACGGTCATAAAGAACGCTGTGGACAATGTCGAGAAGACCACAGGCATCCACATAGACGTGGACAGTCTTGACTATGACGACAAAAAGGTGCTTGCCTCGCTTGGCACGGGCAGGACTGATGGCGTGTTCCAGCTTGAAAGCCAGGGCATGAAAAACTTTATGAAGGAGCTGAAGCCGCAGACGCTCGAGGATGTGATAGCGGGTATTTCGCTGTACCGTCCGGGACCTATGGACTTCATCCCCACATATATAAGAGGTAAAAACAACCACGCCGCCGTGACATATGAGTGTCCGCAGCTTGAACCGATTTTGGCGCCCACCTACGGCTGCATAGTGTATCAGGAGCAGGTTATGCAGATAGTGCGCGAGCTTGGCGGGTACACTATGGGCAGAAGCGACCTCGTGCGCCGCGCGATGAGCAAGAAAAAAGCGTATGTTATGGAAAAGGAGCGCGAAAATTTTGTCCACGGAAATGCGGAGGAGGGCGTGCCAGGGTGCGTGGCAAACGGCATTCCCGAGGCAGTGGCGGAGCATATATATGGCACTATGATGGATTTTGCAAAGTATGCCTTCAACAAGTCGCATGCGGCGTGCTATGCGGTAGTGGCTTATCAGACTGCGTATTTGAAATACTATTATCCTGTCGAATTTATGGCGGCGCTGCTCACATCAGTGATAGATTTTCCCGCTAAGGTATCAGGATATATTGTGGTGTGCCGCAGCATGGGGATTGAGATACTTCCGCCCGACATAAACGAGGGCGAGGCGGGATTTTCTGTGTCAAATGGCGCAATCAGGTATGCGCTTACCGCGATTAAAAGCATAGGCAGGAATGTCATAGACGGCATAGTGGCAGAACGGCAGGCGCATGGGAATTATCAGAGCCTCAAGGATTTTATCGAGAGGACGCTTTCACTTGACATAAATAAACGCGCCATAGAAAATTTTATAAAATCAGGGGCGTTTGACAGCTTCGGTCCTACCAGAAAGCAGCATATGAGTGTGTATATGCAGATACTTGACGGCATTGCAAACGGCAGGCGCGGCATCATGTCGGGGCAGATGTCGCTGTTTGACATAGTATCGGAGGAGCAGAAGAAGGAGCTTGAGGTCAAAATGCCGGATGTCGGCGAGTATACAAAGGAGATGGTGCTTGGCTTTGAAAAGGAGGTGCTTGGCTTTTACGTAAGCGGTCATCCTATGCAGGAGTACCAGCTGCTTTGGGAAAAGAGGATTACGGCAAAGACCTCCGATTTTATGCTTGACGACGAGACGGGGAGTGTGTCCGTCGCGGACGGCAGCAGGGCTGTAATCGGCGGGATTATAACGGACAAAAAGATAAAGTACACAAAGAATGACAAGATTATGGCATTCATAAATCTTGAGGATTTGGTGGGGAGCGTTGAGGTTATTGTTTTCCCGCAGAGCTATGAGAAGTATTCGGCAAAGCTTGTGGAGGATGGCAAGGTGTTTATAGAGGGAAGGGTTTCCGTTGATGAGGAGCGTGACGGCAAGCTTATTTGCGAGAAGATCACCTCGTTTGATGAGCTGCCGAGGAAGGTGTGGCTGAGATTTCCAAATATGGGGGAGTATGCGCAGAAGGAGAAGGCTCTGTCCGACGCGATGTTTGAGTCGGAGGGAAATGACAGCGTGATTATTTATATAGAAGAAACCCGCCAGAAAAAGCAGCTGCCTGCGAATAAGAATATTAATGCAGATTCAGAGCTGCTTGACAGGCTGCGCGGACTTTGCGGGGAGGAGAATGTGAAGGTGACAGGATGATATCTGATAAATTTTTATCATATTAATATTGTAATATTAAAAAAAATGGTTTAAAATGTTATCAGTCAGAGGGAAAGAACCTCTATGCGGATATTAGAGGAGTCTGCCACAGGCGGATTTATGGTAATATGAATATTATGCCGGCGGCAGAAGGCTGGCAGAATGGAGGAAATAAAATGTCTGAAAAAATAGAAACAATTGGCGTACTGTCAAGCGGCGGAGATGCGCCAGGTATGAATGCGGCGATACGCGCGGTAGTAAGGAAGGCAATCACAAACGGTGTCAAGGTAAAGGGCATCAGGCGCGGGTATCTGGGGCTTTTGAGCGAGGATATCTACGATATGGACAGAAAGAGCGTGTCGGATATTATCCAGACAGGCGGCACAATCCTTGGCACGGCAAGGTGCCTTGAGTTCAAGGAGCCCGAGGTGCAGGCAAAGGGTGCTGAGATATGCCGCAAGCACGGCATTGACGGGCTTGTGGTTATCGGCGGCGACGGCTCGTACAGGGGCGCGCAGGCGCTTGCAAGAAACGGCATAAATACAATCGGCGTGCCAGGCACGATAGACCTTGACATAGCATGTACAGAGTACACTATCGGCTTTGACACGGCTATCAATACGGCTATGCAGGCGATTGATAAAGTAAGAGACACCTCCTCATCGCATGAGCGCTGCTCAATCATCGAGGTTATGGGCAGGAACGCGGGCTATATCGCCCTTTGGTCAGGCGTGGCGACAGGCGCGGAGGACATACTCCTTCCCGAGAAATATGATTACAACGAGCAGGAGCTCATCAACAATATCGTAAAGAGCAGAAAGCGCGGCAAGACGCACCACATTATCATAAATGCCGAGGGCATAGGACACTCCACTTCAATGGCTAAGCGCATTGAGGCGGCGACGGGCATTGAGACGAGAGCCACGATACTCGGCTACCTGCAAAGGGGCGGCAATCCCACCTGCAAGGACCGCTATTATGCATCAATCATGGGCGCATATGCGGCGGATATTCTGTGCGCAGGCAAGTCAAACAGGGTTGTGGCTTACAAGCACGGCGAGTTCGTTGATTACGACATAGAGGAAGCATTGAATATGCAGAAGGGCATTGACGAATACCAGTATGAAATCTGCAAGAGACTCTCGCAGTAGAAATAAAGGCAGCAGAGGGAAATGTGAATGTAACTGCGAAAATATTGAATAGTTACTGTAAAACAATAAATGCGGAAGTACATCAAATGTATTTCCGCATTGCTTTAAGTAAACAATAAGAAATCTTAAGACGCCAAATAAAGCCGCCTAAGACTTTTTTGTATTTAGGAAATGTAATATGGTGTTTTAATCGTTGCTTGTGTTAAAGGCGGACAAAGGATAATTAAAAGAAAAGATTGAAAAGGACTATTTAATGGAAAAAAAATCAACTAAAATGAAAAGATCAAGCACGAGGGTTATCGCGCTTGGCTTTGCGCTTATAATACTGGCGGGGGCATTCCTTCTAAGCCTCCCCATAGCCACGCGCACGGGCAGCCCCAATGCGATGGCGGCGCTTTTTACGGCGACATCCGCCACCTGCGTGACGGGGCTTGCCGTGGCGGACACGTACCAGAACTGGACACTTTTCGGGCAGCTTGTGATACTTTGCATGATACAGGTTGGCGGTCTTGGGTTTATGACGATAGGCGTTTATATATCCGTGCTGCTAAAGCGCAGAATTGGCCTACAGGAGCGCGAGACGCTGCATGAGAGCGTAAACACCCTCGAAATAGCAGGCGTTGTGCGCCTCGTGAAAAGCATCGTCAAGGGGGCACTGTGCATAGAGCTTTTGGGCGCGGCTCTGCTTTCGATACGCTTTATTCCGAAGTTTGGCTTGGCAAAGGGCATATATTTCTCGATCTTCCACTCAATATCGGCATTCTGCAACGCGGGCTTTGACCTGATGGGTATTGACGAGGCATATTCATCATTTACGGCGTTTGAAGGGGACATACTTGTAAACCTTGTAATCTGTTCGCTGATACTTGTGGGCGGCATCGGCTTTATAGTCTGGGACGACATAGCGCGCAACAAGTGGCATTTTAAAAGATACCTGCTCCACACCAAGCTTGCGCTTTCAATGACATTAGTGCTTACGGTCGGGGGCAGCCTGCTTTTCCTCGTGTTTGAAAACAATACGGTTTTTGCGGATATGAGTATTTCGGAAAGGCTTACAGGCGCGCTTTTTGCGTCGGTGACGCCCAGGACGGCGGGCTTTAACACTGTGGACACAGCCGCAATGTCAAACGCGGGCAAGCTTTTGACTATGCTGTATATGTTTATCGGCGGAAGCCCTGGCTCTACAGCGGGCGGCGTGAAGACTACGACTATAGTGGTGCTGCTGTTTTATTCGATAGCCATGGTGCTGAACCGTCAGGATATAAACGTATTTGGCAGGCGGCTCACTGATGACGTGGTAAAAAAGGCGAACGCCGTAGTGGCGATAAACTTTTCGCTTGCGGCGGCGGCAGCGGTTATCATAATGGCTATGCAGCCGCAGCTTGGGTTTGCCGATGTGATTTTTGAGGTGCTTTCCGCGATAGGCACGACGGGAATGACTATGGGAATCACGCGGGATTTAAACACAGTTTCAAGGCTTATCATAATATTCCTCATGTACTGCGGAAGGCTCGGCAGCCTGTCCTTTGCTCTGGTATTTGCGAGAAAGAGCGCTGTCAATTCGCTGCGCCTGCCGCAGGAGAGGATAATCGTGGGTTAAAATATTTATAAATGGTGGGAAATGCCCAAAGGGAGGCAAAATTGCCAAAATAAAGGCATTTGCGTATTATGTACGTGCCTGCGGCAGCGGGCGGATTGGAGGACTAATGAAATCTATTTTAATTATCGGAATGGGGCGTTTCGGGCATCATCTGGCGAAAAATTTTCTTGAAAACGGTCATGATGTCATGATTATAGACGAAAATGAGGAAAAGGTGGAGGATATGGTGCCTTATGCCACCAGCACGAAGATTGGCGACTGCACCAAGGAGGAGGTGCTAAACAGCCTCGGCATACGCAACTTTGACGTGGTCTTTGTCTGCATCGGCACCAATTTCCAGAGCAGCCTTGAGGTGACAAGCCTGCTGAAGGAGCTTGGCGCAAAGCGCGTGATAAGCAAGGCGACGAGGGACATTCAGGCTAAATTCCTGCTTAGAAACGGCGCTGACGAGGTAATATATCCCGAAAAGGATATCGCCGAGAAATGGGCGGAGCGCTACAGCCTTGACAATATTTTCGACTATATCGCGCTGCCTGGCGGCTTTGGCATTTATGAGATGCTGCCGCTTAAAGAATGGATTGGAAAGAGTATACGCGAGTCAAACATTGCCGCAAAGCATAAAATTTCAATACTCGGCATAAAGAAGAAGACAGATGCCGAGATGAGTATTATGCCGTCCGCTGACTATGTAATAACAAATGACGACAACCTTATGATAATGGCGGAGAACGACACGGCGGAAAAGCTGCTAAGCGACAATAAGCTTTTTGTGAGACGCTGAAAACTAAGATGGTCTGCCGCAGCGATGTGCGCCGCTAATGACCTTCTTAATATAAAGAACTTTATCATTATCGGCATATAGGCAAAATGGAGGGAGCAGCATGATAAACAGTTTAGCGAATAACCGCGTGAAAAGAGTGAGGGCGCTGTGCGCAAAGTCAAAGGCGCGCAGGGAGGAAGGCGTATTTATAGCCGAGGGCATGAAGATGTTTTTGGAGGCGCCGAGAAGCTGGCTCGAGGAGGTTTATGTATCGGATTCCTTCTATAATAAGTATAGAAGCAATAAGGACAAAAATGACAGCCTGCAGGGAATAGATTATGAGTTGGTTTCAGACGAGGTTTTTTCAAAAATGTCAGACACGCAGACGCCGCAGGGAATTTTAAGCGTTATAAAACAGCCGCGCTACGACTTGGAAAAGGCGGTTGGGGCTTCGAAGGGAGAAAATTCGCTTTTTGTAATCCTTGAGGATATACAGGATCCTGGGAATCTGGGGACAATACTTCGCGTCTGCGAGGGCGCGGGAGTTGACGGCGTGATTATGTCAAAAAATACCGTTGATATTTTTAATCCAAAGGTAGTGCGCTCCACAATGGGCTCGATTTACCGCGTGCCGTTTTTTACTGTTGATAATCTTGGCGGCGCGATAGAGCTTTTAAAAAACGCGGGCATATCGGTGTACGCGGCGGCGGCTGACGGCGATGGGGGCGATTCGTGTGAGTATGACTTAGCGGATTATACAAAACCTGCCGCATTCCTTATAGGAAACGAGGGAAACGGACTAAAGCCCGCGACTATGGAATTGGCATCACAGAGTATCAGCATACCTATGGAGGGCTTGGTGGAATCGCTGAATGCCGCCATTGCGACGGCGGTACTGGTGTATGAGGCGGCGCGTGTAAGGCGCAGAGGCAAATAATGGGCGGCATCATCTGCGAAGGCAAACAAAAATCAAGGCAGTTTTTTGGCTGCCTATATTAATATAGAAGGAAAAGAGGACAACCAGTATGAAAATAGGATTTATAGGACTTGGAAATATGGCTTCGGCTATGATTGGAGGCATTTTGGCAAAGGGGCTTTACAAAAGCACCGAGATAACAGGTTCGTCTAAGACAGAGGAAACAGCGAGGAAAATAGCGGAGAAATACGGCATTGAAACAAGTACGGACAACAGGAAAACGGCGCGTGACGCTGATGTTATAATCCTTGCCGTAAAGCCTGTTTTTTTTGATGAAGTGATTGACGAGATAAGGGATATTGTCACGGGCAGCGGCGCAGACAAGCTTGTGATATCCATTGCCGCAGGCAAGACAATCGCATGGATTGAGGAGCAGTTTGGAGCGCCGATAAGGCTTGCGCGCTGCATGCCGAATACGCCTGCTATGGTTGGCGAGGGGTGTACCTGCGTGTGCTTAAAAGATGATGTGTCTGATGATGACAGGTCGCTTGTAATGGCAATCATGAATAGCTTTGGAAAGGCAAGCATTTTGCCCGAGCGCCTTATGAACGCATTTATCGGCGTGGCGGGAAGTTCGCCTGCGTATGTGTTTATGTTTATAGAGGCAATGGCGGATGGTGCCGTGGCGGTGGGAATGCCCAGGGCGCAGGCGTATGAGTTTGCCGCTCAGTCTGTTCTTGGCAGCGCTAAGCTTATGCTTGAGACAGGCATGCATCCCGCGCAGCTTAAAGATATGGTGTGCTCGCCCGCGGGTACTACCATAGAGGCGGTAAAGGCGCTTGAAGAAAAAGGCTTCAGGGGAGCCGTGATTGATGCTGTGGAGGCATGTGTTAATAAGGCTGGAGGAGTATAGGGATTACTTTTTCGCGCGGTGTATGTTTTTTGTTGTACGGAAAAATATACAATAAAATTTTCTTCATAACTTGACAAAGCAAAAACTCTTTGTTAATATATTAAAAACATAAAAACGTAACAATTATGTAATATTTAAAACAAAATTGTAAGAAATATACTAGAAATTGTTATAAAATTTAAATTTCTTGCAAAAAATGACGAAATAGTTGCGGCATAAATGTAACGCGGAGGTAAGTTATGAAGACAAATTGTAAAAAGTGGAAATATCTGCTGATTACTACAGCAGTTGCCACGGCGTTTGGCACGGCGCCTATAGTTTCAAGCGCGGCAACCGTAAGCAAAACCACCCTAAGCAAGATGAATTCAAACAATACGGCAGCGGGAGCGGCAGTTGTCCTTGATGTAAACATTTCTGAGAGCGATTTCAATATCCGGCAGCTTGTCAGGGAGAGCAGCCTTGCGCTAAAAAGAAAAACGGAAGAAAAAAAGACGGAGCTTGAGGAGCAGCAGGATACGCTCGTTATGGCGAATGTAAACCAGTATGTAAATATCAGGGAGAGCGCAGACCAGAACGCTGAAAAGGTTGGCGTGCTTTACAAGGATTGCGGAGGAGAGCTTATAGAGCAGACGGACGGCTGGACAAAGATTAAATCCGGGGATGTTACAGGCTGGGTAAAAGATGACTACCTGTATTTTGGGAAGGAAGCCAAGGAAGTAGCCGAGAGCGTCGGCATATTGACGGCGTATTCCAATACACAGACATTGAGGGTAAGAAAGAGCGCGGATATAAACGCTCCTGTACTCGGGCTTTTGTCAGAGGGCGAAGCGCTTGAGGCGATATCGGAGGATGGCGACTGGGTGAGCGTAAGCTACGAAGGCACGACAGGCTTTGTTTCAGCGGACTATGTAAAGGTTGAGTTTAAGCTTGACACGGCTGAGTCGATAGAGGTCATAAAGGCAAGAGAGGCAGCCGAGCAGAAAAAGGCTCAGGAGAAGGCGAAGAAGAACGCCGAGCGCAATGCGCAGAGGGAGGCGGCCATTGCCACGGGTGATGAGCTGCGCATACTGGCGGCGCTTATACAGTGCGAGGCGGGCGGCGAGCCCTATGAAGGCCAGGTGGCAGTCGGAGCTGTGGTTATGAACCGTGTAAGGTGCGGCGCATATCCCAACAATATCACCGATGTCATATATGCATCAGGCCAGTTTACTCCCGCGTCAGGCGGAAGAATGCAGTCGCTCATATTAAACGGCAACATCAAGGCGTCCTGCATACAGGCGGCGCAGGAGGCGATAAACGGCGTTACAAACGTAGGCAACGCGCTTCATTTCAGGCGGGCAAACGGCAAGGACGGCATTATAATAGGAAATCAGGTATTCTGGTAAGCTGGACTTACAATACCGCAGGGAATTAAATATATAAACATTTGTAAATAAACGTCTGTGTCTTACACAGGCGTTTTTTATGTACATTTGCAAACAAATATGTTATAATTATACAATATTAAATGTTTTCAATGGTATCTGAAAGATACAAAAGACGCACACAACGCGTCGTTTACCCCTTGATAATGATGAGTGCAGGAAGGAGAAGTGAATGAAACAATTTAAGATATTGTATGCAGATGATAACGGGCTTATCGGGTATCTGGCGGAAATCAGGCAGTGGTGCGAGCTTCATACTGCGCATACTATTATATTCAGGATATACTCAGACGATATGGAAACTGAGCATATCAGGCATGTATGCGGACTTCTGGATCGCGAGATGCCCGAGGCGATGTATTTAGGATGTACGACGAACGCTAATATCATGGATGGCGCACTGACGGCAGCGCACATTATTTTAAGCTGTACCGTATTTGAACGCGCCACTACTCGGGCGAAAATCCTGCAGTTTCCATTTTTGGAGTGTGATGTCGTAAATGACGTGGCGGAGCTTAAAAGGTTTTGCGGGGAAAATCCGTGGGTTAATGCCATAGAGATGCACGCCACCATTATGGATATGTCCATGATGGAGTTTTGCAATGAGATGAGCGGCCTGCGCGAGGATATACAGGTGTTCGGGGGCGGGGCGTTCAATCCCGACATGGATGATGAGACGGCGTGCGTGTTTTCAAAGGGCAATGGGTTTATGGAGCATGGCATTGTTTTCCTGCTGCTGGGCGGGGAGGATTTTCATACATACAGCACGTTTATCTCGGGCTGGAAGCCCCTGAAAAGAAAGTTCAAGGTCACAAAGGCTGACAGGGAGATACTGTACGAGCTTGACGGCAAGCCCGCCCTGGACATATACCGCAGATTTCTGAACATCAACAGAAATGAGAAGTTTTTTTCCAATACGCTTGAATTTCCGCTTTTTGTCGAGCATGACAGCATAGACATACTGCGATGCCCGCTGGCGGCAAACGAGGACGGATCGCTTGTAATGTCCTCAGATATGCAGGAGGGTACGAATGTCAGGCTTGCGTATGGAGATCCTGAGACAATCCTTGCGAGCATCAGGGAGGACGGGCAGCGGATAGCGGATTTTAAGCCTGAGGTCATACAGACATTTTCATGCGCGGCAAGAAGGGCATTCTGGGGCGATGAAAATATCAGCGATGAAACAGTTATTTTTAACAAAGTCGCGCCCACGTCAGGATTTTATACGCATGGGGAATTTGTGCGGATAAATGGCGATATGCTCAACTTCAACGTGACGCTTGTAATAGTCGCCATGCGCGAGGGAGAAAGACCGAAGGGACATGAGGTGGACATTGCGCAGGCGCAGCTTGAGAACAGTGAAAGGGAGAGGATTCCCATTATCAGGCGATTTGTTTCATTCATCGAGGCTTCCACGGCTGATTTGGAGGAAATGAATAAGAAGCTTGCCATGAGCTCCGTAACTGATGGCTTGACAGGGCTTTACAACCGCGCTGAAATAGAAAGGAAAATTCGAATCACTTTGGACAGGCGCAGGAATTATGAAATTCATATGCATATTTCATTGATTATGCTTGATATCGACAATTTTAAAAGGGTAAATGACATATACGGGCATAAGGAGGGCGACCGTGTGATTCAGGCTCTGGCAAAGGTGCTCAGGGATACGACTGCTTACACGGATGCCTGCTCACTGGGACGCTGGGGCGGGGAAGAATTTATGGTGCTGGTGACGGGCAGCAGCTTAGATGAGTCGGAAGCGCTGGCGGAGAAAATCCGTCTGGCGTTCGCGTCGGTATCGTATGAAACTGCTCCATGCCAGACAGTGAGTATCGGTGTCACGCAGGCGGGTGATGAGAATGCCGATATGCTTTACAGCCGCGTTGACAAGGCGCTATATATGGCAAAGGCGACGGGTAAAAACAGGGTTGTGAGGCTGTAGGCGTGTTTATGCCGCGAGTCGGCAAAGGGGGATTAATTATGAGTGATGTTTTTAACAATGAGCTTTTTGAGGCGTTTGCGTCCGCGTCAGACAATGTTTACATTTATGTGTGCGACATGAGGACCGACATTTCCCGATGGTCGAGGGCCGCCGTGGAATATTTCGGGCTGGAAAGCGAGTATATGAAAAACGCGGCAGGCATGTGGGCACACCATGTGCACCCTGATGACTTAAATGCCTATAATGATGACATTACGAGCGTATTTTCGGGGAAAAAGAGATACCACGACTGCCAGTACAGGGCGCGGAATGCGTCAGGCGGGTATGTCTGGGTGGAGTGCAAGGGAAGCGTGATACGTGACGCGGAGGGTACGCCTATTATTTTTGCCGGGCTTATGACGAGGATAGACGGGCAGAGCAAGTACGACTCACTGACGGGGCTTATGACGATGCAGGAGCTGCATCATTTTGATTTTGCTTCACAGTCAGGTGCAGCGCTGCTTATCGGTCTTGACGGCTTCAGGAAAATCATAAGCAATTATGGATATAACGCGGGCGATGAGATTTTGGTTAAATTTGCGGGCAGGCTAAGCGGCAATGCAGAGTCAGGCTGGAAGCCGATGCGTTTTAACGGGGATGAATTTCTTGTGCTTGCCGTGGGCGCGGATATGCAGGCGGCGGAAGAATACTACAAAAGGTTACGCCAGAGCATAGGCGTCATGATGCTGGCAGATGGGCATAAGGTGGAAATATCCATATCGGCAGGCGGCGTGTTTTTCCCGGATGATGCGTCTGACAGGGAAATGCTTATCAGCAAGCTTGAACATTCCCTTGAATATGCAAAGAACTGTCGGCGGGGCGACATGGTTTTCTTTTCAGAGGAGATTGCCAGAAAGCATGAGCGCGGGCTTATTCTGCGGGAGGATTTAAAGCACAGCATCAAGAACGGATTTGAAGGCTTTGAGCTGTATTTCCAGCCGTTCGTCAACCCTGATACGGGCGTTGTCGCGGGCTGCGAGAGCCTTTTGAGGTGGAAGGGCAGACGGATAAAGGACTCATACCCGATGGAATTTATAAAGGTGCTTGAGGAATACGGGGATATCCGCGATGTAGGCTTTTGGGTAATGGAGGAGGCCATCAGGCAGCAGGCAGCGTGGCGTGACAGGTATGGCGAGCTTCAGGTAAGCTTTAACGTGTCGTATCAGCAGATGACGGAGACTTCGTTTGCGGACAGGGTGATTGCCAGCGCACAAAAATGCGGTGTAAATCCTGAAAATATCATTATAGAGCTTACGGAGAGCTGCCAGGTAGAGAATCCCAAGGAGCTTGCGGCGACATTTGGGAGGCTGCGCGATTACGGCTTTAAGATGGCGCTCGACGATTTCGGGACAGCCTACGCGTCTATGGAAATGCTCAAATGGCTGCCTGTGGATTACATCAAGGTTGAGCACTCCTTCATCAGGGAGCTCGCCGAGCCGGGACACGAGATTGATTATGTGATTGTTGACAGCCTGCTTGAAATGTGCAGACGTCTGGGCTATAAATCCATCATAGAAGGGGTGGAGGACGGCAGGGTGGCGGAGATTGTAGGGGATATGCATGCCACGCTGCTGCAGGGATATCACTATTCAAGGCCTGTGTGCAGGAGTGAGTTTGAAAAGCTGCTTGAAGTGAAGCAGCAGTAAGCATATAAACATTTGCAAATAAACGTCTGTGTTTCGGCACAGGCGTTTTTATGTGTCAAGAGAAATATTTTCACTAAATTTTTATTAATTTTTTATGAAAATAGCTAAAAATACCAAAATCAATAAAAAATAATTGAGCATAATGTATAAATCTGTTAAAATGTAAATGTAACTAATTTGGCATTGACAAAATGCCTGCGCCTAAACAGATATGCAGATGCGCGGTTTCCGCATATCTTTGGGTTTTGCCGCGCAGAAATGGGGAAAAATGGGTTCAAGTAAAAAAAAGAAGGGTCATTCGCGCAAAAAGATTGCAGAGGAGATTATGGTTGAGATTGGCACAAGGGTCTTTGTCGTCTTTGTGGTGGTTGCCGTTATCGCTATTGTAATGGTGGGGTCGGCCATTATGTCGGCAAAGGAGACGGAGCTTACGCTGGAATCGGAGTCGGCGGCAAACAGGCTTACAGGCTTCTTTGACCAGTATATAAAGATGTCGCAGCAGATGGCTGTAAATCCCGAGATAGTGGCATTGCTGGAGGAAACATCGGCGGGCGACGACATTACTCAAAAGCCTGATTACCAGACTGTATATGGGGATATGGTAAATATTGCAGGCGTTGACGCGGATAATATTATGTCTACTTGGGTAGCCGATATGGACGCGAGCGTGCTCACGCAGTCTGACGGCTTTACATCGGGCGCTGGCTGGGATTTTTCGGCACGTGCGTGGTCTGTGTGCACGCAGACGGGCGAGACGGTTTTGACGGAGCCGTATGTGGATTCAAGCACAGGCGATATGATACTTAGCGTGGTAACGCCTGTGCGTTCTTCGTCGGGAAACATTATCGGAGTGGCAGGGCTTGATACTTCGCTTGATCAGATAATCAGCGTTATGAAGTCATATACTATAGGGCGCGGCGGCTATGTGATTTTGGTGACATCGGCAGGTACTATTCTCTACGATGAGGACGAATCGCTGATACAAAAGAATATCAATGAATCAGGGCTTTCAGGCAATGTAGTGGGCGCTATTGAAAACTGTGAGCAGGCGTTTATGAAGTATAAATCGCAAAGCGGCACAAAGTACGGTTTTACGGCAAATGTAGGCGAAACGGGCTACAGCGTTTTGAGCAGCCTGCCGTCGTTTGAGTACCACGAAATGATTTACGGCATGCTTGCCGCGCTTATTATTGCGTTTGGCGTGGGCATTGTGGTTATTTCGGTTAGCATTACGAAGACGTCGCACAGCCTTTCAGAGCCGATTAAGGATCTCAACGAGACGGCTAAGAAGCTTGCGGCGGGCGAGCTCGACGTGGAGATACATGTACATTCGGAGAATGAAATCGGACAGCTTGGAGACAGTATCAGCGCTACGGTCACAAGGCTTAAAGAGTACATATGCTACATAGACGAGATTTCAGACGTGCTTGGCGATATGGCGCATGGCAAGCTTGCTGTTTCGCTTAAAAATGACTATGTGGGCGAGTTCGCAAAGCTTAAGGACGCGCTGCTGCTTATTTCCAAGTCAATGATCAGTGTGATGGGCGGCATCACGGAGAGCGCTTATCAGGTGTCGGCAGGCGCGGATGAGCTTGCAAACGCGGCTCAGGCGCTCGCGGAGGGCGCAGGTACGCAGGCTGCGGCTGTTGAGGAGCTTGTGGCGACATCAAGCTCTGTGGTAGAGCAGGTAAATGAGAGCAGGAAGGGCTTTGAGGCTTCCGCAAACGAGACTAAACAGGTAACGGCAATGATGGAGCACAGCCAGAATCAGATGAACCAGATGATGGAGGCCATGACGAACATTCAGGAAACGTCGCGTCAGGTAGTTGGCATTATCCAGACTATCTAGGAGATTGCGGATCAGACAAACCTGCTGTCGCTTAACGCTTCCATAGAGGCAGCGCGCGCGGGCGAGTCAGGCAAGGGCTTTGCGGTGGTTGCGGGCGAGATTGGAAAGCTTGCTGACGAGAGTTCTAAGGCGGCGAATACCACGAGGGATCTTATCAATGTGTCTATGGAGGAAATCGACAAGGGTAATGAGCGTGCGGGAGATGTAGTGCTGTCGCTGCGCGATACGGTGGCTGCGGTTGAGCGCGTGAGCAAGCTGATTACTGAGGCGGCTGAGAATGCGGCGCTGCAGACGCAGAGCATGGAGCAGATACGTATTGGGATTGAGGATATTTCGCAGGGAATACAGGACAATTCGGCTACGGCGCAGGAGAGCTCGGCTACCTCGCAGGAGCTGGCGGCGCAGGCAACTACGCTTAATGAGATGGTGCATCAGTTTGAGCTGCCTTAAATATTGCGGAGCGGAGATAATTAAAAAATGAGGAAGCGTTGGTTTTTTCAGCGCTTCCTTGTTGTTATGCGAATGGCGGTGCCCATGCTCGGGCTAGTTAGTGTATTGGCAGCATGATGTTTGTATTTTCAACGGGATGATTTTTTGGTTCGGATTAAAGATAAACGGAATATTCTGATAAGTTTTTCAGCCGTTTGGTTTGCGTATTTGTATGAAAAGTAGTAGAATAAAGTATAAATTTGCAAAACGGAGGAAACGATTATGGATTTAAAGGGACGCAGCTTTTTGACTTTGAAGGATTTTTCTAAGGAGGAGATAATTTACCTGCTCGATTTGGCGGCGGAGTATAAGGATAAGAAAAGAAAAGGAATACCGCATGATACTCTGCGTGGAAAAAATATAGCTCTTATATTTGAGAAGACAAGCACGCGCACGCGCTGTTCTTTTGAGGTGGCGGCGCATGATTTGGGAATGGGCACGACGTATCTTGATCCGACGGGCTCGCAGATTGGCAAGAAGGAGTCGATTGCCGATACGGCGAGGGTGCTTGGCAGAATGTATGAGGGCATTGAGTACAGGGGCTTTGAGCAGAGCATTGTGGAGGAACTTGCAAAGTATGCGGGCGTGCCTGTGTGGAACGGGCTTACGAACGAGTACCACCCTACGCAGATGCTTGCGGATATGCTTACGATAAGGGAGCATTTTGGCAGGCTTGAAGGGATAAAGCTTACATATATGGGCGACGCGCGTTACAATATGGGCAATTCGCTTATGATAGCCTGCTCTAAGCTGGGTATGCATTTTACGGCGTGTACGGCGAAGGAGTATTTCCCCAATAATGCTCTGGTAGAGCAGTGCAGGGAATACGCAAAACAGACTGGCGCGACTATTACGCTCACGGAGGACGCGGACGCGGGAACGAAGGGCGCAGATGTTATTTATACGGATGTGTGGGTGTCAATGGGCGAGCCCGAGCAGGTCTGGGAGGAGCGTATAAAGGCGCTCTCACCGTATAAGGTCACAAAGCAGATAATGGAAAATGCGGGGGAACAGGCGGTATTTCTGCATTGTCTGCCTGCGTTCCATGATTTAAATACGACTATAGGAAAGGAGCAGGGAGAAAAGTACGGATTTGAGGATTTGGAAGTCACTGACGAAGTATTTGAGTCCAAACAGTCGCTTGTGTTCGACGAAGCGGAGAACCGTATGCACACTATCAAGGCTGTGATTGCTGCGACGCTTGGGGCGGGGCGGTGAGAATGGAAGAAAGGTTATGACAAACAAAGAAATACTCAAAACCGCAATGGAGCAGTCGGCGGCGGATATAAACTGCAAGGCGTCTGATTTTCTCTGTGATAAGCATGTGATTGTAAAGTCAGGCGTGGGTGCGGGTGCGCGGAAATATTATAAGGAGCCGATTGCCTGCAATCTTGTTTCGTATGGAAATAACATTGTCGCGTCTGTCCGTGATGAATACAGGGAAATTGTTGAAGAATATATAAATAAGTTTGAATTTTACCACTGTTTTGAGACGCCGAATATGCACTGGCTGAATGAGCGGCTGCTGCAGAAGGGGCAGATGGTGTGCTTTATGGCGGAATATTATCTGCCTGATATAGAGAAATTACAAATTATGCCGTGTGATTTTGAGATTAGGATTTTAGAGTTGACTGATTTTGGCGGATTGTACACGCCCGAATGGGGAAATGCGCTGTGCGCGGACAGGAAGGAATTAGATGTCTTGGGAGCGGGGGCATATTTGAACGGAAAGCTTATAGGGCTGGCGGGCTGCTCGGCAGACTGTGATACTATGTGGCAGATTGGCGTTGATGTGCTTCCTGAATACAGGCGAAAGGGAATAGCGTCGGCGCTGACAAGCCGTTTGGCAGTAGAAATATTAAAAAGAGGAAAAGTCCCGTTTTACTGTTCTGCATGGTCGAATATCCGCTCGGCGAGGAACGCGGTCAAAAGCGGATTTGTACCTGTATGGGTGGAAATGACCGCGAAGCCGAAAGAGATTGTCGATGAAATGAACCGATAAAAAACATTAAAGAAATCTAAGGCTGCAAAAGACGCAGCCTTAGATTGTCTAAATGATTGTTTTTTATAAATTAAAAATACTTAACTGCTGTTCTTTAAGCAATTTTGTTGTTCTTATTGTTATTTTATCATCTTCGTCTATGGCGCTGCACAGTATCGGCGAATTTGGGTTATATTTGGCATAATTTTTGGCGGCGTTTTCCTCGCTGTAATTTGCGTAACAATATTTGCATCCGTTTTTGCAGGTGTTGTATGCTCCGATGTCTATGCTTTTAATGCAGCCGCACTCTGCGCGCTGGTTTTTATCCTTTGCCGCGTTAAGCCTGTACCCAATTATATCTTCAATAAGGGCTTTGTCGATGCAGCAATTATGCGTGATATTGTATCTGCCTAAATCTATGCTTTCGGCGCAGCTGCCTACGGATATACCGTTTTCGGCGGCAATTTCGGCTATTTTTCCTGCAAATTCTGACAGCTCGTCGTTGCTGGGTTCGTAGGCGTTTAGATGAGCCATATTTTTCCTGTTTTTGGCATATATGTCAACAAAGCTGATGACACATTTTTCGGTATAGTCGCTAAGCGCCGCCGCAATCTGGCTGAACGCTTTCAAATGGTATTCATGGGTATATCTTTTTGTGAAAATGACAGGATCATACCGCCATATCACTCTTTTCCTGCCAAGCTTTTGTGACAGCTTTTGAAATGTGGGAATCATTTCATCCTTTTTATGTGGGACATTAGGCTCGATATCCTTTCCGTATCCAGTCAGCGTAAACTGGAAATAGTAATTGTACTGGTCAAGCTCGTCTAGCCTGTCAAGCATTGGCTCTGGATTTTTTGTCCAGAATACAATGCAGTCTACGGCTTTCGGCGTTATGTCGAGCCTGCTTACCTGATGTGAGTTCATTGGGTTTCTGACGTATACAAATCCCTCTTTTATTCTGTTGAAAAACCATTCTGAATAGTAGTTTGGAATGTCGGTTCTGCGGCTTGCGCTTAGTATCATTGTTGTAGTCCTCGTGTTTGATGATTTTTTATTAATGCTTTGGTGGAGTGTGAGAATTGGATGACGGCGTGTATATTATTTTTAGGTTATTTATGGAAATATTATACCATTAACATGAATTGCCAAGCAATATGTTTTTATTTATTTTTCACTTATCAGCAATGCTAAAACATTTTAAATGTATTGACTTAGCATTACTTGTTTGTTATTATTACCATAAGGCTAATAGGCATTTGTGTAACTTTATTCGGACGGTTTAGAACGCGTTTCGTAATTGCTTATAAAGTTAAAATATGGAAGGGAGACGGCGTAAATGGCGAGTACGATTCAGGTAAGGGTAGATGATGATTTAAAGGCGAAGTCAGATGCTCTGTTTAAGGATTTAGGAACAGATACAACAACCGCAATCCGTATGTTTTTGACGCAGGCATTGGCGGTAAATGGTTTTCCGTTTGAAATAAAACGGGCAAATCCGTATGGGGCATTGACGGAGCATGAAATACTGGATAAGTTGGAAAAATCGCGCAAACACGCGAATCTGGGAATGTATAAGGAGGCGGCGGAGGTTTCTCGCGATATGAGGGAAAAGTAAAAACAAGATGTATTAGCCGCAGTTTTTGACTATTTGGTATATTGTGTTTTTTGGAAATTGCAGAAGGAGGGATTTTTCATATGAAACGATATGTTATGTCTGCATAGCACTGGCTATTGCAATAAAAGTTATGTTCATGAGGTTGCTGTAGCCAATGCTATTCCTAAAAAATATTGATTTAGGGAGGCAGACATGGGCTATATAAGAGCAGAAGAAATTCTGCCCATTGAAGTAATGGAATTGGTGCAGCAGTATGTTGACGGCGAAAATATATACATTCCGCGTAAGCGGGCGAACAGGCAGGAGTGGGGCGCGGGAACGCAGATAAGGCAGGAGCTTTGGGCGCGTGACAGGCAAATCTACGAGGAGTACCTTGCGGGGAGTAAAACTTCAGAATTAGCCTGCAAATATTTTTTGTCGGTAAAGAGCATACAGCGTATTCTGAGAAAAATGAGCAAATAAATTTATGGGCTGATACTTGGCGTAGTTTATGCCGGTATCGGCTCATATTTTTTTATAAAAAAGCGCGAGGTGGAAGGCGGTCTTGAGATATGCTACACTCTATATGAAAAAATGGGAATTTGAGAATCGCTATTAATAACGTAAAATTTGGGTGAAACATACAAAATAAGCGACAATTCGTAAGCAACCCGTTGCGTTGAGCATCTAGCTGCGTTTTGCATATTTTGCACAAATTCAAATGATTAAAAAACGTTTCGCAGTTACCTATATATAAAAAATCATGCAGGGAGAAAAATTATCATGAAAACACAAGAAGAATATTTGCAGGAATTAAAACAGTGGCTTTATGACACGGCAGATGTCCCGTTGGAGGAAATGTCGTCTTTTTTTGCCAATCGTTTGGACGGTTATGAGGAGCATATGTCCGCTTGGGAGAAATCCTATAAATTGTTTGCAGAAGAAATTCCGCCTGAATGTCAAAAAATCTTGGATTTAGGCTGCGGTACTGGTTTGGAGCTGGATAAGATTTGGCAAAGGAAGCCTGACGTGGAGGTGACAGGCGTGGATTTGTGCCAAAGCATGCTTGAAAAATTGGTGGAGAAACATTCCGATAAGCGCTTTACTCCGATTTGTCAGGACTATTTTAAATACGATTTTGGGAATGAGCGGTGGGATGCCGTTATTTCATTTGAAAGCTTTCATTATTTCCTGCCAGAGCGGAAAAAGGAATTGTATTCAAAAATTTACAGCGGCGTGAAGGCGGGAGGCGTATTTATTTTAGGGGATTACATTGCCTGCTGCGACGAGGAGGAGGAGCTTTTGCGGGCTGCCTATTTGAAACGGAGAAATCAGTCCGATATTCCAGACGACTGTTTTGTCCATTTTGATATTCCGCTGACTATGGAGCATGAGAAGGCTTTGCTGCAGGAGGCGGGATTTACGGTTGAGAAAGTTTTGGACGAGGCTGCCGCGATTATTGTGTGCCGAAAAGGGGGAAAATGAAAATGCAAGTAATAGATTATTATGCCTGTGACAGGCAGCAGCACTGGCTGGAGCAGATAGGTAAAAGCGACTGGAGCGCAGGGCAGTTTCTGCATGAATTGTTGAGCGGAAATACATTTAAGAAAACAGTAGGGGAAAATTCCAAGGTCTTGATGCTTGCTGATGGAGATGAGCTTGTTTCATTCTGCACATATGCCGAGAAAGACGATATTCAGCCAACGACGCTGACGCCATGGATAGGGTTTGTGTATACATTTCCGCAGTACAGAGGGCATCATTATTTTGGTAAGCTGCTTGGTGAAATTGAAAAAATCGCACAGTCCCAAAATGTGAGGGATATTTTTATATCTACAAATCATATCGGGCTTTATGAAAAGTATGGATGCGAGTTTTATCAGATGATGAATGATATAGATGAAATCTTCTGTTTGGTTGAAGGCGCTGTCAGGCAAATGGAGAGATGCGGTATCGAGCAATGGGATGAGATATATCCTGCTAAAGAGGATTTCATTGCAGATGTCAGAAAAAACGAATTGTATATAGGTGTGCTTCATAATGAAATTGCAGTTGTATATGCTTTAAACAAAGAATGTGACGCACAGTATCAAAACGGAGAGTGGCGGTACAGCGGCGAAGACTATTGCGTAATCCACAGATTATGTGTTGCGCCGGCGTATCAGAACAGGGGCATTGCGCGGACGACGCTGCAATATATTGAAAGTCAGTTAAAATGTCGAGGTATAAAGGCTGTTCGGTTAGATGTATTTTCCCAAAATCCATATGCACTGAAACTGTATGCTGACAGTGGATATTCTAAAGTTGGTATTGCTGATTGGAGAAAAGGCAGGTTTTTTCTGATGGAAAAATTGATATAAGGAATGAAAGTCTTTACTGCCTGACGGCAAGATGATATAATTACACAAAACAGGTCATTTGACCTAAAATAAGGAATGAAGCGTATGGAAATATCAAGAAATTTTTATTTGGAACAAATAAGAGAAAGAGAAAAAAACGGCTTTGTCAAAGTAATAACGGGCGTAAGGAGAAGCGGTAAATCATATCTTTTGTTTAAAATATTTAAAAGGGATTTGATTGACAGAGGGATTTTGGAAAACCATATCATATCGATTGCTCTGGACAATATCGAAAATAAATGGCTTAGAGAACCGCTAGTGTTGTATAAGAATATTAAAGAGCAGATAAAAGACGATGGACAATATTATGTGATGCTTGACGAAATCCAACTTGTACCGGATTTTTCAGAGGTATTAAATTCCCTGCTTCAAATTGAAAATCTGGATGTATATGCAACAGGAAGCAATTCAAAATTTTTGTCCTCGGATATCCTTACGGAATTCAGGGAACGTGGTGATGAAATAAGAGTATATCCATTATCCTTTGAAGAATATGTATCGGCGTTTAATGGAACGCAGGACGAGGCGTTTAATGAATATATGACATACGGAGGTCTGCCTCAAATTTTATCATTTAATACAGATGAGCGGAAAGCAAAGTACCTGACAGATTTGTTTAAGGAAACTTATTTAAAAGATTTGATTGAGCATAACGGAATAGCTAACACGGAAGAATTGGAGGATTTGGTAAATATCCTAGCATCGTCAGTCGGCTCGCTCACTAATTCAACTAAATTGGAGAAAACATTTCATTCTGTTGCGCAGAGCAGTATAACAAACAAGACAATCAAAAAGTACATTGACTATCTTCAGGATGCTTTTCTTGTGGATATTGCAAACCGCTATGACATAAAGGGGAAAAAATATATTGGTACACCAGTAAAGATTTATTTTGTCGATATCGGACTGCGCAATGCGAGACTTGGCGTCAGACAAATCGAAGAAACTCATTTGATGGAAAATATAATTTACAATGAGCTGAAAAGGCGCGGATATGCGGTTGATGTGGGACTTGTCGAGGTAAGAGAGACTGACAGCGCAGGAAAACGGCTGAGAAAACAGCTGGAGGTTGACTTTATAGCATATAGAGGAAATAACAAGTATTATATTCAGTCGGCATTTGCGCTTCCTGATGATGAGAAGAAAGCACAGGAAGAAAAGCCGCTGCTTTCTATAGGAGATTCGTTCAAGAAAATTGTGGTGGTTGGAAATAACATTAAGCTGAAAAGAGATGATGCCGGCATTACTACAATGGGAATAAGGCAGTTTTTGCTGGACCAGCATAGTCTTGATTTATAAATGGAGCTGTGATAGCAGGCAGTCAAAAATTAACTGATAGTAAAAAATAATTCCTGCGTCCTTTATATGGAAGATGATAATCATGAGATGGCGAAAAACCTGTTGACTCTGATTTTTCAGACGGATTAAAGCAGAAGATTTTAAAAGCGCTTAGAGATGATGAAGCGTTTGACTATATGCGGGGAAATGAAGAATGGGAAAAAATCAAAAGCGGTGTTTATTAACAAGTAAAAGGGAGTTTTGAGACCTAATTGCGGTTTTGCAATCAAAATGTGTGAAATTTATTTAAATTATATGTGGTATATGCTAAAATGGTTTAAAAATAACCGAAAGTTATGCAGCATATATAGGAGGCAGATATGGCAAGGACAGTAGGCATAGGAATACAGGATTTTGAGACAATCATATCAAAAAATTGTTTTTATATAGACAAGACAGACTTTATCAAGGACTGGTGGGAGAGCAATGACAGCGTGACGCTTATCACGCGTCCGCGCCGTTTCGGGAAAACAATCACTATGAGCATGGTAGAACGGTTTTTCTCTGCGAATTATGCGGGGAAAGGCAGTATTTTTGAGGGGCTGAACATTTGGAATGATGAGAAATATCGAAAGCTGCAGGGAACTTATCCTGTAATAAGCCTGAGTTTTGCGGACATAAAGGAGAAAAGCTGCCAAGCGGCAGTCGAGAAAATTTATCAGCTTATCATAAACCTTTACATGCAGTATTCGTTTATAAGAAACGGTGATGATATGTCGGAAACAGACAGGCAGATTTTTGACATGGTATCACTTGATATGAGCGTACCTGTCGCAACTATGGCAATCAAGCAGCTGTCCTGCTTTTTGTCGCGCTATTATGGTAAAAAGGTGATAATACTTTTAGACGAATATGATACACCAATGCAAGAAGCATATGTTGACGGTTACTGGGATGAATTTGTTTCGTTTACGCGAAGTTTGTTTAACTCTACCTTTAAGACAAATCCATGGCTTGAACGCGGTATAATGACGGGGATCACGAGGGTTAGTAAGGAGTCGATTTTTTCTGATTTGAATAATTTGGAGGTTGTAACGACCACTTCTGAAAAATATGCAGATGTATTTGGCTTTACGGAGCAGGAAGTCTTTTGCGCAATGGACGAATTTGGCTTGACAGACAAGGAGAGCGTGAAACTATGGTATGATGGATTTACCTTTGGAAACATAAGCGATATTTACAATCCATGGTCGATATTGAATTATTTAGACAAGAAGAAGTTCACAACCTATTGGGCTGACACCAGCTCAAACAGCCTTATAAATAAACAGGTACGCGAGTCAGGCGCGGGCACGAAGAAGCTTTTTGAAGTCCTGCTTGGCGGTGGCTCCATACTGACAGACATAGATGAGCAGCTTGTCTACAACCAGCTTGACGGCAGCCCAGAAACGTTATGGAGCCTTATGCTTGCGTCGGGCTATCTGCGCGTTAAAAGTTATAAAGGCTATGGCGGCATTGGCGAGGACGAAAATCAGGAGTATGAGCTTGTGCTGACAAATCATGAAGTCACCATTATGTTTGAAAAAATGATACGAGGGTGGTTTAGGCAGGCGTCAGGCTACGGAGAGTTTGTGGAAGCGCTGCTGCTTGGGGATATTGACGCGATGAATGAATACATGAACAGAGTATCGGAGGAGATATTCAGCAGCTTTGATACGGGCGGTCGCAGCTCTGAGCGTACTGAGCCTGAACGCTTTTACCACGGCTTTGTATTAGGGCTTATAGTGGAGCTAAAGGACAGGTACGTGATAACGTCAAACCGAGAGAGCGGCTTTGGCAGATATGACGTGATGCTGAAACCAAAAAATATGCAGGACGACGCTATCATAATAGAATTTAAAGTCTTTAACACACGCAGGGACAAGACGCTGGATGATACCCTAAAGGCAGCATTAAATCAGATAGAGGAAAAAGGATATGCTGCAGGATTGGCAGCGGAGGGCATACCCGCCGAAAAAATACGCAAGTACGGTTTTGCATTTAAAGGTAAGGAAGTTCTGATAGACGAAAATTAGTCAATTTGTGCTTAGGGCACAAATACGCAGGTGCATTAAGAATGGGGTATTGGTGTGAAAAATAAATTTAAAGCGTAAAAAGGTACAATTTGCGCAGGACGGCTTAGCGCCGTTGTTTCATAATAAGGTAGACAGCTGGAATGATGAGCAGTTTGCGACATGGTTAAATTATCATCTGTCAGTATGTTCAGAAAAAACAATAATAGACATGAGCAATCACGCGGTAATCGTGGGAAGAAAGGGATAATCCTTTTTGAAATTTTGTAATGTTAAGGGGAAGGCAGAAAGAAGCTGAAATGAAATCATCGAGGCTATCAATAAAAAAGATTTTCCAAACTAAATATAAGATATGTATAATCCTGCTTTGTTTACTGGGCGTGACGCTCATTTGCCTTGCCATGTCGCATACAAGAGTGAAGATTGACACCACCAATATTTGGGATGAAGCGCCTGAAGAAATAACGGTACGGCTGAGTAACGGTGAAAGCTATGAGATTACAAAAGAAACGTTTGTGATCGACCATGACCACTTCCTGCCGGAGTATTCCCATGTAAAATATCCAAACATAAAATTTTCCGACAAAGCCATAAATGATAGGCTGGGCGAAAAAATCAATCGGATCTTTTATGAAACGGCAATGCTCAATTACGATGAAAAATTAGGACAGGAAATCAATGCGGAATATTCTTGCTATTACGATATAGCGAATGCGGATGAAAATTATATCAGTATTTTTTATCATAGCACGACCGGATTCGGCGGAGGCGTAGACAACAGATGCTATGCCGTTACCGTATCGCTTGCTGACGGGAATGAGGTGTCGCTTGCTGATTTCATTGGCATTGACGAAATCGGGCAAAGGCTTACGGACTACAGAGGAACAGTTTATATGGAACTCGGATACAGTATAGATATATGGCTGGAAAATAAAGAAAAGTTTATTGAAAAGTGGCTGGGAGATGAAAGCTCACCTTTGCATGGCTGGTATCTATATAAAGGAAGAATCGGATTCTTTTTTTGGTATCCCCAAGGCAGCGACGCAAATATCTTCATGGAGTTTTCAGGACTCGCATGAGATATACGGCGGAGTCTGTTGGCAGATCTAAAAAAATATGAAGTCTATTTGCGCGGGATGGGTTAAAATACAATCTCGCGCTCTTAATTCATGGAAATATTTTTCAAATACTTCACAATTTTGCCATTCAATAAATGATAATAAAATTTTCACAACAAAACAAGGTATCATTTACAACATGCACAATGAAATCCGAAAATATATGATATAATCAAATATTAAGGAAACTGTAGCTGGAGGACAAGGCATTTATGGATCACAATTTCACCAAGAGCGCTTCGGTCAGGGAAAACGCAGACCTCTTTATGGAACTTGCAAAAAAGTACACCGATTTTGAGGAACTCACCCCCGCCATGATTAACGAGT
>X301_European_Hare__coassemble_861_pt1 | contig 63272 bp, 55 predicted proteins | sample X301_European_Hare__metabat2_low_PE_011 | metagenome-assembled genome bin X301_European_Hare
CTCTACCTATGACAATTATGAGATTATCATTATAGAGAATAACAGCGGGGAGAAGGCGACATTTGACTATTATAAAACGCTTGAGGGGCAGGAAAAAATAACTGTTGTCACTTATAAAGGAGAGTTTAACTACTCTAAAATCAATAATTTCGGCGCAGGCTATGCCACGGGAAAATACCTGCTGCTTCTTAATAATGACACGCAGGTTATCACCATGAACTGGCTTGAAAATATGCTGATGTACGCGCAGCGCGATGACGTGGGCGCGGTAGGCGCAAAGCTTTACTATGGCGACAGGACTATCCAGCACGCAGGCGTCGTAGTAGGTCTTGGAGCGCACAGGACAGCGGGGCATACGCACTACAAGATTAATTATGACAATCTCGGCTATATGGGAAAGCTCTGCTATGCGCAGAACGTGTCTGCAGTCACAGGCGCGTGCCTTATGGTGAAAAAGTCGCTCTATGATAAGCTTGGCGGGCTTGATGAGGAGTTCAAGGTGGCGCTCAATGACGTGGATTTCTGTCTGAGGCTTTTGGAGAAAGGATATCTGAACGTATTTACGCCGTTTGCGGAGCTCTATCACTTTGAGTCGGCTTCAAGGGGAATTGATGCCGCAGATGAGGCAAAGGCAAAGCGCTATGAGGAGGAGTCACAGCATTTCCGCGAGAAATGGAAAGCGTTTCTGGAGAAGGGTGATCCTTATTATAATCCTAATTTTTCGTTGGATTATAGTGATTATTCTTTGCGGGTATGATGTTAATTTTTGCATTATTAAAACGAAATGAGGACTGATGAATGTATAAGCTGATGAAACATATGCAAGGCGTGCTTTTGGATAAATACGGCATTCAGCTTCGCAAAACTGATGTCAGGCGGAGTGAAAACATAACGCTTGATATCAATAGGAATTATGGCTCGGAGCAAAGGCGGATATTGATATGTTATCTGGATTATGGAAGGACTATGTATGCTTTGAGGCATAATCCCAGCCACACCAATTATCAGGAGCTTTGCCAGATTATAAGGGTTCTTATCGAAATGGATTTCAGAATTGACGTCTGCGGCTGCTCCAACAGTCAGGCAGTCAATGAACTTCCGAGGGATTATTATGATTATATATTCGGGCTGGGCGAGGTATTCTGGAAGGCTGCCCAATACAACCCCAAGGCGTTTCTGCTCCTGTATATGACGGAAAATCCCTATTATGTTTCACGCCAGCGGGAAAATGAAAGGCTGCAGTATTTTTTTGAGCGGACAGGAAAAAGGCTGGAATTTAGCAGGACAGGCAACTATTATAAAGACGCAGATGAGGAAAAAGCAGACGCAATTATCTGCTTAGGCGAGGAGAAATATTATAATAAGCTGCAAAAGCCAGTTATGCGTGTATTTCCAAGCGCATTTAAAAATCCAGAGTTTAAAGATATCCGTCAGCCAAGAGAAAAAACGAATTTTTTAGTGTTCGGCGTAAAAGGATTTGTCCATAAGGGGAATGATATCCTTATAGAAGTGTTTCAGAAGCATAAAGAATGGAAACTGTATATGTGCGGGGCGGATATAGAAAAGGAATGTGTCAATATAGGGTATAAGCTTCCAGCTAACATAATTGACTGTGGCTGTGTAGACGCTGCGTCACAGAAGTTTTGCGATATAGCCGCCAGCTGCACGTTTATACTCCTTCCTTCCTGCTCAGAGGGTATGTCAACAGGGCTTATGACGTGTATGCGCCACGGACTTATACCTATAACAATGCATGGAACAGGAATGGATAAGCTTGAGGAATATTGCTTATTTTTTGACAATTATTTTATCGCTTCAATAGAGCAGAAGCTGGCTGAGGTTACGGCTATGGGCAATGAGGAATGTGAGGCGCTTAGCAGCAGGATATATGAGTATGCAAACAGAGAGTTTACAATAGAAAAATATACGGAAAATATAAGGAACGCATTGAAAAAGCTGCTTATCTGAAAAGTATAACTTTTATTTCACATAAATTCCCACATAACCTTGCAAAATTCCCACATTTTTGGTTTAATAAATATTAGGGGCATACCCAAAAATATATTGTGGAGGTACAGCAATGAGTTACATGGACGAATTTAATTTCTGGCTGAATGATGATTATTTCGACCAGGCAACAAAGGACGAGCTTCTTAAAATCAAGGACAACGAAAGCGAGATAGAAGACCGCTTTTACAAAGAGCTTGAGTTCGGCACGGGCGGACTTAGGGGCGTTATCGGCGCAGGCACGAACCGCATGAACATTTACACTGTAAGAAAGACCTCACAGGGACTTGCGAACTACATAATCAAGGCAGGCGGACAGAAGAAGGGCATAGCGATAGCATACGACTCGCGTTTTATGTCGCCCGAGTTTGCTGACGAGGCGGCGCTGTGCATGGCAGCAAACGGCATTAAGGCGTATGTGTTTGAATCTCTGCGTCCCACTCCCGAGCTTTCATTTGCGCTCAGGACATTAGGCTGCATTTCGGGCATTGTCATCACGGCAAGCCACAATCCCCCCGAGTACAACGGCTACAAGGTATACTGGGAGGACGGCGCGCAGATTACAGCGCCCAGGGACAAAGAGGTTATAAACGAAGTCAAGGCAGTGACAGATTACCACACCGTAAAGACCATGGATAAGCAGGAGGCGGTAAACGCAGGCTTATATGAGGTTATCGGCAAGGAAATCGACGACAAGTACATGGCGGAGCTCAAAAAGCAGATTATCCACCCTGACGTTATCAAGGAAGTCGCAGACGACATCAAGATTGTGTACACACCGCTGTGCGGCACAGGCAACAAGCCCGTCAGAAGGATTTTGTCAGAGCTTGGCTTCAAGAATGTTTATGTAGTTCCCGAGCAGGAAAATCCCGATCCCAAATTCACCACGCTTGACTATCCTAACCCTGAAGATCCCAAGGCGTTTACATACGCGCTCAGGCTTGCAAAGGAAAAGAACGCGGATATTGTGCTTGCCACAGATCCCGACGCAGACAGGCTCGGCATCTACGCCCTTGACACAAAGAGCGGCGAGTACAAGTCCTTCACGGGAAATATGTCAGGCATGCTCATTGCTGAATACATATTAAGGGAGAGAAAGGCGACAGGCACGATGCCTCCCAATCCCGCGCTTGTCACTACAATCGTTACCACGAACATGACGGCTCCCATCACGAGGGAATACGGTGTAAAGCTTATCGAGGTGCTCACAGGCTTTAAGTTCATCGGCGAGCAGATCAAGCTTTTTGAGCAGACAGGCTCGAACAACTACGTATTCGGCTTGGAGGAGAGCTACGGCTGCCTTGCGGGCACGCACGCGCGCGACAAGGACGCTGTAGTTGCGGTTATGTGCCTGTGCGAGGTTGCGGCATGGTGCAAGAAGCACGGCAAGACGCTCTATGACATGATGATTGAAATTTATGAAAAATATGGATACTACAAGGAAACACAGTATTCTATCACATTAAAGGGTATAGACGGTTCTAAGCAGATTGCCGCTATTATGGATAAGCTTAGAAAAAATCCGCCTAAAAAATTTGGCGAACTTGATGTAGTAAGATTCAGGGATTATGACAATGATAAGATAGTAGAGCTTGACACGGGCAAGGAATATCCTACAGGGCTGCCTAAGTCAAACGTGCTTTACTTTGACCTTACAAACGACTCTTGGTGCTGCGCAAGACCGTCCGGCACAGAGCCCAAGATTAAGTTCTATATGGGCGTAAAAGGCACAAGCCTTGAAGACGCGCAGAATAAAGTGGAAGCCTTGACAAACGAGGTTAAGGCAGTTCTTGGAGAAAATTAATATCTGTTCAAAAAATGTGCAGGCTGGGACAGCGGCGCAAGCTGCCGTTTCCCAGCGGCACTTTTTGTATAATCGGGGACAGTGTTTTGGCGCAGCCATCACGGATATTTATAATCAGGAAAAATTTGGAGGACCACGTTTTGAAAAAGCTGCTTGCACAGATAATTAAATTCGGCTTTGTCGGCGTAATCTGCTTTCTCATAGATTTTGCGATTTCCACAGGGCTAGTCGCTCTTTTAAGGGGCGCCATAGGTGAGAATGCCGCCGCGCTGGCAGGCGGATTTTTTGGGTTTACGATTTCCGTTGTCGTAAATTATATCCTCAGCATGAAGTATGTATTCACGCGCAACGAGGAGCTTGGCAGAAAAAAGGAATTTGTTATTTTTATAATACTGAGCATAATCGGACTTGGAATCAACGAGCTTGTGATTTGGATCTGCACAAAAATTTACAATGCAAATCCGAATCTGGCGGATATAATAGATTTTGTAGCATGGTTTGCGGCCGCTAAAATTATTGCTACAGCGGTAGTTATGGTATATAATTTTATAAGCAGGAAAATATTCCTGGAAAAACACGAAAATTAAACGCGGAAACAACGGGCAGCATATAGAGGTTCAATATGTCAATAGTACAAAATGTCAAAAAAACCATAAATTACAGTAAGAAGAACGGCTGCAGGGAGGCCGCCTTTGCGGCGTTTGAGCGGGTGACGCAGAAATACCACGCTGATTACGCGTATGTCCCGCCCACGGCAGAGACGCTTCTGGCGCAGAAAAATGACAGTACGCTTCCGGACATTACATTTTCAATTTTAGTGCCTGCATATGAGACTCAGAGGGAATATATGGAGGCGCTTATTGAGTGCTGCCTTTCCCAGTCATACGAAAAGTGGGAGCTTATAATAGCTGACGGGAGCGCGTCTGACATAGTTTCAAAGACGGTTGCGGAATATGATGACAGCCGCATAAAGTACATTCATCTGGATAACAACGGCGGCATTGCAGATAATACAAACAGGGCGATAGAGTACGCCTCAGGCGATTACTGCGGGCTGCTCGACCACGACGATATGCTCACGCCTGACGCGCTCTATGAGATGGCGCGCGCGATAAAAAAGAGCGGTTCGCCCATTTTGGTTTATTCAGACGAGGATAAATGCGATTCGTCGGGCAGAAGCTTTTACGATCCGCATTTTAAGCTTGATTTTAATTTGGATTTGCTGCTTACCAACAATTATATATGCCATTTTCTGGCGGTTGACACGCACACGCTAAAAAAGCTGCAGATACGCAAAGAGTATGACGGCTCACAGGATTTTGACCTTATACTTCGCATAGTCAGTACGCTGATGCTGAGGGAGAGGGAAGGGCAGCTTGGAGAGGAAAAGCCCATGGAGGAGCGCATTGTCCATGTGCCGAAGGTGCTCTACCACTGGCGCTGCCACCAAAATTCGACAGCGGACAATCCTCAGAGCAAGATGTACGCGTACGAGGCGGGCAAAAAGGCGATAATTGATTTTGCAAGCCGCATGGGCTGGAAAGCCGAAGTGCGCCACAACAAGCACTTAGGCTTTTACCGCATAGTATATAGAAACGATATACTGACGCACAGGCCTGACCTTGCGGCGGTATGCGGCTATGTGGCGCACCACGGCAAAATAACAAGCGGTATTTATAAAGGGCAGCCGCTATTTTACGCGGGATATATGAACAGAATGGACTTATACCAGGATATAATAACAGTCGATATTAGAAATCTTGCGGTTAATAAAAACCTGTATGAAATATATGAAAGCGTCACGGGACACGAGTATGAGAGCACCCTGACGGAGGCGGGCGCGGAAAGCCACAACACGGCGCAGGAGCTGCCGCAGTGGATAAGGGAGCTTGAGCGCACGGCGGATGGCAGGAAAAAATTAGAGCAGCTTAACAGCGAGCTTAGCAGCAGGCTCATTTCCCACGGCAGGCTTTTGCTCGATCCCGAATGTGTGCGCAGAATGTAGCCGCATAGTGTGCCGTGCAATCGCGCAATGCATCTTTCCGCATATGCATCTGAAAGGACTAAAAACGCAATGGCAGTTTGCAAATCCACGATAGTCATACCAAACTATAACGGAATAAAATATATAGCCGCCTGTCTTGAAAGCCTTTATTCAGGCACGGAAAAAAATATAGAGATAATAGTGGTTGACAATGCCTCCTCAGACGGCAGCTTAGAACTCATAAAGGAAAAATTCCCTAAAGTGCGTTTGATAGAGAACAGCGAAAACACAGGCTTTAGCAGGGCGGTCAACCAGGGAATACTGGCGAGTAAGACACCGTATGTTATTTTATTGAACAACGATACCAGGGCGGGACTTTCCTTTGTGCATGAGCTTGAAAAGGCAATGGACAGCGACAATCGCCTGTTTTCAGCATCAGCGCGGATGATGTCGCTGTATGACAAGGATATAATTGACGATGCGGGGGATTTTTACTGCGCGCTCGGCTGGGCGTTTGCGCGAGGCAAGGGAAAGCGCATAGGCTCCCAAAACGGCAAATACAATAACGACTGTAATATTTTCGCATCCTGCGCGGGAGCCGCAATTTACAGGCGTGAGCTTTTGGATAGTGATAAGATAGGGCTTTTTGACGAGAATCATTTTGCGTATTTTGAGGATATTGACATCGGCTACCGCGCGCGGCTTTGCGGCTATGAAAACCGCTACGCGGCGGCGGCTGTAGTTTACCATGCAGGCAGCGCCACAAGCGGTTCACGCTACAATGCTTTTAAAACAAGGCTTGCATCAAGAAACAGCGTATATCTGGCGTACAAAAATATGCCGCTTTTCCAGCTTTTGCTGAATTCCCCATTTTTGCTGGCGGGTTTTTTGATAAAAACAGCATTTTTTATCAAAAAAGGCTTGGGAAGGGAATATATCACGGGGCTTGCCGACGGCGTAAAGCTCTGTATGAGTGAAAACGGCAGAAAGCATAAGCAGCGTTTTGCGTTAAAAAGATTTCCGCAATATATAAAAATCCAGCTGATGCTCTGGAAAAATATGCTGCTAATAGTTAAGATTTTTTGAAGATTAGGGTCGAATAAAAAAAATAAGTTGTACTTTTTGCTCAAATATTGTAGAATGGTAAGAGCTTGATTGATAGACGAACACTGAAACAGGGTGGGGCGATTGATAAGAGATAACCAGAAGTATTTTAACAGGCTGCTAGTTCTGCTGGATGCGCTTGTTATAGCGGCGTCATACAGCCTTGCTTGGTTTTTGTGGCTGAGCGGTTATGTTAAGGAGATAGAGAAGGGTACGGGCGTTCTGCCTACACAAACCTATTTTACGGCGCTTATTGCAATTATTCCGTGCTATCTTATTTTATACAACACGTTTGACATGTATTCGTCCAAGCGCACGTCGAGGACGACATATGAGATTTTAAATATAATCAAGGCGAATACGATAGGGCTCCTCGCCATAATGGTTGTGCTCTACGCGATAAACATACCTGACTTTTCGCGAGGTATGGTGGGCGTATTTTACGGCATTAATATTTTCCTCAGCTCAGCTATGCGCAAGTCCGTCAGGGTGACGCTGCGCTATTTCAGGAAAAAAGGCTATAATATTAAGCACATTTTACTTGTCGGCTACTCGCGCGCGGCAGAGGAATATATAAACAGAATAAAGGCAAACCCCGAATGGGGCTATGTCGTGTGCGGCATACTTGACAATAAGGTGCCGCGCGGCGCAGTATATAAGGGAGTAAAGGTTATCGGGGACATTGAAAACCTTGAGATAATCCTTCCCGAAAATAAGCTTGACGAGATAGGCATCACGCTTGCGCTTGAAGATTATGACCATCTCGAGGAGATAGTCAATATATGCGAAAAATCGGGAGTTCATACCAAGTTTATCCCTGATTACAACAGTGTCATTCCAAGCCGCCCGTATCTTGAGGATTTGGGAGGGCTTGCGGTAGTCAATATACGGCGGGTGCCGCTTACCAATACGGCGAATATGCTGATGAAGCGCCTTGTTGATATTTTAGGCTCATTGTTTGCCATTGTACTGTTTTCGCCCGTTATGCTCATAGCGGCGATAGGCGTAAAGGCTACGAGCAGGGGACCGCTTATTTTTAAGCAGGAGAGAGTCGGACTTCACAATAAACCCTTTAAGATGTATAAATTCAGAAGTATGGAAGTGCAGCGCGACGAAGACGAAAAGAAGGGCTGGACTAAAAAAAACGATCCGCGCGTCACAAAAATAGGAAAAATACTGCGCAAGACAAGCATAGACGAGCTTCCGCAGCTTTTTAACGTGTTAAAAGGCGATATGAGCCTTGTAGGCCCGCGGCCTGAAAGACCTCTTTTTGTTGAAAAATTTAAAGAAGAAATACCAAGGTATATGATAAAGCACCAGGTACGCCCTGGAATTACAGGGTGGGCGCAGGTAAACGGCTACCGCGGAGATACATCAATCAGAAAGCGTATTGAATATGACCTGTATTATATTGAGAACTGGTCTATGGCATTTGACATAAAGATTTTATTCTTAACCTTTTTTAAGGGCTTTGTCAACAAAAATGCCTATTAAGGAGAGTAACGAATGCAGGATAACAATTATCAGGAGAACCAAAATATAAGGAGAAAGGCAGAGCCGCAGCGCAGGGCAGCGCAGAGAAACGTTTCAGGAGCGACACAAAGACGCGCGGCAGCGCAGGGACAGCCGCGGCAAATGCAAGGTCAGCCGCAAGGCCAAAGGCAGCCGCGCCCGATGCCAATGCAGAACCAAGGCCAGCCGCAAGGGCAAAGGCAGCCAAGACCGACACAGGGCCAACCGCAAAGCCAAAGACAGCCGCGCCCGATGCCAATACAGAACCAAGGCCAGCCACAAGGACAAAGACAGCCAAGACCGACGCAGGGCCAGCCGCAAGGCCAAAGACAGCCGCGCCCGATGCCGGTGCAGAACCAGGGTCAGCCGCAAGGTTCAAGGCAGCCAAGGTCAGCGCAGGAGCAGCATTATTACTCAGATATGCCATATAATTATGAGACACAAAGGGTTTCCGCTAAAGCTAAAAGCACGTCTAAGCAGAACAAAAACGCGGCGGTTTCAGGCAAAAAGAAGAAGGCAAATAAAAAAAGCAGCACCAAGAGAAGGGCGCAGGCAGAGCTTACTCCACAGCAGAAGGCGCGCAAAAAGAGAAAAAAGATAATTGTGTTTGTCAGCGAGATATTCCTGCTGCTTATTTTGCTCGTAGTAGCAGTAGGAGTATATTGGGGCGGCAAACAGGTCAACAAGATAAAATATGTTGAAATACCCGAGGACGAGATAAAAATTGATGAGCAGGTGCAGCAGTCTACGGAGACAGGCGTTATGAAGGGATACCGAAATGTCGCGCTGTTTGGCGTTGACTCCCGTGAGGGACAGCTTGACAAGGCAACGCGCACGGACACGATTATCATAGCCTCAATAAATCTTGACACTAAGGAAGTAAAAATGGTGTCGGTTTACCGGGATACATGGCTTAATCTGAGCACGGACAGCTACAATAAGGCAAACTCCGCATATGCAAAAGGGGGTCCCAAGCAGGCAATAGCGATGCTCAATATGAACCTTGATATGAATATCACCGACTTTGTCACCATAGGTTTTGATGGGCTCATAGATGTAATTGAGGCGGTAGGCGGAGTAGAAATAGACGTTAAGGAGGCTGAGGTAGTTCACCTTAACAGTTTTCAGACAAGTATGGCGGGTAAACCTGACGGCACATTAAATGCTGCGGGAGAGCCAAATTATGTTCCTGATCCGAGTAATCCGCTCTATAAATATTATAAGCCGGTAGAGCATGCGGGGCTTCAGACGCTAAACGGTCTTCAGGCAACGGCTTACTGCCGTATAAGATACGTAGGTAATGATTTTGAGCGCACGCAGAGGCAGAGGACAGTCATAAAGCAGATAGCAAAAAAAGCAATAACGCTTAATCCAAATACGCTCAATGCGATAGCAGAGGCGGTATTTCCAAAGATAGCCACTTCGCTTGACCTGCCAGAGATTTTATCGCTGCTTTCGGGCATAGCGAGCTATGAGATAGGTGACAACACGGGATTTCCGTTTGACGGCCACTATGAGGGTTGCCGCGTCAAAGGGGCAAGTGTGATTGCTCCGGCGGATTTGGAACAGAATGTAGTGCTTCTGCATCAGTTCCTGTTTGGCGACACGGAGGAATACACGCCGTCAGATACGGTAAAGAAATGCAGCCAGAAGATTGTTTCAGACACGGGAGTGTCGGCAAGCCAGTAGAGAACCAATGAAGGGACTGTAAAACAGTCCCTTTTTGCCTTGTTTACGGATATGTCACAGGCGGCTTTCAGGGGAAGCCCTTTACGGCGTACCATATAGTTATCACGGACAAAAGGGAGGAGAAGCGCAGTGGGGGCGGCGCGAAAATAATGGAAATTATGCAGCGGAGTATAGACGTAATCATACCAACATACAAGCCTGACGAGGAGTTTATGAGAATGATAGAGCTGTTGGAAAAGCAGACTGTTCCAATACATAAGCTCATTATTATAAACACGGAGGAAAAATATTTTTACAAGCTGTTTTACGGCACGGGCTTTTTGGAAAGATACAGGAATATAGAAATACACCACCTGTCGCTTATGGAGTTTGACCATGGCAGGACACGCAGAAAGGCGGTGGGATATTCCGACGCGGATATATTTGTATGCATGACACAGGATGCTATGCCTGCAGACGAACATCTCATAGAGGAGCTTACAGCTGCCCTAAGCGCCGACGAAAAAACAGCCGTATCATACGCAAGGCAGCTTCCGCGCGATGACTGCAGAGAGATTGAGCGCTATACCAGAGGCTTTAACTATCCTGAACAGGCAGCCGTAAAGTCGGCTGAGGATATACCCGTATTAGGGATAAAGACTTTTTTCTGCTCAAACGTATGCGCGGCATATAAGCGCGATATATACGAGGAGCTCGGCGGATTTGTAAAAAGGGCGATTTTCAATGAGGATATGATATATGCGGGGGACGCAGTAAAAAAAGGTTATAAGATAGCCTACGCGGCGAAGGCTCAGGTGTACCATTCGCATAACTATACATGCAGGCAGCAGTTTAAGCGCAACTTTGACCTGGGCGTGTCACAGGCGCAGCACCCGGAGATTTTTAAGGGGATATCCTCTGAAAATGAGGGCATAAGGCTTATAAAGCAGACAGCCAGACATTTGGCGGATACGAAAAATAAGCGGTATATTCCATATCTTTTTGTGTCAAGCGCATGTAAATATCTGGGCTATAAGCTAGGAACGATGTACGAGCGTCTGCCGTATGGTATGGTAAAGAAGTGCAGCGCAAGCAGCGCTTATTGGCAAAACCATTAAGAAAATCTAAGACAGCAAAGGACACTGTCTAAGATTTTCTAAATGGTTAGGAAAAACGCAAGGGCGGCGTTTTTCTGGGGATTAAATGAAATTGCCGCGGGGCGGCGGGAAAGAGGTTGATATGTGCGGAATAGTTGGGTATATTGGAAATAAGGCGGCGGCGCCGATTATTTTGGAGGGGTTGTCCAAGCTTGAATACAGGGGATATGATTCTGCGGGAATGGCAGTGTTTGACGGCGAGAAGATACAGATTAAAAAATCAGTAGGGCGTTTAAAGGTGCTTGAGGAACTTACCCACGGCGGGGCGACTATGCCGGGCACGGTGGGGATAGGGCACACCAGATGGGCTACGCATGGCGCGCCCAGCGACGTGAACGCACATCCCCATTACAATGAAAAAGAGACAATCGCGGTAGTCCACAACGGCATTATAGAAAATTACCTTCCCTTAAGGGAAAAGATGATTTCCAAGGGCTATAAATTTATGTCAGATACGGATACTGAGGTGCTTGCCCATCTGATTGATTATTACTACAAGGGCAATCCGCTTGAGGCAATCACAAAGGTAATGCACCGCGTACAGGGCTCATATGCGCTTGGCATAATGTTTGCCGAGCATCCCGATCAGATATTTGCAGTCCGCAAGGACAGCCCGCTTATCGTGGGGCAGAACGAGGACGGCTGCTTTATCGCCTCTGACGTGCCTGCCATACTTAAATATACGCGTAAGGTTTATTTTATCCAAAATCAGGAGGTCGTGCGCCTGCGCGCTGACCATATGCATTTTTACACGGTTGACGAGGAGGAAATAACAAAGGAGCCTGTCAGCATTGAGTGGGACGCAGATGCCGCGGAGAAGGGCGGCTATGAGCATTTCATGCTGAAGGAGATGTATGAGCAGCCAAAGACCGTGACCGACACGCTTATGCCCAGATTAAAGGACGGAGAAATAGTAATAGAAGAACTCGGAATGAGCGATGACGAGATAGGGGCGATAAGAAAAATCCACATTGTGGCGTGCGGTTCAGCCTACCATACGGGCGTTACGGCAAAGTATGTCATAGAGGGCATAGCGCGCATACCCGTTGAGGTTGACGTTGCAAGCGAATTCAGGTACAGAAACCCGATACTCGAGGAAGGCGCTATGGTGATCGTCATCAGCCAGTCGGGAGAAACGGCTGACACGCTCGCGGCGCTCAGAGAGTCGCAGCAGCTAGGCTACAAGGTATTGGGCATAGTAAACGTAGTGGGCAGCTCGATAGCAAGAGAGGCGGACAACGTGATGTACACCTGGGCAGGTCCTGAGATTGCCGTAGCCACCACAAAGGCATACAGCGCGCAGCTGATTGCGCTCTATCTGCTTGCAATGAAATTCGCGAAGGTAAAAGGTACTGTAAATGATGGCGAGTTTGCGTCTATGATTAAGGATTTAAAGCGCCTGCCCGACCAGATAGAGCTGCTGCTGTCAAACAAAGGGAGAATACAGCGCTTCGCCAACAGATATATAGGCGCCAAGGACGTGTTCTTTATAGGGCGTGGCATTGACTATGCCATATCAATGGAAGGCTCGCTGAAATTAAAGGAGATATCGTATATCCATTCGGAGGCGTATGCCGCGGGCGAACTGAAGCACGGCACAATCTCTCTTATTGAAAAGGGTACGCTTGTAGCCGCAGTCGCGACGCAGGATAATCTTTTCCAGAAGACGCTCAGCAATATGGTAGAAGTAAAGGCGAGGGGGGCGTTTGTGCTCGCGGTGACAAACGAGGGCAACACGGACATTGAAAAGGCGGCGGACTACGTTATCTATATCCCGAGGACCAATCCGTATTTCACCAATTCGCTGGCGATAATTCCATTACAGCTGTTTGGCTACTATGTAGCCGTAGGCAAGGGCTGCGACGTGGATAAGCCGAGAAACCTTGCAAAGTCCGTGACGGTTGAGTAACAGCATCGGGATTTAGCCCCATTAGGGTTATAAAGATTGTGTGAATATATAAAATACAGGCAGTCTGCTGTAGCGCAGGCCGCCTGTATTTTTGAGTATTCCGTCAAAAATAAGCTTTTGCCTTATTACCTTATCGACTTTATCCTTGATGCCTTTTTAAGCCTGCCTTTGTCGTGGTACATCTCAAGGTCAGCGCGTTTTAAGATGTCCTCATATGAAACGTCGCCCTCGCAGTATGTTGAGTATCCGCAGGCTATTTCTACCAGAACATCATGCCCTTCGCCGTTGTATGCGGTCATTTTGGCATTGAGCTCGTCCTTGAGATACTGTAAGTGCTCGGCGGCGTTCTTTATTTCCACGGCGATAAATTCATCGCCCCCTGTCCTGTATAAATTTGAAAATACCTCATTGAGCATTTTTGTCGCCTCGCATATAAGCGTATCGCCGCATGCGTGTCCGAAGGTATCGTTGTAGTATTTCAGGTTGTTTATGTCAAGGGAGAACAGCGACAGGTCATTGAGGGGTATTTCGTTTATATTGTAGTTGAAAGCGTATCTGTTTCCGACCTGGGTGAGACTGTCCGTAAAGGCGATTTTGCGCAGGAGTTTTGAGTGTTTTACCTCAGCCAAATCGGTGATGACACTGCTTAGGCTCACATAAATAGAGACAATCAGGTATATGCTCATGCCAAGCTTAGCCATGGTGGTGCTTACGCCTTTAGTCTGGCTGAAAAGATAAAGAACGGCGTTTATAATGATGCATACCAACATAACTATAAACGCGCCCACAAGCAGGGGGTTTCGGTGGCTTTTTTTGTTTTTCACAAGCTTTAGTATGACGAATACCATTTCAACGCCTGAATACACCAGAATACAAAGCATAAGCTCAAAAGTCCAAGGTAGAGGCAGTTTTCACTGTGAATGCCATTTTTGAGCTGCAGCACGAATATGACGCATAAAATGATGCCGAGCACAAGCATCAGGAAATTGACGGACAAATCAAGCGCCTCGCGTCTTAAAAGCGTCAGGATAACGCCGCCCGAGCCTCCAAGCAGTATGTCAAATTCCGTGGTGTATTTGCCGTCATAGGCGTAGCGTATTTCGACAGTAAGTGTCCTGCCTGTGCTGTTTTCGGGAATATCTATCATGTGCCATAGTGAACCAGGGCTCATAAGATAGCTATGCGATTCGCCAAAATGGTAAATGGGCTCGTCGTCAACAAACGCATCAACAAACGCATCATAGGCAAAAAAGCAGACTACGTTTCCAAGCATTTCGTCTGTCACAGTGCGTTAACGTCACTGATTTTTTAAAAATAAATTAAAAAAATGTAAATAAAAACTAAAGGTTAAGATGAAAAAATAGGCAATTCAAAATGTTTGAAATTATACGGATTTATGTTATACTGTTTTAAGATGGGTTTGTACTCTTTTGATAGCTATGGAGGTGCGGTATGAGCAACAAAAAAAGGAAAAAGCCGTCAGGCATTGTTTCGGCATTCGCGGCTGTCGGCGGTGCGGTTCTAATGGTTACATATTCGATAGCGGGGCAGGCTGTCGCGCTTAAATATGTGGAGTTTGACGAGAACGGAAAGATTGCGGGCTTTAAATCTCCCATAAAAAATGGCATAACAGATGTTTTTAATCCAAATGCGCCCGCGGAAGAAAGCGGCACTTTGCAGGACAATTCAGCGCAGGACACTTATCAGGCGCAGAACGGGGAAATGTCTGAAACGCCGCAAAATGAGGAGATGCCGCAAACAGTTGAAACGGCGGAAAAAAATAATAAGGAAGAACACAGCATAGAGCAGAAGCAGCGCTTTACGGACAATAAAAGTGACAGCTCTGAAAGCGCGCCCCAAAATGACACAAAAAGCGATACCGAACAGGAGGAAACGCAAGGCACTGATGAACAGACAGAAATACCTGACGAAACAATTTCGGAGGAAACTGAGCAGGACAGCGCGGACACTGACGAAAACGGCGTAGTAAAGCCTTCCTCTGTCAAACGAAAAACCATAGACGATGCAGAATCAGTAGAACAGGCAAAAACAGCTTCCACAGTAGTTTCAGACGTGACGGCGGTAGTCAGGGCGGCTATGCCATGCGTGGTATCAATCACAAATGAATACATGGAATACGATTACTGGTATGACGAGATGGTACAGGACGAGGCAAGCGCGTCAGGCATAATAATCGGCCAGAACGACGACGAGCTTTTGATTGTCACAAATTACCATGTGGTGGAGGACAGCCTTAACCTGTCCGTGCAGTTTATTGACACCAGCGAGGTGACAGGGTATATAAAGGGAACTGATCCGGACAGCGATTTGGCTATAGTCAGCGTATTTATTGATGACATAGCAGATGACACGCTCGATTCGGTAGCCATAGCCGTGCTTGGCGACTCAGATACGCTTGAGGTAGGTGAGCCCGCGATAGCCATAGGCAATTCGCTTGGCTACGGCCAGTCAGTCACCACGGGCGTAATAAGCGCGCTCAACAGGGAAATTTTTGAGGAGGGCGACGAATACAACCAAGGCAGCCTGATACAGACAGACGCGGCGATAAATCCAGGCAGCTCAGGCGGAGCGCTGCTCAATTCAAGAGGCGAGGTAATCGGCATAAATTCAAGCAAGATAGCCGATTCAGTCATAGAGGGAATGGGCTACGCAATACCAATCTCAAACGCAAAGCCTGTAATAGACGAGCTTGTAAAGCTTGAAACACGCAAAAAAGCAGATGAATCAGAGAGAGGCTTTTTAGGCATATCAGGCGTTGACGTGTCGGAATACGCGGCGGAGGACTACGGCATGCCCGAAGGTGTATTCGTAAAAGAGGTAGTAAAGGGCTCGGCAGCAGAAAAGGCAGGCATTATAAAAGGGGACATTATCACGGAGCTTGACGGCGAGGCGGTAAAAGAGATGACAAGGCTTCAGAGCATGCTTGAATACTACACGGCAGGGAGCGAGACAGAGGTGACAATAGAGCGGTTTGACAGTGGAGAATACCACAAGGAAACAATAACAGCCACGCTTGGGAAAAAAGAATAAAACAGGTACGCTATGGGAGGATTACGATGGCAGAAAACAGAAACGACGACTTAGAATTTTTTGATTCCAATGACAGCACTACTTCTGACAAGGAGGAAAAGACGGCGCAGGGCGGATCGCGGGATGCGGACTACAGTTACGACAAGGAAAGCGAATACGAGGACGTATGCTTTATATGCAGGCGTCCCGAGAGCAAGACGGGCAAAATGTTCAAGCTCCCGAACCATATTTCGGTATGCTCGGACTGTATGCACAAGACGATGGACACGGTAAGCCAGTTTGACTATCAGGGAATGTTAAATAACACGTCAAATTTTTTTGACAAGGAAAAAAATCCCAAAAGGCGCTTTCCGAATATCAGCTTTGTGAATATAGCGGATCTGCAGGGTGACGGCGGCATACCAAACCGCCAGAAGCTTAAAAAGAAAAAGCCAAAGGAAAAAAGCGACGAGGCGGTTTTCAACATAAGCAATCTCCCCGCGCCGCACAAGATAAAGGCGCAGCTTGACGATTACGTTGTAGGGCAGGATTACGCCAAAAAGGTAATTTCAGTCGCGGTGTACAATCACTACAAGCGCGTCGCCACGGGCACGATGGACGACATCGAGATAGAAAAGTCAAATATTCTGCTGCTTGGCCCTACAGGCTGCGGCAAGACATATATGGTAAAGACGCTCGCAAGGCTTCTCGACGTGCCTCTTGCGATAGCTGACGCGACTTCGCTCACGGAGGCGGGCTACATAGGCGACGATATCGAGTCTGTAATTTCCAAGCTCCTTACAGCCGCGGACAACGACGTGGAGAAGGCAGAGCAGGGCATAGTCTTTATCGACGAGATAGACAAGATTGCCAAAAAGAAGAACACGACCTCCCGTGACGTAAGCGGAGAGTCAGTGCAGCAGGGCATGCTAAAGCTTCTCGAGGGCGCTGACGTTGAAGTGCCTGTCGGCGCAAACAGCAAGAACGCCATGGTGCCGCTCACCACGATAAACACAAGAAACATACTCTTTATATGCGGCGGCGCTTTCCCCGATTTGGAGGAGATAATCAAGCAGCGCCTTACAAAGCAGTCCTCAATCGGCTTTAACGCCGAGCTCAAGGACGCCTTTGACAAGGAGGCAAACATTCTCAAAAAGGTGACCGTGGAGGACATCAGAAAATTTGGCATGATACCTGAGTTTATAGGGCGTCTTCCGATTATATGCCCGATGGACAGTCTTACAAAGGAGAGCTATGTAAAGATTTTAAAGGAGCCGAAAAACGCCATTTTAAAGCAGTACCAAAAGCTTCTGGAGCTTGACGAGGTAAAGCTTGTGTTTGACGACAGCGCGCTTTTGGCGATAGCGGATAAGGCTATGGAGCGCGATACGGGAGCGCGTGCGCTGCGTGCCATTATTGAGGAATTTATGCTCGACATAATGTATGAAATCCCCAAAGACGACAATATAGGCGAAGTGACGATCACAGGCGACTACATAAATGGCACGGGCGGACCGATTATCGAGATAAGGAGCGAGAAGCCGCATAAAAGCGGGCAGGTAAATGATGAGGCGCAAAAGCTTGAACAAAAGCCCGAGCCGCCCAAGCCTGAGCCCGAAAAACCCAAGGAGTACAATTTCTATGAGTTTTAATATAAAGGAGCTAAAATGCTTTGAGCGCCCTCCCAAATTTAAAAAGCGGATGGTATTGATGATGGCGGGGGTAGTGGCGATGGGATTTGGGCTTTCGATTCTGCGTCTGCTCAGCTTTGGCACTGATCCATGCTCATGCTTTACGCAGGGCGTGGAAAAGCATCTGCCGTTTAGCTTTGGCACCTGCCAGCTTTTGTGCCATCTTGTGACCTTCGCGTTTGTAATAAAGCTTGACATCAGCAAAATAGGCTTTGGCACTGTCGGAAATATGCTTTTTTTAGGATATATATCGGATTTTTTCCAGTGGCTTTGGGCGCATGCGCTGCCTGACGGCTTTTTTGAAATTACAGCCATAAGGTACGTGGTTTTGTTGCCGACGCTTGCCGTGTTTTTGATTGGAGCGGCGGCGTATATGTGCGCGGGACTTGGCTCCTCGCCTTATGACGCCCTGCCGTTTATTATATCAGGCTATGTAAAGCGCTTTTCGTTTAAGACAGTGCGCATACTTTGGGACGTGGCGTTTATGATAGGCGGTTTTGCGCTTGGAGGCGATGTCGGCATAGTCACAATCGCGGTAGCATTTTTTCTAGGTCCTGTTATCACATGGGTGCAGAAAAAGATGGAGGTGCTTATCGCGTAAATGACAGAGCTTGAGGAATACTACAACAAATTCAGCGAGGAAAAGCGCCTCGGTTCGCGCCACGGACAGGTGGAATACCGCGTCTCAATGGAATATATACATAAATATCTTGCCGAATGTGAAGCCGCAGATGACAGCGCGGGGCAAAGCGCAAAACGCGAAAAATCTGAAATCAAGGTGCTGGACATAGGCGCAGGCACAGGCCGCTACAGCATAGCGCTTGCGGAGGAAGGCTATGACGTGACAGCCGTAGAGCTTGTGAAATACAATCTCGGCATACTAAAGCAAAAATCAGACAAGGTAAAAGCGTTTCAGGGCAACGCCCTCAGGCTTAAAAGGCTTGAAAGCAGCTGCTTTGACGTCACGCTCCTTTTCGGCCCTATGTACCATCTTTTTTCCGCCGAGGATAAGCTTTGCGCCTTAAACGAGGCAAAGCGCGTCACAAAGCCGGGCGGCGTAATCCTTGCCGCGTATTGTATGAACGAATACAGCGTGATAACATATGCGTTTAAGGAAAAGCATATACTTGAATGTATGTCCCAAAACCGCCTGACATCGGATTTTCATACAGTTTCAGAGCCTAAAGAGCTTTACGATTATGTGCGCATAGAGGACATAGACGCGCTCAACGCGGCGGCAGGCTTAGAGCGGATAAAAATAATTTCGCCCGACGGAGCGGCAAATTATATCAGACCGTTTTTAAACCAGCTTTCAGATGAGGAATTTGAGCTTTTCATACAATACCAGCTTTCAGTCTGCGAGCGCCGCGACCTGATTGGTGCAGGCGCGCATACGGTTGATATTCTGCGGTGTGGCAGACCCAATTAATGTATTATAAAATAATGTAAAAAAATTTTTCATACTGTGCATCAATAATGGATGATTAATATGAAAGAAGATATGTTTGCTCCGTATTATTTGAAAATAGCCAACCAGTTTGGAAAAAGCGTATTAGATGAATATCTTTCTGCAAAGGAATAGTATTGCCTGCTTCGGACTGGAATTTGACAGCTGCAGGTTCTGAAAACTGTTCTGGAGGTGTTTGCTGGAAATGGCATAAAAGACCAGATAAAATAACAATATGGATTTAATAAGGAGGGGCGTTTGGTATCGTGCATGTCAGCGGAAATAAACTAAAGGAAAAATTTAATGAAACCCTAAAGGCAGTATTCCCGATTCTGGCTATAGTGCTGTTTTTGTGCTTTACTATAGCACCCATTTCGCCAAGCATACTGATGACCTTCTTAATAGGCGCAGTGCTGCTCATAATCGGAATGCTCCTTTTTTCATTCGGCGTGGAGCTGTCCATGACGCAGATGGGCGAGCGCGTAGGCACGACAATGACAAAGACGAAAAATGTCCCATTAATGATATTAATAAGCTTCATAATGGGCATGATAATTACTATATCTGAGCCCGACCTGCAGGTGCTTGCCCAGCAGGTGCCGTCAATACCGAATATCATAATAATACTCGCCGTAGCGTCAGGCGTCGGCGTGTTCCTCGTATTCGCTTTGCTGCGCATGCTCTTTGCAATATCGCTGCCGAATATGCTCATTGTCTTTTACGCCATAGTGTTTATCATGACACTGTTTGTCCCCGCTGATTTCCTCGCCGTGGCATTCGACTCAGGCGGCGTCACGACAGGACCTATGACAGTGCCCTTTATCATGGCGCTCGGCATCGGCATTTCTTCCATACGAAGCGATAAGCACGCCGCAGACGACAGCTTCGGTCTGGTATCGCTTTGCTCGGTAGGACCGATTATAGCGGTGTTGCTCCTCGGAATGATTTACCACCCAAGCCAGACGCAGAGCGTGTCCGAGGCAATTCCCGTTATCGACAATACAGTGGAGCTATGGCGGCTTTTCTCGTCAGGCTTTCCTACATATATAAAAGAAATGGCGGTTTCGCTGCTGCCAATCGTGCTGTTTTTCGGCGTATTCCAGCTTGTTTCCAGAGACATAAATAAAAAAGCGCTGATAAAGATAGCAATAGGACTAGGCTACACATATGTAGGGCTGGTGCTGTTTCTGACAGGAGTAAACGTAGGCTTTATGCCCGCGGGAAATTATCTGGGACAGACAATAGCGGGACTTCCATATTATTGGATAATCATACCTATCGGAATGATCATAGGCTATTTCATAGTCCTCGCCGAGCCCGCCGTGTTCGTGCTCACGCGTCAGGTAGAGGAAATGACATCAGGCGCAGTTTCAGCAAAGTCCATGGGGCTCAGCCTTTCAATCGGCGTCGCATTTTCAGTGGGAATAGCAATGCTCAGGGTAGTCACGGGCATCTCCGTGATGTGGTTCATAGTCCCAGGCTATGCCGCCGCAATCATACTAAGCTTTTTCGTGCCAAAAATATTTACCGCCATAGCATTCGACTCAGGCGGCGTAGCATCAGGTCCCATGACCGCAACCTTCCTCCTCCCCTTCGCAATGGGCGCCTGCGAGGTAATGGGAGGAAACATCATCACCGACGCCTTCGGCGTAGTAGCCATGGTAGCAATGACGCCCCTCATCACAATCCAAATCATGGGACTGGTATTCAGGCTAAAAGAAAACAGACTCCACAAAGGCATCCTCGAAGGGGAGCGCGTCACGCTGGAAGCATTTGGCGATATGGAGATTATTGAATTGTAGTCTGTAATGTTTTTGTACCTGCAGACTATCTTTTGCGAATACATAGCCTAAGCGTAAAATATTGAATTATAGTTTGTAATATACATCTATAAATTAACTGTTTGGCTATTTATCTTTTAACAACTGAATGTTACGAAAACATAGCCCGAGAGTGGAAATATATCCCATGAAGACCTTTGGGAAGCGTCGGTACTTAGCGAAACAAGCTGTAAAAGCGTAGCTCCTTTTACAGCGCGGTTGAGCTTAGTACCGCTACGCTTTCCACTAAGCGCAAGCGGGTCTGAATGGGATATATTTCCACTCTCGGGCGGACTGACAGACAGAATAACACAAATCATTCTTAACAAAAGCCAACCACTATAAAGAAAGGGAACACTGCCACATGGGAAAATTATACCTCACCACCACCATAGTAGACAGAAAAAACGGCTCAAAATACGAAAAACTCTACAAAGAAAACGGCCTTTCCGTAACCTTTACAACCCTAGGCGCAGGCACAGCGCGCGGCGACATGCTGGACTACCTAGGACTGGAAGCCACAGAAAAAACCGTAATATTCTCCGTACAGGAAGAAGAAGACTGGCATTCGCTAAAAAAAGAACTCCGCAGAAAAATGAAAATAGACGCCCCAGGAGGCGGCATCGCCTTCATCATACCGCTAAGCAGCATCGGCGGCAAAAAAACCCTGCAGTTTCTGCTTGCCAAAGACGAATATCAAAAAGAGGAGGAATCAGTCTTGAAAGACACCACACACGATTTAGTAATAGTTATCGCAAACCGAGGCTACATCGAGCTAGTAATGGATGCCGCAAGAGAAGCAGGCGCATACGGCGGCACAGTGCTGCAGGCAAAAGGCACAGGCATGGAACACGCCGAAAAATTCCTAGGCGTATCGCTTGCCGCCGAAAAAGAAATGATATTCATAGTGACAAGGACAGAACAGAAAAACAGCATAATGAAAGCCGTCATGGAGCGCGTCGGCACAGAAAGCAAAGCCCAGGCGATAGTATTTTCACTCCCGGTAACCGATACAGCTGGATTAAGGCTGATAGAAGATTAAAAACCAGAGGCAGATTAGTGAGCCTTGGTTACAAAATATATTGACTTTGATTAAATTTTTATGATATCATTTAATTGAGAGTATAACTCACGCATATAATTTCTTTCTTTAGTTGGTAATCCATACATGGATAATAAATTAATTATCTAGAGTTTAAAATTGAATGAGGAAAGTTTAATATGGATGCTGGAGAAACTTTAAAACTTATTTCAAAGCAATGGTGTGATTTAAATGATTTAAGACATAATGGAGTGATATTGATATGGAAAAGAGAATATTAGATTTTTATAAACAAACAAGTTTATATACTGATTTAGGATTTTATAAAAACTTTTGTAAAAACCTGACTGACAATATCGATGAGTTATGTGTTTTACAAAGAATGCAAATAATTCATCCTGTTGCATTTGCTAATCCAGATATTAGAAAACAGGAAAAATGTTTTTGGGGTGATATGACAAAAGTACCTGTTACAAGATTAGACTATGAAGATGATTTATTTCCAACTGCAATTAGTATGATTAGTGAATTGTTGAGAAAAGATAGTAATTATAGTAAAGATAGAAATGCCGAAGATAAGATACATGTCACTTGTAGAGGTGAAGCTATATTACTTGCTGCTACATTAAAGGCAAAAGGATATTCTGCAAGAGTAAGAAGTGGCTTTGCACCTTATATAAAATATGATGGAGTTGCTTACGATCATTGGATTACAGAATATTTTGATGATAAAAAAAATCGATGGGTATTAGTAGATGCAGATGGACATTGTCCAGACCATGATATGGGATTCGATTTAAATGATATACCAAGAGATAAATTTATATTTGGAGCTGAGGCTTATTTAGGTATAAGAAATAATAAATATCAAACAAATGAAATATATTATGCCTCTGATCCTGCAACATTGGGACTTAAAGCATCTTTGAGAGGCTTATTTTACGATTTTCATTCTTTAATGAATGATGAAATAATTTTCTTGCATTTACCGAAATATATACAAGATAAGAATTTTCAATTGACTGAAAATGAATATAAAGAACTTGATAAATTAGCAATTTTAATGTTAGATCCTGATAAAAATTTTGATGAACTAATTCAAATATGGAATAATGAATCTAAATATAGGATTATGTCTGGTGCTTTGAATGGATAAATTTATATAATTTTTTTACTTTAGGAGATGATTACATGTTAAAATTTCGTCAAATCCAGAAGAATCGTGTCCAAAATTGATGAAGGAGGATAATTGTGAATCCATTTTATATTACATATGAATTGTATAGTGCTCGTAGGTTTACTAACAATCTTTTTCTATTATTAAATGGTAGAAAAGATCCGTTTCAAGTATTGTGTGAGAAACAACTTGATGATATTCTTAAGCAAATTATATTCAATTTGACGTAAATCAAAACGCTTGACATATGCTTTACACTATAGTATTCTAAAGGGGAAAAAGGGGGCTTTTTATGTCACAGAGCATGGTAAACATCCGCATGGACACGGATTTGAAAAAAGACGTAGAGAAGATTTGCACAGATATGGGGCTTTCACTGACAACAGCATTTACATTATATGCCAAGGCATTAAAACGTGAAAGACGCATTCCATTTGAAATCGTAGGTGAATTGCCAGAAGAAACAGCATTCCAAATGTTTATGGACGGGGTAAACAGTTTTCCGGATGATTTTATGGCTGACGGCAGGGCTGACGAAATCCCCTCAGAGAGGGAAACATTATGATGTACATGCTGGATACAAATATTTGCATTTATGCCATAAAAAATAAGCCAGAGAAGGTTTTTTCGCGTATAAAAGAAAATCTGCATAAAGGTCTTTGCATTTCAGCTATTACACTTGCCGAATTGGAGCATGGCGCTGCCAAAAGCAATTATACTGAAAAAAGCAGAGCCGCCCTTTCTAAATTTCTTACAATTCTTAATATATTGCCGTTTGATGAAGCTGCGGCGAGGGAGTACGGAAATATATGCGCTTATTTACAAAAACACGGAACACCAATCGGGACAATGGATATGCTGATTGCAGGTCACACTATGTCGAAGGGATATACGCTTGTGACAAATAATGTGAGAGAATTTGAGCGGGTGGCAGGATTGAAAATTGAGAATTGGGCGGAATAAGCAGGTGTTTCACAACTAATAAAGCAGGAGAGCTAATGAAATATAAAAAAGAATATATCAAAAAAGACATCATTTCAGGAATAGTAGTCGCGCTCGTGTCCATTCCTATCTCAATGGGCTATGCGCAGGTGGCGGGGCTTGCGCCAGTCTATGGGCTTTACGGCTCTGTGCTGCCGATACTTGTCTACGCGTTTTTTACATCATCACCGCAGTTTGTTTTCGGCGTTGATGCCACACCCGCGGCATTGGTGGGCGGCGCGCTTCTGGGCATGGGAATAGAGCCGTACACGCGTGAAGCGTCAATCCTCGTGCCGATTATCACAATGACTACAGCCGTGTGCCTTTTCATATTTTTCCTGATAAAGGCGGGACGGCTTGTAAACTACATATCCAAATCCGTGATGGGCGGCTTTATCTCAGGCATCGGCTGCACTATCATATTGATGCAGGTGCCCAAGCTTTTCGGGGGAAACGCGGGCACGGGAGAAATATTTGTGCTTCTGTACCATATATGGGGAGAGCTTCCGTCGTTTAATCTGCTGTCGGCAGTGCTTGGCATAGGCACGGTTGTTATTCTGCGGATTTTCAGGAAAATTGCGCCCAAATTCCCAATGTCAGTCGTAATGATGGCGGCAGGCGCCGCGCTCACGGCATTTTTCCACATAGATAAATACGGCGTAAAGCTCCTGCCAAAGGTCGAGCTTGGCATGGAGCATTTTTCAGCGTCCGAATATTTCCGGATGTTTTTTGGAAACGCTGAGGAGATTATAGTGCTTGCGATAACGATTTCGCTTGTGATAATGGCGCAGACCCTGCTTGCGACGAACAATTATGCACTAAAATATAATTATAAGGTTGACAACAACCGCGAGGTGCTCGCATACGCGGCAGGCAATTTCGCGGGCGCGCTCGTGGGGTGCTGTCCGCTGAACGGCAGCGTTTCAAGGAGCGGCATCGCCGACCAGTACGGCTGCAAGTCGCAGCTTATGTCCGTGACAGCGGGGATAACCATGGTTTTGGTGCTGATGTTCGGGACTGGTCTGCTTGGCTATCTGCCCGTGCCCGTGCTTACGGGGATTGTTATTACGGCGCTTATGGGCATAGTGGAGTTTGGCATTGCCAAAAAGGCATGGGAATCCGACAAACAGGAGTTTGGCATATTTGCGGCGACGTTTGCGGGTGTGCTTGTGCTTGGCACGATATACGGGGTTATAATTGGAATGGTTCTGTCGTTTATCGCGGTCATTGCCCGCGCGGTAGTGCCGTCAAAGGCATTTCTGGGAGTGATACAGGGGCACGAGGGCTTCCACAATCTAAGCCGCAACAGAAATGCCCGCCCCATCAGGCAGACAGTGATTTACAGGTTCAGCGGCAATCTCTTTTTCGCAAATATAGGGGCGTTTCAGGAGGATATTGAAAACTCCGTAAAGGAGGACACGCGGCAGGTCATAGTTGACGCCCGCGGCATAGGCAGCATTGACATCACGGCGGCTGAGCGTCTTGTGGTGCTTAAACGAAACCTCAATGCAAGAAATATTTATTTCTACCTGACAGAGCACGCGGATGCCGTAAACGACCAGCTGCGCGCGTATGGGGCGGGGGCGCTTATAGAGGAGGGATCTGTGCGCAGGACAATCCAGACGGCGCTCTATGCGGCTGGCGTTGAAAGCCCGTATCCGCTTGAAGGCGCTTCGGGCAGCGCGGCGGACGAGGCAGACGCGCGCATCGCCGAATTTGAGTGGGCATATGGCGATGGCGCCGGCGAAAAGCTCGAGGAGCTTGCAAAGGAGGTAGCGCAGAAGCTTGTCAATTCAGGAGATTACAGTCTGGAAAATATCGTAAAAGCTGAGAAGGCGGCATCTTGGGGATATGTCAGCCTTCTTGACGAGGACGTGCTTTTAAACCAGCTGGAGCTTTATTTTTCAAGGCTTGAAAAACAGGACAGCATAAATATAGATGAAATAGAAAAAAGGCTTGAGCAGCGCCGCAGAATGATTGAAGAAAATGTAAAAAGCCTTAGCCCCGAGGCGCTTGAGCTTTTGAAACGTTACAGGAAAAGGATAGAAAGGCGCATAAAGGAGAAAAAGCCTGAATATTATGAGCATTATCTTGAGCTTCGCAGGCATTTAAAAGAAGAAAATACGGAAAAATAATTTACGCCATATCTGTGTACCTAAATTGCCTGTTTTTCGGCATATTTTGCACACAAATACATTCAAAATACCTACACAGAGTATCACAGGTAACTGGATAATTTGCACAAATCTGTATAGAATAATCTCGTTGTTTAAGATTATATTTTGAATGGCGGTGGTGTGGAAGTGTCGAGGATAGCGAAAAAGGAAATGACTTTCGAACGTATAGAGACGGCTAAGCGTATTCGCGAGATACGCAGGAAAGCGGGTCTGACGCAGGAGAAAATGGCAGAGCTGCTTGAGATTTCCCTTTCGGCGTACAAAAAGATAGAGAGCGCCGAAAATCAGATTTCAATTGACGGTCTGAGAAGGCTTGAGGGCGAATTAAAGGCATCTGCGGATTATATACTGTTTGGCGAGCGTCAGGGCGCTGAAGGCATGTGGGAGACGCTGCTGAATTGTGAGGAATATGATAAGCTCCGCATACTTGTGCGTCTTGTCAATTATTTTTCAAAGAGGAAAAGCGGCGGCTATATCACGGTGGAGGAACAGACGGATTACAGCGATAAGCTTTTGAACGTGCTTAGGGAAATGGATTTATAGGCGGGGCTGTAGCAGCTATGCTTTGATGGTGTTTTGGCTGTTTGGAATTTGTTAATATTTAGAAATAAATCAGCGGCGAGCTGATATAAAGGAGCTTGTGCAGGCGTGGCAGGCTCTTTTTTGATACAATTTTTACTTGAGCGGTTGTTTAATAAAATGCTTTGAATATGGCATATGGGAAATGCAGTTAAAAAATTTTTTGAAAAAAGGCTTGCAATACGAACATATGTGTGATATCATACAAAAGCAAACAAATGTTTGAAAATGACTAAATGTGTTTTAATACCTAAATATATGAAAGGCATACAGCATTATGCACCGTTTTAACAGTACATCGGTTGAATTGTATGAGCCGCAGCAAAAAGGCATTATGGAGAAGCTGTCCATATTGAGCGACGCGGCTAAATATGACGTTTCCTGCACAAGCTCAGGGGTAGAGCGCAGAGGGAACGGCAGGGATATGGGCAGCTGCAAGGCTGCGGGGATATGCCACAGCTTCTCCTCGGACGGCAGATGCATCTCGCTGCTCAAGATACTTATGTCAAATGAGTGCGTCTACGACTGTAAGTATTGCGCCAACCGCAGAAGCAACGACATAGAGCGCGCGACCTTCACGCCTGACGAGATATGCGAGCTTACTATGAATTTTTACAAGCGCAATTATATAGAAGGGCTGTTTTTAAGCTCCGGCATTGTGAACAATCCAAGCTACACTATGGAGCTGATATATACTACCCTGTATAAGCTTAGGAATGAGTACAGATTCAGAGGCTATATCCATGTAAAAGGCATACCTGGCGCGGACGCGGCGCTGATACAGCAGACAGGGTATCTTGCTGACAGGATGAGCGTAAATCTTGAGCTCCCTACCGCGGAGGGCTTGGCTCGCCTTGCGCCCAATAAGCATAGAAAGACCATACTCGCGCCGATGCGCCAAATCCAAAACGGCATAGCCCAGGGGAAAAATGAACTTATGCTCTATAAAAACGCGCCCACATTTGTGCCTGCGGGACAGTCAACCCAGATGATTATAGGCGCTACGCCTGAGAGCGACTATCAGATAATGTCTGTGGCGGAAGGGCTTTATGATAAATTTGGGATGAAAAGAGTTTTTTATTCGGCGTATGTCGGTATAAATGAGGACAAGGAGCTTCCCTCGCCCCAGACCGCGTCGCCGCTTCTTAGGGAACACAGGCTTTACCAGGCGGACTGGCTGCTTCGGTTTTATAATTTTAGGGCGGAGGAGCTGCTGAGTGAGAAGAAGCCGAATTTTAATATCCTGCTCGATCCGAAATGCGACTGGGCGCTGCGCCATTTGGAGCAGTTTCCCGTGGAGGTAAATAGGGCGGATTACAACACGCTTCTGCGCGTGCCGGGAATAGGAGTTAAAAGCGCGCAGAGGATATGCAAGGCAAGGCGGAGCGGAGTTCTTTGCTTTGACGATCTTAAAAAGCTGGGGGTAGTGCTAAAGCGCGCGCTGTATTTCATAACCTGTGGGGGCAGAATGATGTACAGGACAAAGCTTGACGAGGATTATATCACGAGAAATCTTTTTGCCCAGCATGAAAAGCTGCCATTTGATAAAGACGGGATAACATATAAGCAGCTGTCCCTGCTGGACTACGCAAATGAGCAGGCGTCATTTAAGGACTTTACAACGGCTTAAGCCGTTAAAGGCGGCATAAAAAATAATCTAAAAGGAAACGGCGGCATTTATGGGAAATGAAACAGTTTTGATATGTGAAGACACTTTAGACGGGGTATTCACGGGAATATATGATGCATACAGGCTTAAAAAGGATAACTCTATCGAAAGCCATGATTTAATACACCTTGCCGTAAACGAGCCGTTTTCACAAAAACTTTTTACGGACTATATCAGCATAGAAACAAGTCTTGAAAAATCAGAAAAGGTATCGCGGAAATTGAAAAAAAGCCTCGGCAGTGTGACATACTATAATTTGTGTCTTGCCGCATCGTCAGTATTTGAAGACAAGGCGGACGCTGTTTACCATACGGTTGTGCTCGGGTTGAGGGAGCATGACGCAAATGTGCTTGACAGGCTCTGTGACAGCTATGTACAAAGCGCGTTTAAATGTTTTAGGGCGGCAAACAATGAGGTATGCCATTATATAGAGTTTATTCGCTTTTCGGAGCTGGACAACGGCATACTTTACGCCAAAATCAATTCAAGGCACCACATTCTTCCTTTTATTATGCCGCATTTTGCTGACAGGCTCCCTGCAAACGATTTTGTTATATATGACGAGGGTACGCAGGCGTTTGGGCTTCACCCTGGCTTTAAAAATTGGTATCTTGTACAGGGAATGGATTTTGACGAAGACAGTCTCATGTATTCTCAGGCGGAGAAAGAGTACCGTGAGCTGTTCAAACGCTTCTGCGGCAGCATTTCCATAGAGGAGAGAAAAAATGAAAAGCTGCAGCAAAGCGTTCTTCCACTGCGTTTCAGGCCCAATATGACGGAATTTAATTAAAATCCGGCTAGAACAAAAAAGATACTTGAAAAAGATAAAAAAGTGTGATTGTAAATTGCTCCGATTTCACGTATACTATATTTTAGTGAAGGTTTGGACCTTTGAAAAATGGTTTGTTATTGAATGGAGGTAGCTTCAATGGATATAAACCAAGTGATGAAGGAGCTTGATACGCTGTTTGACGAAGAGAAAACAGGACAGATAGGGGCTTTTTTGGAGGAGCATATCGCGCTTGCCGCGGCGGAGCAGGATAATGAGGCGCTGCTCATGCTCTACAACGAGGCGATAGGCTTTTTCCGCGAAACGGGGGAATATGACAAGGCGGTTTCAAACTGTTATAAGGCGACAGAGCTTATTGACGCGATGAATCTGCAGGGGACTATACCATATGCGACCACGCTTTTGAATGTGGCGAACGCGCATAGGGCGGCGGGACTTCTGCAGGAGTCGCTCGAATATTACAACAGGGTGCTGCCGATATATAATGCGCAGCTTGCGCCTGATGATATGTATTATGCGGGGCTTTACAACAATATGAGTCTGCTGTATCAGGAAATGTCGGATTTTAAATCGGCTAAGGAGTATCTTGAAAAGGCGCTTGACATAGTTATAAAGAAAAAAGACGCTCAGTTTGAAATAGCCGTGACGCATGCAAATCTTGCCAATACCTGCATAGAGCTCGGCGAAGATGAGGAGGCTAAGGCGCGCGCCGAGGAGGCAATCAGGATTTTTGAGGAGATAGGGGTGGATGACGCCCATTACAGCGCCGCGCTTTCCGCACTTGGAAGTCTGTATTATATGGATAAAAACTACAAGCAGGCATGCGAGGTTATGGAAAAGAGCAGAGCCTGCGTGGCTAAGTATCTTGGCACAAACAATATACAGTACCAAAGACTGAGCGAAAACATAGCGATAATCAAGGCAAAGCTTGAGGCAGGGCAGCCGACAGAGGCAAATGGGCAGGATAAAGAAAGCTTTTCGGGGACAGACAATGTTGAAGGCGTGGGAACGGAAAAGCTGGATGAAAACGCAATTGACGATAATATGAGTTCAGGGGAAATAGCTGACAGCCAACAGTCAGAAGAACCAATTATTGCTGATGGGCAAAGGGAACCGCAGGAGGCAATTATTGCTGGTGCGCAGAAAGAGCCACAGGAGACAATAGTGGCGGCAGACGTAACGCAGAATGAGCCACAGGAGACAATAGTGGCATCAGACGCAGCGCAGAAGGAGGATACAAACGCTTCTGACGGCAATCAGCTTTTGCAGGAAACACTATATGCGGAAAATAATCCGGATGCCGACAATGCCAGTCAGACATCGGCGGACAAAGATGGCACTGACGAAGGACAATCAGTGACAGATGCTCCTGAGCCAATGTCCGTTTATGAGGATCTTACACCCGAGATTACAGGGCTTGAACTGTGCCGCAGGTATTACGAGGAATACGGCAGGCCCATGATTGCCGAAAAGTTTCCCGCATATGAAAGAAAAATAGCAGTAGGCCTCGTAGGAAAAGGCTCAGACTGTTTTGGGTTTGATGATAAACAGTCCGCAGATCACGATTTTGGCCCGCGGTTTGTCATGTGGCTTACGAGGGATAATTATGAGCGCATAGGCGCCGAGCTGCAGCGCGCGTATGATGAGCTGCCGAACACATATATGGGCTATACGCGCAATGAAACAGCGCATGGCAAGGACAGATGCGGCGTCATGGTTATAGAGGATTTCTACAAAAATATCCTTGGCTTTGACCTCCTTGGCATGCTTGAACAGAGCGGTAATAAAGAAAATATAAACACTGTTAAATGCTGGCTTGCGGTACATGATTATGCGCTCGCCACGGCTGTAAACGGAGAGGTATTCAGGGATGACGAGGGAATATTTACAGAGTATAGAAACCGTCTGCTGAAATATTATCCCAAGCCCGTGTGGTACAGGAAGATAGCACAGGCGTGCGCCATGTTTTCGCAGAGCGGCCAATATAATCTTCCGCGCATGCAGCGGCGCGGACAGCTTGTGGCGGCGGAGATGGCAAAGGCGGAATGTATGCGTTATGCCATGAAGCTTGCCTATCTGTTAAACAGGAAATATTCGCCTCATGATAAATGGCTGTTCAAAGGTCTGCCGAACAATACCGAAATGTGCATTGACGGCATTGACGGCGGCAAATTTGATGTTGCCGGTTTGCTGGAGCGGATGAGCGTCTTGTCAGTGTCGCAGAGAGATGAGCAGGAGCTTGCGATTACAGTGGAGGCGCTTGCCGTAATATTTGCCAATGAGCTTGAACGGCTGAATATTATAGGGAAAAGCAACGTTTACCTTGACGCAGACACGGCTGAGCTCACGGCTAAAAGCGACGCGCTGCTGACTGCCGTAATGGCTGAGACACCTGTGATTTCCGCGCTTTCGCTCTCTATAGCAAAGGCGGAGTTTGAGGCGTTTGACAAGGTGCAGAATGAGGGCGGCAGGGCAAGCTGCCAAAATAATTGGCCTACCTTCAAGGTAATGCGCATGAGCCAGTATATGACATGGAGCGAGGATATGCTTCTGCAGTATTTGTATGAGTTCAAGACGAACTATGCAAACGGCAGGAATATGATAGAGGAAAAATACGCCAGAATGATGGAGTCGACCGCGCCGCTGGAATACGCACGCTTTGCGGATCTGCTCCCGCCTCTTGACGATGAAAAGAAAAATATCATAGAGAATATCGTAAAGCTGCAGGTGTGTGATATGGAGGAATTTGCAAAACACTATCCCAAGCTTGCGGGAAATGCCAGAATTATCCATACAAGTGATGACCTTCCTTATGACACATCGTATGAAACATATTTAAGGGGCGAGCTTGGCACATATTCAGATAAAATGCTTGATATGTACGGGCGCTATATAGTAAGCCATATACAGGCGGGCAAAAATGTGGCGCAGGAAATAATGGAAAACACCATACATTTTTATGGATATAAGACATTGGACGAGGCAGAGAAGAAAAATATTAATGAACTCTAATGCTTTGGGACTGGAGCGGAATAAAGAAATTTTAAAGGAGAACACAAAGAAATGAGTAAAATTATATTGACAGGTGACAGACCGACGGGAAGGCTCCATATAGGGCATTATGTGGGCTCGCTCAGGCGCAGGGTGGAGCTGCAGAATTCAGGAGAATACGACAAAACCTATATAATGATAGCCGACGCTCAGGCGCTAACGGACAATATAGACAATCCTGAAAAGGTGCGCCAGAACGTCATAGAGGTGGCGCTTGATTATCTTGCATGCGGTTTAGATCCGGCCAAATCGACGCTGTTCATACAGTCGCAGATTTCCGAGCTCTGTGAGCTTACGTTTTACTATATGGATTTAGTGACAGTGTCGCGCCTGCAGCGAAACCCTACAGTAAAAAACGAGATACAGCTTAGAAATTTTGAGGCGAGCATACCGGTAGGATTTTTTACCTATCCGATAAGCCAGGCGGCGGACATAACCTTCTGCAAAGCGACGACAGTGCCCGTGGGTGAGGATCAGCTCCCGATGATAGAACAGACAAAGGAAATAGTCCATAAATTTAACTCAATCTATGCTCCCGAAAGTCCTGTGCTTGTAGATCCGCAGGCGCTTATACCGGAAGATGAGGCATGCAAGCGTCTGCCCGGCACCGACGGAAAGGCTAAGATGAGTAAATCCCTCGGCAACTGTATTTATCTTGCAGATACAGCTGATGAGGTCAGGGCTAAGGTAATGAGCATGTACACTGATCCGCTTCATCTGCAGGTGAGCGATCCCGGGCATATCGAGGGCAATACAGTGTTTACATACCTTGATGCCTTTGCAAGAGATGAGCACTTTGAGCGCTATCTGCCCGATTATGCAAATTTGGATGAGCTGAAGGCTCATTACATAAGAGGCGGGCTTGGCGATGTCAAGGTAAAGAAATTTTTGAACAATGTGCTTCAGGAGGAGCTTGAGCCAATCAGGAACAGACGTCTGGAGTTTGCAAAGGACATTCCCGAGATTTACAATATACTCAAAAAAGGCTCAGACACGGCAAGAGAAGCAGCGGCGCAGACATTGTCTGAGGTAAAGCATGCCATGAAGATAGACTACTTTGCCGATGAGGAGCTTATAAAGGCGCAGAGTGAGAAGTATGCAAGGCAGCGATAAAAAACGAACATAAAAATAAATATTTATAAAAGTAAACATATTATAATATAAAAGCCGCCGCCATAGACCATTAACGGTGGCTTTTGTGTACTATTCCCCAAAAAGCAAGCGTGAAAATAGGCAGATTATACAGAATTATTGAAATATATCAAATCAGGTAGAATATCTATGCAAAAGAATGTATAATAAATATTAAATATATATTAAATTTACTATCAATAAACCATCAAAAAGCGAGGAAGATAAATTTGGAAGCTTTGGTATTAGGAAATTTAAAATACATAGAAAATGGCTTCTTGGAGACGCTCGCGGAGCGCGCCAAGATAGTTGTATGCGGCAGCGACATTGATAATATATCAGTGAAGGGCGTTTCAGCCTACAGCTATGAAATCAGCCAGCCTGAATTTGATAAAATGTTTATGACATTTGAGTTTGATTACATAATATACATGTCATGGGGATTAAGCGGCAAGGCGTATGAAGAGATTATGTATCTTGACAGAATTTTTGAAATGTGCGGCGGAAGAAGGAAAACCAAACTGATTTATATTCATCCGCATGAGAGCGCCGCGGCACTCTGTGGAGATGCTTATGATGTGGTGGAAAAGGCAGGAGGCGAGCTCTGCCGACGTTTTTGCGAAAATGGCGGGAGCGTAGTCAGGGTAATGGTGCCGTATCTGGTGCCAGACAATGAATGTCCCGCAGAAATTTTTAGTATATATGATGAGCTGCTGCAGAAAAAGCAGTTCACGACAAAATTCAGCGAAAACAGCATAGTAGATTTTTTGCTTGTAAGCGATCTGGCGTGGTTTGTCCGCGCGGCAATGGACGAAGATGAGAGCGGCTATGTTGAGTGCGTGCTGGACGGCGGCAATGATATGACCATAAAAGACTGGCTTTATATAGTGGAGCGTTCCGCGGGCATGAAAGAGTATGACATAAACGAGCATTATGGCGCAATATGCTTTGACGGGGAAAGCGATGCAAAGGCGGAAGAAAGACATCATTACATACGCAAGCGCTACGGCTGGTTCCCAAAGAAAAACATAGAGGACAGCATAGACGGCTGGTACAGAGCCTACTGTGAGCTTGAGAAGCCGCGAGAGCTTACGTTCAGGGAGCGGATTGCATCAGGCAAGTATGCAGATATAAAGAAAAAAATAGTTGATTTTTCGGAGGTTTTTATACTTTTTTTGCTGTGCGAGGTGCTTACGCATGCCACAAGGGGCATGGAGCTTGTTGATTTTGCCGATTTCCGCCTGTTTTTCGTGGTGATAGTGGGTACAATGTACGGGCTGCGCTATGGCATAGGCGCGTCGATAGCGGCGTGCGTTATGTATTTCATCAGCCTGAGCGCGGGCTTTAGCTGGCAGATACAGTTTTACAACATTATCAACTGGCTGCCGTTTGCCACGTATGTGCTTACGGGCGCGATAGCGGGCTATACAAAGGATAAGTATTCAGACGAGCTTAAAAGCCTTAAAAAAAGCCAGGAAATTATAGAGGAGAAATACGGCTACTTAAATGAGCTATACACTCAAACCCTTGAAAATAAGGAAAGCTTTAGCAACCAGATAGTAAACTACAAAAACAGCTTTGGACGCATTTACGCCGCAACAAAGCAGCTCAACTCCATGCGTCCGAGCGAGATTTTCTATCACGCCATAGTAGTCCTTGAGGATATGCTGGAGACGCAGAGCGTGGCTATTTATTCGCTTGACGGCGGGCAGTTCGCGAGGCTTAACGCATGCTCGCGCAAGCTTGCCAATTCGCTTACAAAATCCCTGCGTCTTGGCGATATACCTGACTGCAGGCGCGCGATTGAAGCGGGCGAGACCTGGGTAAACCGCGAAATGCTTGCGGGACAGCCTGATTATGCGTTCGGCATATGCAAGGATAACCGTCTTGTGGGCATTATTGTCATACAGCAGGCAAGATATGACCAGATGAGCATGGAGTACATGAACCGCTTCAACATCATATCGGGGCTTATCTCCGACACGCTTATACGCGCGGCGGATTATCAGGAAATGTCCGAGCGGGAGGTTATGCTGGAAAATACAAAGCTTATGAAGTACAGCTTTTTTGCGAAGGAGGTCGAATCCTACAAGCAGCTTAGCGACAACAATCAGGCAAGCTATATCCTGCTGAAGGTCGACACGGGCGACAGGGATTATGCGGCAATGAGCAGGAGGCTTATCGGCATCACGCGTAAAAATGACATTATGGGCATAGGCTCAGACGGCAAGGTTTACGTGCTTATGACGCAGGCAAACATGGACAGTATGGAAATAATAAACCGCCGCTTTGAAATCGGAGGCGTGAAGATACAGGTAGTAAATAATATTTAAGAAAAGAATCGCGGTAAAATATGTTTACATTTTTTATAATAATAATTCTGTTGATAATCCACGTTATAATCTGTACAATGGCATGGCTTGCCAAGCGCAGGGAGGACAGCCTGCTGCTTGAAAATCTTATGCCTATTGTGATTGCGGTGCCGTTTTTCGGGGCGCTTGCCTTTATGCTGCGCTATCGTCAGGTAAGGATGACAAAGGCAAAAAGGCGCGAGATAGGCCTTGAGGATTTCAATGTCATAACAGGACATTACAAGCGTATAGAGGTTGACGACAATGCTAACATGGAGGTCGTGCCGCTTGAGGAGGCGCTTGCCGTAAACGATTCCAAGACAAGACATTCGCTTATGCTGAATATTCTGAACGGTTCGCCCGACGAGCATATAGATATGCTGCAGAAGGCGCGCAACAGCAATGACACAGAGGTAACGCACTACGCCACTACTATGATGATGGAGATACTCACGGAGTATGAGACTAAGCTGCAGGACTATGAAAAGCGGCGCAGCGAGGAAAAGGAAAACGGCGGGGAAGCCGATAAAAATCTGCTCAAGGAGTACATAGAATACATAAACCGTTTTATAGAATCGGGGCTTGTGAGCGGCGCCATAGAACGCGAGTACCGCTTGCGGCTTGCCGCGCTCTGCGAGGAGTATGAGCAGACTGGTGAGAGCATGGGCAGGCTTATTTTCATAAGCATCAGAAATTATCTGCAGCTTGGCGATAATGACAAGGCACAGGCACAGCTGCAGAGGGCGGCGGAGGAATACCGCGGCGACGAGAGAGTGCTGCTTCTGTACGGGCAGTATTTTGACGGAATCCATGATTATGGAGCTATCCGCGATATGATTGCGTATATAGAGGAAAATGACATTTATCTTAGCCGTGAAGGCAGGGAATGGATTGAATTTTGGGGACATTATTAATCAAAATTAGGTGTGCAGCCGCAGGGCATGCATAACGCATGCAGATTGGAGTTAGAGTGCGCAAGGACGTCTTCTTAAAGGAATTGAAGAAAAAGTTTCAGATATTGTGGCCGCTGGTTGCCCTGCTCATTATAGGGGTGGTGCTCTACTGTGAACGGCAGGGAATTGTGAGCAGGGGAGCTTCTGCCAAAAAGCAGGATACGGCGAGTATTTCCACGGAGCGTACTCCGGCGGTAAGCGCAAAGGTGGATACGGCGGTCATAGTGAACAGCGGCGATGAAACCTCGGATATGCTCTACGGCGAAATGTCTCTTATTCTTGACGGAATGAAGGTGGCGTATGATACTGTAGAGGTCAGCGGCGCGGCAGAGATGGATTTAACCAAATACAATAAGATGGTGCTGTGCATAACAGACCTTGACTTATTTGGAGATACCATTCAGGACATTATTGCATGGGTAAAATCCGGCGGCGCGCTTATGAATATGGTTACATATGATATATCCTCCAGCTTTAGGGTGATGCGCAGCAGGCTTGGCATTATCGAGGGCGGCGAGGGCTATGCGCCTGTAAGCGGCTTTACCGTAGAGGAAGGCTTTATGGTGGCGGGCGACAAGCATGAATACAAATATGATGAGGAATACTGGTTCAGCCTGAGTGTCCTGCTTGACGAGCATGCCAAGGTGTATGTCAGGGAGACGGAAAGCGGGCTGCCCTTGATGTGGGAGTACGGTTATGGCTACGGCATCGGTAAATTTGTGGTGATTAACCAGGCGCTTACCAGCAAGGCGGGGCGCGGCTTTTGGGCGGCGGCGTTTACACTTCTTGACAGGGTGAGCGTATATCCCGTGATTAATGCGTCCGCGTTTTATCTTGACGACTTTCCCGCTCCTGTGCCGGGCGGCAATGGTGAATACATAAAAAAGGAATACGGAATGGACATAAGCAACTTCTACGCAAATGTCTGGTGGAAGGATATGCTGGACTGGGAAAAGGAGTACGGCATAATACATACAGGGCTTATCATAGAGGATTATTCGGATATTGTAGAAGCGCCATTTCCCCGGACGGAATCGGTCGAGCGCTTTAGGTTTTTCGGCAATATGCTTTTAAACAACGGCGGAGAGCTTGGCTTCCACGGGTACAACCATATGCCGCTGTGTCTGGAGAATTTTGATTACAAAGGGCTTTACGACAGCTACAAGCTCTGGAAATCTGAGGATGAGATGAGGACGGCGCTTGACGAGCTGGAAAGCTTTTCATCTGAACTCTTTGAAGGCTGTGAGTTCCGTGTATATGTGCCGCCCTCAAACATTCTTTCACAGGAGGGGCGCAGGCTTCTTGCTTCGCAGCTGTCTGAGCTTAGGGCTATAGCATCCACCTATCTGCCGGGCGACTGTGTGTATGAGCAGGAGTTTGGCATAGCAGAAGACGGCATAATAGAGACTCCGCGCATCACGTCAGGGGCGATTATGGATGAATACACTTACCTGATAGCGTTCTCGGAGTTGAATTTCCACTATGTACAGTCGCATTTTATACACCCTGATGACGCGCTTGACGAGGACAGGGGCGCGGCGCTGGGGTGGCACGTGATGAGCCAGAATCTTGAGGACTATCTTTCATACATATATGAAAGCGCGCCGAATATTGAAGACGTGACAGGCAGCGGCATGGCAGATGCGGTGGAAAACTATTCGCTTATCACGCTGGACCGTCAAAAGAGAAGGTCAGGGCTTGCGTTTGACATAGGCGGCTTTAATGGAAAAGCGTCTTTTATGCTGCGCGTGAACAACGGAGAGATTACCGCGATAGAGGGCGCGGATTATGAGAATATAACAGGCGATTTATACGTGCTTACGGCGTATGACAGCCATGTGGAAATTTCAGTCAGATAAGGATGGATAGACAAAGTGAAAATCTGTATGATTTTGGAGGGCAGCTATCCCTTTGTAAGGGGAGGCGTTTCCTCATGGATGCACAACTATATACAGGCGATGCCCGAGTATGAGTTCGTGCTTTGGTGCATAGGCGCGCACAGCAAGGACAGGAATGTCTTTAAATATGAGCTGCCCAAAAACGTGACGGGCGTATATCAGATATTCCTTGATGATGCGCTGCGCATCGTGCCCAGCGGCGGCAGGGTAAAGCTGCAGGAAAATGAAGTGCATGCAATCTATACGCTGATAGCAGGTGAGTCAACTGACTGGGATCTTGTTTTTGAGCTTTTTCAGGAAAGGCAGCTCAATCCCGTTTCCGTGCTTACCAGCGAGCAGTTCCTAAAGATAGTCCAGCGTGTATGCCTTGAAAAATGCCCTTACATATCGTTTGCCGATTATTTCCATACCGTGCGCTCAATGATACTGCCGGAGCTTTATATCATGACGGGTGATGTGCCAAAAGCGGATATTTACCACTCGACTGCGACAGGCTACAGCGGCATACTCGGCAGCCTTGGCAAATGGAAAAACAAGAAGCCGTATATACTTACTGAGCACGGCATTTACACGCGTGAGCGCGAGGAGGAGCTTATCCGCGCAAAGTGGGTGCTGCCGAGCTTTAGAAATCAGTGGATACAGCTGTTTTATAATTTTTCAAGCTGCGCGTATGAGCATGCCGATATGGTGACGAGCCTTTATGACGGGGCGAGCAGGCTGCAGGGCGAGCTTGGCTGCAGCCATGAAAAGCTTAGGGTAATAGCAAACGGCGTGGCGTATGATCGCTTTAAGGCTGTGCCTCCGAAGGCTGACGACGGCTGGATAAGCATAGGGGCGGTGGTGCGCATAGCCAAGATAAAGGACGTGAAGACTATGATTTACGCCTTTGCTGAGTTAAAGACGCGTTTCAGGCTCAAAAATTCCCCAAAGAAGGCGCGCCTCTTTATCCTTGGCGATACAGACGACGAGGAGTACAAGGAGGAATGTGTGCGGCTTATAGAGATGCTCGATGTAAAGGATATTATTTTTACGGGCTCGGTAAATGTCGTGGAGTACCTTGAAAAATTTGACTTCACCATACTGACGAGCATATCGGAGGCGCAGCCGTTGTCGGTGCTTGAATCGTTTGCGGCGGCGCGGCCTGCTGTGGTGACAGACGTAGGGTGCTGCCGCGAGCTTATCTACGGCAGGGGCGATGATGATTTGGGGCAGGCAGGCTTTATAGTCACTCCTATGGGGCGCGATGAGCTTGCAAACGCCCTGGAGCGCATGTGCGAGGACGATGCGCTGCGTGAGCGAATGGGAAAGATAGGGCAGAAAAGGGTTGAAAATTATTACACGCAGGAGATAAGCATGAACCAGTACAAGGAGCTTTACAAGGAGGTGCGCGGACATGGCAGGAATTGGTTTTGAGCTTAAAAAGCTTTTTGCAAAAAAGGGCCTGTTTGCCTTGATACGCGCCTACGGCTATTCAGGAATTATCTGTACAGGACCTATGCTGCTTGGCATGGCGCTTTTATTCGGGGTTAAGCTGATTGCGATGTCCAGCGGCATGGCAAAAGACAATCAGGAGCTTTTGAACTGCATGATAACATACACGCTGCTTGCCTCGCTTATGACGACCAATATTCTGTCCATGGTGACGACGCGGTATGTGGCGGACGTGCTTTTTGTCGGGGATGATGGCAAGGTAATGCCTTCGTTTTACGGCAGCATTGCCATAATGCTTACGGGCGGCGGGTTTCTGTATGCTGTTTTCCTGCATTTTTCGGGAGTGGGCATTGCGTATCAGCTTTGCTGCCTCATATTTTATATGGAGCTTATAGTGGTGTGGACACAGATAAATTACCTTACGGCTGTCAAGGATTACCGCGGTATAATGCTTGCGTTTGCGGCGGCTATATGCGGCGCGCTGACTGCAGGCTGGCTTCTTGTGCGCGTGTTCCACAGGGAGGCGGTACTGTCGCTTATGGTATCGGTAATCATAGGCTATGGCATAATGCTTGTGTGGTATTATAAGCTTTTGATTGAATATTTCCCTGAGTGCACGTCAAGCTCCTTTGCCTTTTTGAAATGGCTTGACAAATATCCGCAGCTTGTCGGAGTTGGCACATTTATAGGCATAGGTCTTTTTGCGCATCTGGTGCTGATGTGGGCAAGTCCGGCGGGCGTGCAGGTGAAGGGGCTTTTTTACGGCGCGCCGATATATGACGTGTCGGCGCTTATGGCGTTTTTGTCGATACTGATAACCACGATAAATTTTGTCACGTCAGTGGAGGTCAAGTTTTATCCTAAATATAGGATATATTACGGGCTGTACAATAAAGGCGGCACGCTTATAGACATACAGAATGCAGAGAAGGAGCTTATTTCTACGCTCAACCGCGAGCTGGGGTATACGTTTGCCAAGCAGTTTTTTGCAAGCGTCATATTCATAGTGCTCGGCACGCTGCTGATACCGAGGCTGCCGCTTGGGTTTACGGAGGAGATGCTTGGCATTTACAGGGTGCTCTGCGTAGGCTATGCGTTTTATTCAGCGGGCAACTGTGTAATGCTTATGTCGCTTTACTTTGCGGACAATGCGGGAGCGCTTGTTGATACGGCGATATACGCCGCGTGCAGCGTTATAGGCACGATAATCACTATGCATATGGATGTAAGGTTTTACGGTTTTGGCTTTTTGGCGGCAGGCATTGTCTTTACGGGAATATCGCTGACTAGGGTTACGCTTTTTACGAGAAAGCTCAGCTACCATGTAATAAGCTGCCAGCCGTTTACAAATGTGGAGGTAACGGGCGTTATGACGCGGTTGAGTGAAAAATTGGAGGAGAGGTATCTTGAAAGGGAAAAACGTCTTAAACAGGCACGGTAAAAACAGGACGGCATGCCTTGCGCTTATGCTTTGCGCGGCTTTTGCGGCATGCGGATGCGCCGTGTCGGAGGATTCGCCGTGGGCGCAGAACCGTAGTGACACGGAAACACTGTCAGAAAGCGTAAGCGGGCAGATGACGGAACAGGACGCCGGTGAGGGCATGCAGGCTGCAAAGGGATACATAAACGAGAGCGGTAACTATGAGCAGAGCGGCAGTGCGCCGATACATGATAACAAGTCGCTGTATGAGCTTGATGATGATTTCAGGGTGGTGACAATGTACCTCACTGTCCAGAGCGGCAATGCGTCTGACAACACGGATCACACATGGGCGGAGATAAACCAAAATTCCGCGTACTATTATGATGGGCTTGGCATTGAGCGGTACAAGGTTGAGGGAATATTAAAGATAGGAAATGAAAACGGACCGATTATGGGCGATTTCGGATATGATGATTTTACTCCGAATGTTACAGTGACGATAAGGGGTCAGACATCTACGAGAAACGCGCAGAAGAACTACAGGATCAAGATTAAAGACGGAAAAGGAAGCTACAAGGATCAGACAGTGATCAACCTCAATAAGCATGTGTCAGAGGGGCTGCGTTTCAGAAATAAGCTCTGTTATGATTTAATGGAGGAGCTCCCTGGAATGATGAGCGCCCGCACGCAGTTTGTCCACCTCTATGTGAAGGACAATACGGCGGGAGGCAGCGGCGAGTATCAGGACTACGGCATATACACGCAGGTTGAGCAGATAAACAAAAAGTACCTTAAAAACCATGGGCTGGATAACAACGGACAGCTTTACAAGATTAATTTTTTTGAGTTTTACCGTTATGAGGATGTGATAGTGCCCGCGTCAAGCCCCGACTACGATTTGGACACATTTGAGAGCTATATAGAGGTCAAGGGAAGTGATGACCACACTAAGCTCATACGTATGCTTGATGAATTAAATGATGAGACAATACCGATAGAGCAGACCTTCTCCAAGTGGTTTGACGAGGAAAATGTGTTTTCATGGCTTGCGTTTCATATACTTGTGGGCAATAAGGACACACAGGCGAGGAACTGTTTCATATACAGTCCGCTGAATGTTGACAAATGGTATTTTATCTCCTGGGATAATGACGCGTCATTTATGGATACGGAAAGGCAGATACTGAATTGGAATGACGGGCAGGAGTGGGAAAGCGGCATAAGCAATTATTGGGGCAATGTGCTTTTCAGGAGAGTGTTAAAATCAGACGAATACCGTCAAAAGCTTGACGATAAAATCAGGGAATTTAAGGCATTTATGACGCCTGAAAAAATAAATTCTTTGATAGAGGGCTATGATTCGGCGCTGCTGCCGTATCTGCAGAGCGTGCCTGACGTATATTATATGCGGCTTAGCTTTGCTGACAGGGAGCGCGTCAAGGCGTCAATCGCAGGGGAAATAGAGGGCAATTACTGGAAATATCTTCAGTCCCTGCAAAATCCTCAGCCGTTTTTTATCGGCACGCCTGAGATTACGCAGGAAGGCATGCACGTAAGCTGGGATGTATCATATGATTTCCAGAATGATGACATATCATATACGGTTGAAGTGGCAGACGACTACTCCTTTAAAGATCCGATATATAAGGAGGAGAATGTATTCCTGCCCGAAGTCCTGATAAAGACTGAGCTGCCGTCAGGACAATATTTTGTGCGCGTCAAGGCGACGGACAGCGAAGGCAACAGCTCATATGCGTTTGACGCATACATGGGGGAGAATGGAAAGGTATATGGCACAAAGTGCTTTTACATTCTTGTTGACGGTACGGTAGCGGAGGATATATATGTTGAGTAACGGCGCAAAAAAAAGCTATACATTCCGCCACGAGCTAAAATACCTGATAAAAAGCTGGCAGCAGGAGATAATCGCCGCGAAGCTTGGCTGTTTTCTTGAAAAAGACGCCCATGTCAAAAAAGGCATTTATACGATCAGAAGCCTTTACTTTGATGACAGGATAAACTCAGCCTATGAGGAAAAGCTGATGGGCACGGCGGAGCGCAAAAAATACAGGATACGCCTATACAATTACAGCGACAAAAAAATCAGTCTTGAGTGCAAAAATAAGCAGGGCAACTATATTTTTAAGGAGGGCGCGCCGCTGACGCGTGACGAGACGGAGAGAATAATCGCGGGCGATTATGACTTCCTGATGGACAGAAATGAGGATGTGTGCAAAACTTTCTATTACCAGTGCATGGTAAATGAACTGAGACCGCGGGTAATCGTGGATTACGAGCGTATTCCGTTTGTATATGACTTGGGGACAGTGCGCGTCACGTTTGACAGCAATATACGTGAGTCCGTGCTTACGGGAAGTCTGTTTGATGAGGAGCTGCCTTATTTTGACGTGATGGCTCCTGACGAGCTTATTCTTGAAGTGAAGTACACGGAGCTTCTGCCCGAGTTTATAAGCGATGTGCTTACGACGCAGGAGGCGGTGTATGTGGCGGCGTCAAAATATGTAATGTGCTGCGACAGCATAATAAGGCGGAACGGGATTTTGCTGTAAAGCGGCGGGGAAAGATTAAAAGCTGCGCGAAAGACAGCGCGGAAATGAGGTATAAAAATGAGTGTTCAGGATATGATTAAAAAATCGGTGCTGGAGGCGGACAATTTCAGCAATGCGATTAATTTCGGTACATTTTTCACAATAATTTTAAATATGGCTGTTGCCGTGCTTGTAGGATATCTGATTTTCAGGATATACCGCAAGTATTACAACGGCGTCATTTACAGCAGGACATACGGGCTTACGCTTGTCGGCATGACGATACTTACCTGCATGGTTACGCTTGCAATCTCGACAAACATAGTAATATCGCTTGGTATGGTAGGCGCGCTCTCCATCGTGCGCTACAGGACCGCGATAAAGGAGCCGCTTGATCTGCTGTATATGTTCTGGGCGATTACGTCAGGTATAACCGTCGGCGCAAATATGTATGTGCTTGTCGCAGTAGGCTTTTTGGTGATGTATCTGTTTGTTTCCGTGACATTTGGAAAAAAGGCGGTGGCAAACACATATATTCTGATGGTGCGTTATGAAGGCGACGAAAATATCAGTGACAATATAATGCGGGAATTTAACAGCATGAAGCATACTGTCAAATCAAAGCTGTATAAAAACGGTACATATGAGATGACTGTGGAAGTTACATGCAAGGAGGAGCAGCTTAGCTTTGTGGAGCGCATTGAGAGGGTAATGGGAGTGACGCAGGTAAGCTTTGTGAAGTACAATGGTGAGTATCATGGTTAAGCTGCTGAACATTGCGGTGTCCATCGCGATTGCAGGGATTGCGCTCGTCTCATGCGGCATGCTTTTCAAGACAAAATATTCCATATCTATGGAGAAAAATAATTCAGCCCCGGGACTTAAGCTTAGCGGCGCTCTTGATAAATATGCCGTAAAGCATGTCGGGGAATATTCAGACGCAAATGATACACAGATACTCTATAATCCTCTTATCGGCTATGCGCCGAACGCTGAAAGCCGCACGGCTGTAGGCGACAATACGCTTGTCTACATAGATGCGTACTGGAGAGAGCTTGAACCGCATAAGGGTGAATACACATTTGAAAAGCTTTATGCAGAGAACCATATAGAGGAGTACAAGGCAGAGGGGAAAAAGGCTGTTTTCAGGCTTGTATGCGACTGTCCGGCGGAAAATGAGCACATGGATATTCCCGACTGGCTCTATGAGGAAACAGGCGACGGCTCATTTTATGATGTGTCGTATGGCAGGGGATATTCGCCCGATTATTCAAATTCTACATTTATCGAGGCTCACGGCAGACTTTTGGAGGCGATAGCCGAGGAGTTTGGCGGGGACAATTTTTTGGCATATATTGAGCTTGGCAGCCTTGGACACTGGGGCGAGTGGCATGTAAAGTATGACGACGGCATCGTAAGGCTTCCTAAGGAGAAGGTTTGCATGGAGTATGTAAACCAGTATGTTGACGCTTTTCCAAATACATGCCTTTTGATGCGCAGACCGTTTCTGGGTGTGAAGGAATATGGCTTGGGCGTATACAATGATATGGTGGGAGAGCCTGATTCTACGCAGGAGTGGCTTGGCTGGCTTTATGACGGCGGGGAATATACTGAACCTGCGGATACTCATAAATTATATGCCCTTCCTGATTTTTACAGGACAGCGCCCGTAGGCGGCGAGTTTACAAGCCGTCTCAGCTGGGGCGAGATGCTTGGTGACAGGCTTGACAGGACAAAGGAGCTGATACAGAAGTCGCATATGACGTTTATAGGCCCTAAGTCGCCGCATATAAAATCGGCAGATGAATTTCAGGAGCAGGCTGACGAGATACGCCAGCTCCTGGGCTATAAAATCGGCATAGAAAGCGCAGTGACAGGCTATTATGATCTTACAAACAGCTGGTTTTTTGACGTGGCGCTCAACAATAAAGGCGTCGCGCCGATAAGCTATGACTGGGACTGCTGCCTGTATTTTTACGGCAATGACGGCGCTGTGCTGCATAAGGCACGGCTGCCCGTAAATATCACGCAGCTTATGCCTGATGAGAGCGTGTCCGTGCGAACACTCGTATCGCCTGACGCGGAGCCCGAGGATATAGCCTGTGTCACAATCGGCATAGAAGATCCATACACCGGGCAGCCTGCCATACATCTGAATAATTCAAAGGGTTCTTTAAAAGACGGCTTGGAGATAGTCATTTACCAGCCGTAAACGTCAGATAATTGAGAGTGCCAGGGGCAATGTCCGTTCCTTTTTCGAGGAGCGCGATAAGCCCCTTTAATGTTTCCGCCGTTTCCTCCGGCGACGTCGGAAAAAGCGAGTTGTCAAGCTTTACGGCAATCACGATAAGAACTATTTCGGCAAGCGCAGCGGGGTGGTCAAAGTGGATCTCCCCGTTTTCTATTCCCTGCTTTATAATCTCGGTCAGGTCGGGCTTTAGCTCAGACACAAGGCGCGTGAGATATTTCTGGTGCAGGAATGCGATGTCCTGTGCGCTTGATATTGGGGTTTCAGGCTGCATAAGGAATGCCGTCGATGAATTTTGGCACGCCTGAAACAGCATAGCCATGCGCGTAAACGGCGCTATGTCTGTCTGCGAGGCGAGATTTTTTGCCGTCTGCAGCGTCTTTTCATAGCTGCGCTCTATAAGCGCGTCGAGAATAGCCTCTTTTGAAGGAAAATAATAATAAAGGCTCCCCTTTCCCATGCCTGCCTTTTGGGCGATTTCACTTACGGAAATGCCTTGGATAGTCCTGTCCTCCAGAAGCTGCTGGAGGGCGTCGAGAATGATATCATATTTTTTTGAATCTGGCATAAATGTTTCCCCATTTCACAAATTCGTATTTTAAGAGTGATTTATTATACCACATTGTAACATTGCATACAATTGTGAATATAAACGGAAAAATTTTTATTTTTGGTGGGATTTTGAAAAAATATACTTGACCGACGGTCGAAAAGTATGTTATTGTTAATAAAATTAATATCGACTGACGGTCGAAAACGAGGAGGAGAATAATGACCTACGCAGATTTATTTTATGAAATCAAAGGAAAATTTATGGGAGCTGACGTGAGTGACATTAAGGAGCACCTTGCATACCAGTTCAGCATTGAGGATGAGGAGGCTGGCGGTGCGTTTTACGTGGAGGTAAAGGACGGGCAGCTTTTTGTTGAGCCGTATGAATATTACGACAGGGATGCCATGTTTATCTGCTCGCCCGATACGCTTTTCAAGATAGCGGACGGAAAGCTTGATCCTGTACTGGCGTTTACGATGCAGAAGCTCAGAGTGGAGGGCAATATCGACAAGGCGCTCAAGCTCAAGGACATCATAGAGAAAAAGCAGGCGCAGCTCAAAGAGGAGAAAAAGGCGGCAAAGGCTGCTGAGAAGGCGGAAAAAAAGTCAAATAAACGGAGGACATAATTGTGAAATTTTGGAAGAAGGCGGCGGCAGCTACAGGAATTATCGCGGCGGCGGGAGTCGGCGCGGGAGTGGGTGAGACGGCTTATTTTTACCGCAGGACTATGAAACGCAACAAAACCGATGCAGAGCGTGCAATTAAGATGTCGGGCACGGACTGGTCGCAGTATGCGCCGATTATGGAGGAGCGCAAAAGCTTTATGCTGGCGCAGCCCCACAGCGACATACAGCAGATATCGTATGACGGCTTAAAACTGCACGCCACATATTTTGCGCCGATAAATGACAGGCAGGGCAAAAAAAGGGCGGTAATCTGTTTTCACGGCTACACCAGCGAGGGGATAGCGGATTATATAGGGCTTTCGGACTATTATCTAAAGAACGGCTACGCCATGCTCCTGCCTGACGCGCGTGCGCACGGTTTGAGCGAGGGAGAATATGTAGGTTTTGGCTGTCTTGACAGAAAAGACGCGCTCGTATGGATCAACTGGATTATCGGTCAGTGCGGCGAGGACGTTGAGATAGTGCTCCACGGCACCTCAATGGGAGGCGCGACTGTGCTTATGGCAAGCGGGCTTGATTTGCCTTCGCAGGTAAAAGGCATAGTTTCCGACTGCGGATTTACTTCTCCCAAGGAGGTATTTACGCATGTGCTCAAAAACATGTACCATCTTCCCGCTTTTCCTGTAATTCCGGGGGCAGATATTTTAAACAGGCGGCTTGCGGGCTACGGCATGGACGAGTGCAACGCAAAACGCGAGGTTAAAAACGCAAAAGTGCCCATTCTCTTTATACATGGCTCAAACGACAACTTCGTGCCTGCCGCAATGTGCAATGAACTGTATGAGTGCTGCAGCGCGCCAAAGAGAAAGCTTATCGTCGAGGGCGCGTCGCACGCCGAGAGCTACTATAAGGCGACAGACGAATATGAAAATGCATTAAACGGGTTTTTTGACGAATTGGTTTTTAAGGGCTAGTTCGGGAAAGGTATGGTATTAATCAATGATGACTAGAAACGGACACAAGACCTATCCGCTTACAGTAGCGCAGAAATTTCACTTTTACTATATGAACTTCTGCCCGTATAAGGAGGTTGTAAACGTAGGCACGAGCCTGACAATCGAGTACGAGCTTGACATAGACGAGCTGAGGCGTGCCATTTACAAGGCGTATGAGCGCTGTGAGTCTATGAGGGTCCGCTTTTGCTATGACAAGAAAGAAGACAAGTGGTATCAGTATCTGGTTGAAAAGGAGGAGCGCGAGATAGAGTATGTGGATTTTTCCGACAAGACCATGGAGGAGGCCGGGGAGATAATGACCGCGTGGACGAGAGTGCCGTTTGAGCGCGAGGATTCGCCTATGAACAGAATCGTCATTATCAAAACCCCTGACGGGTGTCAGGGTGTTTATCTGCTTGGCGACCATATGCTGCTTGATGCCCAGTCGCTCATCTGCTTTTTGAGTGATGTGATACAGATTTACTGTAATGTAAAATTTGAGGGAATACCATACCCTGCGGAGATGCGCTCTTATTTTGAGCAGCTGCAGAAAGACTTGGAGTATGAGGCGGGCAGCAAGGCGCAGCAGCGCGACAGAGAGTATTTTTACAAAAAAAATAGAGGAGTCGGAGCCGATTTTCAACGGCATAGACGGCCCCGGAGCTTTGGAGGCTATGCGCAGGACGAATCCCAATGCGAGGGCGGCGTATTCGGCTACGGCAAATATGAAGTCGGCGCTTGACATTTTTCATCTGGAGGAGGAGCCGACGCAGCGCCTGATGAAATTCTGCGAGGAGAAGCATATTTCGCTGCAGTGCCTGCTTATAATGGGAATACGCACATATCTGCAGAAGATGAATGGAAATGATGATGTTTCGATAAATGTGGCATATGCAAGGCGTGCTACGCTTTTGGAGAAGAAGTCGGGCGGCACGAGAATACATTCGTTCCCGTTTAGGACGATAATTTCGCAGGATAAGACGTTTATTGAGGGGATTTACGCTATACGCGACGGGCAGAATGAGGTGTTTAGGCATACGAATTTTGATCCTGTGGAGTATTTTGCGCACAGAAGCGAGGTTTTCCCTGTGCCGGATGGCGCGGCTTATGAGCCTATGTCGCTGACTTATCAGCCTGCGACTTTGAAGGAGAGAGGGCTTACGCAGCTTGGCGATGTCAAGTACAAGACGAAGTGGTATCCGAACGGGGCGACTACGCAGGCGATGTATCTGACTGTGATGCACAGGCCTGATGATAACGGGCTTGACTTTAACTTTGAGCATCAGGTGGAGGCGATTACTAAGGAGAGGCTGGAGTATTTTTACTATTATATGTGCAAGATTATGTTTAAGGGGATAGAAAATCCTGATTTGTCTATTGGGGAGATAATTAAGCTGATATAGTAAAGCTTTGGAGAGAAATTCTTACTGTCAGAAGTGGTTTTAGTCTGGTAAATAGCGGTATCAAAAATGCGGTCATAGCGTTTTGGAGTAATATTTGAAATGTCTGGGTGCTGCAAAATATAATGAAAGGCGGATAATAAAATGTTTGATAAGTTAGCGGATATTATTGTTAATTATGTGGAGGTAAAGAGGGAGGATATTAAGCCTGAGTCCAGGTTTATGGAGGATTTGGGGTTTACGTCGTTTGATTTTATGAGTATGCTTGGGGAGATTGAGGATGAGCTTGATGTGGAGATAAATCAGGAGGAGGCGGCGAATATTCGCACGGTGCAGGAGGCGGTTGAGTATCTTGAAAAAATATCATGACGCTAGAATAGATGCAAAAGGTGTTCTAAATTCTGCGTTATCGGCTTAAAGCTTTGCAAATATAGTTGTTATAGGCATACAAGGAGGAGTAATATGGTTGGGCTTTGCAAAAACTTGAGGGAGCTGCTTGTGGCGGCGGAGGATGAATTTAATGTGCGCGATGCGTTTCGGTATAAGGTAAGGGGCGCGGGCGGCGGTAAGAAGGAGATAAGCATAGAAAGCAAGAGCTATACGCAGTTAAAGTGTGACAGCGAAAAGATGTCGGCTGCTTTGGAGGCGCTTGGCGAGCTGGGGAAGCATATTGCGATAGTGGGGGCGACTTCGTATTCGTGGGTGGTGTCGTATCTGGGTACGGTGAACAGTGCGAGTGTTGCTGTGCCGCTTGATGCAAATCTGCCGGCGGAGGATTTGTGTGAACTGATTGAACGCGCTGATGTCACTACGCTTATTTTTGATGAGGGTAAGGAGCAGCTTGCGGAGCTTGCTGCTGAAAGGTGCGGCAATTTGAAGCATATTATATGTATGGGCGAGGCGTTTAATGACAGTCAGCTTTCTCTTTGGAGGCTGCTTGACGAGCAGAGCGAGGGCTTTGAGCGTGAGATAGCGCCGCAGCAGCTTGCGACGATTATGTTTACGTCGGGCACGACTGGAAAGAGCAAGGGAGTAATGCTTACGCATCAAAATCTTGCGGAGAACGCGACTTGTCTTGATATGGGTTTTGAGCCTAATCAGGTGCTTTTGTCGGTGCTTCCTACACATCATGCGTATTGTCTGAGTATGGATATTTTAAAGGCGTTGTCGCTTGGCAGCACTATCTGTATAAATGATTCTCTGCTTAGGGTGGCAAAGAATATAAAGCTTTTCAAGCCTAATATGATGCTTATGGTGCCGCTTATGATAGAGACGCTTGCCAAAAAGCTTGAAGAGGCAGGTCCGCTGCCTGCGGCGGTAGTGAAGGCGGCGGTTTTTGGGAAACAGTTCCACACTATATGCAGCGGCGGCGCGTACTTAAATCCTGCATATATTAATTTGTTTGCAAAGTATGATATCGAAATAAAACAGGGCTACGGTATGACGGAGTGTTCGCCTGTTATCAGCACGAACTATACGGGCAACACGAAAGCCGGTTCTGTAGGAAAGCTTATGCCGAATTGCGAGGCAAAGGTGGTTGACGAGGAAATCTGGGTTAAGGGCACAAGCGTAATGCAGGGCTACTATAAGATGTCCGAGGAGACGGCGCAGACGCTTGAAGACGGCTGGCTAAAGACTGGCGATTTGGGCTATGTGGACGATGAAGGCTATGTATTTCTTACGGGACGCAAGAAAAACCTCATTATCACGCCAAACGGCGAGAATGTATCGCCGGAGGAGATTGAAAACAGGCTTGGCGAAAACAGGCTTGTGCAGGAAGTGCTTGTGCGCGAGAGCGACGGCGCTATCGAGGCTGAGATATTCCCCGACTACGAATATGCCAAAAAGAAAAAAATAAAGGACATACAGGCAGAGCTGCAGAAAATAATCGACGGCTACAACAAGACCGCGCCGCTTTATAAGCGTGTATTCAGGCTTAAAGTGCGCGAGGTAGAGTTTGAAAAGAACACTACTAAAAAAATCAAGAGATTTTAAACATTACAACTTGACACATCACATTTTACCCGCTTTATGAAGCATCCCCCAACAGACACAAATTCGTTTCATAAAGCGGGGTTTTTATAATTATGATAAAATCTTCAATTTTTGGGAACATTAACTTGCATAAAGCAGAAAATGTTCTATTCAAAAACGGAGGTATTTTATTATGGCAGAAAATAAAGCTCTCGGCAGGTCAAGCATAAGTTTCGGCGAGCCTCCGCTCATAATGAGCAGCGGCTCAATCGTAGGACAGATGGAAAACGAGGGACCGCTTGCAGGCTGTTTTGACAAGGTGAGCGATGATAAAAACGACATGTTTGGCGAAGACTCATGGGAAAAAGCAGAAAGCGCCCTCCAAAAAGAAGCAATCGCCATAACACTTGAAAAAGCAGGTTTAGAGGCAACTGCAGTGCGCTATCTGTTTGCAGGAGATTTGCTGGGACAGACAATAGCAAGCTCGTTTGGCGTGCTTGACTACAATATACCATACATGGGCCTGTACGGTGCATGCTCTACGTGCGGCGAGGCACTATGCGCCGGAGCTATGACAGTAGCGGCAGGCTATGCGGACACAGTAATGTGCCTCACGTCGAGCCATTTCGCAAGCGCACAGAAAGAATTTCGCTATCCACTCGAATACGGAGGTCAAAGACCGCTCTATGCCTCATGGACAGTCACAGGCAGCGCAGGCTTTCTCGTCCAATCACAGACAGCAAGCCAAAATCCCAGCAAGGCTGCCAAAAACTGCTATGGCTGTAAAATCGCAATAACAGGCATTACCATAGGCAAAATTGAAGACTTTGGTATCAAGGATTCATTCAACATGGGCTGCGCAATGGCCCCCGCCGCCGCATGGACAATCACCACCAACCTAAAAGATTTCGGCAGAACCGCAGACGACTACGACGCTATTTTTACAGGCGACCTGGGCAGCGTGGGCAGCGAAGCACTCTATACACTCCTCGATGAGCAAAAAATCGACATCCGCCCTCGACACTATGACTGCGGCACACTCATCTATAACCTAAATTCACAGGACGTCCACGCAGGCGGCAGCGGCTGCGGCTGTTCCGCCGTCGTGCTTTCGGCGCATATCCTGCGCAAGCTGGATGAGGGAGAGTGGCGGCGCATACTTTTTGTGCCGACAGGAGCGCTGTTAAACAAAACTTCGTTCAATGAAGGGCAGAATGTACCTGGGATAGCACATGGCGTTGTGATAGAGAAAATAGAGTGACATATTTTTGTCGAAGGATGCCATAAGCAGACATTCTTCGGCAAAATACATAATAAAGAATAAATATTGTGTAATATGATAAAAATTAACACGCATAAAAAATCACAGTTGAACAATACCACAAGTTATGATATAATTATCACACTTTAAGAAGTGAGATGCGCACAGATTTTTTGCGATTTTACTGAAAATCCGTACAGAATGGAGAAACATATATCGTGAAAGAACAGAATGGGCTGGTAATGACAAATGATGAGTGCATAGGGTGTAATAAATGCATATCCGTATGCCCTACCATAACTGCCAACCATGCAGTGATCACAGACGGAAAAGCCAAGATAGTGGTGGATGGAGACAGATGCGTGGCATGCGGCGCCTGCTTTGATGTGTGCAAGCATGAAGCGCGTGAGTTCTGCGACGATACGGAGCAGTTTTTTGACGCACTCAAAAAAGGCGAAAAGATATCGGTTTTATGGGCGCCTGCTTTTGCCGCCAATTATCCTAATGAATACCGCCAGATATTAGGCGGGCTTAAAAAACTCGGCGTCAACCGCATAATAAGCGTGAGCTTTGGCGCTGACATCACGACATGGGGATACATCAAGTACATAACGGAAAATAATTTCACAGGCGGAATATCACAGCCGTGTCCTGCCATCGTCAATTATATAGAGCATTACATACCTGAGCTTATACCTAAGCTTGTGCCTGTGCAGAGCCCTATGATGTGTGCCGCCATATATGCGAAAAAGTATCTGGGCATCACGGACAAGCTTGCGTTTGTAAGCCCGTGCATAGCAAAGAAGTCGGAGATCAGCGACCCCAAAAACCATGGATACATAAGCTACAATGTGACATTTGACCATCTTGCCCGGTATGCGCGTAAGAATAATATTAAGGCAGAGCCCGCAAAGGATGAGATAGAGTATGGTTTAGGCTCTATATATCCGATGCCTGGCGGATTAAAAGAGAATGTATACTGGTTCTGCGGTGATGATGTATTTATACGCCAGATAGAGGGCGAAAAACACGCATACGAATTTCTGGAGGATTACAAAACGCGCGTCAAGGGCAATAAACAGCTTCCGTTTATGGTGGATGCGCTCAACTGCGCTAAGGGCTGCATATACGGCACAGGCGTTGAAGAAGAAAAGACAAAGACGGATGATGTGCTTTATGAGCTTCAAAAGATAAAGGAGTCGAGCAAGCGGCGCAGCCGCACAAGCGCATGGGCAAGAAATGCCACGCCAGAGCAGCGCCTGAAAAATCTGAACAGACAGTTTGCGAAGCTTGATCTCAAAGATTTTATGCGCGAATATACAGATAAATCGCATGGATGCATTGTCAGGATGCCAAACAATGCAGAGTTAAACGATATTTTCAAGGATATGGACAAGGACACCCAGTTTAAACAGAATATTGACTGCGGGGCATGCGGCTACAGAGGATGCCGTGAAATGGCGATCGCGATATTTAACGGCTGCAATGTCAAAGAGAACTGTGTCCACTATGTAAAAGATCTTGCTGAAGCTGAAAAGGAACGCATCAAAGAGATATCGGAGGAGATAGAGCTTAAAAACAGCGAGATAGCCCAAAAAGGACAGCGCATAAGCGATATGGTATCGGAGGCAAACGGTGAGTTCCATACGCTTAACGACTCGATAGGCGAGATGATAAAAGGAAACAGCGTCAACGCTGAGGAAAGCACCAGCATTAGCGCTGCGATGGCTGATGTGCTTAGTTTCTGTGACCGTCTTGAAGCTTCGTTTGGAACGATCAACCAGCTTCTCGTACAGCTGGGAGGCAATAATGAGAATATCGCCAAGGTCGCGCAGAAGACAAACCTGCTTTCGCTCAACGCTTCCATAGAGGCGGCACGCGCGGGAGAAGTGGGAAAAGGCTTTGCCGTTGTCGCCCAGGAGATAAAAAATCTCAGCGATGTAAGCCGCGGCGCGGCAGATGACAGCGATAAAAACAAAGAACAGATAAGCGCTGCCATGGAAAAGCTTACGGAAGATTCGCGCAAGCTCATAGATATCGTTGACACGGTAAATGCAAAGATAATCAACCTGACTGCAAGCACTGAGGAAATATCGGCTTCCGCGGCTGTAGTCGGCGATGTCGCCAAGGAATTGCAGCGTAAATTTGACGATATCAACGAGATGCAAAAAAGCTAATTTCGATGATGCAGCAAGGAAGTGATGATTTGCGTCAGATGGAGTTTAAGATGGAGCGGCCGGGGCTTGTGAAGGAGGGCGATACCGTCACAGTCACGGAGAGCAATCTTCCCAGCAGCTATTATTATACAATAGATCCTGCCGTGGCGATGTCGGGCAACATTCCCTTCAGGGAGCGCCTGCTGTCGCGGACAGGAAAGGTAACATCAATAAAGGAAAACACGCGCGGCTATTACGTCACAGTAGAGTTTGACGAATAGCCTGCGTTTTTTGCCGTTACTTAGCAGGCATTGATATGTAATTGAAAAACGTGTTCTAATTCCTATGCTGTCAAATAGAGTTTTTCAAATTTCTAATTGATAATATAAAAAGAAAAGAGGTAATCACAAAATGAAAAAAATCAGCACAGACAAAGCGCCCGCGGCAATAGGGCCGTATTCACAGGCAATTGAGGCAGGAAACTTCCTGTTTGCGTCAGGGCAGATACCCATTAATCCCGCAACAGGCAATGTCGAGGCGCAGGGCATCACAGCGCAGGCAGAGCAGTCGATGAAAAACGTAGGCGAAATATTAAAGGCAGCAGGCTTAACCTACGACAATGTGGTAAAAACCACCTGTTATCTTGCGGAAATCGCGGACTTTGCCGCATTCAACGAAGTATACGCCAAATATTTCACGCAAAACCCCGCGCGCAGCTGCGTAGCCGTAAAGGATTTGCCCAAGGGCGTACTCTGCGAGGTAGAGGTAACAGCATACCGTGAGAATTAAAAACATAATACTTATAGGAATGCCCGGCGCAGGCAAAAGCACGATAGGCGTGGTGCTTGCCAAAAACCTCGGAATGTCCTTTATTGACGCGGATCTGGTCATTCAGGAGCAGGAGGGAAAAAAGCTGCACGACATCATAGAGGAGCGCGGCGAAAACGGCTTTATAGAGATAGAAGGCCGCGTAAATGCATCGCTTAATCCCAAGACGGCGGTAATCGCCACAGGCGGCAGCGTAATCTACAGCCCAAACGCCATGGAGCATTTTGAACGGCTTGGACTGATATGCTACTTAAAGCTTTCATATGAAAGCATAGCAGAGCGCCTTGGCGACCTGGCAGAGCGCGGCGTCATACTCGGCAAAGGCCGCACATTAAGAAACTTGTACGACGAGCGCGTGCCCCTGTATGAAAAATATGCGAATATCACGCTTGAATGTGAAAACAAGAACATACGCGAAATAGTAGTCGAGCTCTCAAAATGGATAGAAAGGTTAAGATAATTTAAACTGAATAAAAAACAGAAAATTCCACATACTTTTCCTATAGGCGGCATATGCCGCAATATTTAGGAAAGGCATGTGGTTTTTGCTATGATGGATTATATCAACGCTTTCTGGGTAGGCGGCGTCATCTGCGCCCTCGCACAGATATTTCTCGACCGTACTAAAATGCTGCCCGGCCGCGTAATGGTGCTGTTAGTGTGCCTCGGCGCAGTCATAAGCTTTTTCGGGCTTTATGAGCCGTTCTCCGAGTATGCGGGAGCGGGCGCAAACGTGCCGCTCTTAGGCTACGGCAATATACTGATGAAGGGCATCAAGGAAGCAGTCGATAAAGACGGATTTATAGGGCTTTTCAAAGGCGGCTTTACAAACGGGGCAGTAGGCTGCAGCGCCGCGCTCATTTTCGGCTATCTTGCAAGCCTTGTATTCAAATCCAAGGTAAAAAAGGCGTAACAGGGGCGCTACTCCTCAAAATCAAGCCCCATATCGGTGAAAAGCCTGCGGACATACGAATCCCACACACGCTCAGCGCTTTTGTCCATTATAAATGTACTGAACGCGCTGCCCGTCACACAGCTTACTCTGGCATTGTCATATCGTATATTGAGCGCGAAGGAGCGTATCAGATTAGCCTGCACCTCGCACTCCTCGCTCTCCGCAAGCTTTTCAATAAGCGCCCGTTTCGCCCTGAGCACCACATGAAACGACACAGGCGTCTTTTTCCCCTTTATAAGCTGAAAACACACAGGCCGGATATCGCGCCATTTGGAAAACTCAGCAAGCTCGCCTTTCTCTTCCAATTCCCTAACTTCGTCTTCACTAAAAAATTCCCTCACAATACGCCCGTCAATATGAAATGTGTTAAAGGTAGTCACCGCCGCCTCCTCCACCTCAAAATCATCAAATTCACCATTAACCAAAAGCATATTCATAAAATTCTTTGTATTCTTAATTTGCAGCGCAGTCATAAAATCCTCCAATATATCACAGATAAAAACCGAAAACACCTTAATTCTAACACAAATACAACAATCTGTAAAATACCTCTTTTCAAAACCCTCACAATGTGCTACTATGTAATATGGTAATGAAAACTACATAAAATAGTTAATAAAAATGGAAGGTGTAATCATATGAGCTATAAAATAATACTGGACAGCTGCGGGGAGCTGCCAAAGGATTTAAAAAACGACCCGCGTTTCGAGCGCGTACCGCTCACGCTCATAGTGGGCGACATATACGAAAAACTTGACGATGAAAGCTTTGACCAAAGAGAATTTCTTGACGCCGTAGCATCCTGCCCCACATGCCCCAAATCGGCATGCCCCTCGCCTGAGCGGTACATGCAGTCATACCAGACAGACGCAGACCACGTATATGCGGTAGCGCTGTCCTCAAAGCTCAGCGGCAGCTACAACAGCGCCGTCCTCGGCAAAAACCTTTACCACGAAAAATTCGGCGAAAAGGACATCTGCGTAGTAGACTCAAAATCAGCCTCCTGCGGACAGACACAGATTTTATACAAGATAGTCGAGTGGGAGGAGGCGGGCTTCTCATTTAATGAAATCACAAAAAAAATCGAGGAGTACGTAAAAGGGCTTCACACATATTTCGTCCTCGAAAACCTTGAAACCCTGAGAAAAAACGGACGCCTTTCAGCGGTAAAGGCATTTGTGGCATCAACGCTCAACATCAAGCCCGTAATGGGCGCAGACCAAGGCACAATAATACAGCTTGGACAGGGATTAGGAATGAAAAAGGCGCTTGCCAAAATGGTGGAATACGCCATTAAAGATGCGGTGGACACTGAAAAAAAGGCGGCAATGATTTCACACTGCAACAATCCGCAGGCAGCCGAGAGCGTCAAAGAGCAGCTTGAAGAAAAAGCAAAATTTGCGCGGATTCAGATTATGGACACAGGCGGCATAAGCAGCATGTACGCAAACGACGGCGGGGTAATCCTTACAATATAATTTATCAGGGCTGCCCCTCGGTAAATACATAATGCAGGCGTGAAGGTATTTGCAGCTGCAAGGCAAGACTGCAAATATTTTCATATTCAAAGAAGTGTGAAAGTATCAGAAATGCAAAGCCATTATTTCATCGTACTGTCAATATTCGCCTTATGCAGCTTAAATTCCCTGAAACGAAGCGGTGAAATGCGAAATTCGCGGTAATCCTGCATCATCACGGTGAAAAGCATTACCGAATCCACATATTTAAAGTTGACAAAGCAATCCTGGTTTATAAGCCTAAATTCCTCATGCGGCTCAAGGATTTGCCTTACCGCGGAAATATCATCTTCAATTTCCAAGGCAGGTCCGTCGGAAAGAAACAGCTTATATCCGCCATTTGCACTGTCAGACGGCACAGCGTACATGAGCTGGTTTTTAGGCACATGCTGTGCCGTGCCGTTTATATGCACCGTCACAGTCACAACATTTCCCAGCACATTTTTGTCGCCCAAAGCCAGAAACTGCGGCAGAGGATCAGGGATATACGGCTTTTTGGCATGGACAACATACTCAGGCAGATTTTGCAGCCTTGTGTAATCATACTTTGACGAATACAGCACAAGCGGCGCATTAAAGCTCATTTCCTCAAGTCGTTCAATAATCTCCTCCACCAATCCCCCGCGTGAGCACATATCCATAAATACAATATTGTATTTCAGCGGATTCTTCAAAAAATGCTCCTTATCGCCGAACGATTCAATATACAAAATATTCGGCGTCCCCGCGCGCTTATCAGACTCCCTGGAAAGCAGCCTCTCTAAATGCTTCCTGTCCGCCACATTGTCATCACAAATCGCAACATGCATAACCCCACCCCCATAAAAACATTCAAAGCACTCAAAACATTTAGAAGGTCTTAGGCTGCGTCTTTTGCAGCCGCAAAGCATCCAAACCCTCTGAAAAACGCCGCCCCTGCGTTTTTCTAAACATTTAGAAGGTCTTAGGCTGCGTCTTTTGCAGCCTTAGAGCCTCTTAATGTTTTTTTTACATTATGGAAAATTCAATCGGCGATAGATAGACAAATGCCACAACCGCCAAAACCTCAATTATAAGAATAGCAGGCATGCCATACACAAAATACCAGTGCTTTGTCTTATGGTGAAAAACCCTCATGCCGATAATCGAGCCAAGGCTGCCGCCGATAATCGCGACAACAAAAAGGGTAGACTCTGAAATTCTCCAGAGTCTTTTTACTGCCCTGCGCTTGTCAATTCCCATAAGCGCAAATCCAATGATATTCATAATCAGCAAATAAGCCGCAATAATTCCAACCACAACCATCTTTTCAGTATTTCACCCTTTTTACATCGCAGCATTTCAGCCTATAACTGCCGAAACGCTTCATTATCATAACACTTTGAATTTTCATTCTTTTTATGCCTCGGCGTTTCAGCCGTTGGCCTCTTATATATTAGCAGTTAATTTTTACCCTCTTTGTTCTGCTGCATCTTCATAGCGCGAACCTTGCATGAAAGTCCAAACAGGTTAATAAAACCTTCAGCGTCGTGGTGGTCGTACAAATCGCCGGTTGTAAACGATGCAATACTCTCATTATATAAGCTGTAAGGGCTTGTCTCGCCCGCCTTGATGATATTGCCCTTGTAAAGCTTGAACTTAACCTCGCCGGTAACATATTCCTGAGTCTTTTCGATAAACGCCTGAATAGCCTCGCGCTTGGGAGTGAACCATTTGCCCTCGTACACCGTGTCGGCAAGCTTGTTGCCCATCTCTTTTTTCAGCGTGTATGTATCGCGGTCAAGGATAAGCTCCTCAAGCTGCTGGTGCGCCTCCATGAGGATAGTGCCGCCAGGAGTTTCATATACGCCGCGCGATTTCATGCCTACTACGCGGTTCTCGACAATGTCCACAATGCCTATGCCGTGCTTGCCGCCGAGCCTGTTCAACTCCCTGATAATGTCGGAAACCTTCATCTTTTTGCCGTTTACTGATGTCGGCACGCCTTTTTCAAATGTCATCGTCACATATTCGCCCTCGTCGGGAGCTTTTTCAGGCGTAGTGCCAAGAACGAGAAGATGGTCGTAATTCGGCTCGTTTGCGGGATCTTCAAGCTCCAGCCCCTCGTGGCTTATGTGCCAGATGTTCCTGTCGCGGCTGTATGATGAGTCTGCAGAGAAAGGCAGATGTATGCCGTGCGCCTTGCAGTATTCAATCTCAGACTCTCGCGAATCCATAGTCCACTTGTCATTTCTCCAGGCGGCGATAATCTTGATGTCGGGCGCGAGCGCCTTTATGCCAAGCTCGAAACGTATCTGGTCGTTGCCCTTTCCCGTAGCGCCGTGGCAGATAGCCGTAGCGCCCTCTTTCCTTGCAATTTCCACAAGCTTCTTTGCGATAAGCGGTCTTGCCATAGAAGTGCCGAGAAGATATTTGTTCTCGTATATGGCGTTTGCCTGCACGCAGGGCACGATATATTCGTCGCAGAATTCGTCAACTACATTTTCAATGTAAAGCTTTTCGGCGCCGCAGGATTTTGCCCTCTCCTCGAGCCCGTCAAGTTCCTCCTCCTGCCCGCAGTCAACGCAGACGCAGATTACCTCGTAATCAAAATTTTCCTTGAGCCATGGAATGATGGCGGTAGTGTCCAGACCGCCTGAATCAGCAAGTACAACCTTTTCTTTCATAAAAACCAATCCTCCGTTTTTAATTTTTTGTATTTTGCCGCTTTTAGCTGTTCAAAATTCCGCCCTTTGCGCAGCGGCATAAATTTTCGGACTTAAAACAAATATACATCATTATCCAATATAAATCAAGTGAAAATTTATGCATTATTTATGCGAAAATGATAGGGTAAATTTGAATAAAATAAATGAAACGAAAGCCGAGCGGAAATAAAACAATGAATATTATGCGCGACAAAAGCATAAAAATACAACATAGCGCAAAAAAATACCAAAAAATTATCGGCGGATGATGCCCCTTCCGGCATTTCTTTTGACCGCAAGGGTGCGTAGCAGCACAATCTCTACTTCAATAATTTTTTGGTAATTGTTATGTATATATTACACTAATTGTTTGCCGTTGTAAATGATTTTGATGCTTTATCGTAAATTTATTGTAAATTTTACCGTAAATTTGTTATCGTAAATTTATCATAAGTTATCTATGTCATAATAGTTAAATTTTCAACATGCCATTTATTTTTTTGCACAATGTTTATTGATAAAAGCGTCCTTTTTTGCTATACTAACTAAACAAACACAGAAAAAATAATTATATATGTTTCATCTTGAATTTTGAAAGAGAGGCATGTCTATGTCATATGAAATGTTGGAAAAAGAGTTAAAAGATTTGCCGGAGGCAAGTCTTGATGAAGTGATTGAATATATAAAGTTTTTAAAATATAAGCTTTTAAATGCGGACAATAGCTTATCTGATTTATCCTCTGCTGCAGAAAAAAAACATCCCAAAAGAAAATTAGGCGTTTTGCAGGGAACATTCATTATGAGCGATGATTTCGACGAAACGCCGGATTGTTTTAAGGAGTATATGTAATATGTATCTGCTGGACACACATACGCTGCTTTGGACATTGTTTGATGAAAATTCGCTTTCAGAGAATGTTAAAAAAATTATTTTAGATAACAATGATATTTTTGTAAGTATTGCTTCATTATGGAAAATTGCCATAAAACAGAGTATAGGAAAATTACAAATAAATGAGTCCATTGAAACTATTGCTCGAGTATGCAATGAGGAGGATTTTTATATGCTTTCCATAATGCCTGCGCATTTGGATTATCTCAAGCAGCTCCCGCATATACACGGAGATCCCTTTGACAGGCTCATTATATCACAGGCAGCCACGGAAAAGCTTGTTATTGTTACAAAAGATTCTAAAATCCCATTATATGGAATAAAAACAATATGGTAGTCCAACAGCCTTTACGCATCACGTATGCGAGAGGCTGTTTTTTTGATTTCCAAATTTACAGCTTGACAAATCCTCCTGAAAGTGTAAAATAAACACATAACTGAATAATATGCACGAATAATGAATAAAAATACAAACAACACAAAGCATACCTCCAGCATTAGCGCGGCTTTGCAAATGGACTGCGCTTAATTGCCATGCTTTGATAATAATTTAATACCAAATTCAAAATTAATTTCACAGCAAAAACAGTTGTTTTTCCGCCGATAATATACTATTATATAAATATTGCGGTCAGTAAAAAGTTAAGAGTAAAAAATTAAAAAGTGAAGAATTAAAAAGTAAAAAATTAAACACGCGATGCAGGAACATTTAGGTAAATCAAAAAAATAGGAATGTAGCTAAACACAAAAATGTAGCTAAGTACAAAAATACAATTAAATATAAAAATACAGTTAAGTACAAAAATACAGCTAAGTACAAAAATACATTTAAATGAAAAATGCAATTAAATACGAAAATGTTGCTA
>X301_European_Hare__coassemble_862_pt1 | contig 63195 bp, 53 predicted proteins | sample X301_European_Hare__metabat2_low_PE_011 | metagenome-assembled genome bin X301_European_Hare
GGACAGTAGCCAAAATAAAGAATGAAGTGAAATTATATGAAAATGCTTATACTTACAAGCGGCGCGGAATGCCTGTATCTTTTCAGAAAGGAGCTTATGCTGGCTCTTATGGAGGACGGCAATGACGTGATTGTGTCTGTTCCGCCTGACGAAAATATAGACAAGCTGAGAAAACTTAGTTATAATGATAAAAGGACTGAGATTGTAGAAACGCCGTTTGGCTGCAGAGGAAACAGCCTGTTTGGGGATTTTAGGCTGTTTATGGCATATATGCGTATTTTAATGACATTTAAGCCTGACAGGGTACTTACTTATACAATAAAGCCCAATATTTACGGAGGGCTTGCCTGCAGCATAAAGGGCGTACCGTACATCTGCAATATCACGGGGCTTGGGACGGCAATAGAAAACAGCAGTTTATTGAGCCGCGCGCTTCTGCGGCTTTACCGCATGTCAATGAAAAAAGCTGTCTGCGTGTTTTTCCAGAATAAGGGAAACCGCGATTTTATGAACAGGCATCATATTGCTGAAAAGAACTGCCGTCTTCTGCCAGGCTCAGGCGTCAATCTGACAGAGCATCCGTTTGAGGACTATCCGCCCGAGGACAGGCATATACGCTTCCTTGCGGTTATCCGCATCATGAAGGACAAGGGAATCAGCGAATATCTGGAGGCGGCGCAGGTTATGATGGAGCGTCACAGGGGACTTAGGTTTTACCTTGTCGGCGAGTATGAGGAGGAAACCAGATCCGCCTATGAGCCGCAGATAGAAGCTCTGCAGGACAAAAAAATAATAAAATATTTAGGGCATATTGATAATGTCAGGGAGGTAATGGCGAAAAGCCATATTATAGTGCATCCGTCATATCATGAAGGCTTGTCAAATGTACTTCTTGAGGCCGCGGCGTGCGGAAGACCCGTGCTTGCAAGCGATGTGAGCGGCTGCATAGAAACCTTCGCGGAGGGCGAGAGCGGCTTTGCGTTTGAGGCAAAAAGCACTGACGCGCTTGTGAATGCAATGGAGAGAATACTTGCGCTTACGACATCACAGCGAAGGTCAATGGGCATAGCAGGGCGCGCGTGGGTTGAGGAAAACTTTGACAGAAATATCGTGATAAAGGCGTACAAGGACGAAATTTACCGTTAAGTTAAAAATGCGCGCAGAGCGCTTTAGATATGGAGGAAAAGAAATGAGCTTATATGATGATATTGTAAACAAAAAGGAGAAGCTTTCGCTTGTCGGGTTAGGCTACGTTGGTATGCCTATAGCAGTGGCATTTGCAAGGAAAATCAATGTTGTGGGATTTGACCTCAATGCGGCGAAAATCGACCTGTACAAATCAGGCGTGGACCCTACCAATGAGGTTGGTGATGACGTCATAAAAAATACCGCTGTGGATTTCACGTCTGACCCGTCAAGACTTAAAGAGGCGAAATTTCATATAGTAGCCGTCCCGACCCCTGTAAATGACGACCATACACCTGATTTGACGCCTGTGGAGGGAGCAAGCCGTATTCTTGGACAAAACCTTACAAAAGGTTCAATAGTGGTATTTGAATCCACGGTATACCCCGGGGTCACGGAGGACATATGTGTGCCTATTCTTGAAAAGGAATCGGGGTTGAAGTGCGGAGTTGATTTTAAGATAGGATATTCGCCCGAACGCATAAATCCCGGGGATAAGGTCCACCGCCTTGAAACCATTACAAAAATTGTTTCCGGCATGGACGAAGAAACGCTCGAACAGGTGGCAAAGGTGTATGAACTTGTCGTGGAGGCGGGAGTTTACCGCGCTGAATCGATCAAGGTTGCTGAGGCGGCGAAGGTTATTGAGAACAGCCAGAGAGATATAAACATAGCGTTTATGAATGAACTTTCAATAATTTTTAACAAAATGGGCATAGACACAAAATCAGTTCTTGCGGCTGCCGGTACGAAGTGGAACTTTCTCAATTTCCAGCCCGGGCTTGTAGGCGGACACTGTATAGGCGTCGATCCGTATTATCTGACTTACAAGGCGGAGGAGCTGGGGTACCATTCACAGATCATACTTTCAGGGCGCCGCATAAATGATGATATGGGTAAATATGTAGCCGAAAATCTTGTTAAAAATCTTATCAGGGCTGACATACCCGTAAAGAGTGCAAAGGTGGCAATACTGGGCTTTACTTTTAAGGAAAACTGTCCCGATACCAGAAATACAAAGATTATTGATATCTATAATGAACTGAAAGAGTACGGAATAACAGCGCAGGTAACTGATGACAACGCAGATGCTGCCGAGGCTAAGCGTCTGTATGGTATTGAGTTTACGCCGCTTGCGGATATCAGGGATTGCGACGCCGTGATACTTGCAGTAGCGCATGATAAGTACAAGACGTTGAAGCGTGCGGACATAGATGCTCTCTACAATTGCAGCCACAAAAAGGTATTGACGGATTTAAAGGGCATACTTGACAAGAAGGAATATGTGAATGAAGGGTACATTTATTGGAGACTGTAGGAAAAACAGATTTAATTTATTAATCTTTATAATATATGCTGCTTTTTTTTGTTTTACGCTTGTGACGGGAAGTCCCATATATGTAAATGATACGTTTCAGTATGATAATCAAATGGTAATGCGGGAGCCCGTCTATGGGCTGCTTATGCATATTACGCGTTTGATATCGCCTCAGAATTATTATTGGTATGTTATTGCCATACAAAACATCATTGCCATAGCTGCCAACACAATAATAACTATATCAATAAGCAGAAAATTTTCCCTAAATAAAGCGGTTTCTTTGCTTGTAGCAGTAATACAGCTGGCACCATATATATTAACATATTTTTTCTCTGAAACGCATGTAGTGCTTACAAACTCGCTTATGACAGAGGGAATTTTGGTTTCGGTTTATCCATTGGCATTTATTTGTCTGTTAAACGCTCTGCATTCACGTAATCCGTTGGGCAGAGAAAGCATTGCCGCGATATTTATTTTGCTTATGCTGTCATTAATACGCGGTCAAATGATGTTTTTATTTGTTGAATGGCTGTTGGTGGCATTTGTTGTATTATTAGAGAGGAAAAACAAATTAAAAAAAACGGTTATGCAAATGCTGGCGGTTATTTTAACTTTTATTTCCGTGTTTGCGTTAAGGTCGCTTATTGTGCGTTCATATAATTATTGCGAAAGCGGGATGTTTGTTGACACGGCTTCAGGAAAAACGACATTTGCGACTAATGTATTGTATGTTTCAGACCGCGAGGACGGCAGGAGCATAAAAGATGAAAAACTAAGGGAGCTTTTTTATAAGATATATGATGAGGCGGACGAAGGGAAAAAAAATTATAAGTATGCAAAGGGTGGAATAATAAGTCGGGCGCTGTATCATGAAACAAGCCATGATACTATTAAGTACGCATATTTGATTGAAAATGCCAAGCAATATGTAGGTGAGACTAAGGGAATATATGTTGACCAATATAATGAGCTTATAGTGGAGATTGACGAAGTGGCTTTAGAGATGGCATTATATATATTGCCAGGCGCATTTATAAGATATTTAAAAAATTATATCAGCATAATTACATTTGGATTTATAAGATCTGTGGCATATGTTAATTCAGTATTTATAGCATATGCGGCATTTATTTATATAATGGCGGTAACTCTTACAGTCGTTCTGTTTATAAAAAATAGGAATAGCAAGTCGGCAGCAGCAATGACAATTGTTCTGATTATGATTATAGGAAACGTATGTGCTACTGGATTAATGATAAATTGCCTGTCAAGATATATGGTTTATAACATAGCGCTGTTTTATATAGCAGGATTATTGGAGCTTGTGGAACTGGCAGGACTTAAAAGTGGAGGAAAAAATGGGATACAAAAATCTGAAATTTAAGGAAAACAGCGTATTTCTTGTGACGGGGGGAGCGGGCTTTATAGGCTCTAACCTGTGCGAAGCGCTTACAGATATGGGTTACAGCGTAAGGTGTCTTGACGACTTATCAACAGGCAGGGAGGAAAATGTAAAGCTTCTGTCAGACAGGAAAAATTACACCTTTATCAAGGGCGACATAAAGGATTTGGACACCTGCATGAAGGCATGCGAAGGTGTTGACTATGTGCTTAACCAGGCGGCATGGGGTTCTGTGCCGAGGAGCATAGAGATGCCTTTGTTTTACGAGCAGAATAATATCATGGGCACGCTTAATATGATGGAGGCGTCAAGGCAGAACGGCGTTAAAAAGTTTGTTTATGCGTCAAGCTCGTCAGTGTACGGCGACCATCCCGTGCTGCCAAAGAAGGAGGGGCAGGAGGGCAATCTGCTCTCTCCCTACGCGCTCACAAAGCGGACAAACGAGGAATACGGCAAGCTTTACAAGAGGCTTTACGGGCTTGACACCTATGGGCTTAGGTATTTCAACGTATTTGGGCGCAGGCAGGATCCAAACGGGGCGTATGCGGCTGTTATCCCTAAGTTTATAAAGCAGCTCCTAAACGGCGAAGTGCCGACGATAAACGGCGACGGCAGACAGTCAAGGGATTTCACGTATATTGACAATGTAATCGAGGCAAACCTTAAAGCCTGTCTTGCACCGGGCGAGGCGGCGGGAGAGGCGTTTAATATCGCGTATGGCGGCAGGGAATACCTGATAGATATATACTATGACTTATGTAAAGCGCTCGGCAAAGACGTGGAGCCGAACTTCGGACCTGACCGCGCGGGCGACATAAAACATTCAAACGCTGACATATCAAAGGCGCGGAAGCTTCTGGGATATGACCCTGAGTATGATTTTGAAAAAGGCATTGCTTTGGCAATAGACTGGTATAAGGCGAATCTATGAAAATCAGCATACGAATGGATGACATAACACCCGATATGGATTGGAAAAAGTTCCTCAGATTTAAGGCGCTTTGCGATTCGTACCATATAAAACCGCTTATAGGGATAGTGCCGCACAACAGGGACAAAAATCTGAGCATTGACGCGCCGAGAGACGATTTTTGGGAATATGTCAGACAGCTGCAGTCGCAGGGCTGGACTATAGCCCAGCACGGCTTTGACCACATTTACAGGACAAAAAAGATGGGCTGCTTTCCGCTGAACAGGCTTTCGGAATTTGCGGGGCTAGGCTATGATGCACAGTATGAGCGGCTGAAAAATGGAAAGCTCATTCTCGAGGCAAACAATATAAAGACGGATATATTTATGACGCCCGCCCACTCATACGACAAAAATACATTGAAGGCATTAAAAGCTTTGGGGTTCAGTAAAATAACAGATGGTTTTGGAAATAAGCCGTATAGTTGGCATGACATGACATTTTATCCCATCTCATATAAACAGAGCAGTACGCTTGAAAATGCAGATGAAGGCTTTTCCACGTTTGTAGTCCATTCAAATACGATGAATGACAATGATTTTGAGCGTTATGGGAAAATGTTCAGCGAACACGGCGGCAGGTTTATCTCATATTCAGAATATCTGGAGGCGGCTCCTGAAAGACAAAGCGCTGCAGGGCATATGGCGGAGTATTCGAAGGCTTTGGCAAAGTATGCGCTTGTAAACATTAAGGGGAAATTGTAATTATGGCTGGCAATGATCCAATCAGAGTGCTTCATGTGCTTGGCACCACTAATCTTGGCGGCGCGGAAAGCAGGGTTATGGAGCTGTACCGATGCATGGACAGGCAAAGGGTACAGTTTGATTTTTTGGTTCATAATGATGAGGAAGGATTTTTTTCCAGGGAAATACGCGAGCTTGGCGGCAATATATATAATGTCCCACGTTTTAAGGGGAAAAATTATTTTGAATATAAGCGAGCCTTGACTGATTTTTTTTCAGGGCATAATGATTATGCCGCGGTTCATGGGCATATGACAAGCACTGCTTCAATATACCTTCCGGTAGCAAAACGCGCAGGCGTGCCTGTGACGATAGCCCACGCAAGAAGCGCGGGGGTGGACAAGGGAATTAAGGGCGTGGTTACGCGCATTTTAAGGTGTCGTTTGAAGGACAAGGCTGATTTCTGCTTTACCTGCTCTGCTGAGGCGGCGGAGGCTGTATATGGGAAAAAGGCAGTAGACAATGGAAAAATTTGGACAGTGCCAAACGCTATAGACGCGGAGCGCTTTTCATTTAATGAAAATGTCAGAAATGAGGTCAGAGAACAGCTTGGAGTTGCCGATAAGCTTGTGGTAGGCCACGTCGGCAGGTTCAGCTTTATGAAAAACCACGAGTATCTGATTGATATATTCAGTAAACTGTGCAGACAGCGAAGCAATACTTGCCTTGTGCTGATTGGCGAGGGCGAGCTAAAGGACAGGATCAGGTTAAAGGCGCAGGAGTACGGCATTGCGGACAAGGTGTATTTCCTTGGAAACCGCGCGGATGTGGAGCGGTATTATCAGGCGTTTGACTGTTTTGTCTTTCCGTCGGTATTTGAGGGGCTTCCCGGGAGCGTGATTGAGGCTCAGACGGCGGGAGTGCCATGCATTGTCTCTGATAAGGTGACAGGAGAGGCTAAGGTCACGGATTTGGCCGTGTATATGAGCATAGATTTGCCGTCAGAAAAATGGGCGGATAGGCTGTCAGCGCTTTTGGAGGAAAATAAGCCCATAGGGCAAAGGCGCAGAAACGCTTACAATGCGAAAATGGCGGTTATTGAAAAAGGGTTTGACGTCAGGACACAGGCGGGTTTGATGGCAGAATTTTACTGTACGGGCAAGAATCCGCCAGGTCACAGGACAGTTATGAAAGGACAGGCATAAGTAATGATTGACACTTCGTACCGGAAAAAATTTTTAAGGATAAATCAAATCTGGTTTTTGCAGGATCAGACGATAAGCGACCTTTTAAGGCAGAAAAGAAAAGCTGATATCATGTTTGTCCATGCTGTGCCAAAGAGTGAGACGGCAGGGCATTTTAGGGGCTGGCAGGAGTTTCATACCTGCGTAAATGATCTCACATTGACGGAGGAGGAGTTGCTTGCGGGGATAAATAAAAATGTGAGGTATCAAATCAGGAGAAGCGAAAAAGATGGCATTTCAGTTAGATTTTATGAAAAGGCAGATATAGAAAATGACAGAGGGCTTCTTGACAAGTTTCGTGATATATATGTGAGAATGTACAAATCAAAGGGCGTTGATACTGACATGAACATTGCAGCAGTGGAGAAATATCTTGAGCAGGACAAAATAGTATTTACTGCTGTGTGGCATGATGATGAGATGCTGCTTTTTCATTCATACGTGTGTGACAACAAGGAGGCAAGGCTGCTTCACTCCGCTTCTTTTTTCAGGGAGGAAGGCATCAGTGAGCCAAATATGATAGGCAGGGCAAACAAAAAGCTTCACTGGGAGGAAATGGTGTACTTTAAGAAAAAGGGATATGAAAAGTATGATTGGGGAGGAATTTCCGATTTTGATAATCCAAACGGCATAGATGAGTTTAAGTTAAAATTTGGCGGAGAGAAGGTCACGTATTATAATGTGTTTGCGGGCAACACCATTCTTGGCAAGGCGGCAGTAGCCGCTATGAAGCTGTTAAAAAGACTAAACTGAACCCAGAGCAGCTTAAATTTTGCATAAAATTAAGTGGAATGGGGGATTGGTATGCCTGCGGGAGAAAAAACACAGATAATGCTGTTAGTTCCAATGCTTGATCAGGGCGGTCTTGAAAGGGTATGCGCCTATACGGCAAAGCTTTTAAATGAAGAATATGAGGTTCATCTGGCAGTGTTTAACGCTGCCGGGATGATTTATGATATATCAGGCGTAGATATGACTGATTTAAAGCTTGGGGCGGTGCCTGGCAGGCTGGGAAAGCTTGTAAACGTGGCAAAAAGAGTTATGCGGGTAAGGGCGCTCAAGAAAAAATTTAAGGTGAGTCTTAGCTACAGTTTCGGTCCTACTGCAAACATAGTGAATGTGCTTACAGGCGGCAGTGACGTAAAATGGGCTGGAATCAGGGGCTATGGCGCGCTTGAGGCGAAAAGCGTTATGCGGCTTATATGCAGGAAAGCTGACCGCGTAGTGGCATGCACAAAGGTTATGGAAAATGAGATATGCGCCCAATTCAAGCCTCGGCTGACCGCTGCCGTGTATAACCCCTGCAATTTGGCAGAGATACGGCAGCTGTCTTTGAACGAGCCGTCGGAGGATATAAGGGATTTCCTGAAAAAAGGAGGAAAGACGGTAGTATCTATGGGCAGGGCGCATGACGTAAAAGGATTTTGGCATCTGTTAAAGAGCCTTTATCTTGCGAAAAAGCAGATAAACGACTTAAAGCTTGTGATTATCGGCGACGGCGATTACAGCGAATACAAGCGCCTTTCAGAGCAGCTTGGAATAAAAAACGACGTGCTTTTTACAGGTCTGCAGAAAAATCCGTTTGCGATACTTGCCAGAGCAGACATATACGTGCTGACCTCGCAGAGTGAGGGTTTCCCCAATGCCCTGATTGAAGCTCTTGCGTCAGGGCTTGCATGTATCAGTGTCAACTGCAAGACAGGCCCCGCGGAGATTTTGCATGAAAGCTATAAGGAGTGCGCCGACCAGGACAGGATATACCGCTGCGATTATGGCATACTTACGCCTGTCTTTAGTGGAGAGAAGGACTTATCGCCCCAGAATATTACGCCCGAGGAACAGATTTTTGCTGATGAACTGGCGAATCTTGCGTCAGATTCGGCGCTGCTGGAGCATTACAGAGACCTTGCCCGCAGGCGCGCTTCGGACTTTGGCGCGGAGGCGTACCATCAAAACATCATTGGACTGATTCAGGAGGATATTAGCGGCAGGGCTTTGATTTAAGACAGGGAAGGGCAGATATGGAAAATATCAATAATACCGACAATAACAGGGTAAAAAAGGATAAGCTTATATTTGCGGCAGTATTTGTTATAGGGCTTGTATTTTATCTTGCATGGTATATTCTTGACGGAATTATCCTCACGCCTGATGCGGAAACATATATAAATATGTCAGGCATCAGGGAGGGCGGATATTGTACGTTTTTGTGGGCGCTGCGCACGCTGTTTGGAGAATGGGTTTATCTTCATATCGCGGTTATAATTCAATGCGTTGTCGCCTCCATTGCCGCCGTGGCGCTTGCAGGAGGGCTGAAAAGGCGTTTCGGTCTTTCATGGCTGCTTACTTTGGCGATACTTGCTGTTCAGTATGGATTGACCCTGCTGAACCGTTTTGTGGCGCAAAGGCATTACAGTTATTTCAACAGTATTGAGACGGAAGGGCTTACCTATTCGCTGTGGATATTTTTTGTTCTAAGCGTTATCGGAATACTGTATGACAGAGATAAAAAAAGCATTGTGTCAGCCGTAATATGGGCATTTGCCCTTACTTCAATAAGAAAGCAGATGCTGCTGGCGTTTGTGTTGTTGTTTCCAGTATTGGTTTATATTCGCTGGGGAAGCAAAAAGAGAGCCAAAGCGGTGTTGACAGCATTGCTTACAGTAATAATGGGACTGTTTTTAGTAAGACTTTCGGACTGTACGTATAATTTTGCGGTAAGAGGAGTGTTTGCCCCGCATACGGACGATTCAAGCTTTATACTTGGAACGCAGATTTATACTGCTGATAAAGCTATGGCGGAGCGATTGGAGAACCCGGTTTATAAGGAGCTCTTTCTTGAAATAATGGAAAGGGCAGAGGAAAAGGAATATAATATTTCGTTTGCCGAAAGCGGATGGAGCAGCCTGGAAAACCATTACAGCGAGTCGTATGACAGGATTAAGTTTGACATTATAAACGCTGTAATCAGGGAATATCAGGAACTAAACGGCATACCGGAGGATTTGCAAAACGTCTGGTATCAGGAAGCCGTGAGCGGTATTATGAAAGAGCTGCTCATACCATGTCTGCCCAACATGTTTAAGCTGTTTTGCGCAAATGTGGCGCATGGAATGATTACTACAATATTAAAGGTGCATCCTGTTTTAAACTGGGCGGCTCTTGCGCTGTATATTTTATACTGCGCGCTGATTCTCGCGCTGCTGATACTGAAAGTATATGAAAAGGCAAAGCCAAGCGCGCTTTTGTTTGCCGCGTTTGTGCTGCTTGCCATAGTGGGAAACGTATTTATCACATCGGTTACAATATACTGTCAAATGAGGTACATGCTTTATAATACGGGACTGTTTTATCAGGCAGGGTTAATAATGGCGGCGGAGCTTGCAGATATAAAAAACAGGAGGAAAATTGATGAAGTATAATCTTGTGGTCTTTGGGGTAAAAGACACATCGGAAAATATCATAAAATTTATCGAAGACAATCTTTGCAGTGTTGATTTAATAATTACAATAGATGAAAAAGTAGTAAACAGAAATAATATTTCAGGGTACAAAGGACTTGACGAAATAGCGCAAAAATATGGAATACCGCTTTACAAGGCGGACAGCTATGAACTGACAGATATAAAAACCCAGGAATTTATAAGTAATAATAATTTTGATATTGGAATATCAATGGGATGGCAGCGGCTTGTTCCAGTGTCAGTCCTTAGTGCGTTTAAGTATGGAATATATGGTTTCCACGGAAATTGCGGTTATCTTCCGTTCGGCAGGGGACGTTCGCCTTTGAATTGGTCAATTATTAATGGGGACACAAGATTTAACCTTAATCTTTTTAGATATGACGAGAAGGCGGACAGCCCAAATGTATTTGCCACAGAAATGTTTTCAATTACTGAGCATGATGACATCAGGACGGCGCAGTATAAAAATATGATATGTTCAAAAAACTTAATAAGGAGGCTTATAAAGGCATATCAGTCAGGCAGAATTGAGATACGTACAGACTCAAAGGATTTTGATTCATGGTATAATAAGCGGACGGCAAAAGATGGAAAGATTGATTTTCACGACAGGACAAGGAATATATATAATCTAATACGCGGGGTTGCGGCACCGTTTCCTGGCGCATTTGCCTTTGTTGGTGATAAGCGTGTGACAATTTGGCAGGCGCATCCGTTTGATGAGATAATTGATTTTTCGATGTATGCTCCCGGAGAGGTAGTTGATATCTTTGACGGAAGGTTAGTTGTAAGAACTCTGGACGGTTCGCTTTTGATAGATAAGTATGAATGTGATTTTGAAATTAGCGCAGGAGATATATTGGCATAAAACATTAACATTAAGAAGTTTTAAGGCGACAAAGTATGCAGGGAGATTGGAGTTAAAGTGAAAATAGTGTTTCATATAAACTGTCTGGAGCAGGGAGGGGCTGAAAGAGTAGTAAGCAATCTTTCCAATCAGTTTGCGCAGGAGGGATATGATGTCTGCATTGCTACAGAATGGTATGGTGATAATGAGTTTGAACTTAACTCGCGGATAAGGCGGGTTCATGTCGGCATAGCTGACGATGACGCGGGCAAGGGGCGCGTATATAAATATTTTAAACGGATATCAAATTTAAGAAGGTTTGTCAGGGAGGAAAAGCCTGATATCCTGATAGCGTTTGCGCAGAAGGCCATATACAGAAGCCTGATTGCAACGATTGGGATAAAATGTCCAGTATGCGTATGCGTGAGAACAGATCCTGCGGGCCATTATGACTCTCTTATTGATACTCTGCAAATTAGGCTGCTGTTTCCAAGGGCTGCGGGATTTGTATTTCAGACGGTCGGGCAGAGAGATTTTTTCCCTAAATATGCGCGGGACAACTCAGCCATCATATTAAACCCGATACATCAAAAATATATAGATGAGCCGGCATCGGCGCAAAGGAAGAAGGAAGTAGTACAGTCAGGCAGGCTTGTTGACTTCAAGAATCAGCTGATGCTGATAGACGCGTTTGAGCTTGTCCATAAAAAACATCCCGACTATGTACTGAAAATATTCGGACCTGATTCCTTTGACGGCACAAAAGAGATTTTGGAGGGCAGAATAAAAGAGTATGGCGCGCACGATTACGTAAAACTGATGGGCGGAAGCGATACGCTGGAGAAGGATTTAAAGGATGCCGCCGTATATGCGTTTTCGTCTGACTGGGAGGGGCTGCCTAATGCATTGATGGAGGCGATGGCGTTAAAAATGCCTATAGTTGCCACAGACTGTCCCTGCGGAGGACCTGCTACCATTATAGACAATATGAAAAACGGCGTACTCGTTCCAATAAAGGATGCCGAAAAAATGGCAGAAGCCATATGCTATATGCTTGAAAATCCTGACAAGGCAGAGATGATGGCAGAAGAGGCAGGGAAAATAGCTGATAAGGCAAACTCGAAAGCAATATATGAGCAGTGGAAAAAATATATAGACACTCTGTGCAAAGGAAAGGAAAAATGAGATGTTTTCGTTTGAGGATTACAGGGAAATAATAAGGTTCATAAAGGCGACAGGCAATTATGCTTCTTCGTATAAAAAAGCGCTGAACAGGGATAAGTTTATACTGATGCGCCATGATGTTGAGTACAGCGTAAAAAGGGCGTATGATCTGGCGAAGGTTGAGAGCAGTATGGATTTCACATCAACCTTTTTCTTTCAGTGGACAAACAATTCGTACAATATACTTTCAAGACGAAACCTTGACATGGTAAGGGATATGCACGAGCGCGGAGAAAACATAGGGCTCCACTTCGCATTAAACGGAATGACGGATATGGAGCAGATACGCAAGCAGATATTAAGGGAGATTAATATGCTGAGTGAGATGATGGGCTTTGAGATAACTGAATTTTCCATACACCGCCCGTCCCCTGCCGTTTTGAGGGAAAATATTAAATTGCCTGGGATAATCAATGCATATCAGGACGATTTCTTTACATTTGCGGAAAAAGTGACAGACGAAACGGCGCTAAGCGTTAAATATATGTCTGACGCCAACCATATATGGAGGTATGGCTATCCGACAAAAGAGAATATTACAGGTTATGATAAAATTCAGATTTTGACGCATCCGTTTGCATGGACAAAGCATGGATATGACAATTTTGAAAATTACCAGAAGCTTATACAGGAAAAGTATGAGGAGCTGGTGGACAGCGTTGACGTAGAGTGTAAGGATTTTGGCGAATATAAGGACTGGTTTATGGAAAAAAGGATTTACTGATGACCGACAGAATGGAGGCGCATAAATATGTGCGGTATTTGCGGATTTGTTACCAAAAGGGACATAGGACAGGCACAGCTTAAAATAATGAATGACACAATGTACCACAGGGGACCTGACGACAGTGGCGAGGAAATATATGAGGTTTCAGGAGGCTACGCGCTTGGACTTGCGCAGCGGCGTCTTGCGATACAGGATTTGTCCGAGCTTGGGCATCAGCCTATGCATTCTCCAGACCGCAGGCTTTCGATAGTCTTTAACGGCGAGATTTATAATTTCCTCGAGCTGCGAAAGGAGCTGCGCGATTATCCGTTTAAGTCGCAGTGCGATACGGAGGTAATACTTGCCGCATATCTGAAATGGGGCATTTCGTGCATAGACCGCTTTGAAGGCATGTTTGCCATAGCTTTGTACGACAGGGAGACGGACGAGCTTTTCCTTGTGAGGGACAGGATAGGAAAGAAACCGCTTTTTTACTGGATTGACGGTGAAAATCTGGTGTTTGCGTCAGAGCTTAAGCCCATTATGAAATTCCCGCAGTTTCCAGGGAAAATACAAAAGTCGGTAATCAAGAGGTATATGTACCAGCAGTGCGTAAACGAGCCGTATTCTGTTTTTGAAAATGTATATAAGGTAGAGCCCGGACAGATTTTAAAATTCAATAAGGGAAAAATTGACAAATGGAAATACTGGGATATATCAAAGGTATATCATGCTAAAAAGAATGAAGGCGCAGGCACTTACGAGGAAGCAAAGGAGGAGCTAAAAAACCTGCTTTGCGCGGCTGTGAGAAAGCGAATGATAGCGGATGTGCCGTTAGGCGCGTTTTTGAGCGGTGGATATGATTCGTCGCTTGTGACGGCGATAGCTCAGGATATAAGCCGTGAGCCTGTCAAGACGTATTCCATAGGCTTTAATGAGGAGCGGTACAACGAGGCGAAGTATGCAAAAGAGGTCGCAAGGCATCTTGGCACAAAGCATACAGAGCTGTATATAGACGAAAAGGCTATGTTTGATATGGTTGACAGCATACCGAAGTATTATGATGAGCCTTTTGCGGACAGCTCGCAGATACCCTCAATGCTTGTGGCGGGACTTGCCTCAAAGGAAGTGACGGTAGTGCTTTCGGGCGACGGCGGAGATGAGTTTTTCTGCGGGTATAACATCTATGACAATGTGGCGCAGGCGCAGGCGCTTGATCCGCTGGGCAAGCTCACCTATGGCGTGTGCAATATGCCTTTTATTAGAAGGGCGGGGCTCCTTGAAAAGCTTCCGTTCCGCGTACAGGTCGTCGCGGGCAATCATGCTGTTGAGACAAAGACGCAGATTGGCGGCAGCTCATATATACGGGCGATAGATAAAATGCTTGAATGTGACGACAGCGTGCCTTTCAAGTTCCCGATAGAGCCGAAATATCAGGAAAAAAACTGGCAGGAGCGCAGGATGCTCCTTGACGAGGAGACATATCTGCCAGGCGACATATTGTGCAAGGTTGACAGGGCGTCAATGAAATATTCGCTGGAGGCAAGATGCCCCATTCTTGACGTGAATGTTATGGAGTATTCATACCGCCTGCCGCATGAATACAAATATTCAAAGGGAGTTAAGAAACGCATATTAAAGGACATCGCATATGATTATATTCCCAAGGCGCTTCTTGACAGGCCAAAAGTAGGCTTTGCCGTGCCGCTTGACAAATGGCTGCGCGGGCCGCTAAGGGAACAGCTGGAGCAGATGTGCAGCACGCAGTACCTTAAAAGGCAGGGGATTTTTAACGCCGATTATGTGAACGGCTTTATCAGTGAATATATCAGGACAGGCGATAAAGGACCTGCTTCGGGCGCCAACTTTTCAAAGGCTGCGTGGTCGTTCTTTGTTTTCCAGCAGTGGTACAGGGAATATATGGAAACGGTATAATAAATGAAACGGATAGCATTATTCATAAGCTCCCTGCAAAAGGGCGGCTCAGAGCGCGTCATGGCAAATCTCGCGGAGTATTTTCATGGGCGCGGATATGAGGTCATACTTGTGACACAGTATAAGCGTGAAAATGAGTACGGCATATCCCCGCAAATCAGGCGGGTGTACTCTGAACCGGAGGAGGCCGAGCTGCAGGGGGGCAGGTTAAAAAACTTTATAACAAGATTTAAAAAGCTGAGGGGCATTTGGAAAAGCTATAAGCCTGATGTGGTGTTATCATTCCTTGGGAAAAATAATTTAATGGCGATAGCGACGTCTATGTTTCTGCCTGTCAGGACAGCAGTATCGGTCCGCGGCGAGCCGACTATGGAATATGAAGGACGCCTTATGCAGCTTGCCGCGAAATTTATGTTCAGATTTGCGGACGGGGCAGTATTCCAGACAAGGCAGGCGCTTGCTTTCTTTCCAAAAGCTGTGCAGAAAAAGTCAGTGATATTGCCCAATCCCTTAAGTCCCCAGTTTTTGAACAGGCGTCATACCGGCGAGCGCGAAAACATCATAGCGGCGGCAGGGCGGCTTGACGAAAACAAAAACCATGCAATGCTTATCCATGCTTTTGACAAAATAGCGGCTGAGTTTCCGCAGGTAAAGCTTGTGATATATGGTGATGGCGGGCTTAAAGCGGAGCTGCAGGCGCTTATTGACAGCAAAGGACTTTCGGACAGGGTAACGCTTGCAGGCAGTGTGGCTGATTTGGCGGACAGGATATGCAGCGCAAGGATTTTCGCGCTGACGTCAAACACGGAAGGCATGCCCAACTCGATAATCGAGGCGATGGCGCTTGGCATACCCGTAGTGTCGACAGACTGTCCATGCGGAGGTCCTGCGGCTCTTATTGAAAATGGGACAAACGGGATTTTGGTGCCGGTAGGCGATGCCTTTGCGCTTTCAGACGCCTTCAGGCTTATTTTGACGGATACAGAGCTTGCCCAGCGCCTTAGTGACAACGCCTACACAACCTCTGAAGGCTTTGCGCCTGAAAAAGTCAATAAGGAATGGGAAGACTTTCTGATGAAATTATAAGCGGACAATACAAAATCTAAAACGGGGGCAGAAATATGTGTGGAATTGCGGGCTTTTGCAATCGGCCTCAAAACTGGCGGCAGGATATAGAAAAAATGAATGAAAGAATGTACCATCGCGGTCCCGATGCGGGCGGCGTGTGGGCAAATGAGAACGCGGACGTGGTTCTGGGGCACAGAAGGCTTGCGATAGTGGATTTGTCGGAAACCGGGGCGCAGCCGATGCAGTCGGCATCGGGGAGATATGTCTGCGTTTATAACGGCGAGATATATAATTACAAAAAGCTCAGGGACAAGCTCATAGCAGAAAAAAAAGCGACAAAATTTCGCGGCACATCAGACACCGAAGTGCTTTTGGAGGCGTTTGAGGCATATGGCGTGAGGGAGACAATAGCCATGTGCAAGGGAATGTTTGCGATAGCCCTCTATGACAGGCAGACTAGGCGGCTCACGCTTATAAGGGACAGAATAGGCGAAAAGCCGCTTTACTATGGCTTTGTAAACGGCAGCTTTGTCTTTGCGTCGGACATAGGCAGCATCAGCGCGCTTGAAGGCTTTAATAATGCGATAGACACAGAGGTGCTGCAGTTATACTTTATCCATGGCTATATCCCCGCGCCGTATTCAATATACAAGGATATATACAAGCTTGACGCGGGCTGTATGCTGGAGATAGACGCGCCCTATGACAAGGGAGAGATAAGTGCATACTGGTCTGTAAGAGAGGCGGCAAAATATGGACAGGCGCATCCTTTTAAGGGAACGAGGAAAGAGGCGGCGGACGAGCTTGAGAGGCTTTTGAAAGAGGCGGTAAGCGAGCAGATGGTGGCGGACGTGCCCGTAGGGGCTTTTTTGTCCGCAGGAATTGACAGCAGCACAATAGTGGCGCTTATGCAGGTGCAGTCACAGGGCAGGGTGCGCAGCTTTACGATAGGCATGGACGACGAAAAGTACAACGAAGCGGCATATGCGGCGGAAATAGCAAAGCATTTAGGCACAGAGCACACAGAACTCTATATATCGGCAAAGGACGCAAAGGAGGTCATACCAAAGCTGTCATGGATATACGGCGAGCCTTTCGCGGATTCATCTCAGATACCGACATACCTTGTAAGCCGCATGACGCGCCAGCACGTTACAGTGTCGCTCAGCGGCGACGCGGGTGACGAGCTGTTCTGCGGCTACACGTCATACTCGTCAATCGAGCGCATATGGAATAAGATGAAGGGCTATCCGTACGGGCTTAGAAAGCTCTGCAGCAATATGCTTACAGGCTGCCCCCTGATTAAAAACAATCAGATACTGCAGACAAAATCATATCTTCTTGGCGCGAAATCTCCCGAGCATTTATATGAGCTGTCAAATGCTCAGGAGGCGTCAAACCTTAATATCGCGCTTGAAAGGTCAGTACATCCATACAAGCACAATCAGCAGCCGTACGGCGCTCTGCAAGATACGCAGAGCCGCATAATGCTGATGGACATGGAGGTATATCATCCCGACGACATACTTGTAAAGGTGGACAGATCCGCAATGGCTGTGTCGCTGGAAACACGCGTGCCTATGCTTGACAAGGATGTCGTGGAGTTTGCCTGGACCCTGCCGATTGAGTACAAGAAGCAGGGCAATGAAGGCAAGCTTGTGCTGAAGGACGTGCTGTACAGATATGTCCCCAGGGAAATGATGGACAGGCCCAAAACAGGCTTTGCAATCCCCATAACAAAATGGCTAAGGGAGCCTGAGCTGCGTGACTGGGCTGAGGCGCTGCTTGACGAAAAACTGATTGAAAAGCAGGGAATACTGAATGCCAGGGAGGTAAGGCGCATATGGACAGACTTTATTGAAAACGGAAACTGGCGCATACAGATATGGTATATGCTGATGTTCCAGAGCTGGCTTGCGGGGCAGAATGACAGCCGGCAGATTTGCGGACAGTTTCTGTAAGGCTCTAAATAAAAAGGAATGGAGAAATCCGTTCCTTTTAATAGTATAGTAATGCTTTATTTTTGGTAAGTTGTAATGTATTATGTTAAAAAAAAAAGAAAATTATGTGCATTATGTAATATATACATAAAATTGAAAATCGTTTAGAATTAATGTATGTGGATATTATTTAAGAATATGTCATATCGTTCAAACTATTGATTGGCATGTGTGCTAAGGCGCGCAAAGAGGGTATAAGAATGAAACATTTTAAGAAATTAAATGTTCCTGAATGGGTTACGGCAGGTGCTGCTTTTATTTATTATATAATAATGGCATTGTATAAGCTCGCCTATGCTCCCATTTGGCAGGATGAGGCAATGGAGTTCTATTGCTCGCTACCTGTAAAGGGACCGATCAGGGGAGTTACGGAATATGCCGATATGTATGAGCGGATAGCTGGAATCCAACAGCAGCCACCGCTCTATAATTGGATAATGTGTATTTGGCTGCAAGTCAGTGAAAATGAATGGTGGTATCGTTTTTCGAGTGTTGTAATGGGTTTTGCGGCAGCTTTAGGCCTGTATTGTGTCATCAGAAAAATGTGCAGCCGATATGCGGCGGCTCTCAGCGTGATTATATTTTCCAGCATTTATATAATAATGTATTATATAAAAGAGGCATCAGAGTATGCTATGCTGCTGATGTTTATGTTCTGGCTTATTTATGTATACATGCTGATTTGCGAGAAGGCTGCAGCAAATAAGCTGGTTATATTTACGATATTATGTGTGCTTTCTGTCTATACGCATTATGGGGCGGTGTTTGCGGTTGTTCCAATGGCAGCCAGTGTGCTAATAGCTCTGGCAATGCAGAAGGATTGGGGAAAGTTTAAGGCAATGCTCTGCGCGGACATAGCAGTGGCGCTGTTTTTCGGTATTCCGCTGTTATTACTCTTTTTAATGCCTCAGTCAAAGAATCCTGTTTCTTCGTTATCGAGCAATAAGGAAATAATAATTGAGAACGGAAGCCTGATAGGCGACTTTTTTTTCAGCATAGCCAGCGTATTCAGGTGGTGCGTGCTTGACATAGACCGCGATACGGAAAAAATAGGAATAATTGTGGACTTGCTGGGCATTGTTATTTTTGCGATTATTATTTTTGTGGTTATTAAAACGAAGAAAAAAGGCATACGCCCGTTTTTCTGGTGCAATGTTGCCGTATTTATGTTTTATTATATAGTAACTAAGCTTAATTTATATGCTTACGGCTGGTATGGAAACCGATATAGTATGTTCATATTTCCAATGTGGTTTGTGATGATAACAGTAGCGCTGTATGAATTTGTCGTCATCATAAGACAGTCGGACAGGAAAATAATGATTCGGGCGGCAGCTGTTATTCAATGCGCAATGCTTGCGGCATCAGTACTGTACTGTATGTATGGGGATTATAGGGTAAGCTGCCACTGGTGGAAGATGGACTTGCGCGCTATAGTTGACAGATGGTACAAGGAGGAAGGCTATAAAGCGCCTACGCTTGTCGATTACCATCAAAGATATGCGTTTACCTATTATTTTACGCATAACGCGCTTTATGATGAAACGCAGTGGGAAAATGTCAGCTGGAATGATGATATAGAGCCAGACTCAGCGGATTCCGCGGGCGTATGGCAGAAATATATATATGAGACATATGACGGCGAGCTTCCTGATGAACTTTATTTTGTGACAGGCAAATACAATGAGTTTGTGGAAGCGTTTGAAAAACTGGGGTATGACGCTGATGATGAGGTTGACACAACCGCCAAGCTTTATCATATGGTGTATAATCCGGACAAGCCTCAGATATTGGAGATTGAATAAAAGGGCAATAAGGAAAGCGTATGGTCATAATACATGTAATGGGCGGTCTTGGCAATCAGCTTTATCAGTATGCGATATCTGAAAAGCTCAAAATGCTCGGAAAAGAAGTAAAACTGGATTTTTATGCCTATAAATATGCGCAGGGAGATGAAAAGGAATGGCGCAGGCTTGAACTGGATCGTCTTGAGGGACTTGAGTATGAGGAGTGTACTTTAAAAGAGCATATTATGTACAGGGACAGCAGCATGAAGACAGTGGACAGGATACGCAGAAGGCTGTTTGGCAGGCGTGACAGGACTGTAAGTGAAAACGGCGATTACATGCCTGAGATATATCAGATGGACAATGTATATCTGTATGGCTTTTGGGGCTGCGAGAAATACTATGAGGACATTATTCCGTTACTGCAGCAGAAAATACGTTTTCCCAAAAGCAACAATCCCAAAAATGCGCAGGCTGCGGCAGCTATGGGAAGCGAACAGTCAGTCAGCGTGCATATAAGGCGGCAGGATTACCTTACAGTAGCCGACGGCAGGCGGTATATGGACATATGCACAAAAAAGTATTACGGCGCGGCTATGGAATATATAAATAAAAGGGTGCAGAAGCCGGTGTATTATATATTTTCAGATGATTTAGAGTATGCAAAGCGGTATTTTAATGAGGACAATATGCGGGTGGTTGACTGGAATACTGGCGGGGACAGCATGTATGACATGGAGCTTATGAGCCGCTGCAGGCACAATATCTGCGCCAACAGCACGTTTAGCATATGGGGGGCAAGGCTTAATAAGAACCCGCATAAGATTATGATACGCCCGCTCCACCATGACAATTATGAGAAGACCAGCGTCAGCGAGACAGCCAGCTATTGGAAAAACTGGATTTTAATTGATGCTGACGGCAATATATGCCGATAGGCTGAAAGGTGCGGAAAATGCCTGTTTCAAAAAAGGACGAGCTTATATCAATAATCGTTCCGGTGTACAATATGGAAAAGTATTTGGAGCGGTGCGTTAAATCCATATTGGCGCAGACGTATAACAGAATAGAGGTAATACTTGTCGATGACGGCTCAACGGACAATTCGCCTGCAATGTGCGACAGTTATGCGCAAAGTGATTCACGCATACGGGTTGTGCATAAGCCAAACGGAGGGCTTTCAGATGCGAGAAACGCGGGGCTTGCCGTGGCGTCAGGGGATTATATAGGGTATGTGGACAGCGATGACTGGATAGAGCCCGATATGTATGAGCGCATGTACAGGGCATGCGTGGAAAATGAGGCGCAGCTTGCTGTCTGCAGGTATGCATGCGAGACGGACAAGGATAAGACGGATAAAAATGACAACGGAAAAATGCCGGAATCATACGCTGGCATAAATAATGACGTGATACCGCTTTCAAGGGATGAACTGTTAAAAATATACATTTGCGGGCACGACAGGTTTATAATATATAATTCCGCATGGAGTAAGCTGTACAGGCGCGATTTGGTGGAGGGCATGCTTTTCCCCAAGGGGAGGAATTCCGAGGACATAATGTACACGACGCGGGCATTCTGCCGCTTGGACAAGGCGGTATATGTAGACAAGGCGCTGTATCATTATGTGCTTGACCGCAAGGACAGCATTATGAACGTGGCAAGGGGCGAGCGGATGTTCCGCGATGAGATTCCGTTCTGGCGCGAGCATATCCAGTGCATACGTGATATGGCATCAGAAGAAATGGCGGACTTGGCGGCATATTATTTTTGGCGCAGGCTCTTGTTTTATTATATGGACATGAAAAAATCGGGCGGAGAAAATGAAAAATACGCCCGTAGGCTTGTGGATGAGATTAAATCTGACAAACTGGAAATTAACCGCATATATAAAAGCGGCATAGTGTCTGGCGGAGATAAAGCAAGAATGAGGCTTTTCATGTTCAGCCCCCTGCTTTATGCAAAGACGGCAGGCATCTATGATAATGTGGTAATTCCGCTCAGGCAGCACATCAAGGAGGGCTAAGTTGCTTTTTAACTCATATATATTTGTTTTTATATTTTTGCCGCTGGCGGTTACGGGATATTACTGGCTGCACAAGATTGGAAAGCCAAAGACGGCTCTGTGTTTCTTGCTTATTATGTCAATGTGGTTTTACGGCTACAACAGCGTAGAGTATCTGTTTATGCTGTCGGCAAGCATTATTTTAAATTATGCAGTCGTGCAGCGAATGAGGAAAACATCGGGGCTGGGCAGAAGACGCATCATGCTTATGGCAGGGCTTGCAGTTAATATTGGAATATTGTTTTACTTTAAGTATTATGATTTTTTTGCCGAAAATGTAAATTTAGCGTTTAAGACAGATTTTAAGCCGCTTGGGCTTATGCTTCCGCTTGGCATCAGCTTTTACACTTTCCAGCAGCTGTCATATGTCATAGATTCATACAGAAATGAGTGCGAAAACTACAGTTTTTTGGAATATGCCTCGTATGTGTCGTTTTTTCCGCAGCTTATAGCAGGACCGATTGTGTACCACAATGAGCTGATACCGGCGCTTAAAGACAAGGCGAACCATAGACCGAATTATGAAAACTTAAGCCGCGGTATATATGCTTTTGCGCTGGGGCTTGCGAAAAAGGCGCTTATAGCGGATACCTTTTCAAAGGCGGTTGCCGTAGGGTATGGCAGCATAGGTGATTTAAACACGGTGAGCGTCATCACGGTGATGATATGTTATTCTATGCAGATATATTTTGATTTCAGCGGCTACTGTGATATGGCATACGGCATAGGGTATATGTTCAACGTCAGGCTGCCGGTAAACTTTAATTCGCCGTATAAGGCGGCGTCAATCTCGGAATTTTGGGACAGGTGGCATATGACGCTGACGCGTTTTTTTACCAAGTATGTCTATATACCGCTTGGCGGCAGCAGAAGGGGTAAGGCAAGGACATATATAAATGTCATGATTGTATTTCTGGTAAGCGGCATATGGCATGGCGCCAACTGGACATTTATTCTGTGGGGCATAATAAATGGTATAGGCAACGTGTTTGATAAGGTCTTTGGAAAATTTTTCCGATGGGTGCCGCGCACGGCCGGTGTTGCGCTTACATTTTGCTTTTCAACGATGGCATGGAGCCTTTTCAGGGCTGATTCAGTAAGCGATGCATTGAGGCTCTGGAGGCATTTGGGAGAGCGCGGCGATAATATGCTCTATGCCCCGATTACAGATGCGTTTAATGATTTGATTGAAGTAAAAATGCTCTGCAGGATAGGTTTTGGCGGTTTGGTGGAGAGGCTGCCGTATGCGCCCCTGCTGCTGTTTATGACTGTTGCCGTACTGTCATGCTTTCTGCTGAAGAATACGCAGGAAAAGACGGCGGGAATGAGATTTAACGGCAGGGAGATTATTACTGTCCTGGTTTTGGTTATGTGGAGTATTCTGTCTATGTCAGACGTAAGCGAATTTCTGTATTTCAATTTTTGATATTTATGCATTTTACTTTATGCTGGGGGGTATTTGTGCATCGTATGGGGCGTTTTATAAATGCTTAATGCTGGGATGGGTGTTTTTATGGATGACAGGCAAAAAAATTATTATAAATGGTTTAAGAAGTGCATAACAGCCCTGATTGCGGCGGTGGCAGGTTCGTTTGCCCTTTTCTGGGTGATAGATCCGTATTTCCATTTTCATAAGCCGTTTGACTTTATTTCATACAGGCTGTATGACGAGCGTTATATAAATGACGGGATTTCAAGGCACTTTGATTATGACATGATTCTTACGGGGACATCAATGGCACAGAATTTTAAGACGAGCGAAGCGGACAGGCTTTTCGGCGTAAGGGCTGTTAAGGAAACCTTTTCCGGAGCCGATTATAATGAGCTTTCGGAAAATCTTGAAAGGGCGTTAAAATACAACGGCAATCTGAAATATGTCATATGGACAATGGATTTTAACTCGCTTATGCGCGATAAGGATTATAAGGCGTATGAAGGCTATCCGACATATCTGTATGACGACAATCCGTTTAATGATGTATCGTACGTGTTCAACAAATCAATATGGTATCATGGCGTAATGACGAATTTATTTATGACCTTGGCGGATAAGCCCAGCACCACTTTTGACGAATATTCCTCATGGGAAAAGGAAACGGGCTATGAGCATATCATGGAAACATACGACCGCTGGGAGGAAAAGGCGGATATGGCACCAGGACTTAATGATGATGACAGGGTAATGGTTGAGCAGAATGTCAGGCAGAACTTCATAGAGCTTGTAAATAAGCATCCTGATACGACTTTTTATATTTTCTATACTCCGTACAGCATTGTCTGGTGGGATTTTATGAACCAGGAAGGCATGATGAGAATGCAGTTTGACGCTGAACTCATTGCGACGGAGCTTTTTATTGAGTGCCCTAACGTAAAGCTGTTTAATTTTTATGATAAATATGATATAATTACTAACTTAGACAACTATAGGGACAAGGAGCATTATGGCTCGCATATAAATTCAAAGATACTTGGGTGGATAGCGGCCGGCGATGGGCTTGTCACAAGGGATAATTATCTGGAGCGGCTTAAGGCTGAGGAGGATTATTACCTTGGTTATGATTATGAGAGTATTTTTAAATAGGAGCGCTGGGTTATGGGTATTAAGGACATTGTAAAAAAGCTTAACTATATACTTGATAAAAAACAGAAGCTGCATATATTATTGCTGGGCATAATGATATTTATAGGCGGTTTTTTGGAAACGATAAGCGTGTCGGCTGTCCTCCCGGTCATATCCACCATACTGGACAGGGAAAATGCGCTGCAGAATAAATATATCCGATGGGTAATGGAAACCTTCAGCGTCAGGGATATAAACGGACTTATCACCGTATTTCTCGGGGCGCTTATTGTAATATACATTGTGAAAAACCTGTTTCTGCTCTGTCTTGTGAATGAGCAGAACAGATTTATAGCATTTAACAGGAATAAGCTTATAAGCCAGGTGCTTAGGGAATTTCTGAACAGGCCGTATGAATTTTATCTTGACGCTGACATTCCGACGGTGTTCCGTCTTACGGACAGCGATATACCGAATGTATTTAATGTGCTGATGGCGCTAATCTCGCTTACGTCGGAGGCGGTTGTTTTTATGCTTCTCAGCGCTACGCTTTTTATTCTTGATCCTATGCTGACGGTTTTTATAGTGATTGTTTTTGGAATTGTCACTATGATCATGGTAAAGGTGCTTAAACCTGGGCTGTCTAAGCTGGGAGCCAAAAATCAGGCGATACAGTCAAGAATAGCAAAATGGAGAATACAGGCGATTTATGGCATAAAAGATGTAAAGGTGCTGCACAGGGAGGCTTTTTTTGCGGATAATTATGAGGAGAGCGGCAGGACAGGCGCATCATACAGCCGAAGGTACGCGGTAATAAACAATATCCCAAGACTTCTGATAGAAACAGTATTTATGGCAAGCATTCTGCTTTACATTATATTTTATATAAATGCGGGAAATGACACATCGGATATGATAGAAACGCTTACGGCATTTGCAGTGGCGGCTATGAGGCTTATGCCGTCGGTAAACAGGATTAATACTTATATGACGGACATTTCATATTTCAGGCCATGTCTTGATTATGTATATGAGAATATGAACATCAATGAGATAAGCAAGAAGACAAATCAGACGCTTATGCCTGCTGACGCATCGAAAACAATGGAGCTTCACGACAAGATTGAACTTCACAATATCGTGTATGCATATCCAAACACAGATACGCTGATATTCAACAGCGCCGATATGATCGTGCCATATGGCAAATCCGTAGGAATTATGGGAGCCTCGGGAGCAGGCAAATCCACAATAGTTGACATACTTCTTGGTCTGCTCAAGGTGCGTTCGGGAAAAATAACCTGTGACGGGGTAGATATATTTGATAATTATCCTGCATGGCTTGCGCAGATTGGCTATATCCCGCAGTCAATCTATCTGGTGGACGAGCCAATCAGGAACAATATAGCCTTTGGCATAGCGGACAATGAGATTGATGACGAAAGAATTTGGGAGGTGCTGGAGGAGGCGCAGCTAAAAGACTTTGTAAAGACGCTTCCGGAGGGACTGGATACGGCAATCGGCGACAGGGGAGTTAGGCTTTCGGGAGGACAGCGCCAGCGTCTTGGCATAGCGAGGGCGCTTTACCACAATCCTGAGATACTCGTATTTGATGAGGCGACCTCGGCGCTTGACAATGAAACGGAGCAGGCTGTAATGGAGGCAATCAACAGCTTCCACGGCAGAAAGACTATGGTTATTATTGCGCACAGGCTGAACACGATAGAAAAATGCGATATTATATATAAGGTGGACGGCGGGAAGATTACGGAAACAATGCTTTGATAAGTTTGTATGGGAGAAAAAATATGTCATTATCAGTCACTCTTTTTATACAAGTTATTTTGGCAATCGCAGGCGGGATATCTGCGTCTGCGGCGCTTGTTTTGCGCAATCGGCTGAAAAGGGACGTTAATTTGGTTTATCAATCGATTTTATTCGTGTTTTTTATATTCTGGGGAATTAATGCCGCGCGCTGCGCGCTTCTGACGGGCGGTGAAATGCTCGCATATGACAGCGATTCTTATTTGCTTGTATTGGATATTGCTGTGGCGGGCGGAATTTCTTTATTTTATTATTTTACTTCAAACGATATAATGGATTGTAAAAGCAGGAAATATACAAATGAAGCCGTCTGCGGAGCGCTTTTTGGCATTATGGCTGTGTGGCTCATAAAGCTGGTTATGCAGAATAAGAATTTAAATGCGGCGCTTTATTCAATTTTGAAGCCGCAGAATATTTTTGCGATTGGCGTTATAGGGATTATTGTTTATTGCGCTTTAGGCTGTTTGAGGAATGGCATCAGGCGGCACAAGCCCGAACTAAGCGAAGCAGCCGTGGCAATGCTTTTATCAATAACATTTTTTATATTTCCTGCATTTGAAACATTCATGGCTAATGCAGAGGAATTTCAGTTCACAGTTGGACAAGTGTGGCGGCGCTTGATATGTTTCGGAATATTTTTGGTTATTATAGTATTGATTGTTATGCTGATGTTGCCTGAAAAAAAGCGCAAGGCTGTATGTTATGCTGCTTGGGCATTTTCGCTGAGCGCATATTTTCAGGGAATGTTTCTCAACGGCAGGCTGTTTTTAATGGATGGAAAAAGGCTTGAATGGGAAGACCGCCTAAAAATAGTAAACCTGATAATATGGTTTCTTGTGATTGCAGCGTTGATTGTATTCTGTATGCGCGTGAAAAATGCGGGGAAAATAATAACATATGTTTCACTGGCGCTCTGTGCAATGCAGATTATAGGGTGTGTTTCGCTTATTCCGTCATATTTGGGTAAGAGTATGTCAAGTGAGGCGCTTTATAAGGATTATTTTTCAGAAAAGGGATTTAATGAGGTGGCAAGCGATGAAAACGTATTAGTTTTTGTGCTTGATACATATGATGTCGATTTTTTGGATGAGGTGCTTGGGCAGGAGCCTGATTTTCTGGCTCCGCTGAAGGATTTTATATATTTCCCGGATAATGTGTCGCAGTTCTCCAGAACATTTCCGTCAATTCCGTATATGCTCACAGAGGAATTATATTTTTATGACGAGCCTTTTATGGAGTATGCTGATAAGGCTTTTGCAAAATGCGAATTTTGGGAAAATCTGAAACAAAGCGGGTACTCATATTATATTTATGAGGAAGATGAGCATATCATAGGAAATACGGTACGCGAGGAAGCTGGGAATTTTGTAAGGGAAGGGCATGTTATTGAGGAAAAAATTTCGTTTTTAGGCTGCGCAAAGTCTATGGTGGAGATAGGAGGATACAGGCTTCTGCCATATGCGTTTAAAGAATATTATATCTATACGGAAGACGATATTGATGATATGGTTATCGGCAGAAAAATATTGGACTTTCCAAGCTATGAGGGCGAAGATGCCGATTTATACAGACAATTAAGGGAAAACGGCTTGGAAATAGGCAGCGACAGCAAGGCGTTTCGGTTTATACACACAAAAGGCGCTCACGCTCCGTATACTATGAATGCGGAAGGCGAAAAGATTAAAAATGGGGAATGCTCTCCGGTTGAGCAGTATATGGGCTGTATGCGTTTTGTGTATGATTATATTGAGGAGTTAAAAAGGCTTGGAGTATATGACAAAACAACAATCGTCATTACTGCTGACCATGGTGAGAATTATGTTATGGAAGAACTTGAGCAGGCTGTTAACCCTATCTTATTTATAAAACGCGGCGGGGACATAAACGAAACGATGCGTACATCTGATGTATGCGCATCACAGAATGATCTGCTGCCTACACTGGCGTCTGTGATGGGCATTGGATATGATAAGAGTTGGGGATTGGATTTATTAAATGCTGCGGGGAAGGATAAAGAACGTGAGCGTTATCATTACTATTCCGTAGTTGAAGGCGGCATTCAAACCAAAGCAAAAGTATACAAAATAGTGGGAAATTCAAGGGATTTCTCAAATTGGGAGGCAACAGGGGAATACCGCGAGTTTGGAGAATTTTATTGAAACGGGGGCTTTTGATGGCAGATAGACCAATTATAGCGACTGAATTATTAAAAGGGCAGGGGCTTGGCAACCAGCTTTTCTGTTATGTCACTACAAGGTGTATAGCTATGAGAAATGGGTGCGATTACAGCATTCTCGGCGCTGAAACCCTTGCAAACAATATCCACAGCCAGTGCGGGCTTTACTTTATGGATCTGAAGCTTGGCGCGCCTACGCGGAAAGAGGATTTTGAGAAGTTGTACAATGAAAAGGAGGACAGGCTCTTTGTACCAAACTCAAAACATGACATAGAGCATGGATGTTATATTTCGGGCGCGGACAGTAAGCTGCTTTCTCTTTCGGGACCAGTGCTTGTTTACGGCAATATGCAGGCTGAGGCGTATTTTGGAAAATATAAAAATGAAATTCGTGAGTGGCTTAAGGTAAAACCCGAATACGATAATTATGAATATTCGCGTGAAAACCTCTGCATTATTAATATCCGCGGCGGGGAATATACCAGCAGTCCTGAGCTTTTTCTGCGCAGAAAATATTGGCTTGACGCGATGAAGGCTATGAAAAAAATACGCGGTGATATGGAGTTTATGGTAGTTACAGATGATTTGGCGGCTGCGCGGAGAATATTGCCTGAGGTCAAAGCGTATCATTTCGATTTGGCAGGCGATTATACGGTCATAAAAAACGCTCATTATCTTATATTATCAAACTCTACATTTGCCTTTTTTCCTGCCTTTACCAGTACAACCGTAAAATATGTTATAGCCCCAAAATACTGGGCGCGCCATAATGTGTCAGATGGGTATTGGGCATCTGAACAGAATATATATTCTAATTTTATGTATATGGACAGGAAGGGAAGGCTGTTTACAGCGGAGCAATGCAGGCAAGAGCTTGCGGAGTATAAAAGGACATCAGTGAAGTATAAGCGGATAGGAGTACGGCTTTCTGGCAATGAGCTTTTAATAGCTAAAGTGAGAAGCAAATCTCTTATATATTCTGATTTGTTTATTAGAATGTTGCGTTCTGCTAAACGCAGATTAGGGATAAAGAGATAAGATTGGAGATGTGGGAGGAATGGAAAGGGACGGCGAAAAGCTAAAGCTTCCGCAGGTTACCCTTGCGGCAATGTCAAGCGTGAACATGAGGGAAACTGTCAAGGCTATGGAATACAGCATGCGCGGCATAGAGTTTGGCGATGCCGTGCTTATCACGCATAGAAAGCCGTTTGGGCTTCCGAAAAACATACGTTATTCACACACGGACAGGCTTAAAAACATAGATGACTTTAACTATAAAATGGTGTATGAGCTTGGCTCTCACATACACACGGATTTTGCGCTTATTGTCCATGCGGACGGTTTTGTGGTAAATCCTGATATGTGGCGCGACGAATTTTTAGATTATGATTATATCGGCGCCCCATGGCCGCTTCCGCCAGAGGGCGATACGACGACATACCGCGATATAAACGGAAACATATGCAGAGTCGGCAACAGCGCGGGGATAAGAAGCAAGCGCCTTATGGATTATCCTAAAAAGGCAAATATTCCGTGGACGGGAGAGTACGCATATGGTAAAATGTGGTATTATGAGGACGGATTTATCTGCTGTAAGATACGTCATCTGCTGGAGGCTGAGGGAATGAAAATAGCGCCTCTTGATGTGGCAAAGTATTACAGCCATGAGAAGATGATACCTGAGATAGAAGGAATTGTGCCGTTTGCGTTCCATAAATGGGAAGGAACGAATGCTAAGTATCCGAATTTTCATAAAGAAACGCTGCGGGAACGGTTTCTGCGCTTACGGAGGGAATAATGGTATATGATTGTTTTCAGTTCTTTAATGAGCTGGATATACTGAAAATACGGTTAAATGTATTAAATGACGTTGTTGACAGGTTTGTGGTAAGCGAGGCGACAGAAACCTTTTCAGGCATAAAAAAGCCGCTTTATTATGAAGAAAACAAGGAAATGTTTGCTGAATTTGCGGACAAGATTATACATGTGGTTGTGGAGGACACGCCTGAGGGCGGCACGCATGAGCGGGATACCTTCCAGAAAAACGCCGTGACGAGAGGGCTTGCAGGCTGTACTGATGATGACGTGATAATTTTCAGCGATTTGGACGAGATACCTAATCCTGAAAAAATCCGTGAAATTTTGGGGAATTTTCGGGAGGACAGGATTTACCACTTTGCGCAGAGACTTTTTTACTGTTACTTAAATATGGAGGAGGTTTCAGGGAACCTCTTGTCCTATGCGGGAGAGTTTGAAGGCGTGAAGCGTAAAAAATGGATAGGCACAAAGATGTTAAGCTATAAGCTTTTGCGTGATCAAAATCTGCTTTTAGGCGAGCTGCGTTTTCCTGAACGCAAGGAGATTGGCATACGCGTGGACGATGGAGGCTGGCATTTTGGCTATATGGGCGGACACGGCGAGAAGGATATACGCAGGCGCGTGCAGGAAAAGGTAGTTTCCGCGGCGCATCAGGAGTATAATTCGCGTCATGTGCTGTCGCAGGTTACAGACCAGATAAAAGACGGCAAGGACATATTCGGGAGAAACGCGCAGTTTGTAAGATGCGAGATAGATGAAACATTTCCGAAATATATAAGAGAACACCAAAAGGAGCTGGATTTTCTTATAATGCATGAGGAAAGCGCGGCAGCAAAGGGAATACGGCAGGTAAAAAGAACAATAAAAAACACTTGTTACGAAATGGCTGTGGCAGTTAAACGCAAGATTTTAAAGACGATAAGAAAATGAGAAGGACAACGTAAAACGTTATGGAAACAAAAAAGCCAGTCAAGGTATCAGTCTGCGTGCCGTCATATAACAATGCCGATGAAGTTAAACGGCTGATGGACTCGGTTGTTATGCAGGATTATAAGGACTATGAGGTAAATATATCCGATGATTCAACGAATGATGAGATTGCAGAGCTTGTCAGGGAATATTCGGGAGTGCGCTTAAACTATGTTCACAATCAAAAGCCGCTCGGGCATATTTTTAACTGGAACGCGGCAATCAAAATGGCAAAAGGCGAATACATCAAGATAATGTTCAGCGATGACTGGTTTACGGATAAGGACAGCCTTGGAAAGTTTGCGGCTATGCTCGACGACGCGCCTGAAGTTTTGCTTGCGTTTTCGGGCAGCAGGCAGGTGATGCTTGGCGCTCAGGTGGGGAAAAATGTGCAGCATGTTACAAGTGAGCATAAGCTTTCGTCATATGACAGATATGCCTCCGCGGATTATATAGCGGGTTTAAGGCAGGATTACAGGCGGCTCTTTTTAAGCAATCAGATAGGCGCGCCGAGCGCCACGATATACCGCCGAGGCGCCAGGCTGGCGCTTTTTGATGAACAGAGCAATTGGGCGTCTGATATGTTTTTGTATTTTGATTTGCTGCAAGATAACAGTAATTTTGCATATACGCGTGAGCCGTTGATAGCGATTGGCGTACATGAAAACCAATATACGGAGAGCTTTTCGGAGAAGGATATGCGGATATATAACGACTATAGGTATATGTATATCAAATACGGCTTAAGCAAATCACGTGAGTGCAGGGAATATTTTGCTGAGAAATTTATTGTTAAATACAAAAAAGGGCTGAAAGAGGCAGGGGCGCTTGATATAGATGTGGGTGTATATTTGAAAAAATGCCTTGGGGAGCTGCGTGTCAGCGCAAGATGTTTTTTACGGCACAGATTATCACGACTTGGCAAAGGCGGTAAAAAGAATTAAAATGGAAGATAAGTTAAAGGCAATTGGAAACGCCTGTTTTTGGACAGCGGTTATTATTGAACTAATTGTTGTAATCATTGATAAAAGCGCATATATAAATCCATATGAAGGCATTATTTTCAGGATTACATTTTTGCTGTTTTGCGTAAAAGTTTTTACGACAAAATATTCGCGCCGCGAGTGGCTTTGTATGGCAATAGTCGGGCTGATTGTGGTTATATCATATTTTGTTAATGAGCGTGATGAAGCTGTGCGGGCTGCAATGTTTGTATTTGCGTGCAAGGATGTGCCGATAAAAAGGCTTTTGAAGGTTGTATTGGCAGTGACTCTTACAGGTGCGATAGTGCTTTTTGGACTAGCTGTGACAGGGGTTTACGGGAAGCTTGCAGTAACTGCCAATTTTGGAAGAGGACCGTCCCCAGGCATAATTGAAACAAGATACTGTTTTGGAATGGGACATCCGAACGCATTTCAGTGTATGATATTTATGATGAGCACAGTCGCGCTGTATTTATGGGCGGATAAAATGAGATGGTATCATTTTATTGCAGTCGCAGCGGCAAATTACATCATGTTTATTTTTACTGATTCAAATACAGCGATGCTTGTTATTTTGGCAGTAGTATTCGGCATTGCGCTGCTTAGATATTGTGAGAAGCTGCGGAATGGAAAGGCAGTATATATCATGGGGGCTTTGCTGGTATTGGCGGTGGTTGTGTTTTCAGCCGTGGGTTCGCATATAGGGATAGAGACTCCGTTTATGTATAGCTTGGATCAGGTTTTAAATGGACGATTCCAATATGCGCACCAAATTGAAAACGCCAGAATGGAGAATTGGCATTTGTTCGCCGCGCCCGAAAACCAAGAATATTTTGACCAAGGATTTATCAGGTTGTTTTACTGGTATGGCATCATTCCAGGCATAGTTTATGTATTAGGAAATTTATATCTCATATATCAAAGCTGGCTGAAAAAGGATTACTGCCTGCTGGTAATAGTTGCAGGGTATGCCGTTTTTTCCATAATGGAGGCTCATTTAATCTCAGTATATCTGCTAAGGAATTATCTGCTGGTATGGCTGGGGTATTATTGCTTTCAGCCTGTTGCTCAAAATCAGAATGCCCCTTGCGGGGGATATTTGTGGCAGCTGCCGCAGATGCTTGTAAAAGGAGCTGATTTTCAGTGAAGCTTGTTACAGTTATAGTGATTTCATACTGTTCATCAGATACAATCACAGAAACCCTTGACAGCATAAAAGTCCAGACATATAAAAACATAGAGCTGATTATAGCAGACGACTGTTCAAAGGATAATTCAGTGCAGACAGTGCAGGATTGGATTGCGCAGAATAAGGAGCAGCTTTACGCGGTCAGGCTTGTCACAGCCCCGCAGAATGGGGGAATACCGTCTAACATAAACAGAGCGTTGAAATTGGCGGCAGGAGAGTATCTAAAAATTATAGCAGCTGATGATTATATGGCTCCTGAGGCGATAGAGGAGTATGTAAACTTTTGTGAAAAAAATCCAAGGGCAGTCCCAATTGCAAAGGTAAAGCTGTTTGGCAGCGAAAATGCAGATTTTGCGCCGATTCAAAAATACTGTAACAATTGTTATGAATTTGCACAAAAGGATTACAGGGAACAGTACAGCATGCTTTTGAAGCAAAACCGAATTGTGGCGCCGTCGGGCTCGTTTTATCCTATGGAGGCAGTAAAGGCGGTCGGCGGATATGATGAAAATTACCGTTGGTTTGAGGACTATCCTATGAATTTGAAGGTAATGCATCTCGGATACCGCTGCGGATTTATTGATAAAGAGCTTGTCTTCTACAGAATATCGGATAAGTCAATAACTGCGTCAAGCATGGACAGGCTGAAAAAAACAGAAGCGAAGCTTTTTTTCAGGCTTAAGCTATGGTATATGCTTCAAAATGGCATGGGCTTGGAGGCAGTGAAACAGTCAAGGGCATGGATTAAAATTTTGTTAAAAAGGAATCGGTATTAATGAATATTCTTATAATACCTGCGTTTTTTCAGACAAAGCAGCGTCCTACGCTTGGAAGCTTTTTTTGGGAGCAGGCTTTGGCATTGAAGGAAGCAGGGCATGATGTAGCTGTTTTGTACTGTGACACTTACTCGGTGAAATGCATAAAAGAATATATTGGCTACAGTGAAAAGGGCATGGAAAATATACAGGACATAAGCATATACCGAAAGCGCGTATTTTGCCCGCTAAAGCATGGAATAGAAGGCCATAGGGAGGCATTTTCAAATGCTGTTTTGGAACTGTATGATAAATATGCGTCAGAAGGAAAAAAAGCAGACGTTATCCATGCGCATTGCTGTGTGTGGGCGGGATACGCTGCAATGAAGCTGTCGGAAAAAACAAAAATACCATATGTTATCACTGAACATGCGACGCTTTTTCAGCTTCATAAGGATAAAATCAAGGGCAAAAACAGAGAGTGCATATCAGATGCGTTTAGGAAGGCGGCGCGGATAGTATGCGTGAGCAGGGCTTTTGGTGAGCTTATTAGGGAGTATTCTGACAATATAGAAATTATTGGAAACGTAGTAGACTGTAAAAGATTCTGCATACAGAAGGAATATGAAACAGAACATAAAAATAACAAATGTTCTTTTCTGACAGTATGTTATATGGGCGACGAGGCGCAGCTGCATAAAAAAGGTATTGATTTGCTGCTGGAGGCCTGGGCTGAAATAGCCGGAAAATATCCAAATGCAAAATTAATTATCGGCGGAGGTGGAAAAGCGTCTGAAAAAGTAGTAGAATGGATAAATAAGTATAATATTTCAGACAGCGTTGAGCTTATCGGCGCATTAAGCCGTGATGAGGTGGCAATGCAGATGCAGCAATGTGACTGTTTTGCGCTGCCGAGCAGATACGAGACTTTTGGAGTCGTATATATTGAGGCAATGGCATGCGGAAAGCCTGTTATAGCTGCGGCGAATGGCGGACCTGATGATTTTGTCAAGGATTTTAACGGTATTCTTATAAAACCGGAGGATAAGGACGAGCTTGTCAATGCAATGGAAAAGATGATAAATGTACTGGGTGAGCCAGATGCGGCATATCAGCCTGAAAAAATCGCGGCTTATGCCAGGGAAAATTTTTCCAGCGGGGCGATAGCGCAGAAGCTTGAAGAACTGTATTCGGGCTTAGGCGGAAACTGCCGTGAAGGAAGCTGTTAAGCGGGGCTGTAAGGCGTGTTTTTACGGGCAGGAGAAGGAATATAAATTGATTTGTGAATAAACGGAGCAGATGATGTGCGGAATTTTAGTTTCAATATTGACGCCTTGCTATAACAGCGCAAAAACAATAGAAAAGACATTGGAATGTATCGAAAAACAGACTTATACAAATATTGAATATATAATAATAGACGGCGGTTCGAAGGACGGCACTCTGGAGATAATTGACCGCCATAGAAGCCGCCTTCCAGAAAAGCTTACCGTCATATCGGAGAATGACAACGGCATCTATGATGCGATGAACAAGGGCATACGGCTTGCCAAGGGAGAGCTTATTGGCATAGTGAACAGTGATGACTGGTATGAGTATGATACTGTCGAGCAGGCGGTAACACATCGCAACAATAAAAAATATCAGGTAATTTATGGCATGCAGCGAAATTTCTTAAATGGAAAGGAAAGATCGGTATTCATCAACAGCCATGAGTTTTTGCCAGAACTGATGATAACCCATTCCACCTGTTTTGTGACTAAGGCAGCGTATGACGACTTTGGCGTTTTTAACTTAAAATACCGTTCATCTGCCGATTTGGAGCTGATGCTGAGATTACGCGAAGCAAAAGAGGTGGCATTTACGCCTGTTATGCGGGTAATGTCGAATTTTCAGCTCGGCGGAATGTCAAGCAGCCAGAAGGGGGTACGTGAAACCGCCAAAATTCGATATGAGCATGGCTATATGTCGCGGAAAAGGTATTATTTTACGATTGTAAAAAGCCATATTTATGAATGGCTGCAGAAGTAAACAGTTTGCCCAAAGCCGTCGTTACCTGCCCCAATGGAATTAGATTGAAACGCGGGCAGGATATTCAAACTGGTAAGGCTTTGCAAAGAAGCTATTGGTTTAATGGGAGAAAGTGTATGAAGCTTGCGGTAATATCGCTTAATACAGAAGCAAAAAATTTAAGCCAATATTATAACTCGCAGGCGGAGGGACTTGCAAAAGCGCTGGCGAAAAAAGGCAATGATGTGCTTGTATATCATCTTGTGCCTGATTTGGAGAAGGAATCGGAGACACTGGAAAGAAGCGGAATAACTGTAGAGTACCAGAAATGCAGACACATAGGGAAACACGCCCTGCCAGACTACAGGCGTCTTGACAGCTCAAGGGAATGTTATATCGTGGCTTCTGACAATTACATTGCCTTCGGCAGCTTTTATAAATGGTGTGCAGGAAATGGAATTGTCTGCCTGCCATATATAGGAGTAGTGCGGAGCAATAACTCATCAGCGCTGAAAAAAATAATAGTTGACATTCTGTGCAATAACGTGCAATATTATAAGAAAGCGCCGACAGCAGTAAAGACGCCTGCGCTTGCAGAATATCTAAAAAGCAAGGGCGCGGGGAATAACATCTACACCGTTCCCGTAGGACTTGATACAGAGCTGCTGAACAGTAACTATGCAGACTATAGCATATCGGAATTAAAACGGCAGTGGGGCTACAGCGATACAGACAAGATTATACTGTTTGTAGGGCGCATGACGGCAGAAAAGCAGCCCCTTAAAATGATAGAAATTTTTGAAAAATTATATCAGCAGGACAAGCATTACAGGCTGCTTATGGTAGGGCAGGGAGAGCTGTATGATATGGCGGCTGAAAGCATAGACCATAAAGGCTTAAGCGGCACAGCCGTAATATATAAAAAAGTCCCAAACGAAAAAATGTGGGAGCTCTACAGGCTTTCGGAATGTTATGTAAACCTGAATACTCACGAGATATTCGGCATGGCGATCCTTGAGGCAATGTATTACGAGGGAGCAGTCATCGCGCTAAAAGCGCCTGGCCCGTCACTGATTATTGAAGATGAAGTGTCCGGATATATTTGTGATACAGAGGATATTCTCATTGAAAGAATATTAAAGGCGGACAGGAGCAAAATCGGCATAAAGGCGCAGGAGCGCGTTTTAAAAAATTTTGTGTGGGAGAAGTCGGCGGAGGATATGCTGAAAATCATAAATGAATTGCTGCGGCAGGCTTAAACGCAGCTGATAAAAAGCGTAAACATATAAAGGCTCAGCAGAAAGCAGAGGATTGTAAAATATGCAGATAAAAAGCAACGTACTTGACAGGCAGTTTTATATGTACCAGAGCGAATACGAGGACGCGGCGCTCAGAGTCCTGCGCTCAGGCTGGTATGTGCTTGGAAATGAGGTAAAACAGTTTGAGGAGGAATTTGCCTCATACACAGGCAGAAAATACTGTGTAGGCTTAAATTCAGGGCTTGACGCGCTGACAATGTCAGTCCGCGCTCTCGGCATAGGCAGGGGAGACGAAGTGATTGTGCAGGCTAACACATATATAGCGACAGTGTTAGGAATCACTGAAAATGGCGCGACACCCGTATTTGTCGAGCCTGACGAATATTTTAACATTGATGCAGACAAAATAGAGGCAGCAATAACAAAACGCACTAAAGCCATTATGATAGTCCATCTGTACGGGCAGGCAGGCAATATGGAAAAGGCGGCAGAGACGGCACAGAAATACAATCTTCCCATAATAGAAGACTGCGCACAGTCCCACGGAGCCTGCTTTAAAGGAAAAATGACGGGCGCTTTCGGCATATCGGGTTGCTTTAGCTTTTACCCTACAAAAAATCTTGGTGCTTTCGGCGATGCCGGGGCGGTTGTGACAGACAATGAAGAATTTGCGGACAAAATACGCATGATGCGTAACTACGGCAGCAAAGTGCGCTATTACAATGAAATAGAGGGCGTAAATTCAAGGCTGGACGAGATGCAGGCGGCGCTTCTGAGAGTGAAGCTTTCGCACATAGATGAGCTTAATGATGAAAGGAAACGGCTTGCGCAAAACTATAGCGCAGGCATTAAAAACAGTAAGCTGAAGCTCCCTCGGATAAGGGAGGGCGCAGACAGCGTTTTTCACCAGTATGTCGCGCTCTGTGAAGACCGGGAGGAGTTTCAGGCGTTTTTGGAAAAGCATGGCATACAGACGCAGATACATTATCCTGTCCCGCCGCATCTGGCTGAATGTTATAAGCATTTGGGGCATAAAAAGGGCGATTTCCCGATAACCGAATCGTATGCGGACAGGGTGGTAAGTCTTCCGATTTACACGGGTATGACAGAGGCTGAGCAGGATTATGTGATAGACAAAATCAACAAGTTTTAATGGCAGGGGGAATTAAAATGATAGAAAAATGCAAACTGATAGAATTTCCGCAGCGCGGTGACGAGCGCGGGCATCTTGTTATTGTGGAAGGAAACCGGGATATACCGTTTGACATAAAGAGAGTGTTTTATATTTACGGTTCGGACAAGGACGTAGTGCGCGGCAGGCACGCCAATTACAATTCGGAATTTGTCCTCATAAATGTGGCGGGCACATCAAAAGTTAAGGTTGACGACGGAACAGGCCAGAAGGTGTTTAACCTTGACAGGCCGCATACGGGCATATACCTGCCTAAGCTGGTGTGGAAGGATATGTATGATTTCTCGGAGGATTCCGTGCTTTTATGCCTTTCCAGCGAGCATTATGACGCGGAGGAGTACATCAGGGATTATGATAAATATTTGAACATAATGAAAAATAGATCTTAAAGCCAGGAATATGATGATGAAAAACGAGAAGGATTGATTGGGGTATGCGTAAAAGCGTGCAAAGGGTATAAAAATGAAATTGTCAATTATAGTTCCAATATATTATAATGAAGATACATTAGAGGATATGTATAATGATTTAAAGGATAAGGTATTGACTAAGCTTGACTGTGAGTATGAGCTTATTCTTGTCAATGACGGCTCTATGGATAATAGCTATGCGGTTATGCAAAAGCTAAAGCAGGCGGACAGCAACATAAAGACATACAGCTTGTCAAGAAATTTTGGCTCGCATGCGGCAATTTTATGCGGACTTGAACATATAACAGGAGACTGCGCAGTAGTAAAGGCAGCAGATATGCAGGAGCCAAGCGAATTGATTCCGGAAATGCTTGAGAGCTGGAAACAGGGAAATAACGTAGTCCTTGCAATAAGGCAGGAAAGACAGGAAAGCTTTAAACAGAAATATTTTGCAAATTTATATTATACTCTGGTAAGAAAAACGGCGCTGTCCAACATGCCGCCCAATGGTTTTGACATTTACCTGATTGACAAAAAGGTGGTAAATGTGCTGGGTTCTCTTGATGAAAAGAACAGCTCGCTTGTCTGCCAGATTTTATGGTCCGGCTTTAAAACGGGAGTAGTTCCATATGTAAGGCTGGCGCGTACAAAAGGAAAAAGCAGATGGACGCTGGCAAAGAAGCTGCGGCTGGTAATGGATACGTTGTTCAGCTTTTCCACAGTTCCTATTAAAGCAGTAACAACGATTGGTATTTTTTCGTTTTTAGGAGCGATAATGTGGGCTGTTATAGAGATAGTATGTTATTCATTAGGAATGATACACGTCAGCGGTTGGACCACATTATTTATATTTAATCTTTTTAGCTTCGGAATTATTATGCTCACTTTGGGAATTTTAGGTGAATATCTCTGGAGGACCTTTGACGCATCCAGGAATCGCCCGCCATATATTATAGAAGAGGATGATGAACATACAGGAGAATGGGTGGATGAAAAAAAGTAAAATAAAGATATGGCATATAATTATTTGTTTGATATTTATCATATCAGTTTATTTAATAACTTTAAAAATCAGCATAAAGGATAATGAAAATATTAATAAAATAGTTGAAAATATTACATTATGCAATGATTCGGCCGCGAAGATAGAATTCTGCTTTGAGGATGATTTTTTCTTAAAATCCTTTGGGCTGGAGGGGATTCCAAGCAATGATAGTATTTATTATGAAATCACTGATGAAAACGGCTATTATCTGGAGACAGGCATTTTAAGTGATGAAAACAGACAGGATGAAAATATATTGAATGTGGTCAATGCTAAAATTGAACATAAGAATACGCATATAATAAGTCTTCAATTAAGAGAGAGCAGAACAGGCAGTATAGATACCACACTTACAATGGAGCTAGTGGGTTATAAGAAAATTTCATCAGTATGCAGATGCATGGCGGTGGCATTATGCATAATAGCGTCTGTTATTTTTATGCTGACAGTTTCAGAAAGTCCGATTTATGTTAATTTAAAAAGTTATTGCAAGAGAATATTTTTTAGTGATGCTTCTCCGCATATGATAGAATATGCCATTGCAATAATAATTTTCATTTTATTAATGGTTTCGAGCGTTGATGGTGATACTTTAGCGTTTGTGCATTATGAAGTAAATTTTTGGCGTTCTGTATTTCAGGAGGGCGGGTTAAGACATTTTTATGATTATTCATATTTAATGGAACAATATTATAAGGCTAATCAAATAGGCGGGGCGTACGCATTCTATTATGATTTCCCGATGTGCATATTATTTGGCATATGGGGACTGCCCTTGTATTTGATATGCAGAATTTTTGGAATAGAGGAAACCTCTAATATTGGAACCATAATTTATGGGAAATCCATATTTTTAGTTTCAACTTTAGCGGTGGCATATATTGTTTACAGGCTGTGCAGAAATATGAATGTGGACAAGACTAATTCAAAATGGTCTGTATTTATATTTTTAACATCTGTTTTGACATTGGTGGATGTTGCATATATTGGACAGCTTGATATTATGGGAATCATATTTACGCTTATAGGCATATATTTTTATCAAAAAAAAGATCGGTTAAAATTTGTTTTATTTTTTATGATAGCCGTGTCTTTTAAACAATTTCCGTTATTTATGTTTGTGCCATTACTGTTGTTGGTTGAAAAAAATATAGTAAAGATAGGGTTTGATACACTGATTGTCTTATTATTCCCCAAACTGACAGGGCTGATTTTTCGGTCAGACACAATGGCAGTTCAGGTTAAAAATGAGTTTAGTGAAAAATCTTTGGAAACCTTGTTAGGTGTAAAAGCACCATTATATACAGAAACAGTGCCTATAGTTATAATAATAATGGGTATATTATGTGTGTGCTGTTATTTAAAAAATTATGATTTTGATGAAAAAATACTTAAGGAATATTCGATAGTTATTCCGTTGCTATCTATGGTTTTGCTGCTTATCAGCTTTGACAGTAATCCATATTGGTATATTCAGCTGGCGCCGTTCATGGCAATCTTAGCTGCCTATAATTCAAAACAGAATACCAGGCTTCTTTTATTTGAAACTTTAGGACTTGCCTGCCTGGTTATGAGTCAATATTCAAGCAGTTATTGGATTTTTGATCCAGATCAATCAAAAGAGATGGTTTTAGCTAAAATATTTGGAGAACCTGAAACATATTTAAGTATGCAGAAATTCGCAGCATATACAAGACTTGACAGATTTTCAGGTGTATTGTATGGCGCGTTTATAGTTTGTATATTTGCGTTTCTATGGCTATGCAGACAGAATAAAATGGAGCAAAGTGACAGGGCAGTGTACAGACCGTATGCGTTGGCAAGAATGTTAATTAATATGGGGATTGCATATATACCAGTGCTGTTATATGTCGCAAGCCTGGTATTAATGCAGGAATGACATGCTTAATATTTTTGACAGAGCTGAATTTATTATTAATGGCAGGTATCGATAATATGTTGAGAAAACTCAAAGAAAAAGACATTCCATACATGCTCGAATGGATGCATGACAGGGAAATAATAAGCGGTTTCCAGACTCCGTTTGATAAATACACGGAGGCGGAGGCAAAGTCCTTTATAGAGAACAGCTTTAGCGGCGCAAATCAGCATTTTGCCTTTACGGATGAAAATGATGAATATTTAGGCACTATAAGCCTGAAAAATATATCATATAAAAATATGAGAGCGGAATACGCAATCGTAGCGAGAAAAAAAGCCCAGGGAACAGGAGACGCAAGAAAGGCGACAGAGGAGCTTTTAAACTATGCGTTTGATGAATTGAAGCTGCATAAGGTCTATTTGAGCGTACTTGAAAAGAATTACCGCGCAAGAAGCTTTTACGAAAAATGTGGTTTTAAATATGAGGGCACGGACGTAGACGCGGTGCTGATAGACGGCGAGTACCAGACACATATCTGGTATGGCTTAATTCAAGGCGCAGTGAAGGAATGAATAAAGATGAGCAACAGTAAAAATATCTCAATAATAGTATTTTCAAAGGGAAGGCCGCTGCAGCTCCACGCCTACCTTGAAAGTCTGTTCAGGTTTTCGGACGCTGCGCAGGATATGGTATTGGTGCTGTACTGTGAAACAGAGGGCATAAGATACGAAAGGCTGATAAGCAGCTTCCCTGACGTAAAGTGGATAAAGGAAACTAAATTTGAAACGGATTTAAAGCAGTCAATAGAAAATGCAGGCGAATATATAATGTTCGGCTGCGATGATGTCGTGTTTACAGGCGCCTTCAGCATTGCAGGAGCTGCCGATTACTTGAAAAACAATCCGCAGGTGTTTGGCTACAGCTTCCGTCTCGGGGAAAATATTAAGCCATATCCTGATAATCTTTCAAAGGACAGGGACGTCCTTGAATGGAACTGGGAGGGCTGCGATAAGCCCCACTACAATTATCCGTGGGAGCTTGACTGTACGCTGTACCGCAAAGAGGACGTGCGGCGCATGACGTGTGAGGAAACAGGGGTAATAAAAAATCCCAACTATTATGAAGCGATGATTACCCCGGACAACAGGAGTGCGCGCATTGCGAGAAAAAATATGGCATGCAATAAAAACAGAGGGTGCGCCATAGTCATCACTGTAAACCGCGTTCAGGACACCCACCGGAACGGCTTTGATGACAGTCTGATTACGGACATATATTCACTGGACAGGCTTTACAATGACGAGGATAACCGCCTTGACATAGAAAAAATATCGTCAATGCCCAACAGTGTGATTCATGTCGGGGCTGAATACTTTATATTAAAAAAACCGGCAAAAGGCTACTCTCAGACGCGGCTGATAAAAAAGAAACTGAAAAATCTCGGGGACAGGCTTGCAAGATTTCCAAAGCGCATATACCGCCATTTTGAGCGCAAAAGCTATGAAAACGGAAAATACGCGAAAAAACTTGTAATACTCACTACGGAGAAGACGCTGGAGGTTTTGGAGGAGCACAGGATAAGCTTTCTGCGCTATGGCGACGGTGAGATTGCCCTGATGAGCGGCAGTTCCATACCCTTTCAGGAATATGACGCAAGACTGGCCCGGAGACTCAAGGAGCTGTTAAAGCTCAGCGATTACAGAATACGCGTAGGGATACCGTACTACTATATGTGCCCGCTGAAAAACCTTAATCCATTTGTGGAGGGCTTTGCCAAATCCCTGTCATCGCAAAGGCGTTTCCTGCTCAGGGAATGCAGGGATGACATGTCATATATAGACACCTGCATCACTCAGGTTTACCAGACATACAAGGAGTATGACTTTGACGCCTACTATGCGCGCATGCAGAAGCTGCTGGACAGCAGGGACGTAACGGTCATCTGTGGCGATGGCGTATTGGACAGGCTTGAAAACAATGCCTTATCGGTATGCAGGAGCGTAGAATATATATATGCGCCGAGCATAAATGCATTTTCAAGGTATGATGAAATTCTGGCGGCGGCACTGAAAACAGACAAGAACAGGCTCGTGTGCATCGTGCTCGGACCGACAGCAAAGGTTCTGGTGTACGACTTGCACCAAAACGGCTATCAGGCGTGGGATATGGGGCATTATTTCAAGGATTATGATTCCTATATCAGAAAAAGACCCAGGACAGAGGCGGAGATAGCGCAGTTCTATAAGCCGGATTGACAATATAACGCCATATATTAAATATTTCCAGTATTTCAGCTATAAACAGGCATATTCGGCAAGACGGGCAAAGGGTATAGATAATGAAAAACAATTTAAAAAAAATAATACAGGAAAATTTCAGCAAAAAGAGAATACTCGTAATCGGCGACCTGATGGTTGACGAATATATCCTTGGAAGCGTAAACAGAATATCTCCCGAGGCTCCTGTCCCAATATTAAATTATAAGGGAAGGGAGCGCAGCGCGGGCGGAGCCGCCAATGTCGCGCTGAATATAAACGCGCTTGGCGGCAGCGTAGTTATGGCGGGAGTTGCGGCAAATGATGAGAACGGCAAGTGGCTGAGGGGATTTTTAAAGGACAATGGAATTGACGCGTCGGGCATCGCGGAGGAAAAGGATAAAAGAACGACGGTAAAAACAAGATTTGCGACAAAAGGACAGCAGCTGCTGCGTATGGACCGGGAGGACAACAGTGACATTGCATTGAAGACACAGCGCAGGCTGCTTGAATGTATTTCCATGCGCGTAAAAGAACTGGACGGGGTGGTTATCTCCGATTACTGTAAAGGCGTATTTGCCAATGCCGATTTTGTGCGGAATATAATCAGACTGTGCGGCGATAACGGCGTCACAATAGCGGTAGACTCAAAAAGCCGCGGCATCGAAGCCTTTGCCAACGCTGATTTTGTCAAACCCAACAATCTTGAGCTGGAAAACGCCGTCGGCATAAAAATAACAGATGATATATCACTTGATGAGGCAGGCGCAAAGTATCTTCAAATGTCAGGCGCAAAAAATGTAATTGTGACAAGGGGCGCAAACGGGATTTCCATATTTTCGCCTGACAGGAAAAGGCGGGATTACGCGTCAAAGGCGATTCAGGTATTTGACGTCACGGGAGCGGGCGACACGGTCATAAGCGCCATTATCCTGGGGCTTACGAGCGGCATGTCCATTGACGAGTCAGTCATACTGGCAAACATAGCGGCAGGCATCGTTATCGGCAAGCGCGGGACCGCCGTTGTTTCTCAAGAGGAGCTTTTGGAAAAAACAGATGAAGGATAAAATTGTAAGCTTGGACAAGCTAAAGGATATTACCGCTGATTTAAAGAAAAACGGAAAGAAAGTCATATCGACAAGCGGCTGCTTTGACATACTTCATGCAGGCCACGTGACGTATCTTGAGGAGGCAAGGGCTAAGGGCGACGCGCTTATAGTCCTGTTAAATTCAGACGCTTCAGTGCGCTCCTTAAAGGGGGAAAAGCGCCCGATAGTGCCTGAAATGGAGCGTGCGACAGTCATTGCGGGACTTTCAAGCGTTGACTACGTATGCATATTTGACGACAAAACCCCATGCGCCATTATCGAGGAAATACAGCCCGACATAGTGATAAAAGGCGGCGATTATGAGGGAAAGCATATCCCTGAGATGGACAGCGTCAGGCTTTACGGCGGCAGCGTGGCTTATGTGAGCGCAGTGGATGGGCTTTCAACCACAAACATTGTTGAAAAGATAAAGGAACTTGGTAAAAATGAATAAAGCCATATTTTTGGACAGGGACGGAACCATCAATGTAGATGTTCATTTTCTGCATGAAATAGAAAAGCTGCAATTCATTGACGGAGTCCCAAGGGCTTTGTCAAGGCTAAAGCAGTCAGGCTACAAGCTGATTGTCATTTCAAACCAGTCAGGAATCGCAAGAGGATATTACGGCGCAGACGAGGTAGAGCGTCTCCATAAATATATGAATGACAGGCTTTTAAGCATGGGGACGCGGATAGACGCGTTTTATTACTGTCCCCATGATGAAAAGGCGAATTGCGAGTGCAGAAAGCCTAAGCCCGGACTGATAAAAAAGGCAGCCGCCGAATGGGACATAGATTTGGAACAGTCATATATGGTGGGAGATAAGGAGACAGACATTATCGCCGCCCAAAACGCAGGCTGCGGGTATGGGCTGCTGCTGAGCGGGCATGATGTTTCTGATGAGGTTGTCAGACGGTACTCGGGACATATATATAAAAATCTTGGCGATTTTGCAGAGATGATAGAAAAAGGGGCATTACACGCAGATGAGTGAAAAGGCAGACAAATTAAAGCGCTGGGCGAATATATGGCGTTCACAGTTTAAGGCGCTTAAAATGGAAAATTTAAGGCCGTCAAAATCGGATAATAACGCCGTGGTTTTGATAAAGATGGACGCAATAGGGGATTTTCTCATCTGGCTCGACAGCGCCTCGCAGTACCCCAAAATATATAAAGGGAAAAAACTCACGCTTATATGCAACGCCGTATGTGAGGAAATAGCAAAGCATACAGGCTTATTTGATGAAATCATTCCCATAAACAGCAGGCGGTTTGAGGCGGACAATAAATATAAAAAGGAAATACTTCAAAAGGCAAAAAATTTAAGCTTTGACATTCTGCAGCAGACAGAGTTTTCAAGGACGCTGGATATGGACATACTGGCTTATAACATTCCCGCAGGCAGAAAGATAGCGTTTAAGGCTGACGATTCAAGAATGAACCTCAGCAGATATATTACGTTTAAGCGGATAAGAAAAAAGCTTGACGCGGCATATGACATGTTAATTCCTTCAACTCCGGGAAGGCTTATGGAGCTTGAAAGAAACGCGGAATTTATCAGAGGGTTAGGCTGTGAGTTCCAGGCAGGCTTTCCAGAATTGCCAAAGTCAGAGGACATTGACAAAGATATTATTCCGCCGTCCCCCTATGCCGTTATCTTCCCGGGCGGGAGCTCAAAAAAGAAAATGTGGCCGATTGAAAGATACGCGCAGACAGGCGAGCATATAGTCAGGGAAAAAAATATGGACATATATCTTTGCGGCGGCAAAAATGAGGAGTATCTGTTTGACAGCTTTATGGAGCGCATCACAGACAGCGCCGTCAAAGCGCGCATTCACAATTACTTTGGAAAAACAAGCCTGCTTGAGCTCGCCGAGGTCATAAGAAACGCCAGGCTGCTTATAAGCAACGATACAAGCGGCATACATTTTGCCGCGGCGACAGATACAAAAGGCATTTGCATGTACGGAGAATTTGACTATGGAAGATTTCTGCCATATAAATGTGAGAGGGAATGCCCCGGGCATAATCCCGTTATTATATGCAGTGCGGGAATGAAGTGCGCAGGCTGTTCAGGCAATGGCGGCATAACACCAGAATGTAGGAAAAACCTGTCTAAAACAGGCAGATACTTGTGCATAGACAATATATCGGTTGAGCAGGTAATAGAGCAAATATAGGAGAGGGAACATTTGAAAAAAGAGCTGCGGACAAAAACTTATTATATATTAGTTGCAATAACAGGAATGGTGACATTTATAGCGCTGTATGGCTGGAATGTACTTAATCCGTCATATGATGACTGGCTTTTTGCCGGCCCAGGGGATTTAATGCAGCATTATCTGGGCTGGTGTTTTTACAGGAGAGGGGACTGGACATTTCCGATAGGTCTGACGAATAATCTGGCATATCCTGACTATTCATCAGTCATATATACGGATTCAATCCCCTTGTTTGCCGTGTTTTTTAAGCTTTTGTCGCCGATATTGCCAAAAACGTTCCAGTATTTTGGGTTATGGGGCATAATAAGCTTTGTCTTGCAGGGAATTTTTTCGGTGATGCTTCTGCAGGAGCTTAAAGTGGGCAAGGCGCAGGCGTATATAGCGAGCTTTATCTTTATGCTGTCGCCTATTGTGATAGAAAGAATGTACCGTCATACGGCGCTCGGCGCCCACTGGATTATACTCGCAAGCATATACCTGTTTGTAAGGCATAAAAAGGACTATGATAATATAAAAAAATCCGCTATATGCTGGGGGGCAGTAGGGGCATTAATCCCGTCGATTCATATGTATTTTCTGCCGATGTGCGGGATATTTCTTGGCGGATATGTACTGTGCAGCCTTATAAAGACAAAAAAAATAAAGTTTAAGTATTTTGCGCCCGTTCTTTTGTTTGCGCTGGGGCTGTTTGCCGTCACATTTTTGCTTGGAGGATTTTCAACACGCGCGTCGGCATCCACAAGCGACGGATTAGGGGAATGCAGCTTTAACTTAAATGGTTTTTTCAATCCCAAGGGCTATTCGGAGTTTTTCCCCAGCCTGCCGTACTGTTTTGACAGTCAGTATGAGGGCTTTGCCTATCTGGGGCTTGGCGTGTTTATGCTGTTGTTTTTTGCCATGGCATATATAGTAATCTGCCTTGCAAAAAAAGCGGCGAGAAGTGACAGGGATTTTGTAATGTATGCGGCAGTGTATGTGTTGATGTCAATCGGACTCATAATGTTTGCCGCGTCGCCTCAGGTGACATTTAATGACAGGCTGCTGTTTAAGTACCCGGACAGCAGCACTCTGGAGCATTACTGGGGAATCTTCCGCTCGACGGGAAGAATCGTGTGGCCTGTATGTTATCTCATATATATTGCCGCGGTTATGTGCAATGACAGGTTATGGAAAAGGGCTGGGAAAATCTACGCCGCAGCCGTGGTCGTCGTATTATGCGTTTTGGCGCAGTTTGCGGATATATATGGTAAGCTTGCGGGGGCAAGGCAGGCCTACGCAGAGCGTATAGATTACGTTTCACCGCTTGAAAACGACATTTGGGACAGGCTTTCCGAGGTCGGCTCTTTTGAGCACGTAGTATGGGTATCGCCGCATTTTGAAAATCGTGAAATAATGAACATAGCAGAGTTTGCAAACGATAATGGGCTCACAATGAATAATTATTATTTTGCGAGGGCTATCGGAGTAGTGGACAACGTTAAAAAGGAAATGGAAAATCTTAATGAAACCTGTATCTATATTTTCAGGACCTCTGAGCCGGAGGGTATAGAGGATTACGATTTATATACTTATGAGGCTGACGGCTATATAATAGGCGTCGTCCCTGAAATAGGACAGAGAATTAATTGAAAAAGCAGGGCGATTATGTTAAAATTTATATAGCTTGCCATTTGCCATTATATGGCTGTAAAATCAAGCAAATAAAGAATATATAGAGGGTAACTGAATGACAGGGCATTACAATGATAAAGACAAGGATTATGCTGATGATTACTTTGCCAAGAGACTGGAAGCGCATATGGGCGTTTTCCGAAGGATAACCTCGGACAGGGAATTTATGGGCAATATTATGGAAATTGGCGATAAAATAATAAATTCTCTGGAAAACGGAGGAGGAATATACCTGTGCGGAAACGGCGGGAGCGCGGCTGACGCTCAGCATATCGCGGCAGAGTTTGTAAGCAGGTTTTATAAGGAGCGTCCGGGAATGAACGCGGAGGCTCTTTCCGTGAATACGTCCATACTCACGGCGATAGGCAACGATTATGAGTTTGACAGGATTTTTGCGCGACAGCTGGAGGCTAAGGCAAAATCAGGAGATGTGCTGATAGGCATAAGTACAAGCGGGAATTCAAAAAACGTGCTGAAGGCATTAGAATATGCCAAAAATAATGGCATTTTAGCTATCCTGCTTATGGGGGACTTCGAAAGACCGGAGCTAAAAGCCGCGGCTGACTATATAGTTAAAGTGCCCTCCACAGATACGCCGAGGATTCAGGAGGTGCATATATTTATTGGGCATGTGATAGCGGAATACGTTGAGCATAGAATGTTTGGCTGAGCCTGAAAAGAGGGGCAGTAATGTTAAAGAAGATAAATTATGTATTGAACAGAAAACAGAAAATACAGCTGGTTCTGCTTTTGGTTGTCATATTTGTGGGGGCGTTTGTCGAGCTTTTGGGGGTGTCGGCAATACTTCCTCTTATGGAGGCTGTGACTAACCCTGCTTCACTGTATGATAAATGGTACTATGCTCTTGCGCAAAGGCTGTTTGGCGTTGATGAATTCAGCCAGATGCTGATGATTCTGGCTGCAGCCCTTATAATTATATATATTGTTAAAAATGTGTATATCACTTTGATGTATTATTTTCAATATAAGTTTGTGTTTAATAATCAAAGGAAATTATCATTTAAAATGATGAAAAGCTATATGGAACAGGATTATTTATTCCATGTTTCAAAAAATGTTGCTGAGCTTCAAAGGAACATAACTAATGATGTAAACGGATTTTTTACTGTGGTATTGAATTTTTTGCAGTTCTTGGCTGAAATAAGCGTGTTTGTGGTGCTGACGCTTTTTTTAATGATGCAGGATCTGTTTATTACGTTGGTTATGGCTGGGCTTTTAGGAATATTTATGCTGATATTTACGAAGTTTTTTAAAAAGGTGCTGGTGGAAAAGGGACAGGAAAACAGAGACGCAAATGTCCAGATTACCAAATGGCTTTTGCAGTCCTTTTCGGGAATAAAGGAAATAAAGGTAACAGGTTCAGAAGACTTTTTTTTAAATAATTATGACAGCAATTATAAAAGAATGGCAGCGCTGCAGAGGCAGCAGTCTATTTTGACATATATTCCAAAGCCTGTCATGGAAACAGTATGTGTGGGAGGCCTATTATTTACACTGGTAGTTAAAATGTATATAGGAGCTGATGACATTTCAGACTTTGTTGTTATGCTGTCAGTGTTTGCGGTAGCCGCGTTTAGATTGCTGCCATCGTTCAACCGCATGACAGGATATTTGGGCGGGCTTATGTATAATAAGCCGTCCATTGATGCCATATATGAGGATTTGACTGAGATTGAAGGGCTTGTAATTAAAAAAAGGCAGAATGAGGAAAATGAACTGGTTTTTGAAAATAAAATCCGCATGGAGGGCATTTGTTTTAAATATCCCAATACGGACAAGTGGATATTGGACAATGTAAGCCTTGAAATTGATAAGAACAGCTCTGTGGCTTTTATTGGGGCGTCAGGAGCGGGAAAGACGACAGCAGCAGATATTATATTGGGACTGTTAAAGCCTCAGAAGGGCAGGATTCTTGTTGATGGGTTTGACATAGAAAAAAATATGGATAAGTGGCATAAATGCATAGGATATATTCCGCAAACCATATATTTGATGGATGATACGATAAAAGCTAACATATTATTTGGAATACCTGATGAAGATGCAGATGAAAAGCTGCTGGAGAGGTCAATACGTGAGGCGCAGCTTGAAGACTTTATAGCCTCGTTGAAGAATGGAATAAATACTACAATTGGAGATAGGGGAGTAAAGCTTTCAGGCGGGCAGAGACAGAGAATCGGAATTGCCAGGGCGCTTTACCGCAACCCGCAGGTATTAGTATTGGACGAAGCTACCTCTGCGCTTGACAATGAAACGGAGAAGGAGGTTATGCAGGCGATAGATAATCTGCATGGAACGAGGACGCTTATTATTATAGCGCATAGACTTAGTACGATTAAGAAATGCGATCAAATATATGAGATTGCAAATGGAAAACTGGTTTTAAGGGATAAGAATGAGGTGACCGCATGCAGTTAAGGCAAAAAAATATACATTCTTCAACGATAACATATGGAATTGCCACCATGGTAATTACGTTTATTATAACTGTGTCATATTATCATTTATGGGGCACTGATATACATGTGCCATTGACGGGATATAGGAGCGACTCTGTTGGAATGCTTTTGCAAGCAAATAATTATATCAGAGGAGGTAATACACGAAATAATGTTATATATGCTGCGCCTGATTTGAAAAATTATAGAGAATGTATTGATGATTCTCGGCTTCCACTACCACTTATAGGGGTGCTAAGTAGTATATTTGGAAATGTTGAAGCAGCTATAAATATACATGCTATATTGAATATTGTTTTATTAGCCCTTAGCATGTATTGTGTGTGTGTACAAATTGGTGTGAGGTCAATTATAGCATTACTTGCCGGAATTTGTTATTCTTGCATTCCAATGTTTGTGTTTTGGTGTAATACAGTCCTTTTAATATACAGTTTGTGTTTTTATATTCCTGTATTTTGTCTTTTGATTTTGAATTTTATGAGTGCTGATGAGGTAACAGATTCAAGAAAAAGCGGATTAAAGTTGTTGATTATTATTGTGGACATGCTTCTTGTTGGCATTTGTTCTGCATACTATTCTTTTTTTGCTCTGATAATCCTTGTGTTTGTTGCAATGTATGCGTTTTTCAGGTTAGGTTCAGTAAAAAATACGATGTTGGCAGTAATGAGCATTGTGTGTGTTGTAATGGGAATAGCATCATATGTTCTTCCAAATATTTTTTACAAGTTAGATAAATCAAGTATGAAGTTCATATGGGATAATGGATGGTGGTATATATTATGGACTGGCGCGGTGTTGCTGGTTATATTGCTGGGGGCGTTCTTGTATAAAAAAGCATATCCACACATTACAATAAAAAGAATGCTTTATATTGCTGCATTATTTTGTGTTTTTGCAGGTATAGGATATGTTATGCTGAAACGTTATACAGGTTTTATAGGGGAATTTGAAGGAAGAACCTTGTATGCGGTAGAACTTGGAGCACTTAATCCTGTAAATTTGATTTTGCCTACACCAAACAATTTATCAGCATGGTTTGACAGGGCAGTAAATACAATGGTTGATTTAGAAAATCAGGATTTTCATGTGATTGGAATTATTGGGGGGATAGGTTTTATCTATTCTTTATTAAATGTATTCAGATTTAGACAGAATTGTGATAGAAAAGATGAACTGGTAAAAATCTGTGGCATATGCAATGCGTTTGTGGCAATAGTAGCTGTAAAAGGCGGCTTATCATCACTTATTGCAAAATATTTGACTACGGGCATTCGGGGGTATAATAGGATAGAAATATATATTGCTTGTTTTTCACTAATATCTTTTGCGATAATGTTAGATAAGCTGTTAATTCATATAAAAAGCATGAAAAACAGTGTACACCGAAACTGCTTATATATAGGCGTATGTGTGATCATTTTATTAGGCTTAATAATATCTGTTCCGACAAGTTTTATACATGGGGACAGCTTTGGATTTGTTGAATATGATCAAAGAAAAAGGGAATACGATGACTGGCATGATTTAATGTCTGAAATTGAGTCGAGAGTTCCAGAGGAAAGCATGATTTTTGAACTCCCCACATCAATAGACGGTGATTATTTTGGCAAATTGATGGACAGGGGGAGAGCGTATGAATTAAGTATTCCTGCAATTATATCCAAGAAAACAATATGGAGTTATGGAGGCGGCTGGCAGCCAGAGGCAGATATGATTGAGAATACGGAAGGATTTATTAACGAGGTAAGAGAAATAGGTTTTGCTGGCATATATGTTGATACATTGCTATATAATGACAATTCATATAAGAAGCAGCTTCAAGCCCTTGAAAAATATCTCGGGCAGCCTATTGTATGCAATGAAAACAGACGGTACTTTTTTACAGTGGACAATATTAACGCTGAGGAATAGGAAATTAAGCAATGAAGATAAATAATAACAAGAGATATGTTCCATATATTATAACAATCGGAATGACGTCCGTGACAGCTGCTGTCTACTACTTCCTTTACAGGAGCAGTGATGGATATTTTATCTCAATGGATATGGACAAGCCTGTGGACAACTTCATATCAGATATAATAAACGGCGGATTAAGCGGATATAATAATATATTCGCATTTTGCCGATACAACATTCAAAATGTTATTGTGTTTTTGGTTTGTAAATTGACCGGCAATATATATGCAGGCGTAAACATATACTATATGCTTACATTTACGCTGATTGCCGTTACTTCACTGTGGTATCTGCAAAAGATAGGGGTATCGCAAAGAATGTCAATATATCTGGCAGTATTACTGCCGTTTCTTCCATATCATATAGACAGAGGCGAAGGACAGATAATAACATCTTCATTTTTTGCTGCGCCGCTGCTTGCAGGCATTCTTTATGAGATTTATTATGAGGCTAAGGCGGATAAAATTAACAAATGGTATTTGGCAATAATGTGTGCAGCTCCATTCGTTGATTTAAGGCTGTCTATATTTGCGGTAATACTTATGATATTGCTTACAATACACAGGCATATGGCAAATGTAACAAGAGTCAGCGCGGTTTATGGACTTCCTATGGCGTTAATTTCGCTGATAGTAGGAAAATTAACAGGAATATTTGAAACATCTGATTTGAGCAAAAGCATAGAACTGGCGAGAGAGGAAGGAATGAGAATTTTAGACCTCGTAATGCCATTTCGTTATCATATATTAGACCGACTGTTTAATTATCGATATGAATATGATGTTGAATTTTCAGCGAATGGCGAAAGCGGATTGAATTCGTTGGGAATACTGCTGTCAATTGGCTTTGTGATAGGAATGTTTCTGCTGTTTTTTGGGAAAAAGGCAGATAAAAGAATCGCATGGCTGTCATGGATAAACATATTGATAATTTTAATAGCCAATACGAGCGGATTTAATATATTGTTTGAATACTTTCACATTCATATAGTATATTGGAACAGAATGGCTATATATATACTGCTGAATTCAAGCGCAGTTTTAGGCCTGGCAATGGATAAGCTTATTGGCAGGCTTGACAGAAAACGTTTTTCTGTTTTAACAGAGCTTGCATTGGTTTTGGTGTTGGCAGCGGAATTCGCGGAGTTACTGCTGCGCCAAAATATGGCTATATTTTAGGAGAAATAAAAATGGTTTTCTCAAGTACGGTCTTTACTTTTATATTTCTTCCGTCAGTATTGATGATATATTATATTAGCAAAGAAAAGTATAGGAATAATATATTGTTAATAGCAAGCCTGATGTTTTATGCTTACGGGGAGCCCAAATTCATATTTTTGATGCTGGCGTCAATTATGGCAAACTGGGGACTTGCGCTGTTGATTGACAAATATAAGCAGGATATTCAACGAAGAAAAATGCTGTTGTTTGTATCGGTTGGAATAAATCTCCTTTTGCTTTTTACGTTTAAGTATCTGGATTTTTCGATAACTATATTAAATATGATGCTTGGAAGCAGCCTGAATATAACAGGAATAAGGCTTCCTATAGGAATTTCATTCTTTACCTTTCAGGCAATATCGTATATTATAGATGTATACAGAGGAGACGGAAAAGCGCAGAAGGATCTGTTTAAGGTTGGATTATATATTTCGCTGTTTCCACAGCTTATTGCAGGGCCGATTGTTCGTTATAGGACGATTTCAGATCAGATAGAAAAAAGGGAGACTACGGTTAAGGCATTTAGTATAGGAATACGCAGATTTATCTGCGGATTTTGTAAAAAGGTTATTTTGGCAAATAACCTTGCTTTGATAGCTGAGAAGGTTTTTAACGGACAGCCGTATTCGCAGCTTTCGGTATTATATTTATGGATAGGCGCTATAAGTTTTTCACTGCAAATATATTATGATTTTTCGGGCTATTCTGATATGGCTATAGGATTAGGCAGAATGTTTGGATTTGAATTTGAAGAAAATTTCAATTATCCATATATTGCACAATCGGTTACTGATTTTTGGAGAAGATGGCATATATCATTAGGACAATGGTTTAGGGATTATCTTTATATTCCGCTTGGCGGTTCACGCACAGGTGCAGGGAGACATATATTTAACCTTTTTATTGTATGGGCGTTTACAGGCTTATGGCATGGGGCGAATTTTACATTTATAGCTTGGGGACTTATATATTTTATTGTTCTTATTGTAGAGAAGTTTTTGGTTAAGCCTGAAAGATTTAAAAGCACCGCATTAAAAATAATCTGGCGGGCAGTGACATTGACCGTTGTGATGTTTGCATGGGTATTGTTTAATTCCGTGGGCCTTAAAGAAGGCATAGAGTACTGGCTTGCGATGATTGGCGCATACCATAATCCGATTTGTAATATGGAGAATATATGTGTAATAAAAGAAAGCCTGGCATATATTATTATGGGCATAATATTTTCCGTACCTGTAATTCCCTGGATAAAGGGGAAGGTAACAATAGATAAAGGGACAGAAAGGTGGCTGGGGATAATAAGTTCATTTATATATATGTTGGGATTTGTGTGGGCGGTATCGTTCTTGATATTAGGTTCGCATAATCCGTTTATATATTTTAACTTTTGATATTCAATGTAATCTTGGGTGCGGCATTTGGGAAGCGTATTATGAAAAAAATGTTGGAAAAATTAACGGGCGACAGGCTTATTATAGTTATTTTTCTCATATATTTAGGAATATCGGGTATTGTAAGCACATTATTTCTTATGAGAAAATATATTTATAATGAAAACTTTGACTCGGAATATACGTCTGATATGGGAGACAAGCTGGAGGCGGATTATAATTCTGTATTTCTGGGAAAGCAGCACTATATTAATTTAAATGGTCTATGCGGAAGATTGTTTGGCGAAACTGAAATAAACGGGGTAACAAAACTCCGCAATGGATATCTGACAGTTATAGATTCAGACAGTAATACAGATATAGTAATAGAAAACGCAAATTCAGTGATTGGGCTTAATGATTACCTGAATGGAAAGGGCATTGAGCTGATATATGTTATTGCGCCTAGTACTGTCAGCAAATACGACAGCCAGCTTCCAGCAGGAATAACGGACTACACAAACTATAAGCTTGATGTTTTTGCGGAAAATCTAAAGAGGTCAGAAAATATAAACTTGATAGATTTAAGAGAAGAAATGTTTAACGATGGCATTGATCAGTACAAGCTTTTTTATAAAACCGATCATCACTGGAATGTAAGGGGAGGTCTGTACGCTGCTCAAAAAATAGTGGAACGTATCGAGGATATTTGCGGGGAAAAGCTTGATAAAGAGATGCTGAATATTGAGAATTACAATATTGAAGAATATAAGAAGTGGCATTTGGGTTCAAGAGGACAGCGCGTAGGAAGATTTTTTGCAGGGATTGATGATTTCGAGATTATGTATCCAAAGTTTTATACTGAAATAGAGCGGAAATCTGACAAGGCGACAGGAACATTTAAAGACGTATTTATTTGCTATGATGCTCTGAAAAACAAAGACTATGCAAGCAGATACACGTATGATACGACATACAAATATTCAATAGAAAATTCATTTATAAATAGTAAGGCTCCCAGCAGTAAAAGGCTTCTTGTTCTGACTGATTCAATGGGCAGAGTGGTTAATCCTTATTTGGCATTAGAGTTTAATGAGCTGGACGGCATTGTTTACGAAACGGTTAATCAAAAGCTTATAGATGAAATTAAGCCTGATGTAATGATTATTTTGCTTCATCCAGGTAATGTTTTTGAACGGGATTATTTTGAATTTGATGTTTAGGTAAAGAGTCTGAAATATTTGTTTAAGGCGGTGGTTGCAGTGACTCGTTATTTTAATACTGAAGGCTTGTGCAGACCGGAAGAGCATTATATGGTACGGCTCGACGACAGGCTGGAGCAGATTAAAAAGACACTTGTGGACAGGAAAAAGTATTTTGTCATAAACAGAGGCCGTCAGTATGGAAAGACGACTACTCTGAGGGCATTGGAGCAGTATTTGAAGGACAATTATACAGTGCTGTCGCTGGATTTTCAGGAGCTGGAAACAGAAAAATTTGCAAACAGCACAGTGTTTTCGCGGGCGCTTGCAAGAAAAATGTGCGAGGCGTTTCGCTATACGGAGGCGGAAGACAGAGAGCAGCTGCAGAAGCCTCTGGCGGATTTTAAGGACAATAATCCTGATGGCGGGCTGGAGGAGCTGTTTGAATGTATCAGCAATATATGCGGCCGAAGCCTGCATCCGATAGTGTTGATGATTGATGAGGTTGACAGTGCTTCAAATAATCAGGTTTTTGTTGATTTTCTGGCACAGCTTCGGGCCCGTTATTTGAAACGCGATAAGGCGCCGATTTTTCATTCCGTGATTTTAGCGGGGGTATATAATATCAAGAACCTGAAATTAAAGCTGCGCCCCGAATCGGAACACCAGTATAACAGTCCATGGAATATAGCGGCTGATTTTAAGATAAGCATGAGCTTTTCCGTAAGCCAGATTGCAGGCATGCTGAAAGAGTATGAGGCTGACTATCACACAGGAATGGATATACAGGCTGTGTCGGAGGAGATATATGCATACACGTCAGGCTATCCGGTGCTGGTGTCGGCAATATGCAAATATATCGACGAAGACCTGTCTGCAGATGAAGAATTTGACGGTCAGGACAAAATCTGGTCGGCAGAGGGAGTCGAATGGGCTGTCAAAAGGCTGCTAACTAAAAATATTATGCTGTTTGAGAGTATGGTTCGGCATCTTGATTCGTTCCCAGAGATGAAGAAAATGTTCCATGCAATATTATTTAAGGGGAGCGAATTTTCATATAACCCTAATACAAGGGAAATTGATTTGGCATGTATGTTTGGCTATGCTGTTGAAATAGATGGCAAAGTGAGGGTTGCAAACCGCATTTTTGAGACGTGTTTATATGATTATTTTTACTCGGAGGAGGAACTCTCTAATGCAATAATCCAGGAGGCAAAGCGCAATAAGAGCAGCTTTATCAATGACGGCAGGCTTGACATGGATGCTGTGATGCGCAAATTTGTGACAGCCTTCGGCGATATCTACGGCAAAAATACTGACAGCTTTATTGAGGATAATGGACGCAAGCTGTTTTTGATGTATCTGCGCCCTATTATCAACGGAGCAGGCAATTACTATATTGAGGCGCGGACAAGGGATGATAAGCGCACGGATATTGTCGTCGATTATCACGGTGAACAGTTTATCATAGAGCTCAAGATATGGCATGGCAATGAGTATAATGACAGAGGCGAAAAACAGCTTTCAGAATATCTTGACTATTATCATCAGGATAAAGGATATCTGCTCAGTTTCAATTTCAACAGGAAAAAAGAGGTTGGCGTGAAGGAAATATGGGCTGGCGGAAAGTTGATTGTGGAGGCGGTTGTGTAGAGGGCAGTTTGTGGGATGCCATTCCTTGATATATAGGTCGGCGGAATGAATGCACAGGGGGGCTATAGGTATGAAAAAGATAAAAAAAAGTGAAAAAATCACAATATTAGCCCTTTCGTGGCGTGACATCAAAGCTCCCAAGGCAGGGGGCGCGGAAGTTCATGCTTATGAAATGCTGAGCCGTGCGGATAAAAGCAAATTCCGAATATACCATTTTTCGCCAAGCTGCAGCGGGCTGCCCCAATCAGAGGTAATAGGCGGCGTGATGTATCTCAGGGCAGGAAATGTGATTTCGGTGATTTTCCACGCATGGAGGTTTTATGCTGTCAACCGTAAAAATATTGATTTTGTAATCGACCAGTGCAATACCCACCGTTTTTTTACGCCATTCTGGGTAAAGCGTGAAAAGAGAATATTCTATATCCATCAGCTGACGAAGGAAATCTGGGATTATAGCGCTAAGTTTCCGCTTAGTAAAATAGGAAAAGCCTTGGAAGAATGGTTTTTGTGGCTTAATCGCCATGACGCAGTAATAACCGTGTCTGAATCCACAAGAGATGAGCTGATAGAGCGCGGATATGACAAAGACAGAATCAAGATTATACACAATGGGGTGTCATTCGAACCATGGAAACCAGAAAAGTGGCTGTCAAAGGAGGATAAACCTACTTTTATATACGCAGGAAGGTACTCTCCCTATAAAGGAATTGATGCGGCGGTCGAAGCGATTGCCAGATTAAAGACAGAATTTCCTGATGCAAGATTGTGGATAATAGGAAACAAAAATCAGGAATATGTTGAAGAAAAATTGCTGACAATATGCAATAAATATAATCTTAGGTGGAAAGACGCAGAAGACGAACTTGCTGATGGAGACATAATAAGCTGGGGGTATGTGTCGGAGGAAAGAAAGCTTGAATTATTGAGCCGCTCATGGGCATTGCTGTTCCCGTCAATTAGGGAAGGCTGGGGAATACCGGTCACGGAGGCGGGCTGTGTCGGGACTCCGAGCATTGTATATGACTCGCCTGGAATACGTGAGGCGGTGGATTATGGCAGGGCGGGTTTTTTATGTAAGAAAAACAGCGTCTTGGGGCTTTGCGATGAGATGAGAAATGTAATTAATAACAAGACATTATATGATGACAGACAAAGGCGCGCATACAGATATTCAGCTCAATTTTTGTGGGACAGGGCGGGGAATGATTTTGGCGAGTTTATACAGGCATTGCAGAAAAATAAATAATAGACATAAGGAGTGGACAAGTTTTTAATGAAGAAAGATGATGAACTTTCCATTATAATCTATTCATGCTGGAAAAACAGGGATATGTGGGAAATTTTCTCAATATTATTTCATAAATATTGGGAGAATTGCGCTTACAAAGTGATTTTAGCCACGGATGAATATCATGATGAAGGCGGATTTAACGTGTTTGATGATGTAGTTGTGTTGGACAGTACATGGGCTAAGATGATAAAGGCAGCGGTCAAAAAATCAGGCACAAAATATGTCATGCTTTGGATGGATGATTATCTTCTGTGTGATTATGTTGACAACAGTGATATAAAAAAACAGCTTGAGCGTGCAAAAAAATACAATGCTGCCAATATCAGGCTTGTGGAATCGCCAAAATGCAGAGGGCATTATAAAAAACAGAAAAATATTGGATATTATAGACTAGGAGAACCTTATTCTCTTGTGACGCAGGTTGGAATTTGGGATACAGCCTTTTTGAATAAAGTGCTTATTGAAAAATGGAGCGCATGGGATTTTGAAAGGATTGGTTCAATGCAGCTTGGGTGCATAGAGCAGCCGCTTCTTGTTTCGTTGGATTATGTATTCCCGTATGAAGAAGGGGTGCGTAAAGGCAAATGGATGGTCGCAGGTGAAAAATTGTGCAGGAGAAATGGAATAAAAATTGACGCTTCAAAACGTCCGATTATGTCAAATTTTGATATGGCAGTGATTTATTTTCAGGGAGCGTTATTGGATTGGTGTCCCAAGCTTATTTTAAAAACGCAAAATTTTATCAATAATGTCAGACGGAGGTAGGGCAATGAACGTACAGCCCATGATTACGGTAATAATTCCTGTATATAACGGCGCGGACAGGCTTCCGATATGTCTGAAAAGCATAAAAGAACAGTCATATTCGCAGGATAAAATTGAGATTATTATAGTTGATGACAATTCAACAGATAGTACGGTGCAGATTGCACGAGAGAAATTTGGCTGCAAGATAGTCAGAAACGGAGAACATGATCCAGAGCGTGGGAAATCAATAGGAATTGAGCATGCGGCAGGAGAATATCTGTTTTTTATAGATGACGACAACGTACTTCCGCATAAGGAATGGCTTGCTAATCTTGTGAGAGCTGTATTAAAGGAAAATTGCGTAGGCGGGCAGGCGGCAAAATTTGCATATGATAAAAGCGCAAGCGTACCTGATAAGTATATGGCATTGTTTGGCTGCGGTGATCCTGCGGTATTTTATCTTAGAAGGCGCGACCATATGATGAAGACGGAGAAAAAATGGCATCTGGGAGGACAGGTATTAAAGGAAACAAAACACTATTTTAAAGTAAAGTTTGACGAAGACACACTTCCGACGATTGGCTCACAGGGTTTTCTCATAAAGAAAGAATACGTGCATTTGATAAAATGGCAGCCGTTTTTTTACCATATAGATTCTAATCTGGAGCTTGTAAAGCTGGGATTTGATGACTATATTATTATGAAGGATATGGTTATACACAATCATTCGGCTAATTATAAGGATTTTATGAGCAAAATCAAACGAAATTCCAAACAGCTCAGCCGCAATGACCAGTACAGGACATACTCATATAACCTTAGCTTGCCTAAGATGATAAAGCTGGGGTTGACTTTGGGTACATTTGTCATACCGATTGCTGACAGTATACGCGGGTTTCTGAAATTCCCTGTAAAGGAATGGTTTATCCACCCGATTGTGTGCTTTAGGGTTGCAGTGCTATATACTTTAAATACGCTGCGTAATATAAGTGTGGCTAGAAAAATAAAGTGAGATAGAAAGGAAGAAGGGTTATGAATGTTGAAAAGGCTCAACGTTATAAGACGAGGTAAGCTTGAGGGTAAATTTTCAAATTTATTGATTGGGGTATGCGCGGAGGCGTACGAAAGGTATCAAAAATGAAATTGTCAATTATAGTTCCAATATATTATAATGAAGATACATTAGAGGATATGTATAATGATTTAAAGGATAAGGTATTAACTAAGCTTGACTGTGAGTATGAGCTTATTCTTGTCAATGACGGTTCTATGGATAATAGCTATGCGGTTATGCAAAAGCTAAAGCAGGAGGATAGCAACATAAGAACATACAGCTTGTCAAGAAATTTTGGCTCACATGCGGCAATTTTATGCGGACTTGAACATATAACAGGAGACTGTGCAGTGGTAAAAGCAGCAGACATGCAGGAGCCAAGCGAATTGATTCTGGAAATGCTTGAGAGCTGGAAACAGGGAAATAATGTAGTCCTTGCAATAAGGCAGGAAAGACAGGAAAGCTTTAAACAGAAATATTTTGCAAATTTATATTATACTCTGGTAAGAAAAATGGCGCTGCCCAACATGCCGTCCAATGGTTTTGACATTTACCTGATTGATAAAAAAGTGGTAAATGTTCTGAGTTCTCTTGATGAAAAGAACAGTTCGCTTGTCTGCCAGATTTTATGGTCTGGTTTTAAAACGGGAGTAGTTCCATATGTAAGGCTGGCGCGTACAAAGGGAAAAAGCAGATGGACTCTGGCAAAGAAGCTGCGGCTGGTAATGGATACGTTGTTTAGCTTTTCCACAGTTCCGATTAGGATGGTTCTTACCGGGGGGGGGGGTATCAGTTGCTGGGGGCATAATATTGGCTGGTTTAGAGGTTGGATGGTTTTTATTAGGAATGATAAAAGTTAGCGGTTGGACCACATTTTTTATTTTTTATTTCACAGAGAGAGTTATAAACAATGAGAGAGAGAGAGAGAGAGAGAGAGAGAGAGAGAGAAAGGTCTTCCCTCCATTGGTTCACTCCCCAAATGGCTGCCAGGGCTGGCGCTGTGCCGATC